>Ga0073928_10000819_pt1 | contig 65822 bp, 57 predicted proteins | sample PaiPotPPA55metaG_FD_76969 | JGI IMG/M metagenome (GOLD analysis project Ga0073928, IMG submission 76969) | Iron sulfur acid spring bacterial and archeal communities from Banff, Canada, to study Microbial Dark Matter (Phase II) - Paint Pots PPA... ... | reverse complement strand
GCGTCTATGTCTGCATTCGCGGCGAAGACGTGATCGTCGAGCGCGGCGACCTGCCGCAGACCAGCGCCCGCAACCAGCTCCGGGCCCGCATCGCCACACTGACTCCGGAAGGACCGACCGTGCGGCTCACTCTTGACTGTGGTTTCCCGCTGACCGCCCTGATCACCCGCCCCGCCGCCCAGCAACTCGGATTGAAAGAAGGCGATTATGTCCTGGCACTGATCAAGGCCCAGGCGATCCACCTGGTACCGCGGACGTAAATCAGCGTGCGCGATTCCTCGCCTTGCCCAGAAGAAATAAGATTAACCACAGAGCACACGCTCATTTGGCGCGACGACACCCAGGCGATCTCACTTCCCCAGCCACTTCTGCCACTTGGTGGCCCATTCGTCGGCGTTGTCCCTGGTGACGCGGGTGAGGGGGTCGATGATTCTCGGCGACGAGGGGTCCTTGTGGTTGACGATCTTGTCGACCAGGATCTCCACGGATTTGTGGCCCCAGCCGTAGCAGTCCTGGGCCAGCAGCACCTCGACCTGCCCGCTCTTGAGGTATTGAAGTTCGGGCGGCAGCGCGTCGACCGAGACGCACTTGATGGCGTCGCGTTTCCACGGCAGCGCGTCGGAAGCGAAGAGCGGCCACCCGCCGACCATCGCCCATCCCGTGATCTGCGGGTTGGCATTTTGCGCGTTGGTGACGGCCTCGGCGGCCTTCTCGGGCTTCTCCTCGTGGTAGAATACGCCGTGGCCGTCGTTCAGCTCTTTCATGCTCGGGTGCTTCATCAGCTCCTCGCGCACGGCGGCCATCCGCGCCTGGAGGTTGGGGGCGCTCTGGTTACCCGCGAGAATGGCGACCGTCCCGCGGTCGTTCATCGCCTTGGCCAGCTCTTGCATCACCTCGATGCCGCACTGGCGGTCGTCCGTGCCGAAATAGCACATCCGCTTGCTGTCCTTGGAATCGGAATCGAAGCAAATGACGACGACGCCTTTGTCCACCGCGTCGTCGATCGGCTGCCGGAGAGTCGCCCCGTCGCTGCACGAGACGGCGATCCCCTTGGCCCCTTCGCGGACCAGGGCGCCGATGGCCTCCGCCTGGGTCTGGGGATCTTCGTCGGTAGGCGTCTTGATCTCGATGACGATGTCCTTGCCGAGTTGGTCGGAAAGCTCCTTACCCGCGTCGCGGGCGCCGGCGTGGGCGGCCTGGAAGACGGCGTTGGTCTGGCTCTTGGCCACGATACCGATGACGATGCGCTCCCGGCCGGAGGCCTGCTTGTTGCACCCGGCCGGGCCGAGCCCCGCCGCGGCGGCGAGGGCCATCGGCAGCGCGCATAAACCGATCTGCCACCCGATTCTCATGGAAGCTCCTCCGCGAGGGTCTTTTCACGTCGCCGCGCGCGAGCGCGACCCTCTGAGGCGCTCGCTGAGTTTGCTGTCCAGCGCCGCCGCCACGATGATGGCGGCGCCGACGATGATGCTGCGATATTCCTCGTCAAGGTGAAGAGTGTAAATGCCGTTGCCGATCATGGCGATGACCAGGGTCCCGAGGAGCGCGCCCAGCGCGGTGCCGCGGCCGCCCATGAGGCTGGCGCCCCCCACCACCGCCGCCGCGATCACCATCAACTCATAACCGGAAGCCGTGTTGGTGGAGATGGTGGCATAGCGGCCGAGGTAGACCATGCCGGCGATACCCGCGGTGAGGCCGGAAATGGCATAGACGAGCAGTTTGACGGTGCCGATCCGCACGCCGCTGAACCGGGCCGCCTCCTCGTTGCCGCCGACCGCGTAGTTCTTCCGTCCCGCTACCGTCGTGTGCAGGTAGATCGCCCCCAGGATCACGCACGCGAGCATGACGATCATCGGCATCGGCCGGATTCCCATCAGTTGGGCCCGCATGAATTTGCCCACGAAGACGCTCGGCAGGGAGTGGCGGCTGTCGGGCCAGCGCTTCTCCGGGGTGGTAACGTTCCCGATGCCGCGAAAGACCACCATCGTTCCCAGAGTGACGATGAACGGATGGATGCGCAGCCAGACGACCAGCAGGCCGTTAATCAGCCCACAGAGCGTCCCAATCACCGGCGGGATCGACACCGCCAGCGGGAACACGACCCATGCGGAAGCGCCGGCGGGCAGCAGTTGCAGGACGGCCGCCGCTCCGAGCGCCGACAGCGCGAAGATCGACCCAACGGAGATGTCGATGCCGGCGGTGATGATGACGCAGGTGGCGCCCACGGCCATGATCGCGTAAACCGACATCGGCGTGGCAATGCCGTCGATCAGGTTATCGGCGTTGAGGAAAAGATTGGGGAACCCCGGCGCGGCGCTATACCACCCGCAGACGCCGAGGATGGCCCCCAGCAGAAGGATGATGCCGAGCAGGCCGAGTTCCTGAAGCCGCGGGATTCGCCTCCCCGCCGGCCGCAGGTCGGTCACATACTCCAGAGTCGTCGGGGAGCTCATCGGGAGATAACGATATCAGTTGCCTCCGGGCGCGCCTATGGAACGGAGGTGCCACAGTCATTGCGGTGGGCGGGGCCGGCCCTACATTGTCCAGATGCTTCTGCCCTACCTGACGCGCGATTTTCCTGGGATCGGTGGGACGATCAAGAATCGGGCGGAAGACTTCTTCGTGCAGGAGGTCCCGATCTACGAGCCTTCGGGCGAGGGAGAGCATGTCTACTTCGAGATTCAGAAAATCAACCTGACGACATTCGACGCGATCAATCGGATCGCCGAGGCGTTGAAGGTCTCGTCGCGGGAGATGGGGTATGCGGGGCTGAAAGACGCGAGGGCGGTCGCTCGTCAAGTGCTCTCGGTCCCCGGCAGGACCGAGGCCACGGTCATGGGCCTGAGCTTGCCGGACATCTCAGTCCTCTGGGCGGCGCGGCATGGCAACAAACTTCGGCTGGGACATCTCAAGGCCAACCGTTTTGCCATCAAGGTGCGAGACGTCAATGCGACCGACGTGGTAAAGCTCCGGCCGGTGCTCGAGGAAATCCAGCGGCGCGGGATGCCGAATTACTTCGGTGAGCAGCGGTTCGGCCGCCGCCAGGACAACGACAAGCTTGGGGCGGCATATGTTAGCGGCGACCATAAGGCGCTCCTGTCGCTGCTGCTCGGCACGCCGGACCCGAAGATCGACTATCCCCAAACCGTGCAGGCCCGGGCCGCTTTCGACAGGAGCGAGCTGGAGGAATCGATGCGGCTGTGGCCTCGCCGGTTCGGCATGGAGCGCCGGGTGCTGCACCGGCTGATCAAGTCGCACCGGCCTTCGTCGGCGGTCTGGGCGATCGACGAGAAGCTCCGCCGGCTCTGGGTCTCGGCGCTTCAATCGCGGGTCTTCAACGAGATCGTCGCGCGGCGGATCGACTCGCTCGACCGGCTCATGGAAGGCGACTTTGCAATGAAGCACGAGAACGGCGCCTGCTTCCTGGTCGAGAGTGCGGCGGCGGAGCAGCCGCGGGCCGACGCTTTCGAGATCAGCCCGACCGGTCCGCTGATCGGATTTCGCATGACGCTGCCGGAGGGGGCGCCGCTGGAGATCGAGCAGCAGGTGTTCGCGTCGTACGGCCTGTCCCCGGCGGACTTCAAGCGGGCTGGGTCGTTGCGGGTCAAAGGAGACCGCCGCCCGCTGCGCGTGCGCCCGACCGACGTCGACCTCGCCGCTGGCGTCGACGAGCACGGACCCCACATCACCGTCGCCTTCACGCTCCCAGCGGGATCGTTCGCGACGGTGCTGCTTCGAGAATTGATGAAGACGGATCAGGCATCCACTAACTCTGCGGGACAGCCCAACGACGCGTGATTGGCGGACTCCGCCCCGGCAACGAGTTCCTGCCCGGCGAGAAGATTTAGCTTGAGCAAGGGCGGCACGCCTGGATATCATTTCTCCACCTCACATGCTCTGAAGGGTATGTTCTAAATGCGTCGTCCGCCCCCTCTCCAGCGAATCTGGGAATTCCCTGTCTCCGGGGGAACCTGCCTGCTGGCGATCGCCGTGAGCCTTGCAGGATGGTCGGGGAAAATCGACCCGGATTCGCTGATGATGGGCTACAGGGCGTGGCACGATCAGCCTTGGCGGCTGGTCACCGGCATCTTTTATCACGTCAATGGGTTCCATCTCATGTTTGACGTCTATTGGACGTGGGTATTCGGCGCAATTGTCGAAGAGGCCTACCAGCACGCCGTCGCATTGGACCCCACGTCCGATGATTATCGACGAGCGGTTACGTCGGTCGAGAAGCCGGAGGATTAGGGTATCAGCTTTGCATACTTCCGCCCTAACCGCGCGACGACGGGTTTCGATACCACGATTTCCTTCTGAGGATCAGTTACCTTCTGCCCGCCGATCTCAACCGCCCCTTCTTTAATCTTGCGAATCGCTTCGCTGTTCGACGACGCCAAACCGGCTTTCACCAGCAGCGGCCCCGGCTTGAGGGGCGCTGATCCCACCGCGATCTGGGGCGTGTCCTCAGGAATCCCTGTGCCTTTTTGAATGCGGTCCCACTCTTCTTCCGCCGCCCTCGCTTGCTGTGGATCGTGCAGCCAGGAGATAATCTGCTTGGCCAGCTTCACCTTCGCGTCCCGCGGATGTGACTGGATCAGCGGGCAGAACTCCTCGGGTGCAATGTCGGTAAGGAGCGTGTAGTAGCTGTCCATCAACTCGTCCGGCAGCCGCATGATCTTGCCGAACATCCCGCTCTGCCCGCCGGGCGGGTCGGTGACGGCGACGTAGTTCCCCTTACTCTTGGACATCTTTTCTTTGCCGTCGGTGCCGACCAGGAGCGGGGTGACGATCACGACCTGCCCCTCATTGCCGTCCTCATGCTGAAACTCGCGTCCCACCAGGTTGTTGAAGAGCTGGTCGCTCCCGCCCATCTCAACGTCGGCGTCGATCATGACGCTGTCCCACCCCTGGAGCAGCGGGTAGAGAATTTCGTGGAGGCGGATGTCGGTCCCCTCCTTGTAGCGGTTGGCGAAGTCCTCGCGGGCCAATACCTGCGCGACCGTCTTGCGCGAGGCCAGGCGGATGATGTCCACGAGGCCCATCTTTCCGAGCCATTGGCCGTTGTACTGGATCTCCAGGCGCCGCTCGTCGGTGAGGAGGACCTTGCCGACCTGCTCGACGTAAGTTTTGGCGTTGCGATCGATCTCGTCGCCCGAGAGCTGCGGACGGGTCTTGTTGCGGCCGGTCGGATCACCAACGCGGGCGGTGTAGTCTCCGATGATGAGGACGGCCTTGTGGCCCCACTCCTGGAACTGGCGGATGACGCGGAGCGGCACGACGTGGCCGAGCGTGACGTCCGGCGCGGTCGGGTCCATGCCGAACTTGATCCGCAGCGGCTTGCCGGATTGAGCGCTTCGGTCGAGTTTTCGGCGCAGGTCCTGCTCGGTGAGTATTCGCTCGCAGCGGCGGCCAAGCAGCCGGACCTGCTCGTCGATCGTCGGGGCCATAAAGGGTCCGGATTGTAAGGACCCCCGCAACGAGCATCAACGCGAATAGAGGCCGGCGAGGAAGATGGCCGTCGATATCGAATTGAACATTGCGTGGATCGCGATCGACACCCACAGGTTGCCCGTCCGCTCATAGGCATATCCGAGGGCGACCCCAAGGGCGAAGATCATCGGCTGCGACCAGGCGGGGTGGACGAGGGCGAAGAGGGCGGAGGTCATGAGGATGGCGGCCCAGGTCTGCCAGGCGTTGGGCCGGACCGGGGCGGGAAGCGGAGGTGGGAGCACCGCTTCCACACCGGGAATGATCACCTCAAACCCGGCGGGAGGCGGGGGACGCACGCCGCGGCCGCTGAGGCGGAAAAACGCCCGCCGCAGCAACATCTGCACGTGTCCTCGAAACAGTGTCTCCTCGAATAGTGGGGCGATCACGCACGCGCCGACCACCAGTGCCGCCGTAACCAGCCGACCGGGACGCTCACCCAGTGCGTGCAGCACCGGGTGCTCGGTAGGATGCTCATAGTGCAGGGCGCGGTAGATCATGTCCATGATCTCCGACAGCAGAAACAGCGGCGGGATGACGATCACGCCGCCCCACAGCCCTTTGAGAATGCCGGGCCACAGCCGTCGTCTGTCCAATCCGAGGTCCTGGCCGACCGTCTCATGGACGGCGCGATCGCCGAGCAACAGGGCGATGAACCCCAGGAGCGGCGGGACCGTGGTGACGAAGGCCGTGTCCGGGAGGCTAAGATCAGGCGAGGAGGCGGCAGGCGCGGTGGTCGGCACGTGCCGCGCGCTAAGGTAAGCCGACATCGTGAAAAAGTAGACTCCCACCGCACCGAGCAGGACCGCCATCAGCGGCCAGGCCGGCCGGCCGGGCGGGACGCGGTCGGGTCCGCTGACGTATCGCGGCGGCAGCACCCGCGCCGCCACCGCTGCCCCGACCGAGGCGACCACCAGTACCAGCAGCACGGCCTCGCTTAGCGTACCACTGTCGATCGCGGCGACCGGGGCTAAGCTCGATAGGATTGACATTCACCCGGTCCGGCCTAGGCTCTGTCTGAAAATCAGTGGGGCGCGCCCCTGTTGTGGTGATCGCACCCCAACCCACGCGGCGCCGGCCGGGCATTGTAGGCGCGTCGGCCTGGACGTATGAGTACCATCCTCGAGCAGATCGTCCAAACCAAGCGGCAGGAGATCGCGGAGCGCCAGGCGAAGGTCCCGCTGGAACAACTAAAGGAGACCATCGCGGCGCTGGGGCGGCCGCGCAACTTCTTCCATGCGGTCACACAAAAGCCCAAAAAGGCGATGAACGTGAACGCGGAGGTGAAGAAAGCGTCGCCCAGCGCGGGCGTGATCAAGGCCGACTTCGACCCCGCCGCCATCGCCACAAGCTACGCCGACGCCGGCGCCGATGCGCTAAGCGTCCTCACCGACGAGAAGTATTTTCACGGAAATCTGGACTACATTCGAATCGTACGGGAAACAGTGAAGCTGCCGGTCCTGCGCAAGGACTTCATCATCGACCCCTACCAGGTCTATGAGTCGCGTGCGGCCGGGGCGGACGCGATCCTGCTTATCGCCGAGTGCCTGGAAACCAGCCGGATGATCGACCTTCAGATTCTGGCGACCGAGCTGAACCTGACCTGTCTGATCGAGGTCCACGACATGGATAACCTGATGCGCGTCCGCGATCACGTGATCGGGTTCCCCCACCGCAGCTACAGCCTGCTGGGAATCAACAACCGCGACCTGCGGACCTTCAAGGTGGACCTCGGCACGACGCTGCGGCTGGCCGAGCTGGTGGAGGACCGTTCGGTGCTCGTCAGCGAGAGCGGCATCCGCGCGCGAGGCGATGTGGAAAAACTCGCCGCCATCGGCGCCCGCGCCGCCCTCGTGGGCGAGGGGCTGATGCGCAGCGACGACGTGGCGGGCAAGATGAGCGAGTTGTTCGCGCCAATCGATGGGAAGTGACCGAAAGGGAGCCAATGACCGCACCAGCGACATCGGACGCGACCAGGCAGTGGATCGATCGCTATCGGGAGGCGCAGCGGGCCGCCACCGAAGCGATCCCGACGAAGCTGGTGGCAAAGCTGCTCGAGCGGGTGCGCCTGGCGCTTGCGGAAGACCGCCAGGTCTTTGTGCTCGGCAACGGCGGCAGCGCCGCCAACGCCTCGCACTTCGCCACCGATCTGGGCAAGGGGGCCAGCGACAAGATCGCCCGGCGGTTCCGCGTCCTGTCGCTCAACGACAACGTGAGCTGGATGACGGCACTGGCCAACGACTACGCTTACGAAGACGTCTACGCCCGCCAGCTCATGAACTATGGAAAACCAGGCGATGTCGTGCTGACGATGAGCGTGAGCGGCAACTCGCCCAATGTCGTGAAGGCCGTGCAATGGGCCAGACAGCACGGGCTTTGGACCGCGGCGCTCGTCGGGGGGAAGCGCGGGAGGTTAGCGGAGATCGCTGATCTAGCGATCGTCATTCCGTCCGAGCATTACGGCCGCGTCGAGGATGCGCACATGACGATATGCCACATGATCTGTTATGCGTTCATCGAGAACCCGGAATGGGGGAAGTAGAACGGTCCATCACCGGACCTCGATCTGGTCATTCAGGATGCGCGTTCCCTCCAGCTCTTTGAGACCCACTCGCACCGTCGTGTTTTTCGAGAATGGTGCGTTGGCAAATCGGTATCGTTTGATCGTGGTGATCCCGGGTTGAAGCTCGGTGACGAGCCGTTCCTGGCGCGCCTGGCCCGGGCATAGGGCAAAGGCAGTGTAATTGATCGGCCTGTCGCCGTAGTTGGTGATCATCTGCTGCACGACCACGTCGCGGCCGTCGCGGACGCCCAACGTCTGCATTCCGACGTCGGACAAGCCGAGTCGCAATGTAAGGGGCACCGTGAAGCTCGGGTTGCGCTCCCCTTCGATGAAGAACTCGCAGGTGAGGGACTTGGGACCTGCATAGCTGTTATAAGGGAACTGGATGGTGACGGGCCGGTCGAACGTGTCGCCCGCGTTGAGGCTGAAGTTGAAGGTCGGCGGATTGATCGTCCACCCGGGCGGGCCCGAAAGCTTCAGGCTGCCGGTGATCGGCTGCTGGTAAGGATTGGCGAAGCGGACGCGACGTTCGTGCGGACGGAAGCTCGATTCCAACAGCAGGCGGTCGATTGCCACGTTGGCGCGGAGCTGGGCCTGCGGCCCATCGATGTCCACCAGGAAGATCGGCGCCGGCCCAACTCGCAGGGCGACCCGTCCTCGTCTGTCGCCGGGGGGCCTGGACAGCGGCGTAACATTGCCCCACAAATCCACGCTCACCGGCCGTTCGCCAAGGTTCAGCGCCAGATCCTTGAGGCCGGCTACATCGCCGCGATCCCAGAGGGCCAGAATCCCCTGCCCGTCGCGATCGAACAGGAATGCCTCCAATCCGTCCGCCAGGCCGACCTTCCCTTTGAATTGGGCCCCACTGAGCGTGGTGAGCAACGTCCGGATCACCATGAACAGCTCGCCCGGCTGGAGGGCGACGCCATCGTCGTCACGGACCGGCGACAACGGCAGCGGCAGGTCGATGTGCTTGGCGCCGGCGGCCAAGGCGTACACCACGCGCTGCGCCAAATCGCGAAGCTGCACGTCGCGGCCATAGCGCGAGCGATCGAGTGTCTGAATCGTGAGCGACACGTCCTTCCCAGATTGCCCGTGGAGATCCTGGATATACAGAGGCAGTTGGGATGGGAGGATAGCGGTTGGAATGCTCAGCGCCGCGCCGGCGGGCAGGTTGGGCGGCAGCTCGTACCAGGCCGACCACGGCATCGCCACCTGCGGTCTTTCCATCAGCAGCGCGAATTGCTGGTACACCCGCCGATAGACCTCGCGCATGCGGGAATCAGTGACGAACGCGTCCGACCCGTCGGCGCCAAGCTGCCAACGATCCAGATGATTGGCGTGGCGCGACACGAGGTAGGCCAGCTCGGGCTGCCAGTCCTGCGTCGGGGCCTTCAGGAGGGGCGGCCATCCCGGGCCGCTGAGCTTGTCAGCCAATGTGGGCGGCGGCTCGAGCAGGCACGCGGTCGGCGTGATCCCTTGTTCATGAAACCGCGCCAGCAGCCGGTCGAACGCCGCTTCATTGGACGCGCCGACTCCGCCGCGCTCGCTCCAGACCGCCAGCTTCACGCGCGCGGCGGACAGCATCGGCAGGACGCGCGGGAGCTGGTCCCACGCCTCGAACGGCAGATCAGTCGCGACGAACCCGAAACGTTCATCCGGCGGCGGCGCTTTGCCGCCGTCGGCCAATACAACGAAATGCAGCGACTCGTTTCCCAGCGGCCTTCCCTGGGTGGTCATCGCCAACGCCGCTTCGTACCAGCCTGGGGGCAAATCGGGCAACTCGACGGTCATGCGCTTTCGCCGATCGCCCGGCTCGCCGGCTGAGAGCGCGTCCGGCGTGCCAGTACGCTGGTAGACCTCCTTCCCCTCCGCGTCACGCACCGAAAGCTGGGTCGTCAGGTCATCGGTGAACCGGTCGTTGACCAGCACCGCGATCCGCAACGGGTCGGTCCGGCGGAAGACGTTGCCGGGCCGGTCGGTGCGAAGCGCCACCCGCGGCACCTGCGAGATCGTAACGTCGTCCCACCAGGCGCTGCCGCGGATGTCCTGCTCGAACAGCGCCCGCTCGCCCAGCTTGCTGACGGCGTAGTGCATCGGCTGGAGGAGTTCCAGCTCGATCACCAGCGAATCGGCCGCCGGCAGATCGGCCGTCACCTCCAACGTGAGTTGCTTCCACGGCTCATCCTCGTTCGTGGCGGCGTATAGCTCGGAATGGCGCGCCGTCTCCGGCAGGGTGCGGCCATCGATGTCGGCAAAGTAGGCGGTGATCCGGGCCCGCGCGTTGGGCAGGACCGTCGTCTGGCACCACCCGTCGATCCGGTAGTGGGCCCACCGCTGCACCTTGATTCGTCCCGGGCCGTAGCGATAGATCAATCCCCCTCCGTTGAGGTCGAAGCGGAAACTGTGGCTGCCGCTGCGGTGCCGGTCAGTGGTCAGTTTCCCATTGACATAGTGCGGCAGGCCGGGGCCATGGACCTTGGCCCAGTGCATCGGCAGCTCTTCCTCGTTCCCCAGCCGCCTTTCTTCAAAGTCAAACGTCTTGAGGACCCGGGTGACCTCGGCGGGCTGCGCCCGCAACACCGCAGAGAGCAACAGGATGAGGATCAGGATGGTGCGGCGCATGGTCCGATAACTCTGTATCGGCATGCTCGTGCAATTCGTTGCACAAAAGCCGCCCGCGCGTTCGGCCGCGCGCCCAAAGCGGCGCGGTCACGCTACCGGGCGCCTGACAGTTTCGGCGGAGCCGGCGCGTTGACGCCGAAATGGATCGGTCCATACACTCACTGGAGCGGACTCGACCAAAGACATTCAAACGAGGTCACCGTGCACAAGCCTATCCTGCCGATCACCGCGATTTACGCCGTGTTAGCTGTCGTGGCGTTGGCCGTCTTCGGCGTCGGTCTCTATCTGGCAATCGGGACAGCGCACCAATGGACGATGCTCGCGGCCGGGTGCGTCTGTCTGCTCGGGGTCGGCATGACCTGGCCGCTGGCCCGGGCGCTGGAGTCCGCCCGCCAGACCGAGGCCAGCGTGGCGGAACTTGACCAGCGCATCAACAATCAATTGCAACAGATCGCGGTATTGATGGGCCGGATCAGCGAGCAGCAACTTCTCAGCGACCGGGCCAAATCGGTCGCGTTCCGCGACAAGGAGCGGGAGGCCATTCGCCGGGCGATCAACGAAGAACTGTCGCAAGGCGAGTGGGAAGCGGCGGTTGCCCTGGCCGACCAGTTCGAGAAGGCGTTCGGCTCCAAGGCGGAGGCCGACCGGTTCCGCGCCGAGATCGAAGAGAAGCGGGCCGAGCGGCTCCGGGAGCAGATCGCGGCGGTGATGGTCGTGATCGACCGCCACACCCGCAGCGAGCAGTGGAGCGCGGCCTTGCGGGAGGCCGAGAAGCTGATGCAGCGGTTCCCTAATTCCGAGCAGGTGAAAAGTCTGCCGCAGGAGATCGAGGCCCGGCGGCAGAACCACAAGAAACAGCTCGTGCAGAGCTGGCACGAGGCCCTGGCCCGGCAGGACAATGACGCCGGCATCGACATCCTCAAGCAGCTCGACGCCTATCTGACGCCTGCCGAGGCCGAGTCAATGCAGGAGCAGGTGCGGCACGTGTTCAAGGAGCGGCTGAACAACCTGGTCGCGCAATTCGGGGCGGCGGTCCACGGCCAGCGGTGGGCGGACGCGGTCCGCGTCGGTGAGCAGATTCAGAGCGAGTTCCCCAACTCCCGCGCCGCCCAGGAGGCGCGGCAGAAGATGGACGCCCTGCGCCACCGGGCCAACGAGCCGGCAGCGGCAAATGCATAGTCTCCAGCCCGGGTCCGCGCGCGAGGATGCGCTGGCGGTGGTGCGTCGGCTGCGCGAGGCCGGGCACGAGGCCTATTTCGCCGGCGGGTGCGTGCGGGATCTGCTGCTGGGGCGAGACCCCAAAGACTATGACGTCGCTACCGATGCCCCGCCGCCACGCGTTCGGGAATTGTTCGGCAATACCCAGGCAGTCGGCGCCGCTTTCGGCGTGATCCTGGTCCGTCATCGGCAAAGCCAGATCGAGGTCGCTACGTTTCGAACGGAAGGGGCATACCAAGACGGACGCCACCCGTCGCAGGTGCGGTTCGCGACCGCCGCGGAGGACGCCGAGCGCCGGGACTTCACAATCAACGGTCTGTTCCTCGACCCTCTCACGAATCAGGTAATCGACTACGTCGGCGGACAGGACGACCTGAAGGCCGGTCGCATCCGCGCCATCGGCGACCCGGCCCGGCGATTTGACGAGGACAGCCTGCGGCTGCTGCGTGCCGCGCGGTTCTCGGCGCGCTTTGGCTTTCCGATCGAGCCGGCCACCGCGTCAGCGATCGTGGCGCACGCGCCGCAACTCAAACGGATCAGCCCCGAGCGGATCGCGGAAGAGCTCCGAATCATGCTCACGGCAACCACCCGCCCCGCGGCATGGCGCCTGCTCTGGGACCTGCAACTCATTGAGACCATCTATCGCTTCTGGAAGTTTCCCCGGACCGAGCCGCCGCCCGAGCGTGCGTTCCTACTCGACCAGGTTGCCCCCGGCCAGGTCATCTCCTTTGGGTTGGCGCTCGCGGCCTGTGCGGTGTGCTATCGCATGCGCAGGGATGCGACGCTCGCCGACCCCCGCGCGCCGTTCACCAAGTCCGACGTGCAGAGCGCGGTACACGCAATGCGGCAGGCGATGAAGATCAGCAATGACGAATCGGAGCAGATGCGGGGGACGCTGGCGGGTCTGGGGCCGTTGTTGGGCGATCCGGTCCCGACCGTCGCCGGGATGAAGCGGTTCCTCGCGGAGCCGACGGCGCCCCTGTCACGCGAGCTGATGAAGGCGCTGGCGACGATCGGGATTCAGCCCGAGCGTATCGCCTGGCTGGAAGGACGCCTCGCGGACCTGGAGCGGTCGGAGTATGCCCCGGTCCCGCTTGTCGACGGAGACGTGCTCACTTCGCTGGGACTTCGACCCGGGCCGATCTTCAAACGAATCCTGAACGAAGTGTATGACGCGCAACTGGAAGGTCGAGTGAGCAATCGCGAAGGGGCGGTCGCGATGGCCTTGGAGATTGCGCGGAAACAAATGTAGCAGGTTCCGTCCCCCCGCCCCGCCGCCGGTCACGTCTTCCCGCCGCCGAGCGCCTGGATCAACTGCTTCACGTCTCCGATCTGCGTGATTCGCAGCCCGAAGTTCTCCCCCACCTTCACGGTTTCTCCCACTCCGATCATCTTGTTATTGATGAGCAGTTCGAGGGGTTCGTCGCTTCGCTTGGAGAACTCGATGATCGCGCCGGTCCCCAGCCGCAAGACCTCTGACAGGAGCAGCTTGCGCTCGCCCAGTCTGACGATGATGGGGACCTCCAGCCGCAAGATGCGGCCGACGTCGCCGCCGGCGCCCTCGGGGACCGATTGTGGGGAAGCTTGCAATACAGCCACGAGCCGCTCCTGGGAGCTGAGGAACAAAACTACCCGATTATCGGCCCCCTTGTCGGAATCTCAACACTCGGCTCCAGGCGCCGCAATACGTGTTTCACATGCCCAGTTTCTTGAACACCAGGGACGCGTTGTGCCCGCCGAAGCCGAAGCTGTTGGCCATGGCGTACTGGATCCTGCGGTCGCGGGCCTCGTTCGGCACGTAATCAAGATCGCATTCGGGATCGACGAAATCGAGGTTGATAGTGGGCGGGATGAGATTGCGTTGGATCGAGAGGCTGGTAAAGACCGCCGCCACCCCGCCCGCGGCCCCCAGCAAATGACCGAGCTGGCTCTTGATGGAAGACATCGCCAGCTTGTGGGCATGACTGCCAAAGGTGATCTTGACCGCCCTGGTTTCCGCGATGTCGCCCAGAGGCGTACTCGTGCCGTGGGCGTTAATGTAATCGATGGCGGACGGATCGATGGCGGCATCCTTCAGCGCCAGCCGCATGGCCTGCGCCGCCCCGGCGCCTTGAGGATCGGGAGCGGTGATGTGATGGCCATCGGCGCTCATCCCATAGCCGACGATTTCGGCATACAGCTTGGCGCCCCGCCGCTTGGCGTGGTCGTACTCTTCAAGGACCACGATGCCGGCCCCCTCAGCCATCACGAAACCGTCGCGGTCCCTGTCCCAGGGACGACTGGCACGCCGCGGGTCGTCATTGCGGGTGGACATGGCGCGGGCGGCGCAGAAGCTGCCAAGACCAAGCTCGCACAGCGCCGCCTCGCTGCCGCCCGCAATGATGACGTCGGCCAGATCGTGCTGGATGAAGCGGGCGGCGTCACCGATCGCATTCAATCCCGTGGCACAGGCGGTGGCGACGGTCGTGTTGGGGCCGTGCAGGTGGTAGAGGATGGAGACGTTCCCGCTGCCAGCATTGGCCATCAGCCGGGGGACGGTGAATGGACTGACGCGGCTCACGCCCCGGGAAACGAGAATCCTGTTTTGCTCTTCGATGGTTTCGATTCCCCCGATCCCGCTGCCAATCACCACGCCGCAGCGGAAACGCTCTTCTTTTGTGAAGTCGAGTCCGGCGTCGGCGACGGCATTCATCGACGCGGCGATGGCGAACTGGGCGAAACGGTCGAGCCGCTTGGGCTGAAGTCGTTCGCCGCCGGTGAGTTTGGCGTACTCGTCGGCATAGCGCATCAGGTCGAAATCGCCGCACTCGCCGCCGATCCGAGTCGGATAGCTGCTGACGTCCCACCGTCTGATCGGGCCGATGCCGCTCTCTCCGGCGCACACCTTGTCCCACAGCTCGTCAACTTTTTCCCCCAACGAGGTGACGACGCCCAGCCCGGTAATGACGATGCGACGCCTGGCCATGAGCATTCTTCGGTCCGCGGGCGGCATCGCCCATCGGGCGCGTTACTTGCTGGTGTGTTCCTTGATGTAATCGATCGCCTGCCCGACGGTCTGGATTTTCTCCGCCTCCTCGTCGGGAATTGAGAGCTCGAACTCGTCCTCAAACTCCATCACGAGTTCGACGGTATCCAGGGAGTCGGCATTGAGGTCGTTGATGAAGTGGGTCTCCCGCGTGATCTCGCTTTTGTCCACACCCATCTGCTCGCTGACGATCTCGATCACCTTCTGCTCGATGTCTTCCATATGGTTCTACCTACCCTGCGGGCTCCTCTGGACATGGGCCGCATGGCCCGTGGTACCGGGCGGCCCCCGGCGGTGCGAAACTATAGCGGTGGTCGGGTCTTTTGCAAACGGGCCGGAATCACTTACATCGCCAGACCCCCGTCCACACAAATGACCTGCCCGCTGATATATCCCGCCCCCGGGCCGGCGAGGAACGCGACCGCCGCGGCGACCTCATCCGGCTGGCCAAACCGCTTCAGCGGGATCGCCCCCTTTACCGATTCCCTGATCTTTTCGTTCAGCGCGTCGGTCATATCGGTTTCGATAAATCCGGGCGCGATGGCGTTGCAAGTGATCGCCTTGCCGGCAAACTCTCGGGCGACGGTCTTGGTAAGCCCGATCAGCCCCGCCTTGCTGGCCGAATAGTTCGCCTGGCCGGGATTGCCTGCGACGCCCGCGACCGAGCTGATGTTGATAATGCGACCGGCCTTGGACCGCATCATGCTCCTCGCGGCGGCCCGGATGGCGACGAACGCGCTCTTCAGGTTGGTCTGGAGGACCGTGTCGAAGTCTTCGTCGCTCATCCTGAGCAGCAATCCGTCCCTGGTGATGCCGGCATTGTTCACCAGCACATCGAGGTGGCCGTGCTTTTCGGCGATTTGCTCGACGGCGACAGCCAGGGCCTTCGCATCGGCCACGTCGCACTCCCACGGCTCGGCCGAGCCTTCGCGGGCGGTAATCTCGTCGCACACCTCTCTGAGCCGGTCGCGGTTCCGCGCCATCGCCGCCACGTGAAATCCGTCCCTCGCCAGCCGCTTGGCGATGGCCGCGCCAATACCGCGGGATGCGCCGGTGACCAGTGCAACTTGTCGTTCGACCATCTGGATCTCCTAGGGCGCCTGGGCCGCGGAAAGGGCTCGCGCGGTCCCGACGCTCTCGACGAGGGTACGGCGATTGATCCGCTTCGCCAAGCCCGCGAGCGTGCGCCCCGGGGCGAGTTCCACAAACCGCGCGCCTTCATCCGTGAGTAACGCCTTCATTGTCCGCTCCCACTGCACGGGCGAGACGATCTGATCCACCAGGAGCCGGCTGATGGACGAGGCTTCCCCATGCGGCTTGGCTGTGACGTTTGAAAATACCGGCACGCCGGGCTGTTGTAACGCCGCGCGCTCAAGTTGGGCCGACATCCGATCGGCAGCCCCCTGCATGAGCGGGCTATGGAATGCGCCGGCGACTTTAAGTGCGGTCGCCTTAAATCCGGCCGCCTCGGCGGCTTTTAACACGCGCTGACAGGCGCCCGCCGACCCGCTCACCACGATCTGGCCCGGAGCGTTCAGATTCGCGGGCACAAGCACTTCCCCGCCGGCCGACTCTTTGCAGAGTTGATCGACCTGGCTTTCGTCAGCGCCGAGGAGCGCGACCATGCCGCTAGGCGATGCGACCGCCGCATCCTGCATGAACCGTCCGCGGGCGGCGACCAGCCGCAATCCCTCCTCGAATCCAAATGCTCCCGCCAGGTGCAGGGCGGTGTACTCCCCGAGGCTCAGGCCGGCATAGCCGCGGACGCTTACCGGGTCGATCGCGCCTGTCCGTATGGCGGCATGAAAGCTCGCGACGCCGGTGACGTAAATCGCCGGCTGGCTGATGTCGGTCTGGTTCAGCCTCTCCTCGGGACCGTCGAAGCAGATGGCGCTCAGGCCAAAGCCGAGTACCTGATCTGCCCGGTCGAAGACGTCCCTGGCGTCGTCCGAGGACTCGTAGAGGTCTTTGCCCATGCCGACCGCCTGGGCGCCCTGGCCGGGGCAAAGGATGTAGGTCGGGTAAGACATTGCGATAGACCCTGAGTTTCAAACTTCAAATTCGGATCACGGCGTTCGCCCACGTCAGGCCCGCGCCAAATGCGACGAGAATGACGACGTCGCCGACCGACAGCCTCCCGGCACGCCACACTTCGTCAAGCGCGATGGGAATTGACGCCGCCGACGTGTTTCCATACCTCTCTATGTTGACGTAGGCCTTCTCGGTTCCCAGCCCCAGCTTGTCCATGGCCGAGTCGATGATTCGCTTGTTCACCTGGTGCGGGACGATCAGCTTGATGGCATCGGGCGTCAGCTCGCATTTGCGCATCGCATCTTCGATCAATTCCTCGAACCGCTGGACCGCGAACTTGTACACTTCGCGGCCCTTGATCTTCATGTACTGATTGCGGCTGGCAAGCATCGCCTCGTCGAGCGGGTATCGGCTGCCGGGAAGACAGCAGAGCATCTCCCAACCATTTCCATCGGCGTGCAGCCCGCTGTAAATGACACCGCGGTGCGTGTCGCTGGATCGTTGAAGCACCACCGCCCCCGCCCCGTCGCCGAACAGGATGCAACTGGAGCGGTCCTGGTAATTGGTCAGCCGGCTCAGCGTCTCGGCGCCGATCACCAGTACGTTGCGGTAGCGGCCGAGTTTGACGAACGAGGCAGCGGTCTCGAGCGTGTAGATGAACCCGCTGCACGCCGCCGTGACGTCGAACGCGGGCGTTGAGTTAAGCCCCAGGGCGGCCGCGATAAAGCAGGCCGTCGCCGGGAAGGTCATCTCCGGCGAAATCGTGCCGCAGACGATCAGGTCCAGGTCGCTCGGCCCCAGGCCGGCCGCGGCCAGGGCCCGCCGGGCCGCGGCAGTCGCCAACGTCGCAGTCGATTCCCCCGGCCCGGCGATCCGCCGCTCGCGAATTCCCGTCCGCTGCGTGATCCATTCATCGCTGGTCTCCACCATCTTCGAGAGGTCGTCATTGGTCAGACACCTCTCCGGCACGTAGCTGCCAGTTCCGGTGATGATGGCTCCGTATTGGGACATAATGCTGTTGGAGTCCGCCTCAGCTTAATGCCGATTGCCGATTGCCGATTGCCGAATGGAGGAATCGAATTCGGCATTCGGCATTCGGCATTCGGCATTCGGCAATCTCATTATTCTTCTCCACCCGGAATGCTCGCCGCGATCGCTTCGACGATCGTACGGTTCACGCCGCTAGCGACCAGTTGCTTGCCGACTCGTATCGCGTTCTTGATCGCGCGGCTGTCAGAGCGGCCGTGGCAGATCAGACAATACCCGCCCACCCCCAGGAGCGGCGCGCCGCCATATTCCTGCCAGTCGTGCTTATGGTAGATCTTCTGCATCACCGGTCGGAACTGCTCCAGAAGGGCCTCGTCGAACTCCTGCAATTCGGCCATGATCGTCTGAAACAGCCCTTCGGCCAACCCTTCGGTGAACTTCAGGACGATATTGCCGACGAACCCGTCGCAAACGACCACGTCGACGATGCCGCGAAACAGGTCGCGACCCTCGACGTTGCCGATGAAGTTGACCTGCGGCTCGTCGCGCATCAACTTGCGGGCGTCCTTGACGACGGCGGTTCCCTTGGCGTCCTCCTCGCCGATGCTGAGCAGCCCAACCCTCGGATTCTCTACACCACACACTTTCGTCGCATACGCCCCGGCCATGATCGCATACTGCATGAGGTGCCGGGGCTTGGGCGCGATGTTGGCCCCGACATCGCAGAGTACGACGGGGCCATAGAAAGTGGGCATGATGACGGCGATGCCGGGCCGGCTGACGCCCGGCAGCGTGCGCATGCGCAGTTGCGCCGCCGCAACGCAAGCCCCGGTATTTCCGGCCGAGATGACGACGTCCGCCTCTCCTTTGGAAGCCAGCTTGCACATGACCGAAATCGAGCTGTCCGGCTTGTTGCGGATCGCTTCGACCGGCGCGTCATCCATCTCGACCACCTGGGTCGTGTGGACCGGCTTGTACCGCCGCCTCTGCACCTCCGGCAGTTCGCTGCGCGCCAGCCCTTCGCGTACGACCGCCTCGTCTCCGACGAGATAGACCAAGTCATCCGCATCGAGCAGGGAGGCCGCCTCCCAACAACCTCTGAGGATGGCTGCCGGCGCCTTGTCGCCCCCCATCACGTCCACGGCAGCTCGCACGAGAGTCCTCCGTTACGCCCGCTTTTTCAGCCCGGTTCCTGCTCCATCTGCAGGGCCAACTTGGGATTGACGTACCCGCAATTATCGCAGGCATGGTGCGGCAACTTGGCACTGCCGCACTGGGGACACGGGACGTAATGAATCGGCTTGAGCGCGTGATGCGAGCGTCGTTTGCGCTTACGAGATTTGCTGTGTTTCTGAACGGGAAGCATCGCCAGACTCCTGTGCGCCGCAGGACTTACGAACAGTGGATCGTAAGGCGCCGATACGGCTAGCCCAACAAGCGCAACCCGGCGGCCCGAGACCCACCGGCCGGGAAAAGCGGTACGTTAGAGGGCGCCGGAAGTTCTGTCAAGCCGGCTCCGGCCGCCTGGCGCTCCGCACTCAGCACCCAGCGGGGGGCGGGGATAGCCCGCGAATCCGCCCCCTTGCAAGCAGGGGAGTCCTGCGATATCTGTTACGATCGAGGGTGAAGTTTCCGGTCCGCTGTTCCTTTTGCGTAGGATGAAACACATGATGGCTGCAATAAGTGAATACGTTCGGGGCTGGCAGTTGGCCGCGATCTCGTACATTCAAGGCTGGCAGTGGATCGCGATCGTCGCTTTGATCGTGCTGATCGCTGTCTGGGTGGTGCTGCGCCTGCGGCAATAGGGCTCACGGGCTTCAACACGGCCGTGACCCGCCATGCTTTTCCACATCGTCGCGCTGGTTGCGCTGGGTATTGTGGCCGTCTTGCTCTTTCTGGTTTTATTTGAGCCTCCGCTGCGGTACGAGGTCGCGCCCCCACCGCTTTCGCTGGATTCCGATGAGTTCCTCTGCCTCCTGGGCGCGTTGGCCGATGCGCAAGTCCACCGTCAAAGCGCGGTGGAGGTGTTGTCCGGCGGAGAGGTGTTCTACCCCGCGGAGTTGGAGGCGATCCGCGCCGCGCGCCGCAGCGTCCACATCGAAGCCTTCCTTTTCACGCCTGGGGGTATTACCGATCGGTTCCTGGAGGCGCTGACTGAACGGGCCCGGGCCGGCGTCCGGGTGCGGCTGGTGCTCGACGCCATCGGGTGCTTTCACACTCCCAACCGCTACTTCCGCGGTCTGTGCGCCGCCGGGGGAGAGGTCTTCTGGTATCAGCCGATCCGTTGGTACACCCTCAAGCGCGTCAACAACCGCACGCACCGGGAGCTGATCGTCATTGATGGAGAAGTCGGGTTTATCGGCGGCGCCGGCATTGCCCCGCACTGGCTCGGTGGGGAAAAAGGCGAACGCCCCTGGCATGACATGATGTGCCGCGTCCGAGGGCCCCTGGTTGGCGGCTTGCAAACCACGTTCGCGGAGAATTGGCTGGAATCGTCCGATCAGGTCCTGGACGGGTCGGATAATTTTCCCCGCTGCCTGGCGCCAGACAGCACGGCCGGACACGAGGCTGCCGGCCAAGTCAACGGCATGGTGGTCATCAGCACCCCCACCGCCGCCCGTTCCACCCGCGCCCGCGTGGTATTTCAAGTGCTGCTGGCGTCGGCGCGCAAGAGCATCCTGATTAACTCCCCATATTTCCTCCCCGATCGCAGCGCCCGAAAGGAGCTGATTGGCGCGGTCAAGCGAGGCGTGAAGGTGACTGTCATCACGCCCGGCCAGGCGAACAACCACCCGCTCGCCCGGGTCACCAGTCGCCGGCTCTATGGTCAACTGCTCCGCGCCGGAGCCGAGATCTTCGAATACCAGCCCGGCATGATTCACAAGAAGGCAATGGTAGTCGACGGCGTCTGGGTCGTGGTCGGATCGACGAATTTCGACGCCCGCTCGTTCGGCCTCAATGACGAGGTAAACCTGGCCGCGATCGACGCTGACCTGGCCGCCCGGCTGGAACGCGATTTTGAGGCGGAGAAATCTCAAAGCCGGCAGATTACCTATGAACAATGGCGCCGCCGGCCGGTATTCGAAAAACTTCTCTCGCTGCCGGGCTTGCTGATTCAGCGCCAGGCATGACGGTTCGACTGGCAAATCGAGGCAGCTACCATCCGGGCATGCTCACGTTTCACGCCATCGGCGACTGGTCGCCGGAGCAGGTGCGCGCGACTTGGGCCGCTCCCGGCCGGCGTATCGTCCCTGACGTCGAAAAGGTAATCGATGCCGCGTGGCAGGCTGCGCTGCGCCGGCCCGGCGTCAAGCTGTTCGACGGCCCCATGTGCCGTTTGGAATCGTGGCGCGCCTCGCCCGACGATCTTACACTGGCGCTGTCGGAGACGAGCTACCGCCCATTCCTCGGGACCAACCTGTCTCACCCGGAACTCGCCGATCGCTATGGCCGCCAGGTAATGGCCGACCCGCTGGGTGTCAGCCCGGCCCTCCTGACCACCGACGGCTTTCTGCTGTTGGGTCGGCGCAACGCTGCGGTGGCGTATTATCCTAATCGCATCCACCCTTTCGCCGGCGCACTGGAGCCGCGCGACGGCGGGGACGTGTTCGGGGCCGTTAGGCGCGAGCTACGGGAGGAGCTCTGCGTCGAAGAGTCAGCGATACTGGACATCCGGTGCACGGGGCTGGTCGAGGATCGGGCCCTCCGCCAGCCCGAGCTTATCTACCGCACGAGCACGACCCGCACGCGCAGGCAACTCGAGGAGCAGGTGCGCCCCGAGGAGCATCGTGATAGCGTGGCGATTCCGGCGGAGCCGGATGCCATCGCGGGAGCCGTACTGGACCCGGCCCTTACGCCAGTGGCGGTTGCCTCACTGATGTTATGGGGACGGATAAGGTTCGGCGAGGAGTGGTTCGCACGAGTGCGGCGACTTTCCGATTCTCCCGCGGGCCCGTAACTTTCTCACCGTTGAAAACTGCTTTGGTCATCTTGCATGCCGACCCGACGCGCGGCGGCGCGGAGCGCTACACGTGGGACTTGGCGGCCGCTCTGCGCGGGCGGGGCCACGACGTCTCGTTGCTGGCGTCGAGCTTCCCGGGCGCCGGGGCGCCGGTCGGCGGTGTGCTGCTGCCGGCGCGGGAAGGCACGCGCGCGGGGCGATATCGCCAGTTCCTCGATCAGCTCGATAGTCACCTGCGCGATCATCATTACGATATTGTCCATGCGATGCTGCCTGTACGGCGATGCGACGTCTACCACCCGCACGCGGGCATCGCCGCCGAGACCGTGGCCGCCGGCCATCTCAAGCACGATTGCCGCGTGGCGCAAGCGATCGCCCGCGCGGCCGGCCGATTCAACCGCCGCCGGCGGATGTTTGCGGCCGTCGAGCGCGAGCTGCTGACCGGCCCCAATCTTCCCGTCACTCTCTGCCTATCGGGATACATCAAGGGGTTCGTCCGCAAACACTACGATCTGCCCCCGGACAAACTCGCGACGTTGCTGAACGGGGTGGATCTGCCCGCGTTCGACCCGTCGGCGCGTCTGACCGCGGGCGATGACGTCCGCCGCCGATTCTCGATCGCCAATAACAGGATCGTTGCCCTGATGATCGCCCAGGACTTCGCGCGCAAGGGCCTGCGCGAGGCGATCATGAGCGTGGCCCGCGTCGGCGATCCGCGGCTGGTGCTGCTGGTCGTCGGAAAGCAAGACCCAACGCCGTATCGAAAGCTCGCGCGGCGGGAGGGTGTCGCCGACGGCGTCGTCTTTGCCGGCCCGACGACCGACCCGTATGCCTTCTACCGCGCCGCCGACTTTTTCGTTCTGCCAACCCGACACGACCCGTGCAGCCTGGTCGTGCTGGAGGCACTGGCGATGGGACTGCCGGTCATCAGCACCGTTTTCAATGGCGCTTGCGAGGCCATGGCCAACAGGACGCATGGGTTGGTGCTGAGCGACCCCGCGGACGTTAGCGCTCTGGCCGCCGCGATTCAGGCCATGCTCGATGACGACCGTCGCTCGGCCATGTCGCGCGCCTGCATTCAATTACGCCCGGCCCTCTCATGCGAGCACCATGTGGACGAGTTGCTCCGCATTTACCCCCGCAGGTAGTAATGCGATTCAAACTCGAAGATCGTCGTTGCCGCGGGTTTCTCTCGGTTAGCGCTGGTGGTAAGGTTCGACCTCCCCATGCACGAGCGACTCGCCGCGCTTCGCCCGCACGCATCGCCGCAACCGTGGTGGCTGTCGCGTGGCGCGCTGGTAGCGTGGTGGTTGGTGGCAGGGGCGGGACTCGCAGTGGGACTGCAAGTGCCGCCGGTCCAGCGGACGCAGGAGGCCCGGGTATTGGAGACCGCGCGGCAGATGCTCGGCAGCGGGTGGCGCGGGTGGATGGGGCCGATGCTGAACGGGCAGCCGCGGCTCCGCAAGCCACCGCTCACCTACTGGATGGCCGCCGCCGCCTACGAGGTTGCCGGCGTCGGCGAAGGCGCGGGACGGCTGCCGACCGCACTACTCGGCTGGCTCACCGTCGGCGTCACATTCGCCTGCGCCCGCTGGCTGTTCGGCACGCGCGCGGCATTCTTTGCCGCCGCCTGCCTGCTGTGCAGCTATCTCTTCTTCCGCTTCTCGCGCCTGGCCGAGACAGATGCGCCCGCCATGTTCTTCGTCACGGCGGCGGTTTATGCGTTCTGGCGGGGAGTGGAGGGTTCAGGGTTCACGGTTCAGGGTTCAGGAGAAGACGGGGTTGTCGGTTCTTCACTGAACCCTGAACCCCGAACCCTGAATCCTTCCATCTGGTTCCACCTCGGCGCGGCGGCGACGGCGCTGGCGATCCTTTCCAAGGGCCCGCCCGGGGCGTACCCGCCGCTGTTTCTTCTCGCGATGGTCGCGCTGCGGCGAAAGTGGAAGGCCTTACAGCGGTTCATCACCAGCGGCGCGCCGCTGACGCTCATTTTAATTGCGGCGCCGTGGTTCATGTACGTCTTCCACACGTTCGGAGTCGAACAATGGCGACGGGAACTGGACGATCTGAGCGGACAGGACCACCCGGGACATTTTTACCAATACTTCTACGAGCTGTTTGCCGCCACCGCGCCGTGGTGCCTGCTGCTGCCGGTTGCCCTGGTGGATGCCGTGCAAAGCCGGCAGGACCCGCGCCTGCACGGCCTGCTCGCGTGGCTGGCCGTCATCTTCCTGCCGCTCTGCCTCATCGGCAACAAGCAGTTCCACTACCTGCTGCCAATGATGCCCCCGGCGATGATCCTCATCGGTTGGTGGATCGAGACCGCGCTCACGAAGCCCGGATCGGCGCCGCTACTGGATGCGACGATGGTCGGGAGCGCGATCGCCATCCCTGGAATACTCATTTGCGCGAGGGTGATGCTGGGCGGAATCACCCGGGCGGACTGGGCGCTGGCCGCGGCAATCGCGGCAGCGCTGTTGGCGGTGGGATGGGTCTGCCGCCGCCACGGCCGGGCCGCGGGATTGCTGGTCTACCTGGCGGGCGTGCTGGTGGTGCTGGTCGTGACGGTCACCCTTTGGATGCCGCGATTGGAAGGGGAAGACTCCCGCGCCCTGGCTCGACAGATCGAGGCCTCGTTCGGTGTGGGACCGTATTGCTTTTACGGGCGGAACCTCAGCCTGCCGCTGTGTTTCAATCTCCGGCTGGCCATCCCGCAGAAGAAGACGGCCAATGAGCTGCAACGGTTGGCCCGCGACGAGCCTCACGTGGTGGTGATCGCCAAGACCCAACCCCTCTCCCCCGCCCCGGCGTTGCCGGCCGGCTTCGTTGAACAACGGCGCATCGCCGTGGGTCGCCAGATGTTCATCTTCTACCGCCATTCAGGCGACATCGTGGCGGGGAGGTGAGGGCCTATTGCGGATCTGGCCTCCCGCCTCTGCCGTGCGGCTTGGTCCGTTTCGATTCTGGCTTCTTGCGGTTGGCGGGCTTTGCCGGCGACGCAGTTACCGCGGGATCGGCCCCATCGCCAGGCGCCGGCCATTTGAATTCGCGGTCGATGACCGGCCCGGGCCATTGCCAGGCTTCGACGACGGGCACCCGCCGGACGTCGGCCGGCGCCGCCTCGCCTGGCGTCTGCGACGGCCGCCTGCCGGGAGGCTCTTCGTCGCGGGTCACAACGAACGACTCCTCCCCGAGCGTGACCCTTTCGCCGGCCAGGAACCTGCCGTCGCGCTGAATCGGTGGCGTCAGCACGGCGTGCCCGATGATGAACTCGACATATTGCACAATCCACTTATCGGCAAGCCCGCCGGGTTTATCCGCTTCGGCCGAACCGGGCAATTGCCCGCCTCCGGGAGCGAAAGATAATGGCTGGCGTGAATCTTACGCTTATGAACCGCCGCGGCGCCGCGAAAATCTTTCTGAGCTTGTGCCTGTCGCTGGCCTGCGTCCCGGCCGCTGCCGAGCCGGACCTCGTCATTCATCACGGCAAGATCATCACCGTCGATCCTGAGTTCTCGAACGCGCAGGTCCTGCCCGGCCTGATTGACTCGCACGTTCATCCGGCCAGGGCTGCGATGACCGAGTTCGATCACCCGATTCCGGAAATGGAATCGATCGAGGACGTGCTCGCCTGCGTGCGCCGGCGCGCAGCCGTCCTGGGCAAGGGAAAATGGATCGAAGTGCAGCAGGTCTTCATCACGCGGCTCAAGGAGCAACGATATCCCACCCGAGTCATACGATCCGTTCCTCGGCATCGCCACCGCTGTCACGCGCGAGGCTCGCTGGACCGACCGCCCACTGTACCCGTAGCAACGCCTTAGCCGGGAGCAGGCTATCCGGATGTACACGACGAATAATGCGTGGCTCCTTTTCAAGGAGCATGAGATCGGGTCACTGGAACCGGGCAAACTCGCCGACTTCATCGTCATTGATACCGATATCCTCACCTGCGCCGCACACCAGATTGAGAAGACGAAAGTGCTGCGGACATATCTGGCAGGAAAGCTGGTGTACAACGCGCGGTGATCATCGCCCGTCGGCCACCAATTCGCGAAGCTTCAGGTTGCGGAAGTAGACCTCGTCATGGTGGTCCTGGAGGGCGATGTAGCCGTCGCCCTTCTTCTCCTCCACGCGGTACTTGACGCCGCTGTTTCCAAGATCCTTGCGAATCATCCATTCGAAGGTGAGTTCGAAGTCCTCGTACTTGCGCTCGGTGATCAGGTCGTTCGTGCGACCCGGACCGCCGAAACAGTGGAGACAGCCGTCGCGGACCTCCCAGCGACTGTGCGGAAAGCCCTCCATGCCCAGGCCCCGCCATCCGGCTGCGGTGCTGCCATCAAACAGCAGTTTCCATCCGGCCTGCCTCTCGGCTTCGGAGAGGGCGGGCCGCGCGGCGGGCGAGAGCGTATCGGCACCCCATGAACTGGCGCTCGCGACGACGCAAATGAGCCACGGCATCGCAAATCGGCGTCGCATCATGTCGCGATCATAACCCAAATGAGCCGCCGAGAGACAAGAGTTTTGTGGCGACTGCAACCATCGTTGCGACCTGCCGCGCGAGCCTTTGCAGACTCTCGCGAACGAGCTGGTGCGACAGGCCCTCCCAGCGGACTTCCAGGTTCGCGACGTCGAACGGCGCCTGCTTATGCAGATCCCGCAGGCCGCGGGCCACCGTCGCGGGGCCGCCCACCAGAAAGTTGATCGGGTGCCCGCACAGCTCCGCCACTTCACGCGGCTCAGGCATCCCCGCCGGGATCTTGCCCTCGGATTGAAAGCGTCTCCAGAGCACGCGAATCGCCGGCTCCGCCTCGGTCAGCGCCGTGGCGTCGTCGTGGCCCACGTATACCGGACGGTTGGCCGCAATCAGCCCGCGCCCGCCGGCTTGGCGGTAAGCGGTCGAATACTGACGGTATTCCAGCGGCGTGCGCAGATGTGAGAACAGCATGTTGAACCCCATCGAACCTGCGATCCGCGCCGCTTCGACGCTATTTGCCGCGACCCAGCACCGCCCCGGCAGGTCCGCCGCCGGCAGGGGCAGCGGGTCGTGCGGTGGAACACTAAAGTACCTCAGGACCTGTTCGTCGATCCGCCCGGACCAGGCCTGTCGTATGATCCGAAGCGCCTCGGCAAAACGTGCGTGCCGCTCGGATTCGTCCGTCACCGCAAGGCTGAACAGCGCAAACTCCTCCGGCGTGCTGCCGCTGCCGAAACCCGGCGCGAGCCGCCCGTTGGCGAGAATGTCCGCCACCGCCACCTCTTCGGCGACCGCCAGCGGGTGGTGCAGGTTCAGACAGATGATCGCCGTGCCCAGACGGATTTGCCGCGTTTGCTGCGCCAGATGAAGCGCCAGCAGCAGCGGCGCCGGCAGATGTCCGCGATGGGCATGGGCGTGGTGCTCGGCGAACCAGAAATAACCCAGCCCCAATTCGTCGGCAAGGCGGACGAGATCCGCGATTTGGTCGAAGATTTCCCCAGAGGGTTGGTCTGCCGGTCCTTCAAGATGGTCGGTGATGCCGAGGCGCATTACGCGATCTTGCACGCCTCCTCGAAGGCGAGCCGCGGATTGCGGGGATAGAGGGCTGCGGGGTCGCCATAGCCGAGGTTCATCAGGAAGTTGGATTTCCAGCGGCCGTCGGGGAAGAACTCGGCGTCGACCTTGGCGTTGTCGAAGCCCGACATCGGCCCGGTGTCCAGCCCCAGCGCGCGGGCCGCGATGATCATGTACGCCCCCTGCAACGTGCCGTTGCGAAATGCATGCGTTTGTGTGAACTGCTCCTGACCCGGCTTGGTGAACATCTCGCGGAACTGGGGGTTTTGCGGAAACAGCCTCGGGATGTGCTCATAAAACTGCATGTCGGTGGCGATGATGGCACATACCGGGGCGGCCATGGTCTTTTCCACGTTGGCCGGCATCAGCGCCGGCTTGAGCCGTTCCTTGGCCTGGCGCGATTTGGCGAACACCACCCGCACCGGACTTGTATTGGCGGAGGTGGGACCGAGCCTGGCCAGTTCGTAGACGCGACGCAGCAAATCGTCGTCAACTGGCCGGGGGAGCCAGGCGTTGAATGTGCGGGCCTGGCGAAAGATCGTGTCCAGCGCCTTGTCATCGACTGGCAATCCCATTGAAATCTCCTTAAAGAGGGCGGCCGAAGCGGAACGATAGCCACGTGGATGAGGACGTTTCAAGTCGTCCGGCCGGATCGTTGATCGTTGCTCGTTTGCGGCGCCCAACGTACCATCGCCGTTGTACATCGTTCAGGTTTTCACGAGCGGACCCATCAAGGAAGCGAATCGTATGCTCAAGCGACTGACGCGTAATCAAGGGATTGTGGCCGTGCTGGCGGTAGTGGCGGCGATGCTGGCGTGTCCGGCGGCCGCGTGGGCCAGCGAGGACCAACTGATCCTTCCGGACCTCCACTCGCAAACTTTCTTTGGAATCAACGGACACACGCTGCTGACGATCGGACTGGCGATTGCCGCCCTGGGCATCGTCTTCGGGCTGGTGATCTATGCCCAGTTAAAGAAGCTCCCCGTTCATCGCGCGATGCTGGAGGTGTCAGACCTGATTTATGAGACGTGCAAGACCTATTTGCTGAACCAGGGGCGATTCATCCTGATCCTGTGGGTGTGCATCGCGGCGGTGATGGTCGGGTACTTCGGGTTTCTCCGCTCCGGCCAGAGCGCCAACGCGAGCGGACCCGCGGAAGTAGGGCTGCACGAATACAGCAAGGCGGTCCAGGTCATCATCATCCTGGCCTTCAGCCTGGTCGGCATCGCCGGCAGCTATTCAGTGGCCTGGTTCGGGATGCGGGTGAACACCTTTGCCAACAGCCGCACTGCGTTCGCGGCACTGGCCGGCAAGGCCCGGCCCGTCTACTCGATCCCGCTCCGCTCCGGCATGTCCATCGGCATGGTGCTGATCAGCGTCGAACTGATCATCATGCTGTTCATCCTGCTGTTCGTGCCGCGGAACCTGGCCGGACCATGCTTTATCGGCTTTGCCATTGGCGAGTCGCTGGGCGCCGCCGCCCTTCGCGTGGCGGGCGGCATCTTCACCAAGATCGCCGACATCGGCGCCGACCTGATGAAGATCGTTTTCAAGATCAAGGAGGACGACGCCCGCAACCCCGGCGTCATTGCCGACTGCGTCGGCGACAACGCGGGCGACTCCGTCGGCCCCACCGCCGACGGGTTCGAGACTTACGGCGTCACCGGCGTCGCACTCATCACCTTTATCCTGCTGGCCGTGCCCCAGGCGGAAGTTCAGGTGCAGCTCCTGGTCTGGATCTTCGTCATGCGCCTGATCATGGTGATCACCAGCGGCCTCTCCTACTTCATCAGCGAAGGAATCTCCGCGAGGCTCTACGCCAACGCCAAGTCGATGAACTTCGAGGCGCCGCTCACTTTACTCGTGTGGGTGGCTTCGATCACGTCCATCGTGGGGACGTATGTCGTCTCCTATTTCATGATCGGCAACATTCAGGTGCTCGGGGTCCCGCATTACGACCTGTGGTGGAAGCTGGCGACGATCATCACCTGCGGCACGCTGGCCGGGGCGATCATTCCGGAGGTGACCAAGATCTTCACCTCGACGCAGAGCCGTCACGTCCGCGAGGTCGTCACTACGAGCCGAGAGGGCGGCGCATCGCTCAACATCCTCAGCGGCCTGGCCGCGGGCGACTTCTCGGCCTACTGGGTCGGCGGCGTCACCATCGGCGGGCTGATGGCCCTTGCCTATGGCATCTCCACCATCGGCTCTGGCGAATCCAACCTCGCCTCCATCATGATCCCCCAAACCACTGCGATCTTCGCCTTCGGCCTGGTGGCGTTCGGGTTCCTGGGAATGGGGCCGGTCACCATCGCCGTCGATAGTTATGGCCCCGTGACCGACAACGCCCAGAGCGTCTACGAACTGTCGCTCATCGAGGAGCAGCCGAACATCAGGACCGAGCTCTCGCGGCAGTTCGGCGTCAACCCCGACTTCGAGCACGCCAAATCGTTGCTCGAGGAGAACGACGGCGCCGGAAACACCTTCAAGGCAACGGCCAAGCCCGTGTTGATCGGCACGGCCGTCGTCGGCGCCACGACGCTCATCTTCTCGATCATCATGCTGTTGACCGGCGGGTTGCAGAACAAAGATGCGATCGCCAAGCTGTCAATCCTCCATGCCCCGTTCCTGGTCGGGTTCATCGAAGGCATCGCGGTGATCTACTGGTTCAGCGGCGCCAGCATTCAGGCGGTCATCACCGGGGCCTACCGCGCGGTGGAGTTCATCAAGCGGCACATCCGGCTGGAAGGGACTGAGAAGGCCAGCATGGAGGACAGCAAGCGGGTGGTCGCCATCTGCACGCGCTACGCCCAGGCGGGGATGTTCAACATCTTCCTGACCATCTTTTTCATCACGCTCGCCGCGGCCTTCGCCGACGAATACCTGTTCATCGGATACCTGATCGGCATCGCCTTCAGCGGCCTGTTTCAGGCCATATTCATGGCCAATGCCGGAGGCGCGTGGGACAACGCCAAGAAGATCGTCGAGACCGAACTGGGCGCCAAAGGCACCGCCCTGCACGATGCGACCGTCGTCGGCGACACCGTCGGCGACCCATTCAAAGACACCAGTTCCGTGGCGATGAACCCGATCATCAAGTTCGCCACCCTGTTCGGGCTGCTGGCGGTTGAGCTGGCCCTGACGCTGGATCGAACGAAGCGCGCGGCGCTGGCAGGCGTCTTCTTCCTCATTGCCGCCTTCTTCATCTATCGCAGCTTCTACGGCATGCGCATCGTCGATACCAAGGCGGAAGAGCCGGCCACGCAGCCGCGGGAATCCGCGTACGCGGCGAAATAGACGCGCGTGAGCTTGTGGTCCTCGTCAATCGTAAATGTCCCGGCGGTGGCCGATTCGAACCTCAGGCTGTCGCCCTGTGCGATGTTCTCGGCGCATGACTCCGCCTGCTCAACCCACCAAGGCCTAGCTCGGCTTTCACCTGCTCCCAGGGAATTGCCCCTTTTTCCCGAAGGGGGGAACGGGCTGCCCTGACGTCTGCTTCATCTTCAAGTGTCTCCAAGCCAGCGGAGTCTAGCCGTGCCGATAGTCGTGAGGTCTTCCGGGTATCCGGTCGCGCAGCGGCCCGTTTGGCCCGCCGCTCGAGAGCTCGGTATGCCTTCTCCGGGATGATAACGAATCGCTTACCGGCCAGCTTTATGGTTTGAATGGTCATGATCTTCCTGCGTCAATTGGAAGTCGCCCTCATCAAGCCTCATCTGCTCCACCGCCGCTTCCGCCGATGAATAGCGCCCCGCCTTCACCTGCTCGTTGATGAACTTTTCATGTTCCGGTCTTTTGAGCTGAAGCTGCGTGTGCTCATTATATCACCAATGCCTGACACCCGTCACAGGATGCGAGTCGGGCCCGGTTCGCCTGGCTCACTTGCTCGAGCCCAATGCCGCGGGGCGAAGCGTCGCCCGGCTGTTCAGCACGCGGGACGCGGCGGCCAACTGGCCGGGGCGGAGATGAATCTTCGGGCGGACGGCGACGATCTGCCGGATCGCTTCCTCCATGTCAGTCGCCAGCCCGCGGACCACTATCACTGCGGCGGCAATGGCCGCCGATCGGTTGTGGCCCTGGGCGCAATGGATCAGTACTGTGCCCCTGTCCCGGGCGATCCGCCGAACCAGATTGGCCAGCACGTGATCGAGCGGGAGGCACTGGTCGAGCGTCGGCACGCACAGGTACTCGCGGTGGCGGCGAATGTCCCGCGGCTCCCACAATTCGCAGGTCAGGTCAACCACCAGTCCGGTCTGAGGCGGCAGCTCGCGCACGACGGGCCGGCGGCCGATCCATAGCCCCGGCGCGACCTGGCTGCACGCCGACTCGGCGCTGATCAGCCGTGTTACCGCCCAGATCAGCCAACTGCCGACGGTGTACGGGAGCATCAGCACGAAGGCGGCGGACGACAGGGTCCCGTCGGGGTGCTTGCCGAACACCCCGGCGCCCAGCAGCGCGTACCCAGCCGAGATCGTGAGGTAGCTGGCCGCCGGCCAAAGCAGTAGCCAACAAATGCCTGACCAATAGCAGGCCAGTGCAAGCCATCCGCAGCCCAGGAGCAGAAACAGCAGTGCGTGCCGCACGGTTGGATTCTACGAATATGCTGCTGCCGCACCAGTGTCAGAGGAGGACGCCCAGACAAAACGTCCTTGCCCCCGGCCGGTATGAACCTTAGACTCTGCGAAAAATCAGCGGGCCGACCGCGGCCTGCTGTGCGCCTCACCAGCATTCGAACAAGGAGAATCGGACATGAGCACTAATCGCCGTGACTTCCTCAAGTACACCGCCGCCACCGGCATGGGGTACTGGGTGGCCAATCGCAAAACCTGGGCCGACGACGTCAACAACAAGTCGCCCAACGAGCGGGTAAACGTCGCCTGCGTCGGATGCGGCGGCAAGGGAGACAGCGACTCGTCGCAGTGCGGCGAGGTCGCCAACGTCGTCGCCCTCTGCGACACCGACGACGGCCAACTTCAGCGCAAGGGCCACCAGTTCCCCAACGCCAGGAAGTTCAACGATTTCCGAAAAATGTTCGATGAGATGGGCAAAGAGATCGATGGCGTCACCGTCAGTATCGCCGACCACAATCACGCGGTCGTCGCCATGATGGCGATCAAGAACGGCAAAGGCGTCTATTGCCAGAAGCCGCTCACGCACTACGTCGGCGAGGCCCGCAAGCTCCGTGAGGCCGCCAACCAATACAAAGTCGCCACTCAGATGGGAAACCAGGGGACCGCCACCAACGGGCTGCGCGAGGGGGTCGAGGCGATCCAGGCCGGCGCTATCGGGGCCGTGAAGGAAATGCACGTCTGGACCAATCGCCCCATCTGGCCGCAGGCTCCCAAGATCCTCGATCGGCCGATGCGGGTCGAAGACGTTCCGGAGAATCTGCATTGGGACGAATGGATTGGTCCGGCGCCGTTCCGCCCATACAACCACCTGTACCAGCCGTTCACCTGGCGTGGATGGTGGGACTTCGGCACCGGCGCGCTGGGCGACATGGGATGCCACACGGCCAACCTGCCGTTCATGGCGCTTCGGCTGCAAGAAGTCTTTCCGACGTCGGTGAAGGCCGAGTCGGGCATTGTCAATCCGGAGACTTATCCATCGTGGGCAACGGCGGAATACGAGTTTCCCGCCCGCGGAGACATGCCGCCGGTCAAAGCCTTCTGGTACGAGGGGCAGAAGGAAGTGGAAGGCCGGCGCGTCAAGAACCTGCCGCCGGCCGAACTGTTCCACGGCGAGCAACCTCCGGGCAGCGGCTCGCTGATGGTGGGTGAGAAAGGCGTGCTCTACTCGCCCGACGACTACGGCGCCAACTGGGTGCTGCTGCCGCAGGGGAACTTCGCCGATTTCAAGAAGCCCGAGCCGCGCCTTCCGCGCACCGAAGGGGACAACGACACCTGGATGAAGCGGGAATGGGTCGGGGCCATCAAGGGAGGGCCGCCCGGGATGAGCAACTTCAATTATTCCGCCAAGCTCACCGAGTTCATTCTGCTGGGGAACGTCGCCATCCGCGCCGGCGTCCAACACCCTCTCGAATGGGACGGGGAGAACATGAAGGTCACCAACTGGCCCGAAGCCAACGCGTTCCTCATGCGCGAGTATCGCAAAGGGTATTCGCTCTAAACCGAAGTCGCGTGCGAAGCACTCGTTTGCCGGTGAGCCGCCCCGCTTGACTGTGGCACAGCCGCCCCCGGCTGTGTTCCGCCGCAGGCGGAAGACTTCGGCAGAGATTTCGACCTTCGGTCGAACACAGCCGAGGGCGGTTGTGCCACAATGCAACGCGGATAGTCAAACGGGGCACGGAATGGATATGCAGCAACCCGCCCCATAATCAGGTGCGTTCCGGTCATGTACGCGCGGGCTTTGCTCCTTCTCGCGACGATAATCTTCTGTGGCCCCGCATGGGGCGCCGGCAAGATCGTCATCGAAGAAAAGCCGCTCGCCGACACTGCTCCCTATGACCCGCTCAAGGCGATCAGCTTCGGCCGCGACAGCCGGCACCTGGCGTTCCTGGGCGTCAAGGGGGACAAGCAGTACGTCGTCCGCGACGGCGTGCCGAGCCCGGCCTACGACTGGGTGCTTCCTGACAGCCTTGCCGGCCCGGCGGACCTGAGCCGCCTGGCGTTCATCGCCCAGAACGGCGACGAGCTGTCGATGGTCGTCGACGGCGCGGTAGTCGGCAAAGGGTATTTCTCCGTTGGCGGCGACCGGATCAGCTTCAGCGAGGACGGGAAACACTTCGCCTACGCGGCCCGTCGCCGCGACGGCGGCGCGTTCGTCGTACGCGACGCCACCGAGAGCAAGACCTACGCCGCGGCGGGCATGACCCCCCTGTTCAGCCCGGACGGAAATCACCTCGCCTTCGCGGCTTCGACCGACGCACGCAAGATGTGCGTTGTCCTCGACGGCAAAGAACAAAAGACCTACGACCTGATCGTCCCCAACTCGCTTGTGTTCAGCCCCGACGGCCAGCGCCTGGCTTACACCGCCGTGCAGGACCGCAAGTTCATCGCGGTAATCGACGCCCGGGAAAGCAAACCGTATGACGTGCTGCGGCTCACCCCCATCTTCAGCCCCGACAGCAAACGCGTCGCGTACGTCGCCGGGCTCGCGAGCCAATTCTTCGCCGTCATCGACGGACAGGATGGGCCCAAATACGACCAATATACCGAAGGGTCGTTGACGTTCAGCCCGGACAGCAAGCACGTGGCCTACGGGGTCCATGGCGGCAAGCAATGGTTTGTCACGCTGGACGGAAAAGTGCAGGAGCCGTTCGACGGCGGCGGATCGATCCACTTCAGCCCCGACTCCAGCCGTCTGGCCTACGTCGCCGGTTTCGGGCCCGAGCGGCTGGTCGTGCTCGACGGCAAGCGGCAGAAGTCATTCGACGACGTCCTTTGGCCCGGGCCGATCTTCAGCCCCGACAGCCGCCGGCTGGCCTACCTCACGCTTCAGGGCCGCCAGACGGTGGTCGTCGCCGATGACATCAACGGCGCCCCATATACCAGCGTCGCCGACCTCACCTTCAGTCCCGACGGCAAGCACCTGGCATACCGGGCGCTGTCGGACAAGCGGGTTGCCATGGTCGTGGACGGGAAACCGTCGCAGCCGTACGACGACATGACGCCGCCGGTCTTCAGCCCCGACGGGCGGCACTACGTGTTCTCCGCGATCAAAGGGCGGTCTGCCATGATCGTGGTGGACGGCGTCGAAACCGACAAGACCTACACCGGCTGGGTAGCCGGTTCGCGCCCGGCCTTCGCCACCCCCGACGCTGCCGATTTTCTAATGGTGGAGGACAAACAGCTCGTGAGTGTTCGGGTGACTATCGCCAACCCGCCAACTGCCGACGCAACGTCACAGCCACCTCGCGTGCGAAGCACTCCTTAGCGGTTAGCCGCCCCGCTTGCGGGGCGCGACCAGACGCGCCCCGCAAGCGGGGCGGCTAACCGCCAAGGAACCGCTTCGCGGACGGTTGGAATGTTGTAACGCTGTCTCGACATCCGTCTGAGCTCAACGCGAGACTCACGCAACTCAAGCGACTTTCGCAAAAAAGTCGCGCACGATTCGGCCCCCTCTGGTAAACTCCCGCTCTGGCCCGGTCGCGACGAGTCATGCCCGAGCTGATCGACAATCCGAGACGATCTGTATCGCCTTGTCAATCACAGACTTGCAATCGTCAAATGGCCGATTCGATGGACTGAGCCAGAAGAGTACACGACAATACAATTTCCGCCCCACCGCCCGTCCGTGCTCACTGGACAGCGCGAATAATGTGGTCGGCGGAGCTTGTTGCCTCAGTGGAGATCTTCCATGCCGACGTACGTTTACCAAGCCATGAACGCCTCCGGTCAGGAGGTCAAGGACGAGATCGAGGCGTCAACCCAGGACGAGGCGATTGCCAAGATCCGCAACAAAGGGCAATTCGCCACCAAGATTCGGGAAAAAGCGGCCAAGAAGCGGGTGATGAAGAAGGACGCCCCGGCTGCCGCCGTGACTCGCAGGCTGCCGATTTCGATCGGCGGCGTGCCCCGCAAACAGCTCGTCGGCTTCACCCGTCAGCTCAGCACGCTTCAGGACGCCGGCCTGCCTATCCTCCGTTCGCTCCAGATCCTCGAGCAGCAGCAGAAGCCCGGCCTGCTCAAGGCGATCATCGGCGGGGTCGCCGAAGATGTCGAAGGGGGCGGCAGCTTGTCGGAAGCGATGTCCAAGTACCCCAAGGGGTTCGACAAGCTTTATTGTAACATGATCGCCGCCGGTGAGGCGGGCGGCGTCCTCGACCTCATCCTGGCTCGTCTCGCCGACTTCATGGAAAAGGCCGCCAAGCTCAAGAAGAAAGTCATCGGCGCCATGATTTACCCGGCGGTGGTCATCAGCATCGCCGTCGGCGTCGTGTCCGTCATCATGGTCTTCGTCATCCCCAAGTTCAAAGACATCTTCCGCGACTTCCACCTCGAGCTGCCCGCCCCCACGCTCATACTTCTGGCCGTCAGCGACTTCTTCGCCACACAGTACGGCTGGGCCTACCTGCTCGCCGCCCCGTTCGTCCTCATCATGCTCAATAAGCTGATCCGCATGAGCGATGGCGGCCGGTACGCCACCGACGTGATCAAGCTCAAGATCCCCATCATGGGCGCGATCCTCAGCAAGACCGCGGTCGCCCGCTTCACCCGGACGCTGGGGACGCTCATCAGCGCCGGCGTGCCGATCCTCGACGCCATCAACATCACCCGCGAAACCAGCGGCAATGAAGTCTATTCCCGGGCCTTACTCAAGGTGCACGACGCGATTCGCGAGGGCGAGTCGATGGCCGACCCACTGCGCGCCACCAAGGTCTGCGACGCCATCGTGGTCAACATGATCGACGTCGGCGAAGAGACCGGCGACCTCGACAAGATGCTCCTCAAGGTCGCCGACAATTACGACTCCGACGTCGACGTGCTGGTCGGCTCGCTTATCAGCATCCTCGAGCCGGTCATGGTCGTCGTGCTCGGCCTGATCGTCGGATTCATCGTGATTTCCCTGTTCATGCCCATGATCTCGTTGATCCAGGGCATCTCCAACCAGAACTCGAAAGGCAACAAGCCGCCGGGACGGTAGATAGGGATTTGCGATTTGCAATTTGCGATTGGGATTTCTGAGTTCAAATCGCAAATCGAAAATCGCAAATCGCAAATAAAAACGAGGTTTTTATGGCCCCCGCCAGACGCACGCCATTGCGGCGCGGATTCACGTTGGTCGAGCTGCTGACCGTGATCGGGATCATCATCCTGCTGCTCGCCATCCTGCTCCCGGTCGTCTCCCAGGTGCGCGTCCGCGCCAACGTCGCCAACACCCAGCAGCAAATGTCACGCATCATGTCGGCTTGCATGAACTATTATCACGAGTTCAACAGCTACCCGGGACCGCTGGCGGATTCACAGATCCAGGGCGCAAACTTTGTGGCGGCGGCGAATATCTCGAACGTGCAGCCCGCCGCAAACCAGATTACCTCGTCGGAGAACCTGGTGCTCGGGTTGCTCTATTACCTCAAGCCGCCGACGGGAACGGGTTCGGCGAACCCTCAAATCACGTTTATCCCCGACAACGCGACTGGCGCGAATCAGAGCAAGACCAACCACGACCCCGTAAGTCTCAATTATCTGCATCCCGCTACGTATCACTTCATCGACTACCTGCCGGATGAGCTGTCTGCCGGGCCTTCCGGGCTCATGGGGAACGTGGACGTAACCAAGAAGGTTGCGCCAGCCAAAGATTCGAGTGTGCCGGAGTTCGTCGACAAGATTCCGGACCCCATGCCGATCCTTTACCTCCGGGCCAAGCCGGGTGCTTCGCGAATCGTGACGGCTACGAGGACGCCGGCAGGCCAGCAGGCGCAATACGATTTCTCACAGTTGGCGCCCTACGGCTTTACCCAGGTGCAGGCCAACGGGACGTCGGGCGCGAATACGGACGCGGCCAATCCCGACCAGGGCTTCGATCCCCCAGTGGGCACGCTACCCGCCGGCGACACCCGCACGCCCCTCACGACCTATTTCATGAACCCCAACATCGCGGGCCAGGCCAAGGGGAAAGACGGCTTCATTCTGATCTCCGCCGGACCGGACCGAAAGTATGGGACAAAAGATGACATCATCGTTTCACCGTAGGTCTTCGCGCCGCGGTTTCACCCTCGTGGAGCTGCTGGTGGTGATCGGCATCATTGTGCTGCTGATCAGCATTCTGCTCCCGATGGTGAACCGGGCTTATCGTCAAGCAATCCGCACCAGCATGCAGACGGACCTGCAGGTCATCAGCCAAGCACTCGAGGCTTACAAAAACGATTTTGGCGTCTATCCGAGGCCAGACGGAACTATTTTATCGACGTCGAAATGGCCGGGATCGGTCATTCTTTGCTGGGCGCTGGTTGCGCCGGGCCCGGCGGAGGAGGACGGCGCGGATGGGCCTGGATTCCGTCGATTTCCCGTCACTCGCAACATTCCACCTCAGGGTCAGGTTTTCGGTCCGTACCTCCCGTCCGATCGATTCAAGATTGGCGCTGACGACGGTCGCGGAAACATACAGCCAGTCACTTCTGCGACGGCATACCACGACCAATCGGATGTTCTGCTTGATCGGTTAGGACATCCGATCCTCTATTTCGTTCGCAACGGCGGCGCCGTGGTTAAGGATCTTAACAGCTATGTTGCCGCCGTGACGTACGATGTACAGCCAGGTCAAGCCCCGCGCTACAACGCAACCGATGGTTTCGTGAACAGTGGGATGAGCTTCAACGGTGTGGCGAACATGCAGGCGTTCATGCCGGGCGTCGGCTTCAACATAGATCCGATGACCGGAAAACGGCAGTTGGCTTTCCCTGGTCCTCCCGCCGACCTCCCCTACCTGTTGTGGTCTGTCGGCCCAGATGGGCAGTTCGGCACGGACGACGACGTGACCAACTTCCGGTAACGCCGCCGGCTTCACCCCGTGATCGGCCACTCGTAAACTCGCAAACCGCAAAATGACAAGGCGTCAGTTGCCAGTCGTCAGTTGTCAGTTGTTGGGATCCGCGGCAACGGATCCCTCTTCCAATCGCAAATCGCAAATCGCAAATCGCAAATCGCCCATCCCTCCCGGCTTCACCCTGCTGGAGATGCTCACGACCGTGGCGGTGCTGGTGATCGTGCTGGGGCTGATGGTGAGCCTGGCCCGCTACGTCCGCAACGCCTCGGCGGTCGAAATGACCAAAGACCTGCTGCACAAGCTCGACGGCATGATGCAGCAATACCGCCTGAACCACGCCGACGGCGCGGGCCACCCCGGCCCGCTGCCGAACGTCACGGCGTTCCTCCCGCCCGACTTGAAGTCCAGCCAGCTCCCCGACGAGCAGACGTTGCAACAGCGCGCGGTCGACAATAACCGCAGCTTCATGCAGGCTTTACGGGCCGAGGGGCTGCTCAGCGAGGAGTCGTTCGGCAAGCTGCCACAATCGATCTACAGCAACGACCTGCTACGTGACGCCTGGGGCAGCCCGATCGTCTTCATGCCCGATTCCCACGAAGGGATCGGCATGGCCCTGGAAGGCCGCCCCTTCTTCTTCTCCGCCGGCCCCGATCAGCAGTACAGGACGCAGGAGAATAATCTGTATAGCTATGAAAAATGAGGACGCGGAGACGCGGGGACGCGAAGACGCGGGGAAGGAAAGAGAGGAGAGGGATGGCGAACATTCGGTCGTTCAAGGAGTTACGGGTCTGGAAGAATGCGATGGACATGGCGATGAGGGTCTTTGAATTGACCAAGCGCTTTCCGGCGGAGGAGAAGTACTCGCTGACGAAGCGATGCGGATACATTGCTGAGTCCGATGCTATGGAATTCGATCGGAGATGCGAGGAAATCCTTACCCAGCTTGTACATATGATCTCCCACGCCGCCGACTGGACGATCTCCGCGCCCGATTAGCGGCCTTTTTCCCCGCGTCTCCGCGTCCCCGCGTCCCCGCGTCTTTTTCGCTTTCCGCGGCGACTCGCGGCACTGGACATCGCGAACAATAACAGTGGACCATGAAAACGCCTGCCAGACACGCTCGACGCGGCTTCACCCTGATCGAAATCCTGGTGGTGATCGGAATTATCCTGATCCTGCTGGGAATGGTTGTGCTCGGCTTCCGCCATATCGACGCCGTCGCGTCCAAACGAGACACCGTCGCCGAGCTGCACGTCTGCCGGGATCTGCTGACGGAGTATGAGAAGTTGAACGGGAACAGCAATATCCTGAATGCAGTCGCGGCGCAGTTTGCCAGCCCAATGCCGCCTTATTCGATCGACATTAACAAGCTGATGAAAAACGGTTCGGACATGAGCGACAGGTCCAACAGCGGAGCGCGGTATGACAGCCCGGCGGTAGACATCACGCGGTACGTGATGCAGAACTTTCTGATGCGGGTCCCGCGCAATCGCAGCATGGTCGGCAGTCTGCCGACCAAGCGGATCCTCGAGTCACCGCCGAACACTCCGCCGTACACCATCGACCAGACGGTCGTGCTCGACGGGTGGGGCAACCCGATCATCTTTGTTCCGCCCGGCGGGCTGCACGTGAACATCCGCGACCCGCAGGCGCCCGCCAACAGTAAGCCTCCCGAATACATCGTGCGCACGAGCGGCACGTTCCTGGTCGGTCAGATTGCGCAGCACCCGCTGAGCCCCGCCGACCGCCCGTTCTTCGCCTCGGCGGGCCAGGACGGGGATTTCACCAAGGGTGAGGACAATATTTATTCGTTCCAGGACTGAGTCATGGATTTGCGATTTGCGATTTGCGATTTGCGATTGAATGACTGTCAGTGGTCAGTTGCCAGTGGTCAGTTGTTGTGCGCGTCGGCAACTGACAACGGACCACGGACAACTGACCGCTCTTCCAATCGCAAATCTAAAATCGCAAATCGCAAATCCGCTTTCACCCTGACCGAAATGCTCATCGTCATCGCCATCATCGTGCTGGCGATCACGCTGGCGGTGCCGGCGGTCCGCTCGCTGACCGGCTCCCGCAGCCAGGCGGCCGGACAGAACGTCATCAGTGCCGTCCTCTCCCGCGCCCGCGCCGAGGCCATCGGCCTCCAACGCGTCCAGGGCGTCCTCTTCTTCATCGACCCCGCCACCGACCGCGTGAGCATGGCCCAGGTGATCCAGGCCGCCAACGAAGCCTCCCCCAAGGACGCGGCGGGCGTCACTTACCTCGACCTCACCCCCGACCGCGACGTTATCTCCCTGCCGCCGGGCATCCGGCTTCAGATGCTCAATGATACCCTGTCCAACGAGGGTAAGGTCCCGCTCCAATACTTCGCCTATCAACGCTATCTCGGCTTCAACGACACAGCATTCTTCATCAACAACCCGACCGACGCAAGCCTGCGGATGAAGCTCGGCGGCGTCATTCTCTTCGATGCCCAGGGCCGCCTGATCGTTCGCCAATACGGGTTCCGGTACGCCAATTACCCGATCACGACCACCGGCGCATTCGGCAAGCCGCAGGCGATCGCTCTGGGGCTATTGGCGTTCCAGGCGGCCCCGGATCCGGGCGCCGCCGCCACGAACGCAAACCAGAACAGCGGCATCTGGCCTACGTTCCAGCAGTCGCCCAACCAGATAGTGCGCTCCCAGATCGGTTTCGTCCTGTTCGACCGCGAGGCGTTCCGGAGCAACGGCTTCACAGATGACGACGGCTCGCCTACGGTGCGCCAGCCCAGTCAGGCCGAGCAGAGCAAGGAAAGCTGGCTCGACCAGAACTCCACGCCGATCCTGGTCAACCGCTACAACGGCACGCTACTGCGCGCGGAGTGAGGTATGGATTTGCGATTTGCGATTTGCGATTTGCGATTGAATGACTGTCAGTGGTCAGTTGCCAGTAGTCAGTTGTTGTGCGCGCCGGCAACAAGCCACGGACCACGGACAACTGAGGGTTCACCGACTTGCAAATCGCAAATCGCAAATCGAAAATCGCAAATGCGGCGGTCCGGCTTCACCTTCACCGAAATCCTTTTCGCCGTCATGATCCTGGGGATCGGTTTCATCATGGTGGCGGCCATCTTCCCCGTCGCCATCCAGCAGACCGAAGCCAACAACCAGGAAACCATCGCCGCGTCGATCGGAAGGTCCACCACTGGTTTTATAGAGAAGATCTCGCAGGGGCAGGCGTTTTACCCGAACGCCAATAGTTGGCCGCTGCCAACACAGCCGATGGCCCAGCCGGGGTCGTTCCTCGTACCAACTTTTGAGAACAAACCGATTATCCCCGTCTTCCTTAACAATCAAACCACGACCGTCATTCCGGGCGAGGTATGGAGCTTTTTCGACGATTACACCCGACAGCCGCGCGATTGGTTCATGGCGCGGCTGGCAGGCGGGCAGCCGCCGGTGCCGGTTACCGCCACGCCCGTCCACCACTACGGTTTGCTGTGGGGCGGCATCGCCAAGAACCTCGTCGTCCCGTCCGATCCGCGGTTTGCCGCAGTGATCATGTACAAGCGCGATCTGATCGCTCAACTGCTGACCGGCACAAACGGAAACACCATCAAGTACACGGCCGCTCCGTTTGCCCAGGTGATCGTCGTCACGGTGCAGGCGCGAAACAAGCAGGTTTACAACTTGAACGGCAATATATCGGACATCACCCTGCAGAACGGCAGCATCACGCTTCTCCCGCGCCTCCTGCCGGCAACGATCACATCAAACGGCGGCATCTCCACTATTAGCTTCCAGGGCACCGCCGCGAACACTCCGGTGGCCGAGAACGCCTATATTGTGGTCTCCAACGACTATACGTTCCCGGTCAACAACGCGCTGCGCGGCCGCTTCAACGGTCGAATCTTCCGAGTCGGGAACTCTATTCCCCCAACGACCCGCAACAACTGGGAACTGGCCCCCGGCAGCGACCTGACGGCCGGCGACGTGACCGTCCTGACCGGCGGCAACCCCATGGGGCTGGCGCGCATCAATGCCGATGTCCTGGTTGTCGGACGCGCCCTTGATCCCAATAACCCCAACCAGTTCACCGGACTGGCCCAGGACGTCTCCGTGTACAGCAGCTATGTGCAGATTCCCAATTGATTGAGAGGAACATGGATTTGCGATTTGCGATTTGCGATTTGCGATTGAGCCCCCAGCGCCGGGCCGACTCCACGTGCGCGGTCACGCGTGTGACCGTTGAAGGCCCTGCGCTGACGGCCGGATCAATTCGCAAATCGCAAATCGCAAATCGCCTGCCTACTGCCTACTGCCTTCTGCCTACTCCCTTCGCAATTCGGCAATCGGCATTCGGCACTCGGCAATCACGAGCGTTCACGCTCGTGGAAGTCATGATCTCCATCGTGATCGCGCTGCTGCTGGTGCTGGGCATCAGCCAGATTTTCAGCATCGCCCAGCGGACCACCGGGGCCGGCACGCAGGTGCTGGCTTCGATCGAAATCAACCGCGCACTCCAATCGACCCTCAACGACGACTTCCGCGGCCTCGTGAACGGGGACGACTCACCGGGGCTGGTCATCGTCTCGCAGGCCGTTCCCGCGTTCCGCCACCGGCCCGACCAGCAGCAGGACCGGGACGGCCAGCCGAACACCATCAATGATACCACCGGCAACGGCTCGCTCAAAGCGATGAACTGGTCCGACGTCAACTACCGGATGCACCGGGTCGACCGGATCTGCTTCTTCACCCGCGGCTCCTTCCACCGCCAGACCGCCGACGCCCCCAGCTACGTTTCCGGCACCACCAGCAATGAGGCATTCGTCTGGCTGGGGCACCTAGCACTGCCGAATAACAAGGCGCTGCAAAACTGGCTTCCAAACCAGCCGTCGGTCGGGGGGTGGCTCAATCCGGGCATTCAGGCGGTCAGCGGTGAGAACAACGACAACAACTACTTTGCCACCGACTGGGTTCTGGGCCGGCAAGTAATGCTGCTATCGCCGGTTCAGGAAAACGAAACTGAGTTTTTATCAAACAACAATAAAGTAAATCCACTGGCCCTGGTGCAGGCGCTGGGCGGCCCAGCGGCTCGCAGCACGGACGGTATTCCGCTTCTTGCCTCCCGCTATGACCTGGCCCAAACGAGCATCGATTTGTTCCGCCAGTACATCAATGGTGCTCAGGCCAGACAGGCGAGTTGGTGGCAGCAGCTCAGCGGCATGCTGCCGCCGGGCAACACGCCCAACTCAGACATACGGTACGACGGCAACCCGTTCCCGCAAAAGCCGAGGGGAATGTTCGCGGGCAATCCGCAGCAGGCGGCCGCGTGGATGAGCGCCGCCACGGCCCAGACCACGCCGGTCTTTATTCGCGGATGCACGCAGTTCATCGTGGAATTCGCGGGAGATTTCGTGACGCAGAATCCCGATGGCACCATCCCGAAGAATGGAAACCAGCCGGACGGCCAGATCGACTACAACGTCGACCCGCTCACGGGAGCGCGCAGCATCCGCTGGTACGGGTTCCCCCGCAACGCCGCCGACGAACTTCGTGCCGGCCAGCCTTACATCGGTGTCGTAAACGGGTACCAGTACGGCGTCTGTCCGCTACGGGACTCCTACGGCGGGCCCGCGGCCGTCGAGCGCTGGCTGCCAGCGGGGCCGGGTAATAATTATGCGAACTGGCAATCGAGCTACAACGCCAACGCGCCGTATAGCTTGCCTTACGTCGTGGCCTGGGGCGTCGACCCCAACACGGCCGGCTTCCCCAAGCCCAAAATGATCCGGATCACCATCGCCGTCGACGACCCGGCCGGACACCTGAATACCGAACAGACGTATGAGTATGTGTTTAATTTGCCGTGAAAGGTCCGTAGTAGTTTCGAGTTGTTGGTTTCTAGTTTCCAGTTGCGAACTCGGTAGTTTCTAGTTGTCAGTTTCTGGTTTCCAGTTGGGACAAATACAGCCAGCAACTCGCAACCAGAAACTCGAAACCTGAAACTTGAAACTCCAAACTCAACGAGGCGTCATCATGAGAAACTCCACCCCTTTGTACAGACGCTTACTCGACGCGGCGCAGCGGCGGTTCGCGCGGTCGCGGCCGGGGTCGGTCCTGATCCTCGTCGTCGCGCTGCTGGTCCTGCTGGCGCTGATCGGCACGGCTTACATGACCATGGCCCAGGGAGACCGCGCCGCCGCCCAGCAGCACACCTTCAACACCGAAGTCGACCTGCTCCTCGAGGGCGTCGAAAACATGGTCAAGGGCACCGTGGTCGGCGAACTCTTCGTCAACGGCCAGTTCCGCCCCGCCAATGGCTACAACTCCTGGAACAGCCTTGGGCTGGACAGCCAGACGATCAATTCCCCGCAGCGCAAGTGGGGCCCGAACGGAACGACTGCCGGCACGCAGCCCGGAAACCCCTGGCTGGCGTCCCGCGTCCCGGAGCCGCTCGACCCGCGGACGGTCAATAACATTGGTCAAATCGTTCCCGCCTGGCGGTATATCACCGCCCCGCTGAACGGCGGCGTCCAATTCGACTCGCCCTACTGGCGCACCATCGCCAATACGCCTGTTCCGATGGTGGACACCCTGCGCGATTCGCTGTTGCCAACCCACACCGCTGATCCACGCCTCCGCGCCCTCTTTCCCAACGGCACCGTCGATGGCCAAGACTGGCCGGCATTCATTCCGACGCTAAACCAAAACGGGAACGTCGCTCTCGACGTCGCGGATGCTTTCATGGCCGCCGACGCCGATGGCGACGGCATTGCCGATTCCGCCTACGTCAAGCTCCTCACCCTCGACGGCATTACCTACTACGCCGCCGTTCGCATCGTCGACAACCTCGCGGCGGTGAACGCGAGCGTAGCGATCGGCAGCACGTCAACGTTTCCCAACATCAATTCAAATACGCTGCCTTTTCACCCGCCCGGATCGGCGCCGGGCACCTACAACCTATTTGGCGATTTTTCCCCCACGAGCATTAGTCTCCAGGGAATGATCTGGCCGCAGCAGGACAGCAGCGGCTTTTTGCAGTCAGTCAGGTATCGCTTTGGCGGCAACTTCAACTTGATTCCCTTCAACGATAACGGCCAGCGGCGCAATGACTTTGTCTTCTCCACCCTTCAGGAAGCGGCCTGGGACATGCTGGGCCGGCGCCTGGCCAATCCCGTCGCGCCGTACACTGCGCTGCCCTTGGGGGAGACAATGGCCATGACCCACGATTTCTGCCTGGCCCCCGCGACACCGACCTCGCTCCTCGAGCAATGGCTCCCCGGCGCCACGTCCGGTTCGACCTCGCCCTATCTGCCGAGTCAGGTGCCCGCTTGGTTCACCTCAAACTTTGACTACGGCTCCACGAGCAGGCTGATGCCCAGCCGAGCGATACTGTTGTCGAGGAACCCGGTCACCACCTTCACACCGAGCAAGTTCGCCTTCGTCAGTCACCAGGTGGGCAATAATCCTTCCGCCTGGCAGGGGGGACGCACGTACAACTTCGGTGATGTCGTATTGGGGTCCATCCACAATCCAAATGACACGATGAATCCCAAGAGCAGCTACCTTCGGCCGTTTGTCTGCATCAATGGGTCACAAGGGGGGCTGATCCCTCCGACTGTCCCCTTCCCGAATTTCATTCAACCCTCTCCGCCCGAAAACGCCGCGTGGGTCTCTGAGCCGTGGACCGACGCCCCCACCAAAACGAGCGTGAACACCGGATCGTTCGGGCAGTTGTGGCTGGCGTATTGGAACGTGGTGACGGAAGCGAACGGGCTGCCGATGTTCCCGATCGGTTCTTTCAATGCTACCACGCTGGCAGGCGGCGCTGGGAAGATGTTCCGCAGTCCGATCCGGACCAATACCGCCTCAGGCGGCGGCCGGGCGCCGGGTGGGCAACCGATCCTCTTTCCCCAACAGGTGGCCCAACTTCGCGCGGCGCTCGCCGCGATTAATACTGTGGACCTGCGCAGCAGCGTAGAGGACGTGACAAGCCGCACGATCACGCTCTCTGCGCCCGGTGCTCCGACCGTTTTTCAGGCGCAAATCTTTGGGATCAAGAAGCAACCGTACATCACCGAGGTCTATGCTCAGAACAGTCCTACACCATCCGGCGGCACCCCCGCCGATGCCGCCAAAAACGACTGGGTCGCGGTCGAACTGTACAATCCATATCCAAATGTCGGCATCCAACTGACCAACTGGCATTTGGCGGCGCTAGACCGCATGGCCACGACTGGTATGACACTAACGGACTTGGGCACGATACCCGCCTCTGCCATTCAAGGTCAGCAATTCCTAGTGCTGACCAACAGCCTCACGCCTCCAAAAAACGTCACGACGCTGGATACCAAGGGGTTTGTGGTGATCGACAAACTGGCGGATGCTCTTGGGAAGGAGTTGGTACTTTTGCGGCCGCGCCGTGCCGACGGGAAACTGACGAAGAGCACCGACCCGAGCAATCAATACGACGAGACATTGGCAACGGCCAAGAATGTCAACGACTTGGTACCTGTGGATTCGTACGATTTCACGAATCTAGCTCCCGGCACAGATGCAATGAAGAAGCAAAACTCGCAGGCTTGGCATTACATTCGTCCGAACGATCCGAAGGCTGGCAAGGCCTGGCATTGGGTATACCCTGGGCGCTGGCAGCCGCTGGTCAAAGCTCCAGCTGGTGGTCCTCCGCCGAGTGGAAACACCGCGGTTCCGACCGTCGAGCCGACTAAGACCATTGACCTCACGACCAATGCCCCGCCGGAGCCCTTGGACCAAACCCTCGGCAAAGCGGACGCCAATACGGTCGACGACAAAAACGTAAAGGCGGTGTACAAGGACATCGCGCTTCAGCTCGACAATACCGATTTCGCCGGACCGAACAAGGTCCCCCAATCGCGAACCAACCAGCCCAACTACTTCCCGTTCGGACAGTTCGCCCGCAATGGGGACATCCTCCAAGTGACGTTCATCAGCTCGTATAAGCTCTATACCCTTGTGACTGACAAGAACAAAAAGACTGCGGCGCAACTCGTGGAGGTTAATCCTGTCACGATGGACTCGGCGATGGCGGTTGCCAGCGATCCCACGGACGCGCAGGCGATGGAGCCGTACCTCAGTTCCGGCGGCGCAGCCGCCGAAAACATCGGGCGCTTCTGCCCGATTGATAGCCAGGACAAGATCGCCGGTGTTGATGACTTCGCCCCACCTCCCCTCGCAACCCAGACGCCGGGCCAGAGCCAGGTTTCCACGCAGTGGCGCTATCACTGGGCCACGAAGCTGTTCGATTATCTGACCGCCGAGTCTCCGCAGGACGACTACTTGCCGGACGTGGACCCGGGTATCAGGGATTACCTTCCCGCTCAGCCCCCTGCCGCCGGGGTCCCGGACTATAAGTATTACCCCGCGCTCATGGGCGGCACCAACGTGCCTTGGCCCGTGCCGAACAAGGTGGGCACGATAATCAACAATGAGCTCACGAACCCCAACGGGGCCACGGAGGAAACCTCCGCGATCGAAGGGCTGATCAACGTCAACACCGCGCCGTGGCGAGTGCTGGCTGCAGTGCCATTCATGCCGCCGACGTCGAGCGGCGCGCCGCAAATTCCGCCGGGGATGATTGCCCAGTCGATCGTTTACTATCGCGACGTGAACGACGGGAAAAACCGCCGGCCGCATGGACCGTTCGGTAGCTTGTTCGAGTTGAACGATGTGCCAATCTATACCACTCCGGCACAACTCGGGACCGCGCCGACGCGATATTTCCGGGACCTGCTCGGAAGCGTCGACAATAGTTCCTTCGGGCCCGCGTACGGCGACTACTCGCCGGTCACCCCCAACACAACGACCTCCAAACCCGCCGGCGATTTCCAGGCTCGCTTCCTCATGCTTAACCGCGTCAGCAACCTGTTGACGACGCGGTCGGACTCGTTCACGGCGTATATCCTGGTGCAGGGATGGCGCAACGCGGAGACGCCCACTCCGCACCTGGTGGTGCAGCGGCGGACCACCCTGCTGCTGGACCGCTCCCCCGTCACGCCGGTCAACAAGTCCGCCGACGTCACGCACGTTCCGAGCGACTAGGCGTTACCGGGATTATTTACCGCGGAGGACGCGAGGGGGACGCAGAGGTTTAGAGCTGACATAGTCGAATTTCATGCGGGCGCGTTCGGACGCACTTCACAACGTGCAACGATTACCGCTTTCTCCGCGATCCTCCGCGACCTCCGCGGTGAGATATGGCTGGCTTTCCCGCCTTAGTCTCTGACGAGCACCTTGCTCTTGCCATCCACCAGCAGGTCGAAGACCCAGGCGATGTCTTCGGGGCGCAGGCGGATGCAGCCCATGGATTCCATTTTTCCGATGGAGTTGGGGTCGATGGTGCCGTGGATGCCGTAGGACTCCTTGCCGACGGCTTGCCCGTCCTGCCCTTCGAGGGCGATCCAGTAGCCGCCCAGGGGATTTTTGGGGTCGTTGGGGTCGACGATGTCGCCGCCGCGCGGGGGGTAATAGCGGGGGTGGCGGATCTTGTCGCCGGGCTTGCAGAGCCACAGGCCGGTGGGGGTGGAATCGTCCTTGCCGAGGCCGACGGGGTAGCCGCGCACGTACATCGAGCCGGGCCCGCTGGGGGCGCCGAGGTAAATCTCCATCCGGAACAGGTGCTTGTAGACGACGGCGTGAAACGGGCCTTTGAAGACCTTGATGTATTGGCCCGAGCGCAGCTTTTTGGGGGTGATGCCGTTGACGCGGGCGAGCAGTTCCCAGCTACAGGCGTGTTTGTTGGCGATGGTGCCGAGGCGCTCGCCGCTGGCGACCTGGTAGGTGCCGCCCCAGGGATCGTCGGGGAATTTCTTGGCCGAAAAGACGAGGGTCTGGTTGATCTGCTCGATTTGCTTCTTGGCCGCGTCGAGTTCCGTTTCGCCCAGCCTGCCGGAGACAATAGAGTCGTTGAGGACCCGGCGGGCCGCGAGCAGGTCGCCGGCGTCGGCCTTCGTCCGCGCTTCCGCCAGCGGCTGGGCTGACACCGTCGAGATCGCATCGTGCGGCCTCGGCGAGACATCGCCGGCGCCGTCAGCGGGAGCTGAATAGGACGGATGGGAGTCGGACAAGAGGTCGATGCCGCTCGGGGCAGGCGCCTGCGGCGCTTCGGAGATCGCGACCGCGGTCCGCCCCGCGGGGTCGGGGGTCGGCGTCTGGGTGACGAGCGTGTCAGGCTCGTCGGCCGTTTTCGGTTGCGTCGTCGCTGGCCGCGTGGCGGGCGACGGCGCCGGCACGGGAGCGACCGCGGGCTGTGTCTGCGGCGGCGGCGCAGCCAGCTTCGGCGCCACGTCGCTCGACGCGACCGCCGGCGCGGCTTTGGCGGTTTCGTCCCCGTGCGCCCGGCGCAGCTTGTGAACCGTGAAGAAAACCCCCAGCACGATAACGACGGCCAACGCGGCGATCAGCGGGCGGCTAACCCGACGGGAAGTGCGGCTCATGAGAACCTCCGTGTTCTCCCAAGTAGTTGCCAGTGGTTAGTTGCCAGTTGCCAGCAGATTTTCCGTTTTCACGCGAAACTGGCAACTAACAACTGGCAACTAACAACTACGACTGTATGCAATGCGATGCGAAGCGGCGGATGCCTCGGTTGGTGGCCAGCATACTTAATGGCATGTCGTGGTCAAGGACCGGCAACTGCTCGACGATCTGTTCCTCGAACGCCAACCCGCAGCTCACGCCCAAAAACTCCGGCTGGGCCAGGAACCTGTCGTAAAAACCCATTCCGCGGCCGATGCGGTAACCCGTCGGCGTGAACCCGAGGCCGGGCACGACCACCAGGTCGATGAAGTCAACCGGGATCGGCTTGCCGCTGACCGGCTCGCGGACGCCCGGGCCGGTGATCGCCAGATCGGTGTTCAGGCTGGTGATTTCGGTCGGCAGCATCCGCCGCTGGTCCCAGCTCACCTTTGGGACCACGACGGTCTTGCCTTCCTGCCAGCACTTGAGGGCAAGGGAGGCGGTGTCGATTTCGTTGGGGCCGGAAAGGAAAAGCATGACGACGCGGGCGGCGTGGAACTCGGGGCTGGCGCCGATCAGGCTACATGCCCCCAGGCTCTTGACGTGCCGCTCGCCCTCCGGCATCGCCTCCAACATCTCCCGCAATTGCCTGCGTACCGCCGCCTTGCTTTTCATATCACTCATTACGACGTTTCCTCTCGCCCGGTTTGTCGCGGTCGGGCCAGGCAAGCACCGCCAACAACCACCGCGGCGGGCAATGCCCGCCCTACGTATTGTCGGCAACTTGGGTGCCAGGGGGTGGTATCTCTTCGCCGGGTATTCCGTGCTGCCCCGGCACCTCCGGTTGCCTGGGTGCTCTCATCCGCTTAGCGATCTCCGCCTCATGGCCGCGGTCGGTTGGTTCGTAGTATGTTTTATCAACCCCGAGATAGTCTTGTCTAACAAAACCTTCGGGAAAATCGTGAGAATATTGGTATCCCTGTCCGTGTCCCAGTCGCTTGGCGCCCGGGTAATGCGTATCTTTCAGATGCTTTGGGACGGGGAGGGTGCGCCCCTCGCGCACGTCCGACATGGCAGCCCAAATGGCGGTCGCGGAGGCATTGGATTTCGGGGCAGTTGCCATGTAAATTGCGGCTTGGGAAAGGGTTAGCTGCGCCTCCGGCATCCCGATCTTCTCCACGATATCAAAGGCGGCGGCGGCCACCAGGAGGGCCCGCGGGTCGGCATTTCCGATGTCCTCGCTGGCCAGGATGGCAATCCGCCGCGCTATAAACCTCGGATCTTCCCCAGCTTCCAGCATCCGCGCCACCCAATAAACCGCCGCATCCGGATCGCTTCCGCGCATTGACTTGATCAGCGCGCTGGCCGCGTCGTAATGCTCGTCGCCGGTGCCGTCATAAACGATCGCCTTCCGCTGAATCGACTGCTGGGCCACATCGAGATCAATGTGCAAAGACGCGGGGACGCTCGGGGAGGACGCGGAGAGCAGGGAAAGCACGGCCACCTCCAGCGCCATCAGCGCCCGGCGGGCGTCGCCGTCCGACATCGTCGCCCACAGATCGATCGCCTGCGGGTCGATGCGGATCGGGACTTTCCCGTATCCTCGCTCCTGATCGGCAATCGCTCTTTGGATCAGTGAACGAATCTCGGCCTCGCTCAGCGGCGCGAACTGGAAGATCTGGCTGCGGCTGACCAGGGGCGAGTTGATGGCAAAGAACGGGTTTTCCGTCGTCGCGCCGACCAGCAGGATGTGCCCGGCCTCGACGTCGGAGAGCAGGATGTCCTGTTGGGCGCGATTGAAGCGGTGGATCTCGTCGAGGAAAAGGACGGTGCGCTGGCCCGCATTGCCCAGGCGCTCGCGGGCGGCATCGAGGATGCCCCGGACCTCCTTGACGCCTGCACCCGCCGCGTTCACCTGTTCGAAGTGGCTCTTCGTGTACTGCGCGATGAGTTGGGCGAGGGTCGTTTTGCCGGTGCCCGGCGGGCCGTAAAAGATGACGCTGGTGAGCCGGTCGGCTTCGAGCATTCGCCGCAGCAGCTTGCCGGGACCGAGGAAGTGCTGCTGGCCGACGAACTCGTCCAGCGTTCGCGGCCGCATCCGCACCGCCAGCGGCGCCACGCGGTCGAGGTTCTTCTGCCGCGCTTCGCGGAACAGGTCCATGCGGATATCATTGCCCAAGATTGGTGGGACGGAAAGCTCAGAAGCTGAGATTCAGCGCGACGCGCAGATAGGGCTGGTCGGACAGGGAGCTAACGGACTTGAGGTCGAACTCGTCGAACCCGCGGTAGAAGCGCCGGTCGAATGCATAGCCACCCGCGACGGAGAAGTTGAAGGCGTCATTCACCTTCCATTTCAACCCCGCCTCGAGGCGGTTTTCGAGGAAGAAGAGCCGGCGGTTTCCCGAGAGTTGCGAAACATGATAGGGAAAGTCTCGCGCGGAAAAGCCTCCAAACACGGACCAATGCTCGCTCAGCGTGAATTCGGCGGACGCGTCGAAGGAGTCGGGGACATACCAGTTCATGTCGAGTTCGAGCCGTGTGAAGGGCTTCCAGGTGACGCTGGTGGTCGGATAGCCGAGCACGTACTCGAGCTGGTCATTGACCTTGCTGCGGTAGGCCACCTCGGGCAACGGCACGTCGGGGAGAATGCCGCGGTTGCCGTCATATTCGAGAAGGAACAGTAATTGTGTGCCGGGCTTGAGCTGCCGGCCGGCAAGGAGCGTCGCCCGGCCATACCATGCCCTGCCGTTGGCAAAGGGGCGGTCGCCGGCGTACCCGACAGCGCCGGAGGCGGCCAGTGACCACTGGCCGATCCGACCAAGCGGCATCGCCCCACCGATCGACGCATCGGCGAGTTGGCTGGGCAGCAAATGCTGGCTGCCGCGCAGCGAGAGAAAATTGAGCGCGTAGCCGACGGACGGGCCGTGCTCGTCCTCTCCCCCGAACCGCCACCGTCCCTCACTTTCGACTTCCGACAATTGCACCGAAGACCCCGCCGCCGACAGCCGGCCGGACGGAAACACCAGCGCCTCGCCATTGGCCTGGAACGCGTCCTCGTCCCACGGCTCGATGAGCAGTTCACCGGTCGTCTGGCCGCGCGCCACGCCCGAGAGGATGAATAGGACGATGGCGAGAGTCCGATAGCCATATTCGCGGCAGGATTGGATGAGACGGGGATGCGGCACCAGAACAGGAATCGGCCGCTGATGCCGGAGTGGATGATTTGTGGCGCTACTGCGGTCGAAGATCAAATGCGGACGCCGCATGCCCCTTAGCGGCGGTCGCGGTGTATGATCGTGGCAGGGTCCCCCGCCGGAGAATCGGTCATGTGCGGAATCGTCGCTTACGTCGGCCGGAAAATTGCCCAGCCGTTGCTGGTCGAAGGACTCAAGCGGCTGGAGTATCGTGGCTATGACTCGGCCGGTATCGCGGTGATCGACGAGCGGGGCGGCCTGCACATTCGCCGTGCCGTCGGCCGCATCAGCGTGCTGGAAAGCGCGCTGCTGAACGGCCATGTCCTGCCGCCCGCCCATGTGGGGATGGCCCATACCCGTTGGGCCACCCACGGCGCCCCCACCGAGGCCAACGCCCACCCCCACACCGACGACGCCGGACGCGTGGCGCTCGTCCACAACGGGATTATCGAGAACTACGCGATCCTGAAGCAACTGCTGGTTGACAAGGGTCACAGTTTTTCCAGCCAGACCGATACCGAGGTCCTGGCCGTGCTGATCGGCGACCTGTACGCCGACATGAAGTCCCGCAACGACATCCCTCCCGGGACATCGGTGCTTCATCGGGCAGTGCAGGCAGCGTTACAGCAGGTGGAGGGGACCTACGGCATCGCGGTGATCTGCAAGGACGAGCCGGACACGCTGGTCGTCGCCCGCAAGGGCAGCCCGCTCATCATTGGCATCGGACAGGACGAGTACGTCGTCGCCTCAGATGCCAGCGCCATTGTCGAGCACACCACGCAGGTGGTCTACCTGAACGACAACGAGATGGCGGTGCTGAAGCCCGGCCAGTTCCGTACGACGACGATCGACGACGTCACGATTTCTCCCGTCGTGCTCCAGCTCGAGAACAAGCTCGAGGAGTACGAGTTGGGCGGGTACGAGCATTACATGCTCAAGGAGATCTTCGAGCAGCCCGCCGCCCTGCGGAATTGCCTCCGCGGGCGGGCCGAGCAGCGCGAAGGGCGGATCGTGCTCGGGGGGCTTTCCGATAAGGCGCGCGACCTGGTCCGGGCCCGGCGATTCATCCTCACCGGCCAGGGCACCGCGTGGCACGCCGGGCTGGTGGGCGATTACCTGATGGAGGACCTGGCGCGGGTCGTCACCGAGTGCACCTACGCCAGCGAGTTCCGATACCGCAACCCGATCGTGGAAGAGGGGACCGTGGTCGTTGCCATCAGCCAGTCGGGGGAGACGGCGGACACGCTCGCGGCCCTGCGCGAAGGGAAAGAAAAAGGGGCGCTGGCGCTGGGCGTGGTGAACGTGGTCGGCAGCACGATCGCCCGCGAAACGGACGGCGGCATTTATCTCCACGCCGGCCCGGAAATTGGCGTCGCAAGCACCAAGGCGTTCACCTGCCAGTGCGCCGTGCTCACCATGCTGGCCCTGTTCATCGGGCGCCGCCGGTACATGAGCCAGGCGCAGACCCAGGAGATCATCGGCGGACTGTGCGCCATCCCAGACCAGATGCAGCGCGTGCTCGATCAGAGCGAGACGATCAGTCACATCGCTGGCGATTTCTGCCAGCGCGAGAATTGGCTGTTTCTCGGCCGCGGGTACCACTATCCGATCGCGCTGGAAGGCGCGCTGAAGCTGAAGGAAATCAGTTACATCCATGCCGAGGGAATGCCCGCGGCGGAGATGAAGCACGGTCCGATCGCGCTGATCAACGAGGGGATGCCGGTCGTCTTCGTCGCGACGCGGGGCCTTCAGTACGAAAAGGTGATCAGCAACATCGAAGAAGTGCGCGCACGCGGGGGTCGTGTAATCGTCGTCGCCACCGAAGGAGACACGCACATTCGCCGCTATTCCGACCACGTTATCTACATCCCCGACGCGTTGGAGCCGCTGCAGCCTCTTTTGAGCGTGGTGCCGCTGCAATTGCTGGCGTATCACGCCGCCGTCGCTCGCGGGTGCAACGTGGACAAGCCCAGGAACCTGGCTAAGAGCGTCACGGTGGAATAGAGATAGTGCCCAGGCTGTTTCGCTCCATTTTAATGCTATAATTTGACGGCATGCCTTCAGTGGCCACATCGTCGCGGCCGTTCTTACCTGGGACGACGGGCTGGACGGCTCATGACCTCGACGACCATGTGATTGAGAGCCAATGGTTTCAGGGTCGGTACGAAATCGTGGATGGGGTGCTCACGACCATGCCTCCTGCCTATTTCCCCGGAACGCAGTCGCTGCAGGAACTCGTCTTCATCCTTAAAGCGAATTTGAAGGAGCGCGGGCTCCCCAATCACTTTGGAGGCGAGGTCGACATCATCATCGACGAGGATCGCGTAGTCATCGCCGATGCCGTATGGTTGACGCTTGCGGACCAGGAGCGGCAAAGGGAAGCAACTCGTCGCGCTGGCAAATCGGAACCGGGTCGGACCCGGATTCTCGTCCCTCCCACTCTGCTGATTGAATCGATAAGTCCCGGACATGAGTGGCACGACGAGCGGACCAAGCGACGGTGGTACGCGGAATTCGGCGTTCCGAATTACTGGATCCTCGATGGTTTTTCCCGCTCGCTCAAGTGTCTCGTGCGCGAAGCAAGCGAGTATCGCGTGGACGTCGAGGGCCGCGGATCGGATGAGGTTCGGCCTGCACTGTTTCCCGGACTGACAATTCCCCTCGCCCAACTGTGGCTAGACTAGCCAGGCAGCAGGAAGTCGGGCGGCGTGCTTGTTCGACAAACCAGAGCCCCCGCCACGCGGCGGGGGCCCGGAACGGAGGAGGACTCAGACTCGCTAAACTCCGGCTTATTTCGGAGCGACTTCCAGGTAGGTGCCGGGGAGCGGCGTGTACTTGTGGCCGAAGGAGACGCCCGCCGGTACGTTCGAGGTCCCGGTGCCGGCAATCGTCACCGACCCGTTTCCGGCAAAGCTCATCGACGTATCGGCCAGATTGATCAAGCTGCCCTGGATGGTGCCGGCGGCATTGCCGGACATGCTGATCTGGCTGGCCAGGATCGAACCGTCGATCGACCCGAAGTTACCGCTCATGTTCAAAGTGTAGTAGGGAGCAATGACGAACGCGCCGGTCAGGGCGCGCTCTGCCGCCGGGAACGTCGTCGGTAACGTGTCGATTCCCGTCGCCTGTAATTTTCCGGCGAAGTTGATCACGTTCGTACTGAGCGTACCCAGCGTGCTGTTGTTGTCGGTAACGATCACGCCCTGTACCTTGCTTTGGCCGTTGATGGTGAGGTTGCACGGCGACTGGACGTACAGCACGCCCTGAATGGTCACGTTGCCAAAGCTGTAGGTGCCCGGCGGCAAGGTGACGTTGGCCAGCGTAGTGCTGCCCGGCACGTACGGGTTGGTGGCGTACTGGGCATAGACGCTCGTATCGATCCACGGGAACAGGGGCATCGCCACTCCGGCGTGGACGTGCTGTGAAAAGTTGGGGCTGCCAGGGGCATATCCCGCGATGGTCCCGCCCCCGAAGCTGTTGGTCAGGCTTGGGTTCACGTACGAGTAGTCGCCGGAAATGGCCGGGCTGCCGCTCAGGGTCAGCCCGCTGCCGCTAGCGGTAGCAACGAGCACGCTTCCCATCGCCGGATTGCTGGCGCCCTGGACCCTCACGTTGCCGTTCATGCTGATGGGGCTCTTGCTGGCGATCCCGTAGTCGAACAGAGCGCCGGCACGCTCGGCCGGCTGATACTGGAGTTGGATGGCCTTTTTGAGCGTGATGCTGGATCCCGAGCCAGTGGCGTTGATCACCAGACTCGTTCCCGACTGGGTGATGATGATTCGGAACTGGCTGCCGGTGGACGGGTCGAGCGAAATCCACCCGTTCTGGGCGGGGATGTAGATCGTGCCGCCGGTGTTCTGCACCATATGGCCGTTCATGTTGGCCGTGCCGTTCATCTGCAGCCCGAGCTGCACGGCTACCGCGTCCAATAAGCCGGATTGCGGGATGGTCGGGTCGATGAGGATCTGCCCGAGCTGGTAGCGGATGAACTGCATGCCGCCGTCGGCGGCGGCCTGGGCCTGCTCTAGACCGCGCTCGTTGCGTGCGATCTGGATGCTCACCGTCGTGGCGGCGTAGAACCCCACCGCGAGCGTGGAAAACAGAACCAGGTACAGCATCGCCAGTATTGCGGCGATGCCGTGGCGGCGGGTAGACAACCCATTCGCCCGCGGCCGCCGAAGCGACCGCTCGAAAGTTGCCGTGTTCATAAGCTTTGCCCGGCACCGTCTCGCCGAGCCCTCTGTTCGTCCGACCTGACCGCGGCGTCCACTGGGTCCGCCGCGCCTTCAGGTCACCGGTGAGACATACGAATCATTTGACGAAGGGGCAAACTTCGAATAGGCGCATGCGGCGGGACGAGGCGGTTTTCGGACGTGGTAGGGCGGGCTATTTCGAAGATCGCCGATGACGTGGCAGCAGCGCGATGGCGCAGCCGCAAAGGACGAGCGCACTTGTCGGCTCCGGCAATACGGCCCCGACAGATGCCGCGGCGGCCGCCGCGCTGCTTGTATGGCCATAATTCCGAGCCACAATTAGCAGGTCATCAAACCCCACGCTCCCGTCCCCGTTCAAGTCGCCGGTCCCCCACGTCCCGGCCTTGCCGTAATTGCGGGCGACCGTGATCAAGTCAGTGAAATCGACGTCTCCGTCACCGTCGGCGTCGCCGGCAATTGGGGGGACATACGTGAGGTTATCCATCAGGAAGAAGCCACCCGGCAGGAACTTGGTGGGATCGGTCGGGTCCGGGATAGTGGAGAGCCCCCCGGCGGCGCTGAAGGTGAGCGTGTCGATATTTTTGAACCCGACGCTGACGAAGTGATAGCCGGCGGCGTCCAGTGCGATGTTCATCGAGCCGACCGTATTCCCCAGCTTCGAGCCGGTAATTGTGAGCGTCTGGGCGGACGTACTCTGAAAGACGTCATAGCCGGCAAAGGCCGCAAAGTTGGCACCGACGAAGTCAAAGGGAATGGAGCTGGAAATGCTGGTGGAGGCCAGGCCGTTATTGTTCGCAATGGCGTTCGGGGCCGAGGGGGCGCCGTAGGTATTGGCATAGCCGGAGTCGGTAGAGCTGGCGGGCACCTTCTGGTAGTCGGCGTCGTTCTCCACGAAAAATAGCGGGTTGTTGGCGGCATCGATTCCCCAGTTGAATCCGCCGTAACCCGTAGGCACGAAGGCGCCTTGGGCGGGGTTGGACACCACAATGTCGTCAAAATTTAACACAACTTGCGCAGCCCGCGCCGCCGGCGGCGCCACCAGCAGCGCCACCGCGGCCCAAAGGCATTTGCTACGGCCTGGCATGACTCGCCTCCAGTTGCCCCAAAAACCCGATCGCCCCGTCCTTTCGGAGTGGTCATGTTATCTCCATTGGGTACAAACGCGAAGCACTTTTTTCAATTAGTTTCATCGAGCGCCCCAGGCGGCGGAGGCATTGCTCGATCCCGCGGTGCCACCGCCGTTAAGAGCGGTGGACAACGCTGGCGATGTGAAGGTGGGCTCCTCGCCCGACCGGCGGCGTACAATCGAAAAGTCGATTCTTCCAGGCGCCAGCGCTGCCCGGCCGATGGGTTTTGCGGAAATCAGGAATTTGGACGACATAATGACAGCCGAATCATCGATCGTGGCAAGTCCGAAAACGCCGGAACATAACCGAACCGGAATCGATTTCCGCCGGCCCATGCCGCGCCCGAAAGTCAACGGCATTGTCGTCGATTTCCACTGCCACTTGCTGGCGCGCCGCCACGCCGAGGCGTGGTTCGAGGCGGCCCGCCATTATGGCATCGACTGTTTCCTGAGCATGACGCCCCTGGAAGAGGTCGTCGACTTGCTTCGCGACTTCGCTGGCCGGATTCAGTTTATTGCCGTCCCCAAGTTCCGCGATGAGTCGCCCAACTGGACCGAAGACTGGCGGAGGCGGATCGAGGCGTTCTATAACCTCGGCAGCCGCATAGCCAAGTTTCACGCGGCGCCGCAGACAATGCGCTTCCGCGGCACGCGGCTGGACGACCCGGTCTATCGGCCGCTGATCCGCGAGGTGATCGACCGGAAGATGGCGATCATGACGCACATCGGCGACCCGGACCTCTGGTACGCCGGCAAGTATGCCGACAGCGCCAAGTTTGGCACTCGTGAGGAACACTACCGGATGTGGGAAGGCATTCTGAATGAGTATGCCGGCGCCCCCTGGATCGGGGCCCACATGGGCGGCAACCCGGAAGACCTGCACCGTCTGCAAGGGTTGCTGGATCGGTACCCAAACTTGATGCTCGATTGCAGCGCGACGAGATGGATGGTCCGCGAGATCAGCGCCCGCCGGGACGCGGCCCGAGAGTTCTTCCTCCGCAATCAAGACCGAATTCTGTTCGGCACCGATCAGGTCAGCGGCGATGACCGCTCCTTCGAGTTCTTGGCCAGCCGCTTCTGGGCCCACCGCAAGCTCTGGGAGACCGCCTACGTCGGAACCACGCCGATCTTCGATCCCGACCTGCCGCCAGACCTGCAACCCATGCTTCGCGGGCTGGCGCTGCCTGATGAGGTGTTACAGAAGCTATACCACGACAACGCGATTAGCTTCCTCGCCAAGATCGGGATGACGTTTGGGAGATGGGGATAGGGAATGGCAAAATCCGAATGACGACATCGAATTACAGATGACGAAAATCGAATGACGAATCAAATCCGAAACCCGAATGTCGAAACAGGCGCTCGGACGCAGACGCTTCGTTTCGTCATTCGGCCACTCGTTATTCGGATTTGATTCGTCATTCGATTTTCGTCATTAGTCATTGTTCACCCTTGCATGCTGATTGACGCTTCCATCCGCGGGCTGGGCGACGGCAGGTCCAGCGTGCGGGCCACGTTGCTGGCCCTCTGTTTGCCGAGCTGATCCATCAACATCGCCCACGTCTCACGTTGATAGCGCAGGATTTTTAGCGCCTCGTCCAGGGCTGCAACCTTGTGGTCGACATTGGCCTCGACCAGCTTGCGGTAAACGTAATTATAAAGGCCTGCGAGTCGCTCGCACAACTCGGGGAACAAGTCGCGTTTCAGGGTACAGGTCAGCTCGGTGATGATCCGCTGGGCACGTGAGATCATGTTATAACTGGTCTCCCAGTCCTGCTTTTCCAGCGCCGGACGGGCCTGCTCGGCAAACCGGATCGCGCCGTCATAAAGCATCATCTGCAACTGCTCGGGGGTGGCCGTGAAGACGCGCGTGCGGAGGTAGTTCTGAGCGCCTTGCGGATTCATTGGAAATCAGCTTCCGTGAGAACGGGGCGACCGGAGAACTTATCGGCAGCCGGGCGGCGCAAATTGAGCGGGGATCCTGGAGTGCGCCCGACGCGGGCCCCCAAAACGCGCAATAGCTGCGCCACCCCGATCAAGCCACTGTGCTCGTGCTGCTGCTGCTGCTTGTCGACGATGACGTTGTCGCCCTGGGGGGCGCCAACGAGACCGCGGAGAGCGTTCCGAGCGCCGCCTGTTGGCTTTGCAATCCGGCCAACACCGTCTCCATGTTCGCGAACTGCGACTCGAGCCTCGCTCGCTTGTCGGCCAGGATGGCGTCAAGTTGCGTGATCTGGTCCTGAAACTGCAGCGTCTTGGCGTCGAGCGTGTTGTTCTCCTGCGAGATGGCCCCGGAAACGGGGTCGACCAGCGCGGTCATGCTCTTATCGATAACCGCGCCAAGTCCCGTTGTCGCCTGCGTAAACAGGTTCTTCACCGCATCGGGGTCTTTGGCGAAGGCGGCGGCAAACTGGTTCGGGTCGAACTGGATCTTGGCCGCGTCCATGAGCGTGATTCCGACGTCGCCGGTCGTGCGGAACTGCCCGGCGCCGGCCACGAAACCCCCGAAGACGGCGTACATCTCGGTCTGGATCGTCTGGGCGGTTTCATCACCGAGCAGCAGCCCGCCCTGCTGCGTACTGGTGTCGTATTTCGTCAGCGTGTTGAGCTTATCGACGATCCCGTTGAACGTATCCGTGAACTTCTGGAGTTGGTCGGACACGCTGCTGGGGTCGCGCGTGATGTTCAGTGTAACCGGGGTCGTGCTGGCCGAGTGGAGCGCCAGGGTGACACCCGGGATGACGCCTGTGAGCTGGTTGGAGCTGCTGGTGATGAGCATTGGCTGCGACGAGCCCGCGCCCCCGAGGAAGACGGCGGCGTCCTGGGCCTCGACCAGGTTGCGAACCTGCACGCCGGTCGTGCCTCCGTCGATGATCACCCGCCCGGCCCGTCCGCTGTTCACCGCCGTGATCGAGAGCCTGTAGGGGGTCTGGCCCGATCCGTCGCTGATGATGCCGGCGGCGACGCCGAAGCCGAGGTTCTGGATCTTGCCCTGAAGCGTCGTGAGTGTATCGCTCGAGGTAACCTGGATCGTCTTCTCGAACGACCCGTCGAGGGCGTTCGCGGCTGCCGTGCCGGCAATGTTCAGGTCCGTGGCGGTCGTGCCGGTCCCGTCGGCCACCTTCAGGTGCCCGGCGCCGCCCGATGTGTCGGTCAACAGGATACCGTTGCCGTTGGCATTGATGGACGCGGTGACGCCCACGTTCTTGGCATTGATGGCGGCGATGACGTCGCCGATCTTGCTGAAGGTCCCCTGCGTGAGGTCGATGGTGGCGACGCGGCCCGCGGCGTTGGTGATGGTGAAGGTGCCGGGCGTCACGCCCTTTCCGCCATTGTACTGACTGAGCAACGTGTTTTCGGAGACGAACTGAAGGTGAAGATCGCCGCCGTCGACAATCGGCTTGGTCGTATCAAACGTGCCGGCGATGCCAAGCCCAGCGGCGCTGCTGCCGCCGCCAACGTCGGCGATGACCAGGTTCCCTGACCCCCCGCTCCGATCCTGAATCTGGATGCCATCGCCGGAGGCGTTCAGAGACGCGGCGACCTGAACGCCGCTCGTGCCGTTGACCTTATCGAGAATGTCCTGAATGCTGCTGGCGCCGGACAAGTCGATCGTCGCGGTGTTGTTGTTCCGGTCGGTGATCGAGATCTGCCCGAGCTGAACGCCGGCCCCGCCCTTGAGCGAGCCGACCAGGACCGAATCGATGCCGGCGATGAGGGGACTGCCGTTGATCACGGCCCCCGATCCCGTCTTGAGCAGACCCAGATCCTGGGCCGCTTTCGACCCATTGATCCCCGCTACGGAAAACGATCCCCCGCCGCCGCTCACGTCCTGGAGGGTAATTCCCTTTGCCCCGGGCGCGACGCTCGCCTTGAGTTTGCCACGGCCGGCGGCGTTGATCGCGCTGAGCACGTTACCGACGGTCTGCACGGCGCCAAGGTTCACGGTGATCGCCGTCCCATCCGAGACGGTGACGGTGAAATCCCCGGTTCCCGTGGTGGTGCGGACGCCGCGGCCATCGTTCAGGGCCGACAGGGCGGTGCCGCTGCCCAGATAATTGATCGTAGTTCCCGTGAGCGTGGTGCCGCTCACGCTGCTGGCGATGCCGAGGTCCTGGGCCGATGACCCGCCGGCCAAGTCTTGCACGTTGAGGCTTCCGCTGCCGGTGCTGGCGTCGCTGAGTACCAGGTGATCGCCCTGGATTGACGCGCGCACGCTGATGTTCAGCGACGTGTTGATCTTCTTGACCACGTCGTCGAGGGTGACGGCGGCGGACGTGTCGATCACGTCAGTCTTGCCGCTGCGGTCGGTGATGCGGAACAACCCGCGGCCAACGCCGGCGCCGCCGTTCAGGTCCGCCAGGTTCGTTTGCGCGCTCAGACTTCCGCCCCCCATCTCGATCGTGAATGTGCCAGCCTGGAGTGCCGCGGCCGCGCTGGTGAAGCCATTGCTCACGCTCTGTTGGGCGCTGACGAGTTGAGCTACCTGAAACTGGTACGTCCCCTGCGGCGCGCCGGCGGATGCGGTGGCGGTCAGCACGTCTTTGTTGCTGCTGTCCGCCGTCGACGCCAGGAACGTGGTCGGCCGCTCCAGCGCCATCCCGATCGTCTGAAGCGATTGGAGCTGCGTCTGTAAATCGGTGTACGCCTGCTTCTGCTGGTTGGCCGTGTCGATGCGGGTCTGGATCTGGGTTTTGGGCGCCGACTCCAAGGCCATCAACTGGTCGATGATCTGCGCGGTGTTGATGCCGCTGACCAGGCCCACACCGGACGTGATCTGAGCCATCGCGTACTCCGTTTCGGCAGGCGCGCGGGACCGTCGGCTGCCGGCTTTCATTCATCGGCCGCGGACCCCTCCCCATCCAACATGGCCGTCAAATTGCGCACGGCTTGCCTCCACTACCGCTGCCGAATTAGTTATCGGAACTGAAGCCACCCCTTCGTGAACATTTCGCGCCGATCCCGCTCACCCGCCGGGCAGAAACTGCGCCGATCGACATCACCGCCGAGTCGTCGTACAAAATAACGATGTTCCGGTCTTTCCTCTCCTCCGCCCTCATTTGGTTTGCGGTTGCTCTGCCGGCCCGGCCCGGCCGCTGCGATTCGGTGCGGGCTTCAACCCGGCCTTCTCCGGCCACCCAGCCCGTCTACACCACCACGCGGCCGAGCTCCGACGGGATCGGCAAAGTCTACATGGGCCGGGAGATTGCCCAGGTAATGGGCCACGCCGGGGCTGACTGGCTGGAGCGCCCCGGCCGCGAGCAGGAGGAGGCGCCCTCCAAAGCCATCGAATTGATGGATCTGAAGCCGGCGGACGTCGTCGCCGACATCGGCGCGGGCACCGGATATTTCGCCTTTCGCATCGCTCGGAAAGTCCCGCGAGGCAAGGTGCTCGCTGAGGACATCGATCGCGCAATGCTCGGCGGCCTGCGGCTCACCACCCGCCGACTGGGCCTGACCAACGTTGAGCCGGTCCTCGGGACCACGCAAGACCCGCGCCTGCCGCCGAATGCGGTGGACATCGTGCTGATGGTCGATTCCTATCATGAGTTCGACCATCCCCGCGAGATGATGCAGGCGATCGTGAAGGCCCTCAAACCCGGCGGCCGCGTCATCGACATCGAGTATCGCGCCGAAGACCCCAATGTTCCCATCAAGCCACACCACAAGATGACCGAAGCCCAGGCCGGGATGGAAATGGCTGCCGTCGGGCTTGTGCATCTGACGACCATCGACGACCTGCCGCAGCAGCACTTCATGGTCTTCCAGAAGCCGCCGGAGCAGCGATGACCCCCCGCTGGGCCGGGGTAAAAGCCGGTGCCCGCGCCTGTCTCCGGCGCTATTGGGACTTGCAAGAACCGGCCCCGCCACGGTTTACTATGGACCGTCGCCGGGCCTTGCCGGCGGCGAGGCACCCAGGGAGACCACCATGTTTCTGTTTCGAGCGGCGGGTCTGGTCTTGATAGCAGTGTTGATCGCCGGCTGTCAGCAGCCGCAGGTTGCGCAGCCATCGACGGCGATGGAGCCGACGAGCGAGCAGGCGGCGGCCGCCTTGGCCCAATCCTGGCGGGCGACTCATCCGGGCACCGAGGTCGGCGTCGTCAACGCGGTCCTGCCCGCGCGACGCGAACTCTCGGTTGCAGGGCTGCCCGCCGATCGCGTTCAACCCGGCAACGTCATCACCATTCTTCTCAACGGCCAAGGCACCAGCACGGTCGAAGGCGTGGTGATCGACAAGAACCCGGGCCCGTCAGGGACTCGGTACGTGCAGTTGACCTATCAGCCGCTCGGCGCGGCCCAGCGCGACCCGCGGCTGGGCGACCTGGCCATCTGGTTCCCGGGCGGGGAATCGGTGCCGCCGGCGCCGACTCAGGGTCCGGAAACGCAGCCGACCACTATGCCCGTCGAGCCGGTCAACCTGCCGCCCGCCACTCAAGAGGCGGCGCCGGCCGCCCCGCAGGAGGCCATGCCGCCGTCCACTCAGCCCGCCGCCGCGCCGCAAACGCAGCCCGCTGCACCCGAAACGCAGCCCGCAGCGACCGAACCCGCCTCCGCCGCGGGCGGACCGCCCACGACCACCGAAACGCCTGCCGCGCCGCCTCAGGAGAAGCCGCCGGCCGAGTTGAACAAATAGCGCGGATCTCGTGAACGTCCCCCGTCTCATCTTGGCGAGCGCCTCCCCGCGCCGCCAGCAGCTCTTGCGCGACGCCGGATACGAGTTCACGGTCGCCCCGGCGTCGATCGACGAGGACGCCGCACCGCCCAACCTGAGGCCGGGCGATTTGGCCGAATACCTGGCCCGCTGCAAGGCCGAAGTCGCGGCGGCTCGGTTTCCCGAGGACGTTGTGCTCGCCGCCGACACAGTTGTCGCTTACGCCCAGACCGTGCTCGGCAAACCGAAAGATCCCGCCGACGCCGCGC
>Ga0073928_10000818_pt1 | contig 65904 bp, 54 predicted proteins | sample PaiPotPPA55metaG_FD_76969 | JGI IMG/M metagenome (GOLD analysis project Ga0073928, IMG submission 76969) | Iron sulfur acid spring bacterial and archeal communities from Banff, Canada, to study Microbial Dark Matter (Phase II) - Paint Pots PPA... ... | reverse complement strand
GGCTGTGTGCAGGTCGAGCCAGGCCCCGCAGCCGCGGCTCCGAACTCTCCTCCCGCTTTAAAGTCTTCTCTAGGGGGCTCTCGCCAACAGTCACGCCGTATCCCTTCATGCCGTCCTGAATTCTGTGCGGTCGAATTCTCGATGGCTCACCACCTATTTCTCCGCCGCCGCATCGCTTCTTTCTTCGAAGGGCGGACCCCTATCTTCTCAAAGACAGGGATGTAATCAGTAGGGCCGCTAATTTGTCTCTTCTGATCCCGGTGTCTATCCAACTATCGACCTGTCCCCAATCGGTTCGCAATACGTGCGTTTCGGCCAAAATGACTTCTACGATCGAGACGACTTTGAGTCTACGAGTCGTCTATTTGATGACAACCTCAGCTGGTAAAACATAGCAGACAGGCAGCGCACCTTCCCGCGCGGCAGAACACCTCCTGGATTCTGGCTCCTGACTCCTTCTCCGAAGGAGCAGGAGCTCGTCCCTGCCGTTATTGCACTTCGAAGTGAAAGACCGTGACTGATTCCCAACCATCGAAAGTTCCGGCGAGGGTCCACGATCCGCTGGATGTAATGTCACTGGTATTGAAGTTAATGAGTTCCGCCGTGTAAACCACACCCGTTTCCAGGGAATCAATGACCGTCTGCGGGATGACAAATGAAGGGGTCGTGCCGCCGACGACATACTCCTGGTAGAGCGACTGACTGGATTTGGAATGTTGCCCGAGAGGAAGAATGGCGAGCTTGATCTCAGTGGAAGGCGCGCCGGTACTGGTGTAGCCCAGGTTCAAAGTAAAATCGGCGTTCGGATTGATCTTCTTCGCTCGGCGCAAGGTATCCCCGGCTAGATACGGTATAGCCGGATAGTTATCAGCATTGATAGGAAGTGTACCCGATTCGCCCGCGAACGAGCCGCCACGCGCCGTGAAGGTGTAGGCATCTCCCACAGGAAAGGCAGCATCTAAATCGGTCGATGTTGCGTAGGAGAGGAGCCCGAAAAAATTCAGCTGATCGGTGGTAGTCAACTTTAGGGTTCTTAACCGCGGTAACGATGAAGCGATAAGCAGTCGCCGGCGGGGTTACGGCGGCATAGCCGTACTGGACATAACTGAATGCTGTGCTCGGAGCGGTGTTATCGGCGGTCTGCTTGTAGAACGCGAGTTTCGCAGCTCCGAACTCCGAGACCGGCGGCTCCGTAATATCGGTGTGCAACAGATCCGGACGATAGAGGATGTGCGACTTAGGCGACGCCTGTACCGGCGACACCGGAAGAACGGCAGCAATCGAGATGGCTAAGGAGCTGAGACAAACAGCCCGCTTCATTGATGATCCCAGGCAAAGCAAGCGCCCACCTGAATCGTGGTTATTTTGATCGAGTCTATTCATTTAGGGTCTTTCTCGTTACCACGAACCCTGGAACCATCGGTAACGTGTTAATTACCTGGAGATTGGAAACCAGCGCCGATATACTCGAAAAAAGAGCGCTCTTTTTTTGGTGGGGGGCTGGAACGGGTTTTAGCGTTCCCCGTTTTTGGACCCGATTGCCCGGTAGCGGTCCGGCAGTTGCCCGTAAGCAGAAGAGAAAAGAATAGCCGCAAAAGAAGCGCAAAAAAAGAGACAGAATGGTAGAGCTGCGTGCAGGCCATCGGCGCATCACAGAAGGAATAATGTTCCGATCCGACAAACGGAGCCAGTTCACAGAAAGGACTATTAAACGCACCCAGTAGAGACTGCCGCTGTCTGCCTGAACAATTTTAATTCGTGTCTATTCGCGGTTCCTGTTTTATCGCTTTCCTTTTGCGTTTTTTGCGCTCTTTTGCGGCTATTCCTTTTTTCCGCTTATGGGCAGCTGGCGGATCCATTGCGCCGTTGACGAACCAGAGTCTAATCTGGCGGTTACTGCCAGTATTCGCGGACTCGCGGCCAAATGCCGGCGGCGGTACAAATCATTACTCCAAGGCAAAGAGCGACAACGATCCAGTCTAGCCCTTGAAGTTTGTTTAAGCCGTCAGCCACGGTTTTGTCGAAGACAGCTTGGTTAATGGCGATTACTAACTCTAACGCCTGGTCGAAACGCGTGGCCGCGCCTAATCCACCGGAAGGCGTTTTGGAAAGGTGAAGCGAGATAGCTTCGGATTGCCGGCCGTTGGTTTCTAACTCGGCGCTTTGCTGGTCGCTCTCAGAATAAAGGCTCCAGGTTTGGACGGCAGCCAGCGCGGCTTCGCGTTCTCCGGTAAACGTGATGTTGCGGAGTTCGTCGGCGAGATAACCTTTGAACTGGGTGTTGCTTGTTAAAGCTTCCGCTTTTTGCGGGTTATCTTTCAGGCTGGTCAGGGTGATTTGGCCGGGTGGTAGCTCGAGGATTTTTGTTTGCCCTTCTTCCAGGTTACGCAAGGCGGCCGGTTGATCGGTCGAGTTAGCAAATAACAATACGCGAGCCCGGGCGCCGTAGACATCCGCGGCCGTCGCGCGAGCGCTCCAGATCCAATGAATTGAGTCGAATGCGTCTTTGGTGATGACCTTAAGGCGGTAAGCCGAACCCTCGGTCGCGATAAAGACTTGGAACGCGAGGATCAAGCCTAAGAAGAACGCAGCTACCAGCCCGATATTGAACACGCGTTTAGTCGCTTTCCACAGGTAGATGCCCGCAGCAAAGAGGAGAAGGGCGAGCAGAGCCCACACTAGGAAGAAGAGCAGGGTTTGGATATGTAAACTTTGGCTACGCAGGTTGTAAACCTGGTCGAGCACCGTGGTGTTGGCTTTATCTAAATCTTGGGCTGCGGTTAACAACTGGCCATGAAGGTAATTGCTAGCCCGAGCTACTAACGGGTTCGCTTCGTTGCTTGGCCGCTCGTTCGCGGCGGCGATCAGCTCACTGTATTGAATGATCCCTGAGCTCAGTTTCGTGATCGGGACGCGTTCGGAATCTCCGAAGGTGATATTTTGTGCCGCCGTAACCAAGGAATCGCTGAATTGGTGTTTCAAGGTCTCAGCCTGGGTCCGGAGTTCCTGGTAAATCGGTAACTGGCCATTCTTAGCTAAGAGCTGGTCTGCGCTGTTAGCATCGAGTTTAGCCAGGTCTTGTTTGATCTGTTGGGCAGCGATGATGGACGGCGCGCAGTCGCGTCCAATGCTCTTTACGGCTTCGCGACATTGATTGGCTGCATTGAGCGAAGCGACGCAGAGAATAGCAGCCACCACAAAAATCGCGATCCCCAACAACAGATAGACCGCGACCGGCGTCGCCGTCTTTTCAGGCGGTGTAGCCGGATTCCGGATAGCAGCGAACTGTTGACTTAGCGTTTCCATACCACAGAAAGATTAATATCCGCAGATTGCACAGATTGCGCAGATTACCTTATTCGACGTGGTTTGCTTAGGGGTTGCGATCAACGTCTCTGGCGTGGTCACCCTCAAGCGCATGACCAGGGATCACCGCTGAAATCTGCGGAATCTGTGTAATCTGCGGATATTTTTTTGTTCACGGAGCGATAGGTGTTAGCGAATCGAGGAGTTTAGCTACGTCCCTGGTTCCGGTTTGTGTACAACTAACGCGGTTTTGCCGCCTAAGGTGATACGATCGCCGTCTTGGAGTTTAACCGGTGTTTTCGAAGTGATCAGTTTACCGTTGAGCATGGTCCCGTTGGTTGACCCGAGATCGGTGAGAGAAGGGTGGCCATCGGCATCGAGTTCGATCTGAGCGTGTCGATGGGAGACCGCGTCGTCCCAATCACAGGCGATCTCCGGGTAAAGGTTCCGTTTGGGGCTGGTTCGGCCGATCAGCGTAACTTGGTTCTTAAGAAGTAGGTCGCCTGGGCCTTCGGACTTCACCGGGGTCGCTTCTTCATCTGCACCGGTGTTTCCCTGAAAAACCCGGTACTCGATTCGCCAGCCAGTAGTTGCGCCGCTAGCGGTTACGGGAGCGATCGGGGCGGCCGGTGTCTCGGTCGAAACGCTCGATGCAATCGCTGCGTCCTTCTGGGACTCGGCGGGCGTCGAGAGCTGTGGTGCATCGTCGAGTTTATGGCCGCAGTTCTCGCAAAACTGAGCGTTAGGATCCAATTGGCTAGTCTGGCATTTCGGGCACATCGTGCTCTGGACCGGAGCTTGGTTCTGGGCGGGTTCCGGGTCAGTGACAGCGCTGATCTTGACGCCGCAGACCGAGCAATAATCGGTTGAAGTAGTAAGGTGGCCGTTAGGACAGTTCATTTTTCGATGCGGCGAGTACGAGTGGAACGGGTATCTAAAGTCATGGCGTCAGCATGATCGACCGAGCTTTTTAGGCGAACCGTGCCTCGTTCCGGATCAATAACATCCACGACTTTTTTGAGGAGCCGGGTGGTTTCTTCATTACCGGAATCTTGGGCTAGTTTATAGGCAAGCCCGAGTTTAACGGTGGCTAACTCGGTGTCACCGTTGCGTTGGGCTTGGATGCCTTCCTGAATGGATTGAGCCAGCTGCGCCTGGCCGGTATAATGGGCAACCTGATTATTGATCAGGGTGGATCTGGCTTCATCATCGGTCCATTCTGCTAAGACTTGGGCTTCCGCCAGCTTGTTTTCTTGCCCGTTTAGGGTAGTGAGCACTGACACTCGCCCGGCTAACATCCTTTGGCCAATTTTGCCCGGCTTAACCCGGACACAAAGATGGTAATCACGGGTTTCTTTTCCCCAGGCGCCAGTGGGTATTCACGGAGTTGTGGCTGAGTCGGGTCAGTTTTCCCTAATGCCGTGATATCGTTGATCTCAGGGGAAACGACTTTGAGAAACTCGGCTTGAGCTCCTTGCGGTGTCCAAAGACGGATTTTGACCTCAGCGATGGCTTTACCGAGCGCCGATTTGAGAATACCCAGAAAATCCTCCTGGAGATGTCCCGGGTCAGCCACAATATCAACGGTGCCGAGCAGCTTTTCTGCGATCTGGCGAAGTTGATTCGGCTGCCAATCCAGGCCGACACCGCGCGCGTCCACTTGGAATTCTCCGGCACATTCCGTTAAAACTTGGCTGAGCGGATCGCTGTTATCGTTTTTGCCGTCGGTGAGCAGGACCGCTCGATGAATCCCTGGCCGGCTAGACCGAAACTGGGCGCGAGCGGCTTGCAGCCATTGGGACATGGCGGTACCTTCCGTGGCATTTATGGTCTGGAGCCGGGACAAAGCCATGATCTTGTTTTCAGGCGTGGCAGGGAAGCTCGGCACGACCAATGCCGATTCATGATTGCCGGCGATGACGAAGAAATGTGCTTCCTCGGGTAATACCTCGATTAAAGCGGCCACGGCTTTTTTGGCTTGTTGAATCCGGCGACCTTCACCCATCGAACCGGAGCAATCGATGATAGCGCCGAGGGTTAGCGGATCCGGCCGGCTTTGGACCGCGTTACATTGGATGGTCAAAACCGCATTAACATGTTCGCCGTTCTCGGGTAAGTACGGATTTTGGAAGACCTGAGCGTTGAAGTCGGACATAAATTAGGAAATAGCCAATAGCCGATAGCCAATAGCCGATGTAACTGTGCTCATGGGTAGTCAGGTTATCAGGTTATGAGGCTCCAGTGGTTGGGGTGACCGAAGTGAGCGCAACAGAGATATTATCCGCGCCGCCGCGGTCGCAAGCGTACTGGACAAGCGCTTGAGCCAGCGGTGTCAGGGATTCGGCTTTCGGCGGGATAGCATGGTGTGACCGCACCAGATCATAGAGTGCCTCGGGTTCAGGGGCGTAGTTCCAGAGACCATCGCTGCATAGCAATAGCAGACCGGGCTCGGTGATAGGGTAGATGGCGATCTCCGGTTCGTCCGAATTTCCGCCGCCGCCGATCGCTCGCGTCAAAGCGTGGCTACCTGGCATGAGAAGAGCCTCGGCCTGAGTAATATGCGTTTCTTTAACCATCCGATTCAGCATCGAATGGTCCTGCGTAAGGAGACGTCCACTGTTCTCGGTAAAAAAATAGGCGCGGGTGTCACCAAGCCATCCGAGCGCGATCTGGTTCGGGCTAACCGGCGCTACTGTCAGAGTCGCGCAAGGCGGATCCTCAGGCAGGTTTGGGTCAACCGGAATTTCGTTTACCGCCGCATGCGCGCGAGCAACGGCATCTCGAAGAAGATCTTTAGCAGGCCGAGTAGGGGATTCAGTGAAAGCCTCAAGAGCGGCGCCGGTTGCCCGGTGGGCAGCAAGCTCTGGGCGTTGGGAATGGGAGACACCATCGCTCAAAGCCAGAAAGCTTCGGGTATCGATCCGTTTCACCATCACGGCATCTTCATTCTTCGGGTGGCGCAGCCCGTGATTGGACATCGCGACTAAGTCAGGTAACTCGGCGATTTCACAGTCGTCCGGGTAACTCGGCGCGATGCCGCACTGTGGACAAAACTCGGTGGCTTGGTCGAGCTTGGTCCCGCAATTCGGACAGGAAGAAAGATCGGCTGAAGCAGCACTAAGAGCTTTCTCCGTGCCCGGGGACTTGGGGGCGGCAGGTTGGACCAAAGCGGCGCCGCACTCCTCGCAATAGTTGGAGTCATCAGGACAGGATGTAGCGCAACGCGGGCAAGCAATCATGTTAGGGAAGATGGGACAAGATGAGGAATAGCCGCAAAAGAGCGCAAAAAAGAGACTGAATGGTAGAGGCGGTTGCAGGCGATTGGTGCATCACAAAAGAATCAATGTTCCGACCGGATAGACAGGGCCGATTCACAGAAAGGGCTATTAAACGCACCCAGTAGAGACTGCCGCGGTCTGCCCGAACAATTTCAATTCGTGTCTATTCGCGGTTCCTGTTTTAACGTCTTCCTTTTGCGTTCTTTGCGCTCTTTTGCGGCTATTCTCTTTCTCGGTGGTACCCAGCCTAGTTAAATAAGGGTTCGTGGGCGAGTCAGGTTTGCCAAGTTGATCAGGCGTTTGCGTTCATCGGCTCGGGTGGCAGCCCGGGCAAGTTGACGAAGATTTTTCTCGGCTTGCCGGCGAAGACGGGGTTCGGCCGGGAGGTCGGGTTTTGAAGCCGGGTCTGTGCCGGCAACGGATTTGATCTGGTCGATGGCTCGAAGGTACAGCTCAGTGTGTACGGCGGTCTTGGTTTCGTCATCCAACGGCGACTCTTTGATCACCTGTAACGCTTTCTGGAACTGAGCTTGATTGAAGGAACCGCTCGTCAATGTCCGGGCAATGGTGCATTGAGCTTCTGCGTAAAGTGGCGAGGTTTTATCAATCTTTTGCAGGGTGGCGATGGCGTCGTCTAATTGCCCGAGCGCGGCCTGCGCCCGAGACAGACCGAACAACGCGCTCACCATTTGGGGATCGGTCTGTGCGACTCGTGAATAAACTGAAACCGCATCGGCAAACCGGCCGAGTTCTTCGGCGACGATTCCCTGCGCTAAAAGCGGTGGCAGTTCGCCCGGTACCTCTTTGGACGCAGCCGCAAAACCTGTGAGCGATAAATCGAGATTATTTTGAGCTGAGCCGAGCAACCCTTGGTACCATTGGATCCGCCAATCATAGGGATCGATAAAGTTCTTGAGCGTCTCGGAGGCCTGCTCGAATTGGTGCGATTGGATTTCAAGCGACAGGATTCGTAAAGGGAGTTCGAGCGAATCGGGAAAGCCATGGCTGGCTTGCCGATAGATTTCAAGCAGGGCTTCGGGCTTCGAGCCGGGCGGTTGCGAGAAAAGAAACGTCGTCGCGGGGTCCAACGGATCCGGTTTAAGCAGCGGCAATACTTCCAGGCTCGCCGATCTCGTCCCAACCTTGCCACCGCCCAAGGCGATTCGATCGGTCCCGAAGTACGTGCTCTCCAGCATTCGGTAGGTGCCGTTCTTGGCGGCGACCTGACGCAAAACGCCGGCCAATTGATCGGCCATTTCTTCAGCACTCTGAAACCGGCGATCGGGTTGAGTGCGAGTTGCCTTTAGCAAGAAATCGAGGAGCGAGGGATGTGCAGTCAAAACCGGGGCTTGATCCAAGGGAGGAAGGTCGTACCGGTAACTGGACTGGAAGCCACGGAAGTCCAGTAGCAAAACCAGCAAGGTGCGCGCGACCGTGAAAAGATCTGACGCAGGTGTTGGACCCTGGTTTGCCTCGGGAGCGCTATAACCCAGGGTTCCATAGATGTCACCCCCGGGGTCGTCTACTTTGCGAACGCCGCCCATGTCGATGAGCTTAACGTCATCGCCTTCCAGCATGATGTTATCAGGCTTGAAATCGCAGTAAACGAGCGGCGGATTGAACCGGTGAAGGTAACCGAAAGCTCCCAGTATCCGGTGGATATAAGCGATCGCTTCTGCGGGCGGTAAAGGGCCGCGTTCTTTCCGGATTGTTTTCAGGGTACGACCCGCGACGTACTCCATCACGATGTAACCTTCCGAGCCTTTACTAACGAAGTTGTAGATCCCGACGATGTTCGGATGTTTGACCGCGGCTAAGAACTGGCGTTCGGCGACGGCGGCGGCAGCGGTCGCAGCATCCCGGCTGTTAAGCAACCCCTTGAGAACGACCCACCGGTTTAACGTTTTGTCCCGGGCCAAATAGATCCAGCCGAGACCGCCAAAAGCCAGGCAGCCAAGAACTTCATATTGGTCAGCAACCAGTTCGCCCGAATGGAGCGTTGGCTGGAAAGAATATTCCTGACCGCATTTCGGGCAGTAACCATGTTCGCGTTTCAGCGGTTGATCGCACTGCGGACAAAACCGTTTATTTGGCGGTACCTCGGGGTTTTGCATCACCACTGTGGTAGGGTCGAGCGGAGGCAGTTCCGGTACTTGAACCAGTCCAAGACCCAGTTGGCGGCGGGTCGACGTCCGGCTGCTTCTGGTGCTACGGCGAGTAGAACCGGTTCCAGTGCGCGACGTTGTGGAGGTGGAGGCTCCGGTGGTTCCGACGTTGGCCGTGCCGGAAAGTACTTGAGGCAGGGTGGCAGTTGTCTGAGTGAAAGACGGCGCCAGCAGGAGCTTCAATGCCGCAGACCGAACAGAACCCGTCTTGGATGATCCCGGTACACCCCGGTTGAGGACAGTTCATAAAACTTATTGACTTGGATGAACTTGGTTCAGGCCCCGTTCAGCTTCAGAGAGCAATTCTCTGGCCAAATCGATGCGAGAGGGGCGTTGGTAAAGGATAGTATGCGCCTGGTTGAGGAGCCGGGAGATGTTCTTATCTTCCGCCTGGTTGAGCGCGGCTGCTTTGGCCGAGAGTGCGCTTAGCAGCCCACGGAGCTCGAGTCGAAGATCCAAGTACGATTGATTCTTTTTCAGCGATTCTTCTGTTTTCTCGAGGGCGTTTTTAGCGGTCGTGACCCAGTCTTGCAGCCGGGCGGTCATTTTCCGGTAGTCATCACCCGGCTCAAGCAGGGGCTGCAGTTGCCCGCTCAGGTCTTTAATAATGCTGTCAGAGAGCGGCGGATAGGCTCCGGTGTGGACTTGGACCCGTGCCAGGCGATCGGCAAAGATTTGCTGAGCTTGCCGATTTTTTTCCTGAAGTTGTTCGTCTAACTGGACCGCTGATTCGCGCACTTGAGAGAAACGGTCGGCTGCTTCGATCTGCTCTTGGGCAATCGCTTTAAAATGGATCAAACCGGTTTGGACTTTATTCCTAAGTAGCTCAGAGAGTGGATCTTGTGCGAGTTTTGTACAAAAGATACGGATTTGGGTTTGGAGATCATCCAATTGCGGATCTTTAAGGCCGGCTTGAACAAGGCGTGCACGGGCCTGTTTGGTTTCGGCCTCGGCGGCTAATAGAAGCTCTTGGGTGTCTCGCAATTTACGAGTGGCCTCTGTGAAAATTGCGGCAGCTTGGGTAACCTGGGAGTCAAGCAGATAGTAAATCTCCGCGATCGAGTACTTGCGAGCCGTCAGGTTGAAGAGACTTGGATCTTGCAGCTCGGCTGGATCTACGGCGACGACCGGCTGGTTTAGGATGGCGCCGATCGCCGCGTCGTTCGCGTTTGGAAAGAGGATCGGAGCCTTCGCGCGTAGGTCCTTGGCGTGCTTGATCTTTTCAACGAGTCGGAGACTAAGGATCAACGCATCGCACACAGCGGTAACCGCTTGTCGCAGGGCAGGGTCAAAGCCGGTCTGCGGCGAGCCGGGCGCACTAGATTCGTCTGATAACTGACGCAGCACGTTGAAGTCGGCGGGTTCGTACACCGCCAGAATTCGCTGAGTCAGGGAGCCGATTCTTTCGTCCCACTCTTTAAGGTGATTTGAGCCGGCGGTTGAAGAAGCCACGGGTAACCAAGTTCTCCTAGTCACTCACGCGGCGGGTCGACGTTCAATCGACGAACGGGGCTGAGTAACGTGGTCGCGTTTCTTTGTGTGACCTCTGGCAGGGTTGACCCGAATGATCAAGTTGGATCGTTCGGTTGGGAGTGGATCATTTCACGACGGAGCAGGGGAGAAGGCCTAAAATTGTCCTCGTCCTCGTCGTCGTCCTCGTCCTCGGGAAGTCGGATCAAGGGGAAAAGTGGGTAGGTATCGTCGAACGTGAACGACGGCGATCGAGATGGCTATGCGGGTTTGGAGCGGGCGCAAATCAGGAGTTGTATGGCAGGCGTCGCGGCGATGGTCAGCGTTTGTCGAGGACGAGGACGAGGACGATTGTAGGAGGCCGTGGGAAAGGGACGGTTTCTCGGGGGGGCGCAAACGCTGGGAACGAGCCGCGCATCTTTATTTTATATGACATATATTGTATGATGTTATAGATATTGGCAACAAGCCAAGACACTTCCAGGATTGTGAATAACTTGTTAATTGTCGGGATTTGCCTCGGAGATTGGCTCCTAGGTGCTGAACTTATTGACAGCCTCCCACGCTCAACGAGATAAGGTTTTCGGGCGCCAATGAAACCGGATTATCTTTCCAAAGGGTTCGAGAAAATTTACGAGGACCTCTCCTTCTTGATGCACTGCTTTCGTGAAGTGCTCGAAGAACTCGGCGAAATCGAGCTGGCACAGTCGTTGCCATGGATCAGCGAGGTGAAAGTTTCGTCCGATCCGAATCCGCGGCTTTCTCAAACCTATTCGATCGCGTTTCAGCTTTTGAATATGGTTGAGGAAAATGTGGCGGCGCAGGTCCGCCGGGCACGCGAATCGGACCTGGGCCTGGCTAGCGAGCCCGGCCTTTGGGCGGATCAACTGGAGCGATTGAAGAAAGCCGGAATCAGCGAGGCGGAAATCGCGAATCAGTTGGCATCCATCCGAGTAGAACCGGTGCTGACCGCCCACCCGACTGAGGCCAAGCGTCTGGCGGTGCTCGACCAGCATCGAGCGCTCTATTATCTCCTGGTCCAGCGGGAAAACCAGATGTACACCCCGCACGAGCAGATCGCGATTCGGGATGAGATCAAGGTTACCTTAGAACGCCTGTGGCGAACCGGCGAGGTCCATCGGACCAAGCCGATTGTGGCCGAGGAACGCCGGAACGTGCTGCATTATCTGCGGGATGTTTTCCCTATCGTCCTCCGCGATGTTGATCTTCGACTTCGGCAATCGTGGTCTGAAGCCGGATTTAGGCTCGAAGCGTTAAATTCGCCCGATCATTTCCCCAGGATCCGATTTGGTACTTGGGTTGGCGGCGACCGCGATGGCCATCCGTTGGTGACTGCACGAATCACGCGGGAGACCTTTTTCGAGCTCCGGGAAGCTGCGTTAGAGACCTTGATCGCCGCGATGAGCCGCGTAGTCGAGCAATTGACTCTTTCCGGCAACGATCAAGTAGCTCCGCCTGCACTACTCGAGGGAATTGAACGGCTTACAAAAGAAACTTCGATTGGGATCGAGCGTTTACTCTACCGGGAAGAACCTTGGCGGCAGTTTGCTTTTTTAATTCAGAAAAAACTTCAGCAATCGCTTCAAGACCAAGGCTATGGAGCAGCCGGCGACCTCAGAAATGATCTGATTTTACTCAACTCATCCTTGGACGCGGTGGGCGCGATGCGCATCGCGCGCACTGAAGTTTGGCCAGTGATCCGGATCGTTGATGTTTTCGGGTTCCACGGTGCGGTCCTAGATATCCGCCAAAATAGCCAGTTTCATGATCAAGCGATCGCGCAGTTGCTGGCAGCGGCCGGCATCGCCCTTGCGAAGCCGTATGCGGAACACACCCAAATGGAAAGGCTTCCCCTGCTCCTGGCTGAGCTTAATTCGCGCAGACCTTTCCTGGCGCCCGACGTTTCTATCGGACCGGAGGCGGACGCTGTGCTCAGCTGTTATCGCGTACTTAAAGAGTATCGGGATAAATTCGGGTTGCGCGGCATTGGCTCGTTAATCGTCAGCATGACCCGAGGTGTTGCTGACCTTTTTACGGTCTATTTGTTCGCACGCGAAGTCGGCCTATGGCGAGAAACCCCGGATGGGCCGGCATCGGAAATCCACGTCGTTCCCCTGTTCGAAACCATTGAGGATCTCGAGGCTGCCCCCGCCATCGTGACGGAATATCTGCAGCATCCGTTTGTCCGGCGGAGCGTGAATCTGCAGGCTGAGATCCGCGGCAGTGAATATCCGGTGCAGCAGATTATGCTGGGCTATAGCGATAGTAATAAGGACTCGGGACTCCTCACCAGCCAATGGGCTCTGCACTGCGCTCAGAAAGAGATTACCAAAGTCGCGGACGCGGTTGGTATCCAGGTTCGCTATTTCCATGGACGCGGCGGCACGATTAGCCGGGGCGCCGGGCCAACCCACCGATTTTTGGAAGCGCTCCCTCACCAGACTATCCGGGGTGATGTCCGGCTAACCGAGCAAGGCGAAACGATCGCCCAGAAATACGCGAATCGAATAACAGCGGCGTACAACCTCGAGATCCTGCTCGCGGGCGTTGCTGGGATTACTCTCCGCCAAAAGAACCAGCCAGAACCCCCGGACCGGATTGGGGAGATCGCTTCAGAGCTATCCGAGGCGAGCCGGAACGCGTATCGGAACCTCTTAAATCATCCGAAGTTTATCGATTTCTTCCGCACAGCGACACCGATCGATGCGTTGGAACTGAGCAGTATTGGCTCACGCCCTAGCCGGCGGACGGGCCAACATACGCTGGCGGATTTGCGAGCCATCCCCTGGGTCTTTAGCTGGACCCAGTCCAGGTACTATCTGCCTGGCTGGTTCGGGATCGGGACGGCGCTACGAGCAATGGCGCGAGATGAGAACAAACAGAACCTGCTGTTAGACCTTGGGAAAAACTCTTCCTTTTTACGCTTTGTACTAACGAATGCAGAGACCAATATTTGCAGTGCCGAGGCTTCTCTGATGGAAATGTACGCATCATTATGTCCGGATGAGCAAGGAGTTAGAAGCGTTTATACGTTAATTAAAGAAGAATTCGATTTAACCCATAACCTGCTTTCTCAGGTGTTGGGCGGGGCTTCAAACCAGCGTCGACCCCGGTTCAGTAAGACGCTTCAGATCAGAGCGGATGGCCTACTCGCCCTTCATGTTCAGCAGGTCGGCCTGCTTCGAACCTGGCGGCAAGCGATAGCGGCCGGGGCGTCGTCCGATGCGGATCGATTGTTCGCGGATGTGATGCTGTCGATCAATGCAATCGCCAGTGGGCTGCGGACGACGGGGTAGTGCAAGCCGTTTGTGGCCGCACTCGAAACGGAATTTTAAGTACGGTATGGAGCTCTGTCTCCTCGTGGGCGCCATTGCGAGGGCACGTCATGAGGGACGCTGAGCCTCCCCCACAAAGGAGCGGGTCTCCAGGCACCAGTCTTCGCGTAAAACGAGCTGTAATCGAATTCTGGAGCGTTTTCTTTTCATCGAATAACCCTTGGAAGGCCTAAACGTGCTTTATTTTCGGTTTCGTGTGGTCTTCCCGGTAGGGACGTGGTCCGGGTTGTGCCCTAAAAAGCAACCGGAAGGGATCGTTACCTGTTCGCCATGGACAAATGATTGATTCGGGGATTGTCCATCACCCAGAACGGTAGGGCGAAAAACTCGGCGCGGGGACGAGCGCGAGCTTCGTCCCGACCGCGCAATTCGTGCCAAGACGCGGATCGTGAACACCCCTATCCTACCGAACATCACAAACGCGAAAGGCTGAAAGGACCGGAAAAATGATTGCGAGACAATGGCGAGCGTGGGCCCAACACGATCAGGCAAAGGATTACGTTGAGCTTTTTGGCAACCAAGTGCAGGCCAAACTGAAGACGATACCAGGGTATCGATATTCCCTGGTTTTGACCCGGGAGCAAGGCGACGAGACGGAGATCGTCACACTGACGTTTTTCGACCGGTTGGAAGACGTCGTGGGATTCGCCGGCGAAGATTACGAGGTTGCCAACGTTTCGACGGAGGCGCGGAAGCTTCTTGCTCGCTTCGAGGATCGGGTGATCCATTTCGACGTTGCCCTGCGGCTATCCCCATCCTGAGGAGATAAGAAGCTTAGGAATTACTCCTCAGCAATACCGGGACTCCGCGCGTGCGGCTCGGCTTTGACTTTTGCCCAGCGCGGGGCCGGCCTTTAACCGATGCGCCGGCCCGTTCCTTTTTTGGGGGAGCAGCGGTGCTAGCTCGCTCGATCAGCGTAGGTACGACGGTATAGGATCGGGCCTCGCCGGGCCCGGAATCGATTTCTTCCAGGAGGCATTGGACGCCGAGCTTACCGATCCGGGTAAAATCCTGGCGGACGGTGGTCAGCGGCGGCAAGAAGAACCCGGCTTCCGGGATATCATCAAACCCGACAATCGAGATATCTTGCGGCACCGAGATACCTGCTTCTTGAAAGGCGCGAATGGCGCCTAGAGCCATTTGATCATTGGCCACCACCAAGGCCGTGAATTTGCCCCAATGATTTTTAAGCAAATCTTTGGCTGCGTCGAACCCACCTCGGGATGACCAATCGGCTTCGACAGAGGGGCCCGGTTGTAATCCGGCGCCTTTCAAAGCCAGCAACCAGCCTTGATAACGCAACCGAGCCGCCCGCCAAGCTAATGATGCCCGAAGACAAGCGATTTGCCGGTGTCCAAGCTTGATAAGGTGTTGGGTGGCAAGACGCGAACCGCCTTTTTGTTGGAAGAGAACGGCGGAGGTCTTGAACCCGAGATCAGAGTCCATGGCCACCAACGGTACGTTCTGGCATAGATCACGCAGCATGCTCAGATCGATTTCGAGGGGTAGATGAATGAGAATCCCGGCCACCCGATGCGCGCATAGCTCGTTCACCGCGCGCCGAATCTCATCGACATTCTCATCGGCGATCCCCGTGAACATCACGCTGTAGCCCGCCTCTTTCGCCGATTCTTCCACGTTGACCATGGTCTGAGAAGGCCCGTAAAGCCCAGTCGCGAAACTGACATGGCCTAGCACAGTGGATCTCCGGCTGACCAAATGCCGGGCTGTCATATTGGGCCGGTAACCGAGTTGCTCGATAGCTCGAAGCACCCGCGTCCGAGTGGCTTCTGCAACCTCGGGCATCTCGTTAATCACGCGCGAAACGGTTTGATACGAAACACCGCATCGTGCGGCGACGTCGGTCATGGTGACTTCCCGTTTTTGAATGGATCGAGCCATCAGCGGAGGGGAGATAACAGGAGCGGCTTCATCAGCGGAGAAAACGGATAGAACAAAGTCGGCGTGGGCGTCGTATACGTTAAATAGATCCGATCCATTCTGGCGAGCATGCTAACTGGCTATTTTGCGAAGAAATCAGTGATATCGAAAAACACCGAACGTTCGGCGCCGGTCTTATCGGTGATTTCCATCCGATCGTAGACGCGGTTTTTCCGATTAACGAGCGCTTGGCGTTTCAGAAACCACGAACCGAAATGGGACGAGAGATAGTGATGCTCGGCTGCGATCCCTTCTTTTTCGTTTTTGGCACCCCGAATTAAGACGGCGGATTCGACCGAACTCCCATCGCCCCCAGCAAATTGGACTGGTCCAGCAAAGAGAGGCGAACCATTCATGATCAGGAAAAGGCTGAGAAGTCCAAGCACTTTCAAGGCCGCATTATAGTCTGAGATCGGCCCGAGCGCGAGCTCGCCGGAAGCTCGCTCGGGATGACAAATGACAGATGACAGATGACAGATTTGGGTGTGCGAACGCCCACAACGATTGGGGCGTGGTGGCACGAAAGTAGTCTGGGAGGGGAGCCGCTTTGTAGTGTGGCAGCTCTATTGGTGGACCAGGGAGGCGGCTCCCGGGAATAGCCCAGGATTCGCAATTTACCGCTGACATCAATTTCGCTTGTCGGAGAACAGAGGTTCGGGAGGCGTTGGGCTAAAGGCAATGCCCGGATCATTCGCGGGAGCCGCCTCCCTGGTCACCAATAGAGCTGCCACACGGCAAAGCGGCTCCCCTCCCAGATTACTCTCGTCCCGGCACGCCCAATCTGTCATCTGTCATTTGCCATTTGTCATCCAACGAGCTTAGGGCGAGTTGCGTTCCATGAACTGGATGAACGTAGTTGAATTCTCGTTCTATCTCGTCGAGACCTTTGCCTTACCTTTTGCGATTCTGGTCTTTGTGTTTGAACGCCGCAAAGAACGGATGGGTGAGCAAGAGGAGCTGTGGCAACATCTCTCCGGCGAATACACGAATTTTCTGAAGCTGGTGCTGGATAACGCGGATCTGCAGCTGTTGAGCAAACGCGCGGGGTCGCGGGAACTTTCGGAAGATCAAAAGGAACGGCGCCTCGCTCTTTTTGGGATCTTGGTCTCTATCTTCGAGCGAGCGTATATTTTGGTTTACGAAGAACGGATGGACAAACAGACCAAGCGGCTCTGGTCTTCCTGGGAAGATTACATGCGCGAATGGTGCCTGCGCCGGGACTTTCTGAATGCGCTTCCGGCATTACTCGAGGGTGAAGATCCGGATTTTCGAGCTTATATCGAGCGCATGGCGGCGAGCTCGCCGGAGGCTCGCTCGGATGACAGATGACAAATAACAGATGACAGATTGGTGCGCACCATCGCCCTACCGGTCTGCGCCATCATCTGCGCGTCACGCCGATAGCAAATGCCTCAATCTGTCATTTGTCATCTGCCATCTGTCCTTCGCGAGCGAGCCTTCGGCGAGCTCGGGCGGTTATTGTTTGCCGTTGATGGCGTCGTCGAAAATCTTGATATCTTTTTCGACGATGTTGGGGGCGAGCCGGTTGTATTGCGGGCTGAGATAACTTGGCTGCAGGCCGCCTTCCGGCAATGCATTTGAGCCTCCTAAACTGAGCCCAATGCTATCATTGAAAATCTTGATGGGTTCGACCGGTGGATGTTCCTTGCGATCGATGGCGGCTTCTTTCTTGGCCTCAATCGATTTGTTGATCTCTTTCTGCGCATTGATCACCGCCTTTTCTCGGGTCTGATCCTCGAGGAACCCCGGCTTTTCTCCGATCACAGTCATGGCGGGAAGCTCGATCGCTTTGACCATGGTCTTCGAATATTTATCGCGGTCGGCCGGTGTCAGCTCACTGTAGGAGAGCGCGGTCTCACCTTCGTCGCTTCGGATCAACATGGCGGAAGCGTTTCGAGTGAGAACCTCTACGTGATGAAAGACCTTTCCGTTAGCTGCGGTGATGTCTTCGGCCTTAACCTGGCTGATTAGCCCGGGCGCAAAGCTGCCCGCGGTACAGCAGCAGATCCAAAGAGCGCAGAGAGAAGGGCGCAACCCGTACCTGGAACACATCAGGAGTACGGATAGATGACAACGTGACCATGCGCGAGTCGTTTTTTTGGTTGCAATGCCTACTTAATTAGTAGAGTTGATGCCATCGCGTCTATGTCCGCCTCTACCATCGAAGTTTCCCCTCATCCCGAGCAACACCCTACCTCCCCTCGCCGCGCTCAGGCCCATCGCATCCAATCCGATGATGAAGCGTTGACCGTGGCTCGAAAGCTGGCTGGTGAGTTTTCCGTTGATGCGTCCAAACGCGATCGGGAACGGATTCTTCCCCAAGTGGAGTTGGACACATTCTCGGGCAGCGGTCTCTGGGCCATTACTATCCCGAAGAGCTATGGCGGTGCTGAAGTGCACCACGAGACGTTAGTGGAAATGTTTCGAATAGTGGCCGAGGCCGATCCGTCGGTTGCTCAAATCGCGCACAATCATTTTTGTGTCGTCGACGCCATTCGCCTGGATGGTTCGGTCGAGCAGAAGAATTATTATTTCAGCGAGGTACTTAGCGGGAAACGTTTTGGCAACGCCTTTTCTGAGGCGGGCAGCAAGAACGTAGCCGATTTTCAAACTAAACTCGAACCGCTCGACGGCGAGTTCGTCGTCAACGGCAAGAAATTCTATTCGACCGGTGCGCTCTTCGCCGACTACATCCCGACCGGGACAGTCAATGAGGAGAAAAAGGGGTTCCTCGTCATTATCCCGAGAGATACAGCCGGTCTAACCGTGATCGATGACTGGTCGGGGTTCGGACAACGGACCACGGCCAGCGGTTCGGTCGTTCTCGAAAATGTACGGGTGAAACCGGAATGGATTATCCCCGGTCACAAAGCCTACGATCGGCCGACGCTGACTGGTCCCCTTTCCCAAATCATCCAAGCGGCAATCGACGCCGGTATCGCGCGGGCTGCTCTGGAGGAGACGGTCCGTTTTGTGCGGGAGAAGTCCAGACCCTGGATCGATAGCAAGGTTGAACGAGCAAGTGAAGATCCGCTCACCATCGCGCAAATTGGCGATCTGGCGATTCGAGTGCATGCGGCCGAAGCGCTCTTGGCTCGAGCCGCGCGGAAGTTCGACATCGCTGATCCAGAACCCACCGAAACCGGTGTCGCCGAGGTAGCGATCGCCGTTAACGAAGCCAAAGTGCTGACGACTGAAGCGGCGTTGCTTACGACTAACAAACTTTTCGAGTTAGCCGGTACCCAATCGACACTTTCCAAACATGGGCTCGATCGCCATTGGCGAAATGCTCGTACCCATACCCTGCATGATCCGGTGCGTTGGAAGTACTACGGCGTGGGTAATTACTATCTGAATCAGGTGCTGCCGCCACGGCATCCGTGGAACTAGGTGGACTCGCCAGAAGCTCGTCCAAATGACAAATGACAAATGACAGATGACAAATTACGGATCGCGTCTCCCGTTCCGGCGCTGCGCCGAATCTGTCATTTGTCATCTGTCATGTGGATGAGCTCCTGGCGAATCCGACTGCACGATGAGTAATACGGTTGAAAATTTACCGGTAGTTGATCGAGGCATTGAAATGAATGCGCTCAGGATCGGCTCGGATGCTGATGCTATCGAGATTGCACGATGGCTTGCAGGAAGCTTGGGTGAGGAATCCGCTAAACGGGATCGGGAACGCCGTCTCCCTTACCGAGAGATCGACGCTTTCTCTCGTTCCGGACTCTGGGCAATCACGGTGCCGCGGGCGTATGGCGGAGCGGAAGTGTCGGCGGCGACGTTAGCCGAAGTGGTTAGCCTAGTCTCAGAAGCCGATTCATCGATCGGTCAAATTCCGCAAAACCATTTTTTCATGGTGGAAGTGGTCCGATGGAACGGATCGGCAGAGCAGAAACGATTTTTCTTCGAACGCGTTTTGCAAGGAGCACGGTTCGGAAACGCGCTCTCGGAGAAAGGCACGAAGACCGTCGCCGACTATAACACCAGGATCTGGCCAGTCGACAGTGGTTATGTCCTCAACGGTCAGAAATTCTATTCCACCGGAGCGTTGTTCGCGGACTGGATCGTCGTGGTAGCGAAGGATCCCGAGGATTATCTACGGGTGGCTTTTGTGCCCAAAAACACGCCGGGACTGACCGTAATCGATGACTGGGATAGTTTCGGCCAACGCACAACCGGTAGCGGGACCACCTTGCTGCAAGATGTGTTTGTCCCCTCGGCATTTGTGATGCCGTATCAAAAGTCCTTCGATGAACCGTCGCCTTTGGGGCCGTTGGCGCAGATCATCCATGCGGCGGTTGAACTTGGTTTAGCCCGGGCCGCCATCAAAGAAACCATCGCTTCGATACGGAACCGGGCCCGGCCCTGGATCGATAGCGGCCGCGAAAGCGCCGCGGAAGATCCATTTGCGATCTACCAGATCGGCGAGCTTCATGTCGGGCTGCATGCCGCAGAAGAGATCCTTGCCCGGGCTGGCAAAGCCGTAGATCAGGTGATCGCTGAACCCGGTCCGCAAACGTTGGCAGCGGCGTCGGTCGCGGTCGCGGAGGCCAAATTACTGACCACAGAGATCGCGTTAGCTGCTGCTAACAAGTTGTTCGAGCTCAGCGGCACACAGTCGACGCTATCGGCCTGGAACCTTGACCGGTACTGGCGTAACGCCCGGGCCCATACCTTACATGACCCGGTGCGTTGGAAGCTGTTTATCATCGGGAACTTCGTGCTCAACGAAATACTGCCCCCGAGACATGGAGCTATCTGAAGAATAACTATGGCCCGAGAAATCAGACTCAATGCTTTCGATATGAACTGTGTCGGCCATCAGTCACCCGGACTCTGGCGGCATCCGCGGGACTTGTCTTCCTCTTATAAGGACCTCGAATACTGGACGGAGCTCGCCCAGATATTAGAACGCGGAAAATTCGACGGCTTGTTTATTGCCGACGTTTTAGGGGTCTACGATGTCTATCACGGAAGCGCCGAACACGCGATCCGGGAGGCAACGCAGATTCCACTGAATGATCCTCTCTTGATCGTGCCGGCAATGGCTCACGTAACCAAGGATCTTGGGTTCGGAGTCACTTGTTCGTTGAGTTACGAACATCCCTACCCTTTCGCCCGGCGGATGTCGACCTTGGATCATCTAACCAAAGGCAGAGCCGGTTGGAACATTGTCTCTTCCTATCTAGATAGCGCCGCTCGCAACTTTGGGATGAAGAACCAGATGCGGCACGACGACCGGTATGCGGTGGCCGATGAATACATGGAGGTCTGCTACAAGCTGTGGGAAGCTAGCTGGGAAGACGACGCGGTCATCCGGGATGCGCAAAACGGCGTGTTTACAGATCCACTCAAGGTTCATCCGATCGAGCATTACGGAGAATATTTTCAAGTCCCGGGATACCATCTGAGCGAACCCTCCCCGCAAAGGACACCGGTGCTGTACCAAGCCGGCGCTTCTCGCCGGGGCAAGGATTTCGCTGCTCGTCATGCTGAGTGTGTTTTCGTCGCTGCTCCTTCCAAAGTTATTTTGAAAAACTATGTCAGCGACATTCGACGGCGCGCAGCCGGGTTCGGGCGAGATCCATCCAAGCTGCTGTTCTTCAACTTGTTGACGGTGATCGTGGCTCCGACTGAAGCGGAAGCCAGGCAAAAGCACCAGGAATACCGTCAATATGTCAGTTACGATGGCGCTCTGGCTCTCGGCTCCGGTTGGACCGGGATTGATTTTGGGCAGTATCGGCCCGATCAACGGCTCGAATACATCGAAAATGACGCGGTCCAATCCGCCACCGAATCGCTGACGGTATCGGATCCATCCAAGATCTGGACGGTTGAAGAGGTTGCTAATTGGATCGGGATCGGTGGCTTGGGACCGCTCTTGGTTGGGTCCACCGAACAAATCGCGGATGCGCTCGAGGAATGGGTCGAGGAGACGGATGTCGATGGGTTCAACCTGGCGTATGCGGTGACTCATGAATCGTTTCGCGAATTCGCAGAGCTGGTAGTGCCCGAGCTGCAGAAACGAGGGCGATTTAAGCAGGGTTATCTACCCGGGACGTTGCGCGAAAAACTCTTCGCGGATGGTCCGAAACTGCCGGACGAACATCCGGGAGGAATCATTCGCAAACAGGGGTTGGCTCAATTAGAGGCGGCGCGATGATGAAATTTTTTTGCGCTCTGCTTTTCGCGTTGACGCTTTCGGCACAGGGTGAAGAGCCAAAATTGTCGTCGGTACGAATCGGTTATCAGAAATACGGGACGCTCAATGTTATAAAAGCCGAAGGCAGTTTCGAAAAAGGGTTGGCGGCGAAAGGGATCGCGGTCACGTGGGTTTTATTCCCGGCCGGCCCGCAATTGTTAGAAGCTTTGAACGCCGGCAGTATCGACTTGGGGAACGCGGGCGAAGCGCCGCCGGTATTCGCGCAAGCTGCGGGCGTCGATCTCGTTTATTTCGGCAATCAACCACCGTTTCCTAAAGGTGAAGGGGTGCTGGTCAAGAAGGATTCACCGATCCAGAAGGTCTCAGATCTCAAAGGCAAACGGATCGCATTCAACAAGGGATCCAACGTCCATTTCTTTTTGGTTAAGCTGCTGGAGAAATACGGACTAAAGATCGATGCGATCACTCCGGCTTATTTGCCGCCGGCGGACGCGTGGGCAGCTCTTGAGGGCGGCAGCGTGGATGCCTGGGCAATCTGGGATCCTTATATGTCGGCGGCAATGGCCAGGTCGGGCGCCCGGGTGGTTCAGGACGCAGAGGGCGTCGCCGCAAATCGCGAATTTTTTCTAGCCGACCGGCGCTTCGCTCAAGCGCATCAAGAGATCCTACTAGCCGTTCGTGATGCGGTTAACCGTTGCGGTGCCTGGGTTAACACAAAACCGGAAGAGGTCGTTCACTATCTCGCGCCGCAGTTAGGGATGAGTGAAGAAGTCGTATCCAAGGTGCTCCGCGCTCAATCCTGGGGCTTCCAGCCGATCGATGACCAGGTGGTCTCAGACCAGCAAACCATCGGTGACACTTTCCTTTCGCTAAAACTGATCCCAAAAACGATCCGGGTCGCAGATGCCATCGTGCGGATCCAGAACTAGCCCGCAATGCAAAGACGCTGGGATGAACGAAAAATTAAATATTGCGGGCTAACTAAAATGAAAATGCTCTGGTTTATCCCCACCTTTGGAGACGGCCGCTATCTCGGCTCGGCGCACGGAGCTCGAGACACCAACTACGCTTACCTGCGCCAGATTGCGGAGGCGATTGACAGCTTAGGCTTCTATGGCGCCTTGTTGCCCACCGGCCGCACTTGTGATGATTCTTGGATCACCGCGTCTGCTCTCATCCCGGTAACCCAGCGGATGCGGTTCCTCATCGCCATCCGGCCGGGGCTCATGACGCCCACCATGACAGCTCGAATGGTCGCCACTTTCGATCAATATTCGGGCGGCCGGTTGTTGCTCAACGTGGTTACGGGCGGCGATCCGGTGGAGCTCGCTGGAGACGGCTTACATCTGAAGCATGACGAACGGTATGCGCTGACCGGAGAGTTCCTGCATATTTTCCGCCGGATACTGGCCGGTGAATCCGTCGACTTTAATGGCGCCTATCTACAAGTTCAGGATGCCAAGCTTTTCCGGCCCGGCGTGCAAAAGCCGTATCCTGAACTCTGGTTTGGCGGCGCGTCGCCGGCCGGTCACCGCATCGCCGCCGAGCATGTGGACGTCTCCCTAACTTGGGGCGAGCCGCCCTCAGCCGTAGCCGCGAAGATCAAGGAGGTCCGCGAGTTAGCGGCATCGCTAGGAAGAACGCTGCGGTTTGGTTTACGGGTTCATATCATCGTTCGAGAAACCGACAAAGAGGCCTGGCAAGCAGCCGAAGATTTGCTGCGATTTGTTTCTGACGAAAGCATTGAGGCCGCCCAAAAGACTTTTGCTCGATTCGATTCTGAAGGCCAGAAACGGATGAGCCAGCTCCATGGTGGAAGCCGGGACCGGCTAGAGATCAGTCCGAATCTCTGGGCGGGAGTGGGCTTGGTTCGTGGCGGCGCCGGCACCGCTTTGGTGGGAAGCCCGGAAACTGTGGCCGCCCGAATTAAAGAATATGCGGACCTAGGAATCGAGTGTTTCATCCTGTCCGGCTACCCGAATCTTGAAGAAGCATTTCGAGTTGCTGAACTACTGTTTCCCTTGCTTCCGCTCGATCACGTGCCGAAACCGACAACCGCGGCGTACACGGGGCCGTTTGGCGATTCGAGGCTCGCGCATTGAAGCCGCGAATAAGCGAAACGGCGAATGGGCGAAAGGGCGATCTTAACCCAAATGGTAGGGCGAATGGCTCGGTAGGGATGAGCTCCCGCTCATCCGTTTCCATCGCGCACACCAGGAGAATAGGCGCGGATGAGCGGGAGCTCATCCCTACCGAGTTCCTCTTGTGCGCTCTTGTCTAACATCGGCGCAAGGGCAATACGCGTTCCGGACAATACGTTGAACGGGTCGGCCTAACGTTGGGCGAAATTGCATCAGGAGTCGCGGCTCAAAACCGGCGCGATCGGATCACTTCAAGATGGTCCATCAGCAGCGCGCCGAGTTTTTCGCCCTACCATTTTGGGTCAAACTCGCCCCCTCGCCGTTTCGCCCCCTCGCCGGTCGCGCTCCACCACAATCCGGAAACTAGGCTCGTGGCGCGTCGTCTACTATACTAACTCCGCTGGCTCGGTCGAGACACCGGGCCGAGCTGTGAAGTCCGTCAACCTGCGTCGACCATGAACTACAATTGTTATCCGGATCTCGCACCACCGCGATCGATCAGATCCCGGCGCGGCCGATTAAGATCAATGCCGCTCCGCCTTGTTTTAATGATGGCTCTCTTTCTTTACTCCCATGGTTTCGGTCAGGAGACCGGACAAGCCACGGCGACTCCCTCCACGTCTCCTAGCGCTTTGCCAATCGTGGCCGGAGCGCCACCCGAGCCGGTTGCCGTTAACCTGACCGCTGAAGATCTGGAACCGTTCCTCGATGGCCTCATGGACGCGGAGTTGGCACGGCACGACATTGCCGGCGGCGTTGTTACCGTGGTTAAGGATGGACAGATCTTACTCTGCAAAGGCTTTGGTTATTCCGACTTCGACCGCCGGCAAACGGTCGTCCCGGATCGCACCTTGTTCCGGCCCGGCTCCATTACCAAGCTTTTTACCGGAGTTGCCGTGATGCAATTGGTGGAGGCGGGCAAGATTGATCTCGATCGCGACATCAATGATTACCTCGACTTCAAGATTCCGGCCACCTTTCTGCAGCCCATCACGATGCGGAATCTGCTGACTCACACTGCCGGCTTTGATTTGCGGCTCCGCAATCTGTTTGTCAGCCGGAAAGAAGAACTGCGCCCGCTGCGAGACTACTTGGTTAATGAAATGCCAGACCGGCTGTTCTCGCCGGGAGCGGTGCCCGCTTACTCCAACTACGGTTTAACGTTAGCCGGGTACGCCGTAGAGCGGACATCGGGAGTGCCGTTCAAAGACTACATCCGGTACCAGATTTTTAGGCCGTTGCAGATGAACCATAGCAGCTTTGATCAACCGTTACCGGAAGATCTGGCGCCCGATATGTCTAACGGCTACACCACGGCTTCCAGCCGGCCAGGCGGCTTCGAATTTGTGCAAGCGATACCCGCGGGAGCGCTCTCCACTACAGGGACCGATATGGGCCATTTCATGGTGGCGCTGCTCAACCAAGGAGCGCTGGAAGGCGCGCAGATTCTCGGTTCGGATTCTCTGCGAAAAATGGAAGATCGAGTGTTAGTGCTTGATCCGAAACTGAATGCAATGGGACTCGTCTTTATGGAGCGCAGGCCGTCCCGTCCTCGCATCATCGGGCATGGCGGCGATTCGGTCTATTTTCACAGTGATCTGATCCTGATCCCTGACCTCCACGTCGGCTTCTTTGTTTCTTTGAATAGCGCGGGTAAAGATGGCCACCAAATTCCGGAAGAGATTGTGCAAGCGTTTCTCGACCGGTATTACCCCGCCCCCAGTGCCATCACAGAGCCAATCGCTTCTCAAAGCAAAGACGGCGATTTGGTGAAAGGTCGTTACCAGCTCAGCCTCCGATCCGAATCCACTTTCCTTCGGTTCACAGCGTTAGCCGACCAGGTGAATGTGGTCACCGACGCCAATGGGGTTCTCATGGTCGACGCACTGAAAGACAGCCGTGGTTCGGTGATCCGTTGGCAAGAATTCGCTCCCCTGCTTTACCGGCAAATCAATGGGGAACAGATGATTGGTTTCAGGCACGGTCAGAACGAACAAATATCGGATATCGTGCTTCCTTTGCCGTTCGCAGTCTTGCAAAAAGTCAGATGGACCGAGTCTCGAGAGTTTGTGTTTTGGTTGATAGGTCCGGCGTTCGGATTGATCGCGCTAACGGCGTTGCTATTCCCGTTCGCTGCGGTGGTGCGCTGGCGCTACCAGCGACCACTGTTCGAGCACAATCTTGGGGCCAAAGTCCTTTACCTGTTTACCAGGATTTGGTGTCTGATCATCGTCGCTTTTGCCATCGCGGTGATTCTGTTCCTGATGAAGCTCGGCGGTAACATAAACGAAATTTCGGCTTCCCAAGATCGATGGCTGGATACGATTCATTGGCTGGCTTGGGTCGGTCTCGGCGGCGGCGTGGCGGTGATGGGATTTGCCACGCTCTATTTCTGGCTCGGGCAACTGGGAACCTGGCTAAATCGGCTGCACACTTTGCTTCTCTTGGCTGCATCCGCTGTTTTGCTGTGGTTTGGCCAGAGCTATCATTTCCTGGATAGTTCGCTACGGTTTTGAAGAAAAATCTCACGCAAAGCCGCAAAGGCGCAAAGGTAAGGATATTGCTGTGCCACAGGGTAATGTCTTCACCTTTGCGCCTTTGCGCCTTTGCGCCTTTGCGCCTTTGCGCGAGATTTTTCTTTTCAGTCTCGTCGCCAGCGGCGCCAGGCTTGGGGCGGAATACCAACAAGCCGGCCGCTCTCTAGCACATTGCCGGTCATGAGATCGCGATAATACTTGGTCCAACCGGTCTCCGGTGATCGCTCGTATCCATGCCGGGCGCCGCCATCGGCGTCACCGTCGGGCATCGGGTAACCGAGCTCGGCATAGTAACCACAGACGCCGTGCAACCATTCATGCAACCAGACTTCGCCGATTTTCGGAACCTTCCAGGCGTCTGTATGCGCGTTAGCAACGGTGGCGTAAGTCGCCCAGTTCGACCACTCGCTGGCCGCGATCGCCAACCCCCACCCAGGCGAAGGAATTGAAGCCGCTGTCATCAGGTTGGTCTGCGGCCAAAAGATAAAAACTGAATCGTAGCGCCCAGCCGGCGCAAGGGTATCGAGTTCGGGACGAACATCATCTGGTGACGGCCAATATTGCTCCCGTCCGACCGGCGTTAGCGTGGTCAAAGTCCGCTCGGCCTCCGCAACCTCGGAATCGACGGAGACGAGCCCGCCGGTTAGTTCTGTCGCTAACCGCGGAAATTGCTCGAACGACTCAACCGCGTCACGAATTTCGCCATCGGATAGCGTATGCGCGAACCGCGGAGATGGAGACCCAACCGGTAATTCGATCCGCCGATAAACAATCAAGATCGCTTTGCGCACGAACCGCAGATTACGGTGTTTGGTTTAGTTGCGCCAGGGGCCGTGATCGAACCGCGGCAAAAGTTTATCCGCAGATTACACAGATTAACGCAGATTTCGTTTTTCGGTGTATTTGGCCGGCGGTGCTGATTCGCTTTGCGGCCTTATAGCTTCGCGGGCGCGTTTCTAGGACGCGGATTTCTCTACTTCCTGACCGGACCGAACGCGTTGAACACCAGAACGATCGCCACGTCGCCAGCCTAACTAAACCAAAACCCGAAATCTGCGTTAATCTGTGTAATCTGCGGATAAACTTTTGCCGCGGTTCGATCAGGGTCCACGGTTTTCACGTAGTCTACGCGTGTAAATGGCGCGGGTGGTTTCGTCGGAAACCTGGCGAAAATCCTCGTACCATTGGCCGACTCCGACAAAGGCTTCCGGTGAAATGACGCAGATGAAGTCGTCTACTTCGTTGCAGAGCTCCTTAGCGGTTGAAGCGGGGGCGGTTGGGACAGCGATCACAATTCTCGCGGGCTTCTGCGAACGTACGACCGCCACAGCGGCTCTCATGGTTGATCCGGTGGCGACGCCGTCATCGACTAAGATAACGGTTTTGCCGGCGAGCTCTAGCGGCGGCGCCGAGCCGCGGTAAGCCTGTTCGCGGCGCCATAGTTCTACCGACTCAATTTCGGTTACCTGTTCGATCACGGTGTCTGCTAGATCAAGCCAGTCGATGATTTCCCGGTTCAACACGCGCACGTTACCGCTGGCAATTGCGCCCATAGCCAGTTCTTCGTGATGCGGGACACCAAGTTTTCTGACCACCACAATGTCCAAAGGTGCGTTTAACACGCTGGCGACTTCAAATCCGACCGGCACCCCTCCCCGCGGCAAAGCCAGAACCACGACGTCCGGCCTATTGGCATACTCGGCCAGCTTTTCAGCCAACAGTTGACCTGCTTTAGACCGGTCTGGAAACCGCATAACTTGTTTCTGCCTGTGTCCCGCGCGCGTCCGCTCGTTGGCCCCCGCTGAGAGCTGCACGATCGGTTTAGCCGACCGGAAGCTAATGTCTTCGGTTCGCCTGGTCTACCAGATCTTGAAATGACAAATGACAGATCGCTCTTCGGCCCATCATGGTAGGAAGCAGCGCCCAGCGCGAATCGTCCTCGTCCTCGTCGTCGTCGTCGTCCTCGAGGGGCGCACTGCGGCCGCACAACGACCCGGAATTGCCAAACCCAAATCGAGAAGCCGGCCAGGTCTTTCACTGGACCCAGCCATGGGCCAGGGACCCTGGGGAAACCGCCGGGCCTCGCATACCAGGGACGTAGCTAGGCGAATATCGAGGACGAGGACGACGACGAGGACGAGGACGATTGGCGCTGCTTCGATGAAGTCGTACCATGATGGCCTCCGGCGCATTAACACAAAGCCCGGCATGCCGGGATGCTCGCCAACGAGCGAAAATAGGTATACATTGGTGCCAATTGCCGATCTTTGAGATCGGCGTTATCCCCCAAAAAAAATAGAGGTTGTACGCCATGAGCAGATACTCACCCGACGTCTTCGCGCGGTATATGGGTGCGCAGCTTTCTCCGATCGAGAAGCCAGGGATGTTGCAGAGGCCAACTATCACTATCTCCCGGCAAAGCGGCGCCGGCGCTTTAACCGTTGCGAATTTAGTTGCGAAACAGTTGGATTCGACCCACCAGGGCGATCCCCCATGTTCTTGGGCCGTATTCGATCGTAACCTGGCCCAACGGATCCTTGAAGATCACCAGTTGTCGACGACCATGGAGCGTTTTATCCCCGAAGACGCTAAACTCCCATTGACAGACGCGTTGGAATCGGCGCTCGGACTGCATCCGTCCTTTTGGCTATTGCGCCAACATACCGTTGAAACAATCCGTCGATTGGCGATGCAAGGGAACGTGATTTTGGTGGGACGCGGCGCCAGCGCCATCACGCTCCAACTGGCCCACGTCCTTCATATCCGCCTAGTCGCGCCGTTTGCGGACCGGGTGGCGAACTTTTCCGACTATCATCAGCTAACCCAGGAAAAAGCTGCGCGTTTGGTTCGCGAGACGGATGACCGACGGCGCCGCTATGTCCGAGCCTATTTCGAGATGGATCCGGATGATCCCATTAACTACGACCTGATTATCAACACCGGTCGTAGCGGCTTTGAACACGCAGCGCAGATGATCGTTAACTTGCTTACTGCGAAAATGTCGGAGTCCCCGCCCCGAACCGCGGTGCAGGTTTAGAGATCTGGCTCAATCTCTCGATAGAAGCGGCTTCTTGCTCGAAGGTTTTCGCGGCCAAACGATGCACCCGCGTGGTCGGGTGAAAACCGTCCCAGAACACATATCGGTTCGGACGCTTAACCTCGACGCCCGTGCTCGGGTTATAGGCTTCGCCGGCGCTGTTCTTAAAACCAAATGAGGCCGGATCGTTTACCAACTCCGTAAACAACGGATTCACATCAACTAACTGGAGGTTAACTCCGAGGAGAGCAGCCAACCCGGGAATGTCAGACAGAAGCTGGCTGTTGACGCTGCTGACAAACTGTTCGGCTGCCTGAACTTTCGCCCCACCCATGGCAATAATATTCGGGGTCAGCGAAATGTCGGGCACATTAATCAGCAGAAAATTCTTGGCTCCGGCAAGACTCAGCGCGGTGATTTCCGTACCGATCGCGGTCACGGTCGTACTGGGTTGGATGCCCGCGAGGAAGTCATTCGAGCCGATCCAGATGACGTACAGATCGGAGGGATCAGCGCTACCGCCAACCGCTGCTAAAAAGGCCGCGATCTGTGCGCCTAACAACTCCGAGGTGGAACCGCCAACGGCGAAATTGGTGCCGCCGTTCTTCAAAAAGGCGGTGGCTGGAGGCAGCCCGGCAATTTTGGTGAAGTAATCGACCCAGTTCAGGCCATTAGTCCACCTGCCGTCATAGTAAGGCGGTTTCGGCAGACCAACCGCAGCGTAACTATTGCCGTTATCCGATAAGCTATCGCCAAATACAACCAGGTTATGGACCTGGCTTAAGTCGAACGCTGACGCGATCGAAGTTGTGAGAAGAATCAATGGGAGGAGGGTCCCGAGAACAACCAGCTTCTTCATTGCGCAATGTAATTACTATAAACGCGTGTCGATCCTCAAGGTTCTTCGATGGCGAGGGTGCAGAAGAAAATCTCACGCGAAGACGCAAAGCCGCAAAGGTTCGGACTTAAAACGGCATCTACCGTGTCGTTAACAACTTGGGGGCTAGGTCTCAGCATTTTTGCTTTAGCCCAACTCTTGCTTCTTAGTCCGAACCTTTGCGGCTTTGCGTCTTTGCGTGAGATTTTCTTCTGCTTGGCGACGTCCCCGGCGCTGCGCTAACGGTTCAGCGGTTCAGCGCTCGAGCATGTCTTGTAACGGCGGCTAAGCTCACTTCCCGCCGTACAGTTTTTTCAAGATCCGGTAATCGACCAGGCCTTGAGCCTTAACCGGCGGGGTCAGAATCCGGTACTGATTGAACATCCGCTCGGATGCCGCCCAGGTCTCGGGCTTCATCCAGCCCAACCGGGTATCGTGCGTCTCGTAGTTAAGCAGTGGCGAGATCGCTCGCAAAGATGCTTCCTGGTAGCGCGGGTCGCCACCAACCAGATATTTGGTTGTGATCATTTTCGCCGTCTGACCCGGCTCCCGCAAGGCTTGCTGCCAGCCGCGGTTGGTTACGCTCAGGAAAGTGGTTATCGCGCTGGTATTTTTCTCCAAGAAATTTTGCCTCGTGAACAACACCTCGGCGTAGGCGACATAGCCGTTCTCATCCATCGGAATCAGATTTACCGGATGTCCTCGCAAGGTTAGGTCAATTGCCTCGTCCACAGAGTAGCCTTGCATGGCGTCTACTTTTCCCTGGAGGAGCAGATCGAGATTGTAGGGAACTTCAACCACGGTGACGTCGCGGCGACTCATCCGGTTGAAGCTCAACATGACATCGATGGCATGCTGCAGGTCGTTGTGTAAGCCGATCCGCTTCTGGCGCAAATCGAAAAAGGTTTTCAACCCGCTCTCTTTCAGGGTCATGAGCACCAGCGGCGTCGTCTGGAACATGGTGGCAAACGCTTTGATCGGTTGGCCTTTAGTCCGCGCCTCCAATAGTACATCGGCTTCACTGACCCCGATCCAGCCCGGATGCTTGACGATTTCCGCCACCACATCGGTACTGTCACCGGCCGGCCGAATCGTGACATCAAGCCCTGCCGCTTGGTACCAACCCGCTTCTTTCGCGACTAATGGACCGGCAAACTGAGCATTGGCTTTCCAATCCAGCTGTAGCGTGATCGCCGTCGCGGCCCCCGCGTAGCTCGCCAAGCAGAGATAGAAACAAAGAACTAGCCACCCTGACTCGTTGCGCCCTGACATGGCGTTTTTCTTAGCGCAGCGGCAGGGACGGCGGCAAGCAGAAGAAAAATCTCACGCAAAGACGCAAAGGTTCGGACTTAAAAACGGGGTCCACCGTGTCGTTAACAACTTGGGGGCCTAGGTCTCAGCATTTTGGCTTTAACCCAACTCTTGCTTTCGTTCTCGGCTGTTAGGAGAGGCGCTTTTGGAAAGCACCTTTTCTTAGTCCGAACCTTTGCGTCTTTGCGTCTTTGCGTGAGATTTTTCTTAACTCTGTTTTTTTCGTTTCTTTCGCGTTTTGCTCGGGACGTACTTATCGGATGCTTTGGAAAGCGGGGCCGAGATTTCGGGTACGGGAGCGATGCCTTCATCGCCGAGGCGATATTGTTGGAGAATGCCGCTAGCGATACCGTTCGCGACCAATTGACGGTAGCTTTCCTGGGCGACTTTGGCGTTCTCGGCCGGGTTGGTCAGGAAGGCACATTCGACGAGCACACAGGGAATCTCCGGATTCCGAGTCATGCGCAACCGGCGGCGAATGACGCCGCTATCGGCTTCGCCGGTACTACTCACAACGCCTTGCAGGATGCGGATAGCGAGCCCGTGACTGTTGGCGTGCCAGAAATAGGTTTGTACTCCGTTTGGGGCCGAGCTGCCGGTCGCATTGTAATGGATACTTACCAGGATAGAGCCGGCGCCCAGTCGATTAGCCATCGCCACCCGGTCGTCTAATTCAATAAAAGTGTCATCTTGCCGGGTCATCGAAGTTCGCAGACCAGCTCGTTTGAGCTCGTCCTGAACCCGTTTTGCGGTATCCAGGGTGAGATCTTTTTCTCTTTGGAACGGCGTTGATCGCCGGCCACTGGTGCCGCCGTTGTCTTTGCCGCCATGTCCGGGATCAATCAATACCGTTGTAAAGTTGCCTTTTCGGCCGCCGACAGCGGTCGGGCCATGCGCGCACCCGACGAGCAACAAAGGCAGCAACCAAAGGGAAGCCGTAAAGCCGACTGGAGGCCGGCGGGCGCGTATACCCTTTAACAATCGGACAAACGGCTTCAGCTGAATCAGCCTGGCGAATCGCATTCGGTCAATCGCTACGGGTTGCTCTGATGAACGTCCGAGCGATGTCCATCTGCGTCATATTCGTAGACTTTGCCTTCGGCTTCGTCGTGAGTTTTTTTGTGCGAGCCGTCGCAAAACGGCTGGTTCTTCGATAAACCGCACATACAGATCCAAACCGATTTCTCTTGTGGTGGGATCTCAAGCGGCCCTTGGGCGGATCGTAGCACTTTGCGCATAGCCTCTTTTGTAACAGCGAAGCAGCCGCTTCGCTAATGACAAATGAGAGATTGGGCGCCCCATGGCCCAAACGGTAGGGCGAAAAACTCGGCGCGCGTCGGGCTTGTTTCTCCATGTTGACCGCACGGCCGGTTTTGAGCCGCGGCCCCTGATTTTTTCTCCCAAATGTCGACCGCGAACGAAGGACGTGTTCGAAGCGAATCGCCAAACGGGTCGGCCAAACCTTGGGTGAAAATCAATCAAGGGTCGCGGCTCAAAACCGGCGCGGGCATACAATGGTGATTGGAAAGCTAGCAGCGCGCCGAGTTTTTCGCCCTACCGTTTGGGCAATGGCACCCCGCCAATTTGTCATCTGTCATGAGCAAAGCATGCGCTTTGCTCCCCCCTTGACGGACCTGGGGAGCTGCAGGAGGGCTAATGAATGGTTTTTCCGCTTTCGGTTCTCGATCTTTCTCCGATAGCTACTGGGTCTAAAGATTCTGAAGCGCTCACCAACACCTTGGATTTGGCGAAAGCCGCTGATCGGCTTGGGTACGTGCGATATTGGTTGGCTGAACATCACAGCATTCCGAGCGTAGCCAGTACTGCTCCGCAGATCATGATCGGCCACGTCGCCTCGGTCACAGAGCGCATCCGGGTTGGTTCCGGCGGTATCATGCTCCCGAACCATGCTCCTTTGCGGATCGCAGAGGAGTTCCGGGTTCTGGAAGCGTTGCACCCTGGCCGGATCGATCTTGGAGTTGGACGGGCACCCGGCTCGAGTCAGGCAACCGCGTTAGCGCTACGGCGTTCAAGGGACCGGCTGATCACGGACGATTTTCCTGAGCTGATTGACGAGCTGATCCATTACTTTCGACCTCTCGACACGAATGATTCGATCCAAGCGATCCCCCGCGATGTGCCGTCGCCGCCGATCTGGATGCTTGGTTCAACTCAAGATGGCGCCCAAATCGCCGCCGACCTCGGGGTCGGCTTCGCGTTTGCTCATCATATCAATCCGGACTTGGCTGAATTCGCGACTCAGATCTATCGGAAGACCTTCAAAGCAAGTCCCCGGCTCGATCGACCTCGGGTGATCCTTGCGTTATCGGCGATCTGTGCGGAATCAACCGCAGAAGCGGAAAGGCTCGCGTCCTCGCTCGAGCTCGCTTGGGTCCGGCTCCGCAGCGGTAAACCCGGTCCCTTCCCGACTCCCGAAGAAGCGTTGAACTATCGATACGACGAATTTGAGCAGCGACTCGCCTACGCCGCTCGCGCTCATTTGATGGCTGGTACACCCGCCGAGCTCAAAACCCGATTACTCGACCTGGCTGCCCGTTGCCAAGCCGATGAGCTCATGGTTATGACGGTAGCGCATAGTCACCTTGCGCGAGTTCGGTCGTATGAATTGTTGGCGGAAGCGTTTGAGCTCAGCAGTTAAGAAAATCTCACGCAAAGACGCAAAGGCGCAAAGTTTCGGACTAAGAAGCAAGAGCTGGGTTAAAGCCAAAATGCTGAGACCTAGGCCCCCAAGTTGCTAAGGACGCGGTGGATGCCGTTTTTGATCCGAAACTTTGCGCCTTTGCGTCTTTGCGTGAGATTTTCTTCGACCGAGCTCACCGAAGTCCTGCCGCAATGGGTTACGCCACATGAACCTCATTTAATCACCTTTCGTTACTGATTACTTTCCCGCCCTACCCTCGCGACCCTCGTACACTATTAATATTGACCTGCACAGAGGCGACTCGTTTTCGCCCGGCGACCTCTTCGCCGGCGTCGCGAGACAGTTTCAAGAAGCTGAATACAGAGGTTACAGCGATCAGACCGACAACGATGAATGCAGGCCAGAAATCTGCGATGCTGAGGTCCTGGTGGCCGCGGGCATTGAGGCTTAACTGCAAGGCGGCGGCGCCGACCGTGATGCCTAAGCTCAGCGAGAGTTGCTGAGCAACGCTCGATAGGCTGGTAGCCTGGCTCATCTCGGGCTGCTCGACTTCTGCAAAAGTGATTGCGTTGATACAGGTAAACTGTAGCGAGCGGAAAAAGCCGCCAACGAATAAAAGGAGCGACATCAGTAGGATCGGGGTGGCCACGTTAAAGAACGCCGGCGTAATCAGGGTGAAAGCGCAGAGAACAGCGTTGATGGTCAAGGTGGTGCGAAAACCAAATCGTTTCAGGATCCAACCAGCGGCGGTCTTCATTCCCATCGCGCCGATCGCTGCGACGAAAGTCATAAGACCTGAGTTGAGCGGGCTGAATCCAAATCCCAGCTGGAAAAGCAGCGGCAATAACAGGGGCATCGATCCGATCCCGATGCGAAAAAGCGATCCTCCGGTGACACCGGCACGAAAGGTCGGCAACCGGAGCAGATTTAAATCCAGGATCGGGTTAGGAGCACGCTTGGCATGTAGATAATAAAGCAGCGCGGTGATGACCCCGACGGAAAAGAGAAGGATGCTGATCTGGATCGGGATAGCCGGTGTATCCGCGGCGCTGGAGCCGGCCACCAGGGTGGAAAGCGCGATTCCCGATAGCAGAAAACCCACGAAATCAAAGCGTTGCGGATTTTCGGACTGAAAATCCGGAATAAAGAGGGTGGCTAGAATGAGCCCCAGACCGGCGATCGGGAGATTGATCCAGAAGATCCAGCGCCAAGTATAATAGGTGGTAATGAACCCGCCTAAAGGTGGTCCAAGCACAGGTCCGACCAGGGCGGGGATGGTGAGCCAGGCAAGCGCCCCCACCATTTCGGATCGCGAGACACTTCGTAGAATGACTAAACGTCCAACCGGCACCATCATCGCGCCTCCGATTCCTTGTAGCGCACGCGCCGCCACCAAGAATTGGATGGAGTTGGCCAGGCCGCAAAGTGCCGAGCCCAGCGCGAAAATGAGGATCGCCCAACGGAAGATCCGACGCGCCCCCCAACGATCCGCTACCCACCCCGAAGCAGGGATGAATACCCCGAGCGTCAACAAATAGGAAGTGAGCGCTAACTTCAGTTGAATCGGACTCTGGTGCAGATCACCGGCAATAGCAGGCAAGGATGTCGACAAGACCGTCGCATCGAGGTTCTCCATAAAAAGCGCGCACGCGACAATCAACGGTACCAAAACTCGGAGCGGCAAACGTGATCCTGTTTGGGGAAGAGCCATCATGGCGTAAGCATTCGCAATCGCATTGCTTGCCTTGCCGCGCAACTCTGTCGGGAACGCGAATGGACGTGCTCGTCCCGGTGAGACGTGAGAAGTGGCTTCAGAGGGTGCGTGCAGACGCCGATCGCGGTAGGGCGAAAAACTCGGCGCGCCCCTGGCATCTTTGCTTGATTGGTTTGACCGCGCCGGTTTTGAGCCGCGGCCCCTGATTTGTTTTCTACCTAATGTCGTCCGCGTACGAAAAGCCTGTTCGAAGCGAATAGCAGAACGGATCGGCCAAATGTTGGGTGAAAATCAACCAGGGGTCGCGGCTCAAAACCGGCGCGATCGGACGCTTTTCAAGATAGTCCATCGTGGGCGCGCCGAGTTTTTCGCCCTACCATGATGAACTCCGGTGCGCGTTGGTCCCAATCACCTCTCACCGGGACGAGCACGCCCATTCGCCCTTTCGCCAAATCACCGTCGCCGGTGTCGCTCGATCTTGATATTCAACGCTACCTCTTGTTCTCGGATACGTTGCATTATCTCTTCTCCGGTTCGGGCATCGGTGGAGTCCGCCAAACGCCGCTTCAGGTCGGCGATTTCACGCAAGAGTACGACCTCTTCGGGAACGTGGCCTGAATTCTTAAGCAGCGAATACGCCAGGCGCAGTTCTTCGGGCCAACGAAAATATTCGTCCAGATCGAGCGGTTCGCCGGCTCCCGGCAACCGTTCGTTAGGGTTTTCCGCAAGCCATTTCTGGATAACCTCTTCGATTGCGGTTCGCATGATGGATACGAAGCTCCGGGTTTAGGCCAGCTGGGTTAGCAGCGGGATAGCCGGTTACCCATTACATGTCAGCAATACGGGGTTTTGGCCCTCGAAAAACTTCCTAATTTGGTCGGTTCAACAGACTTCCAATCTGGATCAACAATGATACAGTACGCGGATTAATGAAGGCACCAATACTCAGTATTTCCGCTGTTCTGGTTGCTGCTTCCCTGTTCACCTCCAAGGCTTCTGCGGTAACCTTCGCAGTCCGAGGCGACAGTGGTACCCAATGTTATAGTCTGGAGGTCCCAGCAGGAATCACCCTCAATCCAAACGCTTTGATCGACCCGGACGTGGCCTACAGTAAGCTGACGAAGGTCACTGCGGGTTCGGCTGAGGTCGCGGCTGTCGGCTGGGCCGGAGGTCTAAAGGAGTTCGATAAGCCATCCGGCGTTTCGAATTACCCGAATTCTTTGACCAACCTTGGCTCAAAGACACCGGGTGGTTTCTACAACGCCTCCTACGTTCATCCCACGCATGTGGAACGCGTGGAAGGTCCAACCCCATACTATCTCGTCGAGATGAGTGGTGTTACCGCCTCCGGAGGACATGAAACCCTTTACGCAGCAGTCTTGGATGACGGCCGGCTCGTTGAGCCCACCGTTGTGCCCTGCGAGGAAAGGCATGCACCCGGGCCACGTCATCATCGGCATGGTGGTTGGGGAGGTGCGGAGAAGAAAAACTGGGGCGGAAAGCATCCCTAAGATAAGCTTAACTCCAAATTGAGGCGGCCCATCGGGCCGCCTTTTTTCGGACAAAGCAGTTCTAACAGGAGGTAACGAAAGTGAGCTTCACCTGGCGGTGGGCCTTTTGGCATTGGCCTTTCGGCTTCCTCTCCTGGTAAGGCCCGGATCGTCCTCGACCGAAAAGGCATTTTTTTTTAAGAAGGTAGCGAAGATAACGAAACGGCCGAGGGTTTGCGAATGCCGAAAACGGTAGGGCGAAAAACTCGGCGCGCCCTTGGCATATTTGTTCGATCGGTTGAACCGCGCCGGTTTTGAGCCGCGGCCCCAGATTTGTTTCCTACCCAATGTCGACCGCGCAGGAAGGACGTGTTCGAAGCGAATCGCCAAACGGATCGGCCAAACGTTGGGTGAAAATCAATCAAGGGTCGCGGCTCAAAACCGGCGCGAGTGGACAATAGTGATGGGAAAGCTGGCAGCGCGCCGAGTTTTTCGCCCTACCATGATGGACTCCCGCGCACCTTCATTCCTCTCACCTCTCAGTCTCACGTCTCGGCGGAATACTCGTCCAACGTGAGAGGTAGCGGCATCCGCAAACCCTCGGCTCTTCGTTGCCTTCTGTAAAAATCGTCTTTCGGTCGGGACGCCCCCGATCTTCTGTCACGTCTTTAGACTCGCGCGGCGCTCGATGTCTGGCAGGAACGCGGTCAGCAAGCCGAGTAACGGCAGAAAACCGCAGATTTGGAATACGAAGCCGATGTTGGTCAGATCGATCAGTTGGCCAAGGACAGCGGAGCCTATTCCTCCCATCCCAAAGGCGAAGCCAAAGAAGAGCCCGGAAACCATCCCGACTTTTCCGGGCATCAATTCTTGCGCGTAAACCAAAATCGCGGAGAAGGCGGAAGATAGGACAAAGCCGATCACAACGCTCAAGATCGCGGTGAGGAGCAGGTTGGCGTGCGGCAGCCAAAGGGTAAAGGGCGCCACTCCTAATATAGAAACCCAGATAACATACTTCCGGCCGAAACGATCCCCGACCGGACCGCCAACGATCGTGCCCGCAGCGACCGAGAAGGTAAACAGGAACAGAAGCAATTGCGCCTGCTGGATCGACAAATGGAAGCGATCGATCAGATAAAACGTGTAGTAGCTGCTGATGCTGGCCAAATAGAAATATTTAGAGAAAATCAACGCGATCAGAATCGCCATCGCCCCGAAAATAGTGAGCCGAGACAGATGGACACCATCGGCGTGCCGCCGGCTCACGCTTTTTAAGCGGAAGAGGTTGTTTTGATACCAACGCCCCGCATTAAATAGAATAAAGATAGCAATCACCGCGACAATCGAAAACCAGGCGATCTTACCCTGACCGCGAGTACCGACAACCAGAGCAGCCAATAACGGCCCGAGCGATTGTCCAGCGTTTCCACCGACCTGAAATAGCGACTGAGCGAACCCGTAACGGCCGCCGGACGCCATACGGGCCAGGCGCGATGCTTCCGGATGAAAAACAGATGAACCCAAGCCGACCAACGCTGCGGCGCAAAGGATCATCCAATAGCTGTTGGCCGCTGACAGCAAAATCAGCCCAACCAAACTAAAGCCCATCCCGATCGCCAGCGAGAACGGCAGCGGGCGATGATCGGTGTACAACCCTACCAACGGTTGCAACATGGAGGCTGTAATCTGGAACGTCAGCGTGATCAGCCCAATCTGAGTGAAATTAAGTTGGAATGATTCCTTCAGCACGGGATAAACCGCTGGGATCAACGATTGAATCGTATCGTTGAGTAAGTGCGAGAGGCTAGCAGCGACGAGAATCGCTATAATTGTTTCGTTTCCGGTTCCAGCCAAGGCCGTGCGTGATTGACTGCTTCCTGTTCCTGTCTCCATGGCGTAAAGAGATCAATTAACACCGGAAAAAAGGGGGCGTAAAGTTGGACGAGCGCATGCTCGTCCAACGTGAGAAGTGAGAGGTGAGAGGTATGGCCGGGGGTTTGCGGATGCCGAGAATGGTAGGGCGAAAAACTCGGCGCGCCCTTGGCATATTTGCTCGATCGGTTGAACCGCGCCGGTTTTGAGCCGCGGTCCATGATTGGTTTCTACCTCATTCGTCCGCGTAGGAAGGACGTATTCGAAGCGAATCGCCAAACCGATCGGCCAAGCGTTTGGGTGAAAATCAATCAAGGGTCGCGGCTCAAAACCGGCGCGGGTAGCCAATAGTGATTGGAAAGCCAGCAGCGCGCCGAGATTTTCGCCCTACCATTATGGGCTCCCGCGCACCTTCATACCTCTCGCCTCTACGAGCAGGCGCTCGTCTGGCTTGCGCAGAGAGCAATTTGGTCGAGCATGTGATTACTCCACATGTCCTCCCCTGCCCCCACTGCGTCACGGAAGTCTCAGATTGCCAAGGTCGTTCAGGTCTCAAGCGGCAATTTCTTGGAGATGTACGACTTCATGGTGTTCGGGTATTTCGCGAGCGCCATTGGTGACGCATTTTTCCCCAATGGCGACCATTTTGCGTCTTTGATGTTGTCCCTGATGACATTTGGGGTCGGATTTCTAATGCGACCCATCGGGGCCTTGATTTTGGGTGCTTATATCGACCGGCACGGCCGGCGGGCCGGGCTAATTCTGACGTTAGCGTTGATGTCCGTCGGCACGTTCACATTGGCGTTTCTGCCCGGTTTTGCCGTGATCGGCATAGCTGCGCCGTTGTTGATATTGTTTGCCAGATTGCTACAAGGCTTTTCGGCAGGCGTGGAACTGGGAGGCGTCTCGGTTTATCTCGCCGAGATAGCAACTCCCGGGCACAAAGGATTTTATGTGAGTTGGCAATCCGCAAGCCAACAGGCTGCGGTGATATTTGCTGCTCTTCTCGGGGTCGCCCTGACCGCGCTTCTCCCAGGTCCCGCCGCGGACCAATGGGGTTGGCGCATCCCGTTCGTAGTCGGGTGTCTGATCATCCCTTTCCTTTTTCTGTTGCGACGTTATTTGCCGGAAACGGAAGCATTCCGGGCGCGTAAACATCATCCCAAAGCGCTCGAAGTTTGGAGAACATTAATCCGGAATTGGGGCATCGTGGTGATCGGCGTGATGCTGGTTACGATGACAACCGTGTCGTTCTACCTCATCACGGCGTACACGCCCACTTTTGGGAAGGAGGTGCTTCGACTTCCGCCAACCGCTACGCTCACGGTTACCGTATTGGTCGGGCTTTCGAATTTCATCTGGCTCCCGATCATGGGAGCGTTCTCGGACCGGATCGGTCGCATCCCGATTTTAGTGGGGGCAACCGTGATGACCTTGCTAACCGCCTATCCAGCGATGCTCTGGTTAGTGGCAGAGCCATCCTTCATGCGGCTTTTGACAGTGGAGCTCTGGCTCTCTTTTCTTTACGCCAGCTACAATGGCGCCATGGTGGTGACCTTGACCGAGATTGTGCCGGAGGAGGTGCGGACCGCCGGCTTTTCCTTAGCCTATAGCCTGGCCACAGCTTTATTCGGCGGTTTTACGCCAGCCATCTGCTTATGGCTTATTCAACAGAGCGGGAACAAGGCCTCGCCCGGTCTCTGGATGTCGGCGGCGGCCGCCTTGGGGCTTATTGCCAGTTTGTTGGTCCGCCGGCGGGAAAACCGAGGGGCGCGAGAAGCGGCGAACCAGGGTTTCGGGGTGGCGGAACGCTAGGACCGGATCCGCGCGGATCTGGCAAACCAGCGGTGATAAGGGAGCAAGTGGACTTAGTGGACCGAGTGGACAAAGTCGATCCGGTGGCTGCGTATATCCCAGCCGATCCCGTCGCCCAAGACCTCCTGAATCCTGGATTCTGACTCCTGGCTCCTTCGCACGGACGAGCGGGAGCTCGTCCCTACGGGATTACGCACTGGCTACGGTTAGTTTGTTTACCTCTTCCGGGGTGAGATGGACCTCGGTTGAGCGCAATAGCGGAGGTAGCTGTTCAGGGGTTCGCGCGCTGGCAACGGGTGCAACCACGGTGGGTTGGGCCGCCAGCCAAGCTAAAGCGATAGTCGCCACCGCTTCTTTCCGGGCGGCTGCGATTTCGTCCAAGGCAGCCAAAACCTTGCGTCCTTTCTCGTTGAAATAGGCGCCCGCGCCTTCCGCTCGTTTGCTATCGACTTTACTTCCCTGCCGATACTTGCCGGTCAAGAAGCCGGAGGCCAGCGAGAAGTATGGGAGGGAGGACAACCCTTCGGCCGCGACAACGTCAGCTGGCTCGCCTTCGTATTTGTCGCGTTCCATTAAGTTATAGTGTGGTTGTAGGGCAACATATTCAGCGAAACCCTCCCGGCGTGACGTTCTGATGGCTTCGGCCAGCCGCGGACCGTTATAGTTCGAGGCGGCGATATAGCGAACTTTCCCGGCTCGCACCAAAGCATCTAAGGCGCTTAACGACTCCGCCAACGGGGTGGCGCGATCGTCCTCATGAGCATAGTAGAGGTCGATGCGATCGGTCTGAAGCCGTTCCAATGAATCTTCCGCCGCGTGCTGAATGGTTTTCGCCGAGAGTCCAAGTAGCCGGGGTAGCTTGCCTACCTTGGTTGCGATCACCATTTTGTTCCGGTTGCCGCGCGCTTTCATCCAGCGTCCAATGATAGTCTCCGACTCGCCGCCTGAATTCCCCGGAGCCCAACAGGAGTACATGTCGGCCGTGTCAATGAAATTGCCGCCGGCGGCAGCATAAGCATCGAGAACCGCGAATGACTGCTCTTCGTTCGCAGTCCATCCGAATACGTTACCGCCTAACGACAAGGGAAAGACATCCAAGTCAGTACGAATGATCCTGGTCATCAGGCAATAGCGATTACTCGATCGCTGATAGCAAATGAATCTTGCCGGCGGCGCGAAGTTCTTGGGGCAATCCCTAAACCAATACTTGGCGTAGCGACGATTAGACAGTTACCGATGCCAGCTCACTTCGCTCACCCTCCTGCTCTCACAGGTCCTGGAAGCATGAAGCCGAGAATAATCGGGATGAGCACGGCCAAGCCGATAAAGGCGTAGCGATAGCGGCGCAGACCATAAATCAGCCCGCAAATCGCTCCGTAAAACAAACCGCTGAAGTGAGCCACGTTGCCGATGGATAAAGTACCCGTCTGAGTGAGGACCACGCAGATCACGGCCCAACCAATCAACATGAGCGCGTTTTTCTTAACAAACCACCAGAGGAACGGGTTGCTCGGTGAGGCGCCGATCATAAAACCAAAGATGCCGTAAACCACACCGGAAAGCCCGATCCCAAGGCCGGCGAATTCCAACTGCGCAGCGGAAGCGACCCAGGCAAGGAGAATTAAAAGCACGGTTAGCCGGAACGGCCCATACATGGTTTCGATTAATTTCCCCAGGACGGAAAACGCCATTAGGTTGAAGATGATGTGGGTAAGATTGCTAGGGCTATGGACCAGCGTCGTCGTAAGCAAAGTCCAAGCCGCTCCGATGCCGCCCATTTGCAGCGGTGATATCAACGCGGCGTCAACCGCAGCGAGATTCGTCTTTTCGAAAACGTAAACGAGTACGCACAAACCGATGACGGTGTACGTAACGATCGGGGTTTTCTTAACGGGGGTCGATTGGCTCATTTCGCCTTTTCTGGTTGGTTCTGCATAGATGTTCTGAAGCGGCTACATGATAGGATACCATGCGCAAGCCTCGACGCAGTGTAGAGACGAGCGCGTGCCGGAGGCCAAATGGCGAAAAACTCGGAGCGATGGCCCGTTTTGAATATAGGTTTATCGTGAGCGCGCCGAGTTTTTCGCCGTACCATGATGGGCGAGGCGCGGACGAGCGGGCTTGTCCTCCGAAGCCTTGGCGAAGGAGGGAGCTCGCCCCTACCGGTTTCGGCCTCTGTACACGCCGCGGCCATACCTTTCAGCAATCACCTTTCACTCCCCATACGTCCGTACCCGGTTTCGCCAGCCTGGTAACCAGCGTTCTTCGTGGCGCTCGGGTGGCGCGCTATGAACACGGCGAGTCAAGACCTCGTCCGCTGCAATTCTGAATTGTTCGAGCGCCGGGCCTTCTTTCATTGCTGCCAATACCTGCAGCAGGCCCCAACCTTCACCCTTATAACGTTCGGTGGGCGATGTCCCCTCGCCTTTGAAGTTCACATAGTCGACCAGCGGATACATGCCGTTTGGAGTCGCGGCAACCCGGTCGAAATTATGCCTTACCTTGGCCTGCGCATCGGGCGGGAGAACCGCCAGCATTTTGGGTAGCGCCGCTTCGAGTCGATTGGCGGCAAACCTTGCCTGCAGTGATACCGTACCGGACAAGATCGTGCGCAGCTCTTGCAAACGCGCGGAATGCAAATCCGCTAGGAAAGCGGCTCGATCGGACCAAGGACATCCGTGAGCAGCAGCCAACCATTCCGGCAGCGTGACGCCGGAGCCTTTTAGATAAGCGACAAGCGGCGGAAAACTTTCCTCAAAAGGGCCGCGTTGGCCGACCGGATACCAGATAAAATGGCCGATCCCAAGCGAAGCGAAATTTTCGCCAGTGTTCCACGAGGTCAGCCCGGCAATCGTGCCTCCGCATTCGTTTTGCCAAAGCCGCCGGCCAATCTTGTCGGCTTGAGTATCCGAAAGATGAACGGTTTGGCCGGGCGCCAAGAGCGGTACTAACAGGGAAAAGCCGTAAATGAGGAGACGGAACGTGAGCCTTGGGTGGTGCATATCCACTCGGTTATTCGGCGAGAGTTTGTTTAATCAACGATTCAACCGCCTGCCAGAGAGCGGGAGCCCCGTCCTCGATGGGCCGGTTTTTTGCTAGCGCCTGGGCTTGCCGGATCCCGTGTTCTTTCCAGCTCCGGCCCCCCGTGAACACATTGTGGAGAATCGGCATGAGACGATCTAACGCGAAAGCGAATTTTGCTTCCGGTGATTTTCTATCCTCAAACTCGCGCCAGAAACCCATAAATTTTGTCGCTTGTTCTTCCGGCAAAAGACCAAAGATCCGGTTAGCGGCTGCTTGCTCACGCGCTGCTTTGTCCAGGTTAGCGGTATCGTCGTAAATGAAGGTGTCACCGGCGTCAATCTCGACCAGGTCATGCACCAGGACGAGACGGATCACTCGGCCAAGATCGATCTTATCTTTGGCGTGTTCGCTAAGAACCATAGCTGCAACTGCCAAATGCCAGCTATGCTCAGCCGAATTCTCTTTCCGATCGGCGCCGACTAAATACGAGCGCCGTAACACGCTCTTCAGACGGTCGATTTCCAGGATGAAATCCAGCTGTTGCCGTAACCGTTGAGGGATTGATTCACCCAGTTCTTTCCAGTGTTCCATTGTTATGTGTGCGGCCAAGACAGCTATAGCAGAAATTGCGGACGCCGGGAAATGCCGCGAATGGGCGAAACGGCGAACTAAGAGCGCCACCCAAGGAGCCGTTTCGAACCACGCACCCGCGCTCTGGAAATCGACTGCTCGCTCGGCGGGTGCGTCCATTCGCCGTGTCGCCCTTTCGCCCAATCGCCGTGTCGCCCATTCGCCCTTTCGCCTAAAACCGCGGCGTTCCCAAAAAGAAGAACTACTTGCCGTAACTCCCCTAAATGGAGTAGATAAGTTCTTTGAAGTCCCGTTCTATTGCCATGTCGGCGCGTGGTCCCGCGATTATTCGAAACCTTAACCGGTTCGATGTTCTGCACACTATCCGGCTACACGACAATCAAATCTCGCGTTCTGAGCTCGCGGAAGTAACCGGGCTGAGTCAGGCTACGATCTCCAGTATCGTCAGCCATTTGATCCGGGAAGGCGCTCTCGTCGAAGAAGGCTCCCATCCGTTGGCGATCCGGGGCCGGGGACGGCCGCTGGTCTCTCTGCGGCTGGCTCCTAACTACATGCATGTGGCAGGAGTCAAGATCGCTACGCATCAGATTGTGGTTTCGCTTACCGATTTCACCGGTCACGTGCTGACCTCTGAAAATATTTCATGCGAACCCCTCGAATTTACCGCGTCTCAGCTCGCTGATTTCGTCGCCAAAGCGGTGCGGGCTTGCGTCAAGAAAGCGAAGATGGAGTTTTCCCGGGTCAGCGGAGTCGGGGTCGGGGTGCCTGGTTTTGTGGATTGCGGATCCGGGACGGTGTACTGGAGCCCAGTCTTTCAAAGCCGAAATGTTGAGTTCGGCGATATGTTGAGTCCGAAGTTCGATGTGCCGGTGTTTGTCGAAAACGATGCGAATCTAGTGACGCTGGCGGAACATTGGTTCGGCCTGGCCAAAGGGTTAAAACACGTGATCGTCATCACGATCGAGCACGGCACCGGTAGTGGTTTGATCATCAACGGAAGCTTGTTCCGGGGCGCCCGCGGCATTGGGGCCGAGTTCGGCCATACCAAACTCGTGTTCGACGGTCCGCTATGTCAGTGCGGCCAAACCGGGTGCATGGAGACGCATACCGCTGGCTTTGCTATCCTGCGTGAAGCCCAGGCTATCGGCTTTCGCATCCCCTCAAAGAAGCTGGATTACCATGCCCGGCTTGATCTATTGCGCAAAGTCGTTGAGCGAGCCGAGAACGGTGAACAACGCTATCGTAAGATTTTTCAAAAGATGGGCCAATATCTGGGGCTCGGGATCGCTAATCTGGTTAACCTGATTAATCCGGAACGGGTCGTGGTTTGCGAAGGCGCAGTGACTTGTTCGCATCTTTACGGAGAAACTCTGCGCTCTACCATCCGGGAAATGGTGATTGCCCCGCTGCAGGATAATTTCGATCTGATGATTCATCATTGGGGTGACGAAGTCTGGGCGCGCGGCGCTGCCAGTCTGGTTCTGCAAGAGCTTGATCAACGCGATACCACGCCTGCCGAGTATGTGGCGCCTAAGGCGGCCAAGCGGCGGAGGCGGCGGGTGGCCGGGAGGGGAGCCGCCTCCTTGATCAACCGATAGACCAGCCAAATTACAAAGCGGCTCCCCTCCCGACTTTCGCCTCGCCCTCTGCCGTGATCTCCTCGGACTGGACTCTCCGCGATCGGCGGCGGGAGAACCAACAGACGCCGAGCAGATCCACCGCGGGTCGCCACAGGAAAACGCGGAGATTGTATTTGGCAACGCCGGAGCGGCGTGGCCGATGATTCACAGGAAACTCGGCAATGGAAAACCCGGCGGCTTTCGCTAGCGCGGGCATAAACGAATAGAGGGTTTGCATCGGAATAAAGGCATCGATCACCTCTTGATGGAACCCTTTTAATCCGCAGCCGGTATCGGAGACACCATCGTCGGTAAAAAAACGTCGCACAGAATTCGCGAACTGCGACATAAGCCGGCGCTGGAGCCCATCGTGCCGGTGAACTCGGTGTCCAACCACAAAATCGTACCGTCCCAATAACCGGAGCGCTTCTGGAATATCGGCCGGATCATTCTGTCCATCGCCATCGAGCAAAATGACGTTGCGTCCGCGCGAGTTCTTAATCCCCGCGAACAGAGCTGCTCCCTGACCGGCGTTTTTAAGCTGGTTGATGATTCGGACGGCCGGCCAAGTCGAACTGCACTGTTTAAGCTGGTCCAGCGTGGTATCCGTGCTGCCGTCATTGACCAAGACCACCTCGTAGCTACGCGGGTCCGCATCTAATACACCGCGAAGCTCAGTGAGCACCGGAACCACGTTCGTCTCCTCGTTATAGAATGGAATTACGACGCTGTACTCGATACCTGGGTCAGATGGTGTGGCTGCGCTCAAATCTACAAGATGGAAACTGGCTCTTCAGGGCATGCCCAGAGCCGCACTTCCATTAAACGAAGGTCAGCGGGGAATCAAGGGGGTGGCACGGAAGTAGGGAGGGGAGCCGCTTTGTAGTGTGGCAGGTCTGTTGGTTGATCAAGGAGGCGGCTCCCGCGAATGGTCCATGACTCGGATTTACCGCTGGTATCGATTTCGCGTGCACGAGGACGGTTGTTCCGGAGGCGTTGGGCCAAAGGCGATGCGCTGGACCATTCGCGGGAGCCGCCTCCCTGATCAACCAATAGATCTGCCGCACTACAAAGCGGCTCCCCTCCCACTGCACCCCTGAGAACTCGTCGCCACACCCAGAAAGAACAACGGATGAGCAGGAGCTCATCCCTACCGAGAGAACAGGCCCATCATCACTCCTCCGCCAGCAGCGTAAACCGTTGTTTCTCACCATCCACGACCTGAGCCACTTGGCGTAAAAAGTGATCGGTCCAGTGATGATCGGCGATGAAGGCTGCGGCGGCGGGTTCGGGTAACAAGAAATAGTGGGCGGTTGGTGGGATGTCGCTGCTGGATAGGAAATATCTGACCTCGGGTTCTAAGTAGTACCAAAACGGGCGGTACTCGTTCTCTTGAACCCAAAGAACGGTGTTGGCTGGAAGCGCGCGACGAATCTCCGCTGCGATCTCGCGGGAACCATTGGTGGTCAGCGCATCCACCCGGGGAACGATGGCGGCGCCGTAAGTGATCATGCCGGCGGCGAACACCAAGGCGGTTACCAATGCGGCGCGCGCAGCCAAGTCGATTGGTGCGAGATTCTCTCGCTTTAACCTTTGCGTGGCAAAACCGAGGACCAGAATGGCGATTCCAGCCACCAGACCCACGAACGAACCCAGGTTGACTCCAGCAATCAGAGGAATGGCAAGGATTGCCAGCGCAGCCATGACCAGCAACGCGGCATTGATCCAATGCCACCAGCGCAGACAAGCTCGCTCGAATGGATTCGTCCGGCCTTGAGCGAAGGCTTGCCCGATCAACAAGCACGGAACCGCAAAAAGCGGGTAGATATAACGTGGCGACCCGCTCGGTAAAAGGCACATGAGCAAGCAGGTGATGATCATCCCCAGCCGTGCGCCATGAAAAATGGCTTGAGCTCGAAATTCTTCCTTTGTGGTTTCTTCAGCGGCTCCGCCGGTCCGTGGCCGCCGGATTCCGCTGGTCCACAACAAAATTAGAAGTGGTGTCCATGGCAAAAAATTCTTGAGCGTCTGGGGAAAGTTCAGAAGCCAAGCTTGGACCCGAAAGGCTTCCGCTTCCGAAGCTCGCGAGGTGATCTGATGAACCCAGAATTGCCAGACGCCAAAGGGATCATGTTGGCCGACGGCCAGGGAACAAGGAAGCGCCCACAAACTGAAAATCACCAGCATCAAGAGCAAAGCGATCCCGTGTGACGGCCGGAGGAGTAACCGCAGCTCTTTGGCAAACATCAGGACCGGAATGATCACGCCGTAAAAAAAGATCAAATGAGTCGGCCCTTTGGTTAACAGGCCAAGGGCGAGGAGAATGGCGGGCCAGATCCATAAGCGCACCCCGCTAACTCCCCGGTACCAGAGAGCGAGCCAAATCACCAATGCCAGGCCCGTCACGCCGATATAGACCGCTTCTAACTCAGCGAGCCGGCCGCTCTCTAGTATGGCCAGATTGGTCAGAAAGAAGATAGCAGCGATGAATCCACCGAGTCGACCCAACCACCGTCCGCCAAAAATCGCGAGACCAAGAGCCACGGCCAGGGTCGCTAGCACCGATGGCAATCGGACCGCCCATTCTGATCTTCCGCCCGTCAGCTTGAACATGCCGGCGATCAACCAGTTCAAGAGCGGCGGTTTACGAAGATAAGGCACCTCCCCTACCCGCGGTACCAGCCAGTCCCCGGTTGCGATCATATGGACCGCAGGCAACGCGCGACGCGGTTCTTCATGTTTCAACTCCACCGATCCAAGACCGGGCAGATAAATTCCGGCCCAGATCAACACCGTTGCCGCCAGCACATGGACAAGATTCGGACGAGTCGTGATTTGGTCGGCAATCTTGGCAATCAACGAGGACGGCATTTTGGAAAGGCTCTCGTTACACCCTTCGGTCAGGGTGAGCAAACGGGACGAGCGCATGCTCGTCCCGTTGTGAAAGGTGATTGGTGAAAGGTGAAAGGTAGTTGGGATGGTCCAAACGATGGGCGGTGGGGCGAATTGGACTTACGGGACCCATATGACATATAGGACGGGTCCTTACCCAGATCCTTGCCATACCCCGAGACCTAACCTTTCACCAATCACCTTTCACAGTAGGACGAGCATGCGCTCGTCCTACCGGACTTTCCGGCAGGAGAATGCGTACAAATGCCGGACGGTGCGCCCAGCGTCCTTGATGGTCAGCATGCCGAGCGATTCGATGCTCGGGAAATCGTCCTTTAAGGAAGTTGGTACCCGGTTCGTTTCCGAAACAAAAATAGCGTCCTCATTCGGGTGCACATCGCGATAAGTGGGCCACAGGACGATCTGATTATACGGAGCACTCGACAACGGCATGTAGGTGTCCGGTTGACCCGGTAGATAAAAGGAGAGCAAAGCGGCCGTCATATACGAATTGGCAATTACCACTTTCGTGCCGGTCTGCGTTTCGAGCGCGGAGACCTGCGCTGCGAGATCGCGAGAGCCACGAGCGCGATCGAGCGGATTTTTGCCCGGCGGCAAGTTTAACCAGGCAGTCTCATGCAATCCGATGGTTTCCAGAAGAGCGATGGCCAGCCCAACAATCGCCACCCATCTCGCCCATTTTGCTCGTGTCGCTAATACATCCCACTTGGCGGCCAGGAAGATGAACCCACCGACATAGGCTGCCGCCGGCCAATTCGCTTGGCTTGCCTTTTGGAAGCTGAGAAAGAAGTAGAGCAGAAAAAGCGGCAAAAAGAGCGAAAGCAGAAAGGCGTTTTGCCCCTGATCATCCGCGATTTTCAGGTCTTTCCAAAAGAGCATCATCATCAGTCCAATGAAAATGACTGGCGAGATCACTCCGGCTTGGCCGCCTAAGAAAACCAAAACGTCCAAGGGCCGGAAATGCGCTTTCTCATCTAAAGCGCCGCGATGAGTCAGGAAATGGAGCGTGGGCCATTCATGCTGCCAGTTCCAATAAACGACCGGAACTAAACAAAGGCCTACCACCAGCAATAACACCAGAAAACGTCCATTGATCAGCTGTTTCCGGCTTGGTCCGTGCCAGAGGCAGAAAACAGCAAACGAGATCAATTCCATGGCGCCCGTGTACTTGGAGAGCGTGCTGAGGCCCACCAAAAGGCCGGTCATTATCCAGGGAAGGAAATGGGTTGAATCTTTGGCCCACCAGATCGCGAGTGCGGCGAAAGTCCAAAAACAGATGAGCGGCGTATCGATTGTCATCAAGATCGATCCCACCGCAAACATCGGCGACAGACCCGCCACCAGCAGAGTCCAAAAGCCGACTCGATCTGAGAACAAACGCCGGGCGACCAGGAAAAGGCCAACCCCGGCCGCGGTGGAGAGTATCACCGCGAAGAATCTGACTCCGAACGGCGTCTGCCCAAACAAGGCGGTGCCGGCGGCTATGAACCAGGCGATGACCGGGCCTTTGTCCAAATAAGCCAGATCCAGCCGGCGTGACCAAAGCCAATAGTAAGCCTCATCGCCAACCAGCTCGAGATGTGTGCTGTACCACAAACGGTACAGCGTCACCGCCAGAAGAATGACACCCAAAAACAGGTATCTGCGCTCAGCCAGCCTACTCATTCCCGTGAAGCAACTGCATCCTCCGAATGATGAACCGGCAATGGATTCCAAACGATGATAAATCCGAGGAACAACAAGGCCGCGATCGGTTGAATGGCGTGGAGATGACTATTTTGTCGAATCACCGGAACCCAAGCGTTGAGCGCTTCGGCCAAAAGAAGTAATGCGTAAGCCACAATTGGGATGAGTCGGAACCCCTGAACCGGTTGCTCCCTTTTGACCATCGGCCATAAAACCCAGGCGCAAGCGAACGCCATTGATGGAGCCACAAAGATGTAGGTCGCGAGCTCAGTGGATGGTCCGAATAGAGTGATCCAGAGGCACCCGATGGTGAAAGCAAACCAGATAACCGCGGCTCGATTCCAGACTTTGGAGCGTCGCCAACAAAGAAATGCCGCGGCTAACGCCGCCAACACCTGCAGCACTGCGTACCCCGCCACCGTAATCGGGACATGGATGATCCGAAGTAAAAGCCAGGTGTCTCGCCATGAACCTAGCTCGGTTGAAACCCGGCGCTGATCTTCGGTTAAGCAACGCCACCAATCTCGATATTGGCCAGTCACATAATTGGGACGCTGTAGGACCAGCGAGAGCGCTCCCAAAATCAGAATTCCCACGATCAATCGCCAACCCAGTTTTCTCGGTTCGATCACCGCGAGCAGTAACCCAATAGCTAACGGATAGATTTTAAAGAAAGCGGCAACCGAAATACAGGCAGCCGCCAGGGTCCACCGCTCTTCCAGGAAGGCAAGGCAAGCAAATAACATAAGCGCGATGATCAACGGGCTTGCTTGCCCGTTGTTCAGGTTGCCGATGGACAACGGTAAAAGCATTAGGAGTCCGAACTCGGTAGGGACGAGCTCCCGCTCGTCCGAGGGATTGGCGTCGCGCCGAGCTAAAAATCGGACGAGCGGGACCTCGTCCCTACCGAACCAACAGAGCACGGCAAAAAAATAGGCGAGCCCGGTAACCAAGCGCCATAGACCAGATCCCGCCCAATCAGGAATTAGCGAGAACGGCGCAAAGAATGCCGCCGCTAATGGGCTGTAAAGATACTTGCCGACCTGCGCATAGAGCGGCTGACCGGCAGCCCAAGCCCGTCCGGCGTCTCTGAAAACCAAGAACACCGAGTTCTGATGCGGAGCCGCCAGCCCGCGAATCGTCACCACCAGAATCACCACCAGCCAAAGCCCAAAGACCACTCGCCGCCAATTTTTCACCACAGAGACTCAGAGAAAGCAAAGATGGAACCGCGAATGGACACGAATAAAGACCCTTTAACCGGGTATGAACCAGCCGTCGCTAAAGCTATGGCGGGCAGGCACGGATCCACGTGGATTAGAATCCATTTGATTAGCCTCAACCTCCAGCGGTTCGCTGTTTAAAAGCCGTTCTTTCGCCTCCAAGCGCGGTTCGTTTCCTAATCGGCGTCAATCTGCGCCTGCCCGCCATAGCTTTAGCGACGGCTGGTCCATCTGTGGTTAAGGGGCTTTATTCGTGTTCATTCGTGTCCATTCGCGGTTCCATCTTTGGGTCCTCTGTGTCTCTGTGGTGAATTTTATTTCTTACCGCGTGAAGCGTTCTCGGATCTTTTGCGGGACGAACTCCATATCCGAGGTCTCCTGGATTGCAAGACGGATCTGCGCCTCCATGACGTCGGGTAAGACCGGGCTCTGGTACTCGCGGAGACATCGTTCGAGCGCTTCGCTGACGGACAATTTGGTGGTCTGCACGACTCGATAGACCTTCATGATGATCGACTCGGCTGCTCCGGGGGTGAGCAGGTCGGGCACAGCGACACCCTCGTAGCCCGGGGCAAGCTCAAGCTCATAGCGTTTGGCTAAAGAGCTTAGTAATCGGTAGCCTTCCTCAGGGGTCGCAGTCGGAAAGATTGGGATCTTCAAATCGATCCGGCCTGGTCTTTTCAGATCAACCTCAATCAGGTCGGGCCGGCTCGACGCGAGTATCCAAACCAGGCGTCCGCGGTTTTCCGGGCGGCTCATTTCGGCCGCCATCATCGAATAAATACGACCGGAAAGCCCGGCATCTTGTCCGCCCGTCTCGCGTTTACCGAGCGCTTGATCCGCCTCGTCGACGAAGACATAACAACGATCCAGCGCTTGGAGCAGCCGGAAGATCTTTTCCAAATTACCTTCCGTACTTCCTACCCAACGATCCCGGAAATTCTTGATTTTAACGACCGGCACCCCGGCCTCCCCGGCCAGGCATTCGACCAGATAAGTTTTGCCGGTCCCCACCGGGCCGCAGATCAGGTAACCCATCGGAATCGCCCGAAGATCGCCCGCTCGCCAGAGATCGAGATCCTGGCGCAGACATTCCTTTAGTTTGTCTTGGCCAAACAAGTCGTTCAGGGTTCGGCGCGGCGCGATAAACTCGATCAACCCCTGACATTCTTCTTCGACGATGATCCGTTTCTGGTCCGCGACATCCTGCTCGTCCAAAGGTTCCTTCTTGTATTCCTTGATCAGAAGCAGGCGGTCCAGTCCATTCATGGTGATCCCGGTGAGCCCCTGCGCGAGTTGTTCCGGATGCTGATTGAACGGACCGAGCGCTAACGAAAATTTTTCTCGGGCCAGTGTGATCGCTAATTCCAGATCTTTGCTGGAAGGAAACGGAATTTTGATTTTCGCGACGCGCGGATTGTTGACTACGATCGGATGTAGATCGTTCAGGTTCTCGGTCAACAAACAGCTCACAATGGCTTGGTCGCGAAAAAATTCGCTGCTGGCCCACTCCCGGAAAAGCAGGGCAAGCGCATTTAAGTCGTAGTTCAGGACCCCCGGCACGGCCGGAGCAACCAGATGCGCCGATTCCACCATTGCGCCGACCGCGATTTTACCGCGGTTCATCTTCGCCAGGTTTGCACAGTACCGTAAGAATCGGGTAATCAACTCTACGGCCGGCCGAGGCGCTCGCGGCAGTTCTGCGTTCATCTGCATCGGTGGCCATTCCTTGAACTTTTCTCCACCCCGATCCACTCGCAGACCATTCCCGAGATCATAGAGCAAGATCACGTCGAACTGCGGCATTAAGACCTCTTTCAAGAAATCTAAAAGCGCGCCCGAGGAGGTCCCATCCGTTGTGCCTAATAGAAAACGGTCGTGGATATTGCCATGAAGAATGAACTGGCTGGCGGCATCGCTTTCATAAAGGGCCACCATTTCCTTGGCCCAATCCGGCAACGTTTCTCTACGATAACTCATATGGGTTAACCGTTGGCGGTTGGCAGTTGGCAGTTTGCCGTTGGCCGTCAGCGGTTATCCGCCTGCGTTCACCTCCAGCCCGATAGGCCTGATACGTTCTAAAAGCCATATAAATGGTATTCGACCTTATCAGGACGGGTACCCTTTCGCCAATGACGCTCTACCCCTAACCACAAACCGCAAACGGCCAACGGTGAACCGCTAACTGCAAACTGCCAACTGCCAACCCTACTGGGATACCGGGCCCATGGTTTTGGCGCCGCCCTCATCGGTCTTTTCGGGCGGGTGACTGCTCTGCAGGGCGATGCCCTCGTTCGCGGCAAAATCGGCGAGAGCTTGTTCTTCCAGTGCCTTTTGTTCTGCTTCCTTTAGCACGAGACCGGAAGTATCCAGCGAGTCTCGCGCGACTCTGGCTTTGCCGGATGCGATTTCGCGCTCTTCTTCGACCATCGTTTGTAGGCGTTGGAGCGTGTCGCCGGCGCCGCCGATCTGGGTGATCATCCCCGACGCCATCTGATTTAGTTCTGCGGTCGCTTTCTTTATCTTAAGATCATCCAGGCTATACCGGAGCGTCTCGATTTTGGCCTGAGCGTTCTTCACCGCCACATCCCGGGCTCGGATCAGCTCTTGATAGGTCTTTTCCGCCTGTTCCATTTGGCTCCGGTTTTCGACCAGCTCCCGTTGATTGGTCTGTAACCGCAGGGCGCATTGACCAGCTGCATCCCGGTTATTAGCTCGCAGCAAAGCGCTAGTCTTGGCGCGCAAGTCCCGCTCCTCCGTCTCCAGCCTTCTAACTTGAGTGATCAACCGTTCACATAGCCCGGCGTGCGCGGCTAACCCCTGGTTATATTGAACGATCTGTTTCCGTAGATTTTCCCTTTCGAGCTCCAAAAGCGCCTCGGGGTTCTGCTTCTCCAAGCCGCTCACAAACAAACCGAAGAAGCCCTTGATCAAATTTCCTAGTCGCTTGAACATGGTGGGTTAAACGATTACCGCTCGTACGCTGCCACAATCCAAGCATTTTGTTAATGATTAAGGAGTTGGTAGGGCGAGGCTCCCGCAGGCCTTAAATCTCTAGCACGGGTTTTCTCGAGCTTAACCGGCTCGGGTGCTTCGCCAAAAATCGGCCGAGCCGCACATCGAATTGCTCACCGTTTACGCCCCTGCCCTCAAATCGAGAGTCGTTCGCGTACGCTGGGCTCCGGTGATGTGGCTTCGATTTTGCGGACAAGCGTCAGAGCGGCTCATTGTCCCGAAGGGACTAGAGGACTTAGCCCGGGGTTTCAACCCCGGGTATCGATCCGAATCGCAAACCGCCCTGAAGGGGCGGAAGAACCTAAGCTCCAGCGCGGACCTACCCCATCCCTTTCGCCCCTTCAGGGCAATCCATTCATTTACATCACACCCGGGGTTGAAACCCCGGGCTAAGTCCTCTAGTCCCTTCGGGACATAAACTCTTAACCCCTGTCCACATTTTCGAAGCCACATCACAAGGACGACGACGAGGACGACGACCACACGATCGGCGATGCTCACGAATTGAGGTTGTGACGCGCTGGAACGCGGCTCGGCAGATTTTCGGTGTTGGACATCGAGGGTCGAATTGCCGCGTTGATCCATGACAACCCGGCTCGGTTGCGCCGGAGCCTCGCCCTACCACGGGACTCTTTTGGAAGCATTTTTCAGTTAAAAACCCGTGTCGCGAAAACGTTGCATCCCGGCGTGTGCTCGACCATTGATTTCCATAATCGAATCCCTAAGCTGTCGTCAGTTGTTCCTTATGTTCAAAAGGATTGCTTCATGGATGGCTTGGTTGATATGGCTGGCTGGGGTGTTCCAGAGTCCTGCCCAAAATGTTATCCCTGAGCAGATTAACCCTCCTTTCGGCTTCCATTGGGGCGAGTCTGAAAAAGCAATCGAGACCACCGTCAGCAAAGCGCAGGCTCACATCATCAGCCGCGACGAGGTCCGCGGAAGAGATGCCTGGACCGTCGAAGGATTGATCCAGCCCGGACTCAAACGCACCATCATCTATTTCGGTACCGAAAAGACCTTGGTTGAAGTTGAACTTCAATATGAACGACCGGACTGGGATCTGGTCGCTTACGAAGATTTTCTAAACAGCGCCCGGCAGAAATTGGAAGCCAAATATGGCCCAGCCACAGTCCTGGCTCGGGACAAAAAACCGCTAGGCGATGTCATGGAAACCGTGGTCGGCTATCAATGGCAACAACCGGGCAGCAGTATCCAGCTTTTCTTTTATTCAGCTGAGCGAAATAGCGACGTTTATCGCTCCGTTAGTTTACATTATCGAGCAGGGTAACACTGCGCGGATAGCCAATAGCAAAGTGGCGCTTGGCACCATCGGCGGCGATCCACCCCAAAACAATCGTTCTCGTCCTCGTCGTCGTCCTCGTCCTCGAGAATTAATCCCAGCGCCTCGATCCTCCCAGAGTACTGATACATTCAGCGTGTCCAAACCGACGGTCCTTCGGCGAGCGCTCGGCTGCGGTCGAGCCCTTCGAATCGAGGACGAGGACGACGACGAGGACGATTATTGCCTGCCCGGACAGCCTTCGAACTTGCCCGACGCGATCTATCGACGAACACTCGTTTACCATGAAGGATTCACAAGGTTTCCCGTTGCCCGGTTCCGAGCGCCATATTCCACCCTACGCCGAGTTGGTTGGATCTTGCCCGGCTGATACCCAGATCCAAGTAACCGTCTATCTCCGTTCCAAAGATCCCAGCGGCTTAGAACAATATGTCCAACAAATCGCCGGACCAGGGCCGCATTCCTTTCTAACACCGAACCAGTTCGCCCACAAATTTGGGGCCGAGCCGGCCGATATTGAGGCGGTTCGGAACTTCGCTCAGAACCATCAACTCGAGGTAACCGGGCACGATCTCGGGCGGCGCTCCGTATCCTTATCGGGAACCGCCGCTCAGATGAGCACAGCTTTTGGGGTGACTCTGCAGCATTACCGTTTAGCCGGCGATATCTATCGGTTGCGCCAAGGAAATATCACGATCCCGGGCAGTTTCGAGAACATCATCACCGCGGTTTTCGGGTTGGATAACCGGCCACAAGCCAACACTCATTTCCGGATACTGAACAAAACGGCCGCGCCTCAGGCAACCGCCACGGAGAACTATACTCCCCTTCAACTGGCTGAGCTTTACGACTTTCCCAGCGGTTTCACCGGGCAAGGCGAAACCATCGGTATCATCGAACTCGGCGGCGGATACAATCAGACCGATCTCGACAATTACTTCCAGCAACTGGGGGTAACCCCGACGCCTCAGGTAACCGCGGTCTCGGTCGACGGAGCGACCAACAGTCCGACTGGAGATAGCAACGGGCCGGACGGCGAAGTTGAGCTCGATATTGAGCTGGTTGGATCGATCGCGCCCGGCGCCAGTGTTAAAGTGTTTTTTGCACCGAATACCGACCAAGGTTTCATCGATGCCGTGACCACTGCGGTGAACGACTCGGAAGTCACCCTGATTTCGATCAGTTGGGGTGGTCCTGAATCCACGTTTACCGCCCAGGCAATGACCAGTTTCAACCAGGCATTCCAAGATGCCGGCACCATGGGTAAAACCGTTTTTGTCGCCGCCGGCGATAACGGATCGTCTGATGGCCAATCGGACGGCGCCAATCATGTCGATTTTCCGGCTTCCTCCCCTTATGCGGTCGGTTGCGGCGGGACGACTTTAGAAGCCGACGTCTCCAACGATACGATCACGTCGGAAGTCGTTTGGAACGAGACCGCCAGCAACGAGGGCGCTACCGGCGGCGGCGTCAGTGACAATTTCCCTAAGCCCTCTTATCAGAGCCAGGTCAATGTGCCGCCGCCGCAGACCCCAGGAGGAGGGCGCGGTGTCCCTGATGTCGCCGGAGACGCTGATCCGGTCACCGGTTATCAGGTCATCATCGACGGCAGCTCAACCATCATTGGTGGAACCAGCGCGGTAGCGCCGCTGTACGCCGGGCTTTTCGCGCGAATCAATCAAGCCTTGCTGCAAAACGGCAAAAGCCGCGTCGGGTTCGTGAATCCGGTTCTCTATCAAAATGCGGCCGCTTTCCGGGATATCGTCTCCGGTAATAACGGCTCTTTCAGCGCCGGCCCTGGATGGGATCCCACGACGGGCCTAGGCAGCCCCGACGGCACAAAAATCCTAACAGCGCTGGGCGGATAGCACGCCACAGACGCCGCTCCGCCCATCATATCGTCCTCGTTTTCGAAAGTTTTTGTGGCCCAGGGTGTGGATCCGCCGATCGCTGCGCCCCTGTGCTCGAATCGAAGGTTGTCCGCGGGCGTTCGGCTCCGGTAACGCGCTCCGTTTTCGAGGACGAGGACGACGACGAAGGACGAGGACGAGAAAGACTACGGAGTCCACGCCTTGGGCTGGGTTTGCGCTGGGCGCGGCAATGCGTTCGCCCCCAACGTACATATATTCTGTTACACGCGCTTTTAGAGTGGCTCTGGCTGTCGCTTGGGTCTAAACTCGTGCATATGAACCTCGAAGAAGATGTCGAGGTGGTCTGCCCTTACTGTGGAGCTATTTTCACCACGTTTGTGGACACCTCTGCCGGTGGGTATGCGACGATCGAAGACTGCCAGGTCTGTTGTCGTCCGATCGAGTTGATCGTTGGATGTCACGCCGGGGTGATCGACCAAGTCGAGGCCGCCCGAGCTTAAGAAACGCTGGACACCAGGGCCTGTAGCGCCGACACCGCAAATTTTGCTTGCGTCGTGGGTCGGGAGACCCATATTCCCGGCTCTCCATTCTCTCGGCTAGGTAGCTCAGTTGGCAGAGCAGAGGACTGAAAATCCTCGTGTCGGCGGTTCGATTCCGCCCCTAGCCATTTCTAGTTCTGGGTTGGCAGTTTCCGGTTTGCAGTTGGCTGTTCGCAGTTCAGGGGCTTTGGAATCCGGGAAGTACCTTATCTCCCCCGCGGCGTTATTCAGACTTCGAAGCTAATGATGACGCCAAGCCGTATTTGGAAAAGCAGGTTAGTAATGCACTCAAAGGCCAGGTAGCCAGAATTCCTAAACCATGAGCCCAACGAAAAAGATCACAATGTGGATACAGTGGAGTGACGACGATGGCGCTTTCATTGGCTACTGCCCAGAATTCTTCCCTTATGGTGCGGTCTGCCACGGACACACCGAAGCCAAAACCGTTACGAAGCTTGCTAGGCTGGTCCGGCAAGAATTGGAGGAGCGAGGAGAACTCCCTCAGCAGCTCGCAAGACGGCGAAAAAGTCGGGCATCAGAATAAGCCGGATCGAATTCAACAGAGGGCGCAGCAGATTGCTGAGCTTACTGTTGTGCAAAAAGGTTTTCCTATGTGCCTATTGCAGAGAAATACCCGGGTACCAGCCGCTTTTGGCGAGGAACGTCTTTGGATCGGTCATCTCCAGGATTTGCCGCAGAGCTTGGCGTTTGTCGCTGGCGTGTTGGTAGTATGATTTAACAATACGATAGCCAACCCAATAGCCGATGTCGCCCGGCGTGGTCAGCGTGCCGTTGTAAAGCCATTTGGAAAGATCTGTCTGATCCTGGTCGGCGACGAACGCGGTTTCTATTTCCTTCTCGCGTCCTTCTGTTATCTGCTTGAGGTCGGTGTCAGAAACGCTGCCTGAGGTCAGCTCGGCCGTAAACTCTGCTGTGCCCTCGATCAACGATACTTCGAGTACTGTGGGTTTGGGGTCGTTGTAGAGTACCGGCGCCTTAAGCGCCTGTTGGACATGGGCGTATTCGTGCGCAATCACGTGCACGAAACGGTCCTCGATGTTGGACTCCAACCAGGTCACGGCGGACAGAGCTTCGAGGCCGATCATGACACCCTTGGCATCGGTGACGCCGACGGGTTTGCCCCGGCCGATGACGATCGTAACCGGAGGAAATTCGGCCTCGGGATAAAGCAGTCCCAGCGTTTGGAGCGCGGCAGCCACCCGACGCCGCACCGCCGGCAGGAACGCCAGCGAACGCCTGGCGTCAGCATAGATCTCCGGATGCTTGGCCACAGCTTCGGCTATTGAAACCCCCGTCACATTGCGTAGCTGGGACAGGCGATGGAGCCCATCTGAGCCGGGATCGATGTAGTCGTGCTGAAGCTGCTCGGCTGTTGGACGGCCATTCGCCTCGTTATAGACTCGATAGAATCTGGCCACATCATCGATTTGGATGTCTAAATCTGTCGGAGTGACCGTGACTGGCGGCGTTGCGGTCTGGGCCGAGCAAAGGATGGCCGTATGTGCGAACACGCTGCAAACGACGGCAATGGAAACCTTAAGGTCGGATCTTAATAATTTGTGAGTGGAACGAGCCGGGGAATTTGTACAGGACTGCATCGTAGGAAGCATAAGCACTAATTTTGGAATTACACGAAGCCAACGACCTGAGCGGTCCAGTGCGGGGGGGCTGCGTGTCTTGCTTCCTCCGTCGTCCGGCCAGGACAAGACACAAGGTCGCAAAGACAGATCTTTTGAACAGAAGTTAGCAAAGTAAGCAAAGGTGGGCGGTGCTACAAATTGAGTAATGCAGCTGAAATCGCCGCCAAAACCGGAATTGATCCCTGTCTCCGAAACCATATCCGGGATCTGTAAACTTTGCTACCTTTGCTAACTTCCGTTCAAAAAGTCCGTCTTTGTGAACTTTGTGATCTTGCTGTGCAATGATCCATTTGGGCAACAACCCCTATAGACGCGACTCCTTAGCGCGACCGATCCTGACCCCTTTTACTCCTTGCAGGAGTCGTTTTGATCAATCGTGCGCTACGCCTCCGTGCGATACTTGGAAAGGGCAACAGGAAGCCTACCGATTCGGCTAGTGCCAGTGACCGCCGCGCCAACCGCCCCGGAAGCCGCCGCGCCAGCCACCCCAGTAACCGCCGCGCCAGCCCCAATAAGGATAATAACCGCCCCCCCACCAATAAGGATAATAACCACCGCCCCAGCCATATCCGGGCCACCAACCCCCTCCATACCACCGGCCTCCGTACCAGCCCCCACGCCAACCGCCGCCATGCCACCCGCCTCCTCCATGCCAACCGCCGCCATGCCACCCACCTCCTCCGTGCCAGCCGCCGCCGCCTCCTCCACGCCCAGCAAAGCTCGATGCGGGCAGAAACAAGAGCGTTAACGCGACAGACAGCGAGAAAAACAGACGTTTCGCTTTCATAGAAGAATTCCGCTAATTAGATACGGTATCCCTGCATATGCCCAAACCAGTTTCCACCAAATTGAATCCTCCTGCAATTCCTCAGTTGAGTAGTTCGGACTCCCTTCTACGAAAGTGAATTGAGAGGGTAAATTGAGGGAGAAGACGGCGCCTTTTTTGTGCCACCAATGGGCCGAAAACCCAAACCACTATGTGTAATGTATAGACGCGACCCCGAGGCCCGACCCCGAAGCTATCGACTCCAATCAAAAGCTAAACAGCCCGCTGCGGAGCGCTCCGCAGCGGCTAAAGCAAGCTCAAATCCGGATCCAAAAACCCGCCTTGCTTAAACAACTAAAACCCTTTTAACTACAAAAATTAGTGGCTGGTTTTGAAGCGACCACCACTGGCCGGTTTTGAACCGACCGCCGACAATTGTCAGCTTACAGGCGTTTTCGCAGCTGGTAAGGGCGATGTGTCCAGACCGTGTTAGAGATCGCTTTCTTCAGGGGTCCGCTACGAAAATCCGGAAGCCGAGGAGCGTTAGCGAGCAGGTTTGCTCTCAATCGGTTATAGGTATCGGAGCCAGATAGAGTATCCAGACCATTCATACGGGGCGGCATATTAGAAAGTGCTAGGCTATTGCTTTGTCCTTCCGGAAGTTGGTACATCTCGATTTCGGTGAAAGGATCCCCTTTTTTTTCTCGGGCTTCGATTCCGGTCGTTGATCAATATTATCTGCTGGAAGTTCCTCCCGGTATAACCCCGGTAAAACTCAATCCGAGCGAATGGAATCAGCCTCAGTACGCGACTGACGAAATTTCCCAAGGCGCGGCGGTGCTTGCCGCGGTTGGGTGGGCGGGAGTACTGGAGGATCATGACAGCGGAAGTTACTCGAATAGCCTGACGAATGTGGGAGGCAAGAAGCCAGGCGGTTTTTATATGACATCCTACATTAAGGTTGGCGATGTCCAGTATCAGCCTGGTCCGTTCCCAAACTATCTCGTGCATTTGAACGGGCAGATCGGTCAAACTCGCCAGTCATTTTATGCAGACGTTTTGGAGGATGGGCGAATTGTTCGGCCGGTTCCTGTTTCCGCTTCTGTCGTTCGCCGTTCTCGGAAACCCGAGCGGGCCAACCCTGAGAAAAAGGGGGGGTGCCGAAGAAAAAATGAAATGGGGCGGTGCTGAAGAGAAGAAAAAATGGGGATGTTCCGAAGAGAAACCTTCGAATTAGCTTAAAACATAGTGACCTGCGGTACCGGTTTCTTGCGACATTCCGGCCGTATAGAACACAATCCGGAAGGATTTCTGTGCCATGCGAGCTGAACGAATCGTGGCACTTCCGTCGACATGAGAACGATCGACATAATCGTTTCTTCCCCCTCAGACGTTCAAAAGGAAAGTGCTGTAGCGGAGCAATTGATTCGCTCGGTTGCCACGGAGTTTAATCTCCCGATAAACGTCTCCTATTCCAATCCACTACGAGGATCGAAGGAGGAGAACGAAATTAGGGTCGAGCGTAAAAACTTCGGCGACGAATCGACCCTCGTTTTGTGTCCGTGCTTTTGGGAATATCCGGCGTTGGAGGGAGACCACTTCCAGGAACAGATTCCGAACACGGGCCAATACGATCTTGTCGTTTGTATTCTCTGGTCCCGGCTTGGAACCGCACTGATCGAGAAGTGTGTCATGCCAGATGGCGGTCGACCGAGGTCGGCAACTGATTACGAAGTTGGCTGGGTATTGGATCAGTCGAAGCGAACTCCTGGGTTTCCTGCGTTGCACGTTTACCGGAATCGAGGGACTCCCGCTGCACCGCTCGAACCGAAAGAAAAACGGGCAAACTTGTGCCGGCAGTGGGATGAGGTACAAGAGTTTTGCGCGGCATGGGAAAAGAATAGTGAAACTGAGTTCCGCGAATGCTGCCATGATTATCAAGAACTAGAGGAGTTCGAAAATCTGTTTCGCGAGCATTTTCGCGATTTCCTCGCACGGCATTTAGATCGCAAAATTGGCTTGAGGAAAGCGCTGCGAAAGGTCCATCACCTGGAATCGAACCCTTTTCGCGGGTTAAATTTCTTTGATTTCGAACATGCACCTCTCTACCACGGCAGAACGAAAGCTGTCTGGGAAGTCCTTGATGCTTTGAAGAACCAGGCCACGGCCAAGAAGCCCTTCGTCTTGGTGTTGGGTCCCACCGGTTCTGGAAAGAGTTCTCTGGTTCGGGCCGGCGTTCTCCCTCTTGTGACTCAGGGTGGGACACCCGTGGGAAATGGACCTTGGCGGCATGCAGTGACCCGACCAGGGGTCGGAGGGGGCGCTGAGGATCCCTTCGAGTCGCTTGCCGCCGCGCTGCTTGCCAAATCCGCCCTGGCAGAGCTTCAAGATATAGCTTCGCCCGTCGAAGGGCGGAATCTCGCCTTCCAACTTAGAGAAGATCCGGACGGTGCCGCGATTCGGATAACCGAAGTGCTGGATCAGCTGACCCGATATGAGTTGGATCGTCCCGTTGTCAGGCTTGCGCCCAGGCCTGAGCACTTCAAGGTGGCAATCATCCCGAAGAGGCTGGGACGGGTAAAACCAGAGATGCGGCTGGCGCTGGTTGTAGATCAGTTGGAGGAGTTGTTTACAGGGGTCTCCTTAGCGCTCCAGCGGAAATATATCGCTGCTCTCTGTGCTTTGGCTCGCTGCGGACGGGTCTTTATTATCGCGACGTTGCGCAGCGATTTCTACGCCCATTACCAGAAGTTTCCCGAATTGGTTGAAATCACCGCCAGCGGCGGAAGATACGAACTTCAACCTCCGACACCACGCGGGATCGGGAACATGATCCGGTTCCCAGCAGACGCAGCCGGTCTGCGCTTCGAGCGAGATCCTGACACGAGTCGAAACTTGGACGAGGCCTTGCTGGAGGCAGCAATAGCTAGCCCCGAACCGCTCCCGTTGCTCGAACACCTACTTTCACGATTATATCAGAGACAGCTTGACCGAAAAGATGGTTTGCTACTCTGGTCTGATTATCGCGGAATGGGCGAATTTCAGGGTGCGTTGGCCCAGCACACCGAGACCTTGTTCTCAACGTTGAACAGCGATGAACAACGAGCGCTTAAATTCGTGATTCGGCATCTGGTAGCGCCCGGCCGGAGCGAAGAAGGTCCAGCGATCCGTCGGACTGTCCCGTATCGTGATCTCGTTTCATCGCCTGAGCTTAATCAGGGGGAGAGAGCAGGCGCTAAAGACCTGGTTGATCATTTGATCAAAGAGGGATTGTTGAGCGCCGAAGCTGATCCGAAACAATGGCTGTTGATCAGCATCCCTCAGGAGGCGCTGCTTCGGAGATGGCCAGGGGTTTGGCAATGGATATCTGAGGACCGACACTTTTTCCGGATGCGACATCAGCTGGAAACAAGCCTAGAGCTTTGGCTTAGTGGAGGCCGCCGAAGCGATGACCTGCTCGGCCGTGGGATGGGGTTAGCTGAAGCGGAGACTTTGCTCAGAGATTTTGGGTCGTCATTAAGCGAAGCGCAGATCGACTACATTCAAAAGAGCCTTGCGAGGCAAAAACGGCGCCGCAGGGCATGGGATAGTATCGGGTTAGCTATCGCAGGTTTGGCTGTTTTCGCTGCGGTTGCCGCCGTCGAACGATTCAACACGGAGAGCCGGCGCAAGAACAGAGAGCAAGATGTCCAACAGACGCCACAGAATGCCGATCTCGCGACTAACCGGCAAAGTGCTCTGGAAATTCAGCTCAAGAACGAACAAGTGAAGTTGCAGGAAGTTCAAGCAAATGCGGAGCGTACGGCCAGCCAGTTGAGCGAATTGGAAGCTCAACTAAGGCACGAGCAAGAGAGGGCGCAAATAGCGCAGGCCAACGCAGATTTTGCGACTAGCCAGAAGAGCGCGCTGGAAGCTCAGCTCAAGAACGAACAAGTGAAGCTGCAGGAAGTCCAAGCAAATACGGAGCGTACGGCCAGCCAGCTAAGCGAATCGAAAGCTCAACTAAGCCAGGAGCAAGAGAAGGCGCAAAAAGCACAGGCCAGCGCAGATTTTGCCGCTAACCAGCAAAGCGCGCTGGAGACTCAGCTCAAGAAGGCAGAAGAGAAGGTGCAACTAGCACAACAGAATGCTGATCTTGCTGCTAACCGGCAAAATGCGCTGGAGACTCAGCTCAAGAACGAGCAAGTGAAGCTGCAGGAAGTCCAACCAAATGCGGAGCGTACGGCCAGCCAGCTAAGCGAATTGGAAGCTCAACTAAGCCAGGAGCAAGAGAAGGCGCAAAAAGCCCAGGCAAACGCAGATTTTGCCGCTAACCAGCAAAGCGCGCTGGAGACTCAGCTCAAGAACGAACAAATGAAGCTGCAGGAAGTCCAAGCAAATGCGGAGCGTACAGCCAGCCAGCTAAGCGAATCGAAAGCTCAACTAAGCCAGGAGCAAGAGAGGGCGCAAAAAGCGCAGGCGAACGCGGATTTTGCAACCAGCCAGAGGAGCGCGCTGGAAATTCAGCTCAAGGAGGCAGAAAAGAAAGTGCAACTAG
>Ga0073928_10000813_pt1 | contig 66129 bp, 37 predicted proteins | sample PaiPotPPA55metaG_FD_76969 | JGI IMG/M metagenome (GOLD analysis project Ga0073928, IMG submission 76969) | Iron sulfur acid spring bacterial and archeal communities from Banff, Canada, to study Microbial Dark Matter (Phase II) - Paint Pots PPA... ... | reverse complement strand
GCCAACGGGAAATTTGCCGACCTGATATCCACCTTCGCCAAGATCCCAGGGTTCGGCGATGAGCTTTACCTGGGACAGAATCGGGTCCTGATGAATGATGTCGAGAAATGCGCCGAGGCGATCGACTTCGTGCAACTCGCGTGCGAGGGTCGCTGCCAGATCGAAACGGAAGCCGTCAACGTGCATTTCCAAGACCCAGTAACGCAGGCTGTCCATGATCAATTGCAGCACACGGGGATGGCGCATGTTTAGTGTGTTGCCAGTGCCCGTGTAGTCCACGTAGTAACGTGGCTCGTCCGGAGCTAGACGGTAGTAAGCCGGATTATCGATCCCCCGAAATGATAACGTCGGGCCCAAATGATTGCCTTCGGCCGTGTGGTTGTAAACTACATCGAGGATGATCTCGATTCCTGCCGAATGCAGGGTTTTTACCATCGTCTTGAAATCGTTGATGCTACCTGTCGCGCAGTAGCGAGGCTCGGGAGCAAAGAAGCCAATGGAGTTGTATCCCCAGTAATTGCGCAGGCCGCGCTCCATCAAATGACGGTCGTCGATAAATGTGTGCACAGGCATCAGTTCAACTGCGGTGACTCCGAGTTGGGTTAGGTGATCGATCATCGGCGCGGTCGCAAGCGCAGCGTAGGTCCCGCGCAATCCAGCCGGGACCTCAGGATGTCGAATCGTAAAGCCTTTGACGTGCACTTCGTAAATGATGGTGCGATGCCAGGGCGTATGCGGCGCACGATCTGCTCCCCAAGTGAAAGCAGGATCGACGACAACGCCTTTGAGCATGCCTGGAGCACTGTCACGGCGATCAAACGAGAGGTCCCCATTGCGGTGGCCAATTCTGTAGCCGAAATGTGAGTCGTGCCACTTCAGGCCGTTTTGAATCTGCTTGGCATAAGGGTCGAGTAGGAGTTTGTTGTGATTAAACCTGAAACCTTTGGTGGGTTCGTAGGGGCCGTGCACGCGGTATCCGTAAAGCACGCCGGGACGGGCTTCGGGCAGGTAACAGTGCCAGACCTGATCGGTTTGCTCGCGCAGCAGAATGCGGTGAATTTCACGTCGCCCAAATTGATCGAAGAGGCAGAGCTCAACCTTCTCGGCGGACTCGGTGAATAAGGCGAAGTTTACGCCTTCTCCGTCCCAGGTGGCTCCGAGGGGGTACGGTCGCCCGGGCCAGACGATTGGTTCGGTTTGCCTAGTCACTAGATGGCCTCAAGAAATGTGTGTTGCTTCCTTGCTCACGGGTATCAGATCTACATGGCCAGACCACGTCAACGCTGTCGAAGCTCATGTGACGCCGGCGGAAATGAGCTATTTGGCGGTCGCCACAACTCCCGAAGGGCCACGCGTGGTTCTCGTCTATGCTCGCACCTGCCCGTATCAGAAGCAAATTGAGCAGGCCGGACTGCAGAACATTCAGCAGAATTTCCAGATGTTCATGCAGCGCATGCAGCAATTTCATAACGAGCGCACCGCAGCCTGGAACCAGCCGGTTTCCGGATTCGAAGCTCACCAGAATGGCTCTCAGGCGCAGTCCTCGAGTTGGTGCGATACCATCACCGGGCTCACACAGGCGCACGACCCGTACACGGGCGAGAGCCTCAAGTTTTGGACCGGGCCCAATGCCAACTACTACATCAATGGCCTGGGAAATAAAGTCAACGCGAATGTCTCGCCGGGCAGCGGATATCACCAACTGGACACGTCGCAGTGATGGAACGGAGACTTGTGTGTCGATCAAGAACTGATTCCGAGAGGTGCTGACAATTCGGCGAGATGCTATGAGGACTTGCGGCTCTGAGGGACGCTGGCGCCAGGTGGACGAAAGAGTCAACAGCCAAATCGAGAATCATCGGGGCAGCCTCATCTTTGCTTGCCGCCTCCTTCAGGATGGCAAGACTTCTCTTCGAAGTCTCCCAGTCCTCCCCGGGGTGTGAAGCACCTGCTGAATGGTCCCGATGTGTACTTGCGTGTTGGCCAGTAGAGCCTTCCATTTCTCACTCGACGCGTCACGTCTTAATATCTGTTCGATTATCGCCGCTGCCTGTCTGAAAAGCCGGTCCACATTTCGCAGGTTGTGGCGTCGATCACCGGAAGTGGTCGTCAAGTCCGGATTGCAAGCATTTTCATAGTCTGCAGCTTCGCCCCAGACCATGGCTTCCACGTCTTCAAGTGCGCGAGTGTCTTGAGGATCCACGGCTGCCAATTGCTGTTGTATGCGGACGACCTTGGCAAAGAGCGGAAACGCCTGGGTGAACTCTCCCATCGCGTTTGCCTCCTTGCGAATCAACATAGCGCGCATTCGCACTACTCCAAGGCCAATCTGTTGGGCCTTGGGAAAGAGTCCAGGCGCTGCAATGCCATCTGAAAGTTTTCCAGCACATTGGCGCTGGAAGCGGAAATGTTTGCGCTCGGCGAACGTAACTTTAAGACAAGCAGGACATTACCCGCGGGCCACTTCCGCAAACTCGCGGAACGTAGCAGTTGCCCCTCGGCGAAGGAATAGAGGCTACTTGTCTATCTGTGTATGCAGCAGCTTCCGCACTCGAGACATTACCGTTACTGAGGTTTCAGGCGGGAGCAGCAACAGTCCCTCTTTCGCCGCGGCCCGGGCTTTGGCAGATTGGCCGGCAGCACGGTAGGCTTCGGCCAATGTCAGCAGAAATTCAGGATTGTGACGAGAGCTTGCCTCGACGATACGCTCCGCGTACTTCACCGCCAAATCCGGTTCACGCAACTCCACGGGCTCGACCGTGATCAGGCCGTTTGCAGCGTCAAAGAGTTGATAGGCTTGCACATCTGGACGGCGCGCAACCTCTTTCAGTATGGCGAGCCCCTTCTGAGCTAGCCCCATCGATTCTTTCGGGCTTTGCAGCGCGCGTTGCTGGCGCCCCATATCGATCAGCACCACGCCCAGCTTCGACTCCCAATTCCCGTTATGCGGTTCGACGCGCAGAACCTCTTCGAGCAGAGACCGCTGCTCCGATAAAACCTTCAAGGCGTTTGCCGCATCGGCCATACGGTTGGCCCCTTCTTCAGGAAAAATGCCTGCGGCGCGATCCTGATAGCACTCTGATTCCCGGCTCAACCCAGCATGGAGGTCTTGAACCGCACGTATGTTTTTTCGATCGGCGCCCAGGAGTTCACGGGAAATGATTTCACCCTGTTGGAGGGCGGCGAGTGCCTCGCGATAACGGCCGATCTCGATCAATGCTCCAGCGTACGGTCCGATTGCGCCCGATTGCATGCGCCGGATGGCCGTCACTTGTTCGGCTTGGTTGTGCAGCGAATTAATACCATCGATGGCCGCACGCAATTCCGGCAAGGCGCCGGCAGGGTCGGTTTGCATCTCCACGGCCCCGACCAGCCTATGATTATTGACCAGTGCTTGTAAGACGCGGACATTCCCGGGAGCCAGGACGAGAGCGCGTTGGTAGAGTTCGCGAGCTTTTAGATATTCCGCCAAAGCCCCTTGGAAATCGCTGAGGCTGGGCCAATAGGGAATTCCCAATTCAAAGCCGAGGCTGTTGTGGGCGCCCGCAGAGTCCAGTAATGCGTCCACGCCCGCATCCGGCCGGGTTGCGAGATCATCGAAGGCTGTGATCGCCGAGCGTATCACCGGCTCGGCTTCTTGTGTCCGGCCGATCCCGAACAAAACCTCGCTGCGCGACTGGAGGGCCCAGGCGAATGCGCGTTTCACCGCCGCATTCTTTGGCTGCTGCTGCATGAGCGCGCCGGTAATAGAGAGGGCCTTCTCCAAACTTGCCAGTGCCCCTTGCGTGTCCCCTGTGTGCTCAGTGAAGACATTCCCCTGCACATTCCCAAGACGGATGTAGGCGTTGGCCGCGTCGAGGAGCAACAGGGGGTCTTGGGCGGAATCTTTGGTGGTGCGATCCAAGTGTTCCAGCACCGTACTCACCAGCAGTTGTTGTGCGGCCGTCGAGCCCGGAAGTTTCTGAATGGCTTCATCAATTTCCGAAAGCAAGCTATCGCTTAGTTTTCGTAAGTCTTCGGCGCGAGTCTCAGCTTTCCTGCGCTCCGTGACGGCCGTGCGGTATTGCCAGAGAACACCGACGATACCCGAGAGTCCCGTAACCAAAAGCAATAGTCCAGCGCCCAGCGCCAGTTTGTTGCGGCGGGCGAATTTTCCGGCTTGATAACGAAACGAAGGCGCATGCGCCAGCACCGCTTCACCGGCGCGAAAGCGGTGCACGTCTTCTGCCAATTGCTCGACGGTGGAATAACGCTCGGCCGGCGCCGGCGCCAACGCCTTGCGCACAATTACGTCGAGATCGCCGGGCAGCACTTTAGGGAGGGTGATTCCACCTGATTCTTCGTCTCTGAGTCTGGAAACCAGATCTTCGCCGAACGGTTTTTCTCCGGCTATGAGCTGATACAGCACAGCGCCCAACGAGTACACATCACTCAAGGTTGTCGCCGGCTCGCCGCGCAATTGCTCCGGGCTGGCGTAGGAAAGAGTGATCATATTGAATCGGGTATGCGTGATGTCTGTGCCAGCCAGCAATTTCGCCGAACCGAAATCGAGTAGTTTCGCTATGCCGCTGGCACCCACCAAAATATTCGAAGGCTTGAGATCACGATGAACAATTAGATTCTGATGCGCGTATTGCACCGCCGCGCAGACGTCGCGAAACCAGTCGAGTTTGGTGTTGATATCGCCCGGCGCGCTGTCGATGGGTACGCCATCCACGTACTCCATCACCAGATACAGTTGGCCATCGCCAGTCACTCCGCCATCTAGTAAGCGTGTGATGTTGGGATGATTCAATCCCGCCAGGATCTGGCGTTCCTGACGGAAACGTTCGCGAAGGACATCGAGCTCAAATGGAAGCCCGATGATTTTGACCGCCACTTTCTGCGCAAACTCGCCGTCGGCGCGATGGGCCAGATACACGGCCCCCATGCCGCCACGTCCGAGCAACCGGTCAATCTCGTATGGCCCGATACGCTTTCGATCGGGTGCAACACCCGAGCCGTTGACTGGATTTGTCCGGCGGGACGCGGTCGCCGATTCTTCGGCTTTACACGCGTCAAGAAGCGAACGCACCTCAGCTGCGAGAGACGCGTCGTTGCCGCATCGGGTCTCGATCAGTGCCAGCCGCTCTTTGTCGCTAGCCCCGAGTGCCTCGTGAAAAATGGCCTCGATGCGAAGCAAGGTTTCGGTCGAGTGATTCATTCGGACCCCGACCTTATCCGGGGTAACCCTTCTAAGAAGATTGCGAGAATTGCCATCAAAATGAATCAGATGTTCGCTTTGTCTCCGTCGCCTCGGGGATGGATCCGTCGGTAAAGCCAGCTTTTGACGAACTTCAAATCGCGATCGACAGTCGCTTTGGAAACTTGCATCAGCTCAGCGGTCTCTTCGGCAGTACAACCGAGAAAGTATCGCAGCTCGACCAATTGCACCTTGTGCGGGTCTATCGGGCCTAGCTCATCGAGCGCCCGGTTCAAGTCGAGTAGCTCCGCGCTGCCGACGTCGACCCATAGAAGGTCATCACTAAGAGGGACGTGCACGCTTCCGCCTCCGCGCATCTGCGTCTGGTTCCCACGCGCGTGATCAATGAGAATCATGCGCATCACCTTGGCCGCGAACGTGTAGAAATGCTGGCGGTCTTCCCACGCAGCCTTCTTCTGGTTTAAGAGCCGAAGGTAGAGTTCATGAACCAGGGACGTGGCTTGGAGAACATCTGGATTTCGTTCCCGGCGCACATAGGCGGCAGCCACTTCCCTGAGGTGCGGGTAGACAAGCGGCATCAATTCGTCGAAGGCAGATGACTCGCCGTCTCGCCATTTCGCTAGAAGCAGAGTGATCTCGCCCCTGGATGGCCCCAAAACCGACTCCGTTCCCTAGGGAAACTCGCGTGAATTGGCCCTAGGTTACCACAAGCCCGGCGTGCAAGACCGCTCGCAGCATGCCCACCGGCCAAGCCTGACTCTTCTGCCTTCAATGGAACTTCGAAAAAAACTTGAGGCATTCTCGTCCGACTTCCCGCTAGAGTGAATAACCGAATTTTGCGAAGTTGGGGCCAATTTCGCAGAGTTGGGGCCAAAAAGGGGAGGGTAGTCCATGTTTCCCAGCATTCTGAACGGTTCAAGTCCGCTCCGCTCGAGCGCGGTGCGGAAGATGTCATCTGCTTGCGCTGCGTGGCGCATCGTCTTCACCGTCGTCCTGTCAATGTGCTGCGTGTGTTTTCCGGGTCCAGCTTCGGCTGCGTCCCCCGCGCAAGCAGTCTCGAAAGCGGCCAGCGACCGGATGGTAGCCGGTTACGCCAGAATTCCGCTCAGCTTTGAGGCCAACCAGGGACAAACCGACGCTCAGGTCAAGTTTGTGTCGCGGGGCGACGGCTACCAGTTATTTCTTACCTCGAATTCAGCCGTTTTCGAGCTTCGGACCCCGGCAGGCACCAAGTCCGCTCCGGCTATCTTCAAGATGGAACTGTTAGACGCCAATCAGGATGCGCGAATTTCGGGAACCGATCAACTTCCGGGGGTTGCGAATTACTTCATTGGCAACGACCCCAAGAAATGGCGGAGCGGAATCAGCACTTACGGCAAGGTGAAGTATGAGGGTCTCTATCCTGGCGTGGATGCGGTCTTTTACGGAAACCAGCGCCAGTTGGAGTATGACTTCGCGGTGGCGCCCGGAGCGGATCCCGAGCAAATCACACTCGGTCTCACCGGCGCGAAGCCGAGTCTCGATGCCGATGGTAACGTGGTCCTGAAGCTGGCCGACGGCGATCTGGCGTTGAACAAACCTGTTGTCTATCAGAATGTCGACGGACACAGAAAACCAGTAGACGCCAGCTACTTGATCTCCGGTAACAAAGTTCGATTCCACCTGGGCAATTATGACCGCAACCAGACTCTAGTGATCGATCCGACTGCGACTTTTACGTACCTCACCTATTTGGGCGGTTCCAACGCGGACCGAATCGGGGCCAGTCAGACCGTGGGCCAACGCGCCAGCCCCAACCAGGCTCTGGCGATGGACTCTGCCGGCGATGTCTATGTCACCGGAGTCACCCTGTCGAGCGACTTCCCCACGGCCAATGCGATTCAAACTAGCAGCAACTCCACGAACTGGTCGGCCTTTGTGAGCGCACTGGACCCTACCGGGACCACGCTGCTCTACTCCACGTATCTGGGAGGATCGGGTTACAACGCGGGGGGCTCGATTGCATGGGACAGTCCCGACAACTCTATCTACGTGGTTGGAACTACAAGCTCCACTGATTTTCCGACCACGTCGAGCGCGTTCGAAACCAGCCAAGTGAGTCCCGGCCAATACACCGCGTTTGTGGCCAAGTTCAGCAGTTCCGGCCAGCTCACAGACTCGACCTATTTGGGTCCGGGATCGACTTTAGGATTCGGCATCGCGTCGGACTCTCAGGGCCGCGCCTACGTCACGGGTTATACCGCGTTCAATTGCGGGTCGAACCCCTCTGCCTGTTTTCCCACAACCCCAGGGGCCGTCATACCCGCGGGCACAGCGTCAGCGAACGGCGACGGCTTTGTATCGGTTTTCGACCCGAACCTATCGACGCTGTTGTACTCCACGCTCTTGGGCGATCCGAATGGCTCGCAGACTTTTCCTTCGGAAGCGTTTGGCGTGACCGTGGACCCGAACGGAAATTTCTACGTGGTGGGGAGCACGGGCTCGTCCAGCCTGCCAACAACTCCGGGTGTGTTCCAGCCGACAATTGGGACAACGAACGTTATACCTACGACAGGGTTTGCCGCCAAATTCGGACCGGTGAGCGCCAATGGGGCGTCTCTCACTTATCTAACGTATCTGGGAGGAACAACTAATTTCTTTGTCGACGTTCCCAGCGCGGTGACTGCCGACAGCCAAGGTAACGCTTATATCGGTGGCTACACCGGTTCATCGTCGTTCCCCGTAACCACCGGCGCCTACCAGGGCACCTGCACGGCATTCGAGTGTGCATTCGTAACCAAGCTGAATCCCGACGGAACGGGCTTGGTCTGGTCTACTTTCTTCGCAGCTGCGGACTACTTTGCAGCCATTCAACTCGATGTGCAAGGGAATGTATATATCACCGGTCACAACAACGGTTCCTTACCGACAGTTAACGCAGTGCAGCCGAGTCTAAACCAGGGCGGAGGGTTCGTCGCGAAACTCGACCCGACGGGAAGCAACTTGTTGTTTTCTTCTCTGATTGGAGGCAGCGATGGTCAGGGCAGTTCGGATCTGACGGGCCTTGCGGTGGATGCGCTGGGCGCCATTTATGTGGCAGGCAACATCAATGACAACACGCTACCGGTGACACTTGGCGCGGTCCAGTCTAAGTTCGCCGGAGGTAGCGGCGCTTACGGCGATGGCTTGATCGGGAAGATTCACCTCCAAACGCCAAGTCTGAACATAACCAAAACGCACGTCGGCAACTTCACGCAGGGCCAGACAGGCGCGACCTACACCATCACCGTTTCAAATTCCGGAGACGCACCAACCAGCGGAACCGTGACCGTGACCGAAGCGGTCCCCGCCGGGCTGACGCTGCAGAACTTGTCGGGCACGGGCTGGACATGTACCACTCTGCCCACCTGCACTCGGGCAGACGCATTGCAAATCAACAGCAGCTATCCGCCCATCACAGTGACTGTCAACGTGGCGTCCAATGCGCCTGCGACTTTGGCCAATCTTGCGTCCGTTTCTGGGGGCGGTGCGTATTTCACGGGCAATGAATCGGCCAGCGATGCGACCACTGTGATACAGACCGGTGCGCCGGACATGACCGTTGCCGTGAACAACAGCAGCAGTTTTGCGCAGGGGCAAACGGGGGCGGTCTACACGGTCGTCGCTACCAATTCAGGAACAGCCACAAGCAGTGGTCAAGTTACGGTGAGCGACACCGTCCCAACAGGACTTACGCTGACCGGCATGGCGGGCACAGGCTGGACCTGCACCACGTTGCCCACTTGCACTCGCACCGACTCCTTGGCGGCAGGCAGCAGTTATCCGCCCATCACAGTGACCGTCAACGTGGCGTCCAATGCGGCGGCGAGCGTCACCAACAGCGCAACCGTATCCGGCGGCGGAGAGAGCGACACCTCCAACGATACGGCAACGGACGTGACGACGGTCAACGGACCGCCGGATTTAACGATTTCGAAAACTCATAGCGGAAATTTCTCGCAAGGCCAGAACGGCGCGATCTACACCATCACCGCCAACAATGCCGGGACCTCGCCCAGCACTGGGACCGTGACTGTGACCGAAACGATTCCAGCAGGGCTGACTCTGGTAAGCATGTCGGGCACGGGCTGGAGCTGCACCACTCTGCCGGTCTGCACCCGCGCGGATTCTTTGGCAGCAAGCAGCAGTTATCCGCCGATCACAGTAACAGTAAACGTGGCGGCAAACGCGCAGGCGAGCGTGACCAATAAAGCGACCGTGGCGGGCGGCGGAGAAACCAACACCGCAAACGACACGGCCAACGATACTACGACGATCAACGTGGTCATCCAGAGTCAGACGATTACGTTTCCGCCGATTGCGACGCAAACCTATCCCGTGGCGCCAATCACATTGAATGCTACGGCCAGTTCTGGATTGCCCGTCAGCTACAGCGTGACCTCAGGCCCGGCGACAGTGAGTGGGAACATCCTGACGATCACCGGTGGCGGGTCTGTGACAGTGCAGGCAACGCAGGCGGGTAACGCAAACTACTCCGCGGCCACGCCGGTTTCACAGACATTTGCCGTGAACCAGGCGCCATCGATCACCAGCGCCAATAGCACGACCCTCGTGTTCGGCGCGGCTGGATCATTCACGATAAACACTGCGGGTTACCCAGCGCCGAGCATCTCGGAAACAGGCTCTCTGCCGGGCGGTGTAACGTTCGTCAACAACGGCAACGGAACCGGAACGCTGAGCGGTTCGCCCTCTGCAGTCGGAACGTTCCCGATCAGCTTTACTGCATCGAATGGCGCCGGCTCTCCGGCGACTCAAAGCTTTTCACTGAGTGTCTCTCCGGCGAGCACGGTTACGAGCGCACACGCGGTGAGCGTCGCGTTTAGCGCTTCGGCGCAGCCCGTTACGCTTACCGCAACGGTCACCAGCACGACGGGCATGGTCAACTCCGGGACGGTGACGTTCACTGTGCCCGGTGTGGGCACGACAACTTCCGGCACCGTCTCAGGCGGCAACGCTTCAGCGACGCTTACCATTCCGGGAGGTACCCTTGGAGGAAGCTACACCATTCAGGCCGTCTATAGCGGCACGACGAACCTGAGTTCCAGTAGCGACAGCAGCAAGACGCTTACCATCTCGGGCTTGGCGCCTACCACAACACTCTTAGCTGCGGCGAGCGCACACTACAGCCTGGCGGGGCAATCCGTGACTCTCAATGCGGAGGTCCTCACCGGCGGATTGCCAAACGTGAACGGCGGAACCGTGACGTTTACGGTGACCGGTATCGGTACCGTGACTTCCGGTACCGTAACCAACGGGCTGGCCTCAGCAACGCTTGCGCTCCCGCCAGGGCAAGCAGCGGGCAGTTACACCATCAGCGCGTCCTATTCTGGCACCACCAACTACTCTGGCAGCAGCAGCGGAACCAATACGCTGTTCATATTTTCCGCCAGCACGACCATAACCACTCAGTCGGCAAGCGTAAACTTCAGTTCCTCGAGCCAGACCGTTACGCTTCACGCCACGGTGACCAGCCCGGTAGGCCCGGTCAATGCCGGGGTGGTCCAGTTTACAGTTGGTTCATTTGGCGTGGTGGTGACTTCGGGCACGGTCGCGGGAGGCAGTGCGTCAGCGGTGTTCACGATTCCTGCCGGGACGGCTCCAGGTGTCTATCCGATCCAAGCTGCCTACGAAGGCACGGTCAGCCTGAACCCCAGCGTCGACAACAGCAAGATGCTGTCCATTACTTCGACGACCCAGGCGACCACAACAGTTGCAGCCATCGCATCTGTGGCCTATAGCAAGGCTGCGCAACCCATCACTCTGCAGGCTTCGGTCTCGGGAGGATCCGCGCCCGTAAACGGAGGCACATTCACATTCAACTTTGGAAAACTCGGATCGGCCACCTCAGGCACGATCGTTAACGGCTCTGCCACTGCGACTCTGACGCCACCTGCTGGCACGGATGCGGGAACATACACCGGTACCGTTTCCTATTCCGGAGCGCCTGGATTTGCGCCCAGCAGCGCAAATGCCACCATCGTGATCGTTCCCGCTGTTCCAGTCATCACCTGGCCGACACCGGCTGCGATCACCTACCCGACAAAATTGAGCGCAACCCAACTGGACGCGACAGCGAATGTTCCGGGCAAGTTCATGTATTCGCCCGCGGCGGGAACAGTGCTGAATGCTGGAACACAAATCCTGTCGGTCACCTTCACGCCGGCCAATCACGTTGACTACGCGATCACAACGGCGCAGGTAAGCCTGGTGGTCAAGAAAGCCAATACCTCATTGTCAATCTTCTTGCCCAAGACGTACTATGTCGGACAAGCGGTGTTCGCGACGTATCAACTGACGTCTCCAAACGTTCAGGGACTCGGGGGTACGGTGACGATGAAGGCCAGCACTGGAGAGAGTTGTGCGGTGTCAGTGGGGATTCCAGTGCCCTGCTTTATCTTTTTCAACACCACAGGATCAAGAACAGTCACAGGAACGTATAGCGGCGACAACAACGATAATCCCAGTGTCTCCGCCCCGGTCCAGATAGACATTCAAAACCTAGGCGGGTAGTGGGGCTGGGGTGTGGCTCCCTTGCGAGGAGATGATTGGATTGCGATGAAACACCTGATCCCATGCAACGCTTCACGTGCAAACTTGAGAATGGGGCTAGGACAGCCTGGAGGGATTCTGTGACGATAAAGAATTCGCCTTTTACTTCGCTACAGCAGTGCGACAGGAGGCCCTGATGTCGAGGTCCAGAGAGTTGTTGATCGTGTGCATCCTTGCGGTTCTTGCCGGGTCTCTGCTTCGGCCACAAACTTCGCCCGCGCAGACCGCGTCGCCTCAACCCTCGGACGCCCGCGCCGCTTGCGCATCCGACGTGCAGAAGCTTTGTGCCGGGGTACCTCCCGGTGGAGGACGAGTCCTCGCCTGCCTCAAACAGCACAAAGACGAAGTTTCGGACGGCTGCAAGCAGGCCATCCTTGCCGCGATGGGGCGATCGAGCGGCGATGCGGGTTCTGCGGCCACTCCGGCTCCTGCAGCTGCCAGTCCTACTCCGCCCCCGGCCGAACACCACGACGAGGCCAGTTCTGCGGCGAACGCTTCATCGAGTTCGCCGAGTAAACCGAAGAGCCACGCTTCTCCAACTGCCTCAGCCATCTCGGGAGAGCATTATTTCTTGATGAAGCAGGTCAAGATCATCGACCAGGGTTTGGGTCAGGGAAAACCCGCCTACGACCTGATGATTCCGACAACCTGGCAATTCAAGGGCGCGGTGAATGTGCATGAGGCGGAGGGGGGGTGTTTCGGCGACTGGTTTTCCGTTTTCGGAGACGCCACCAGCCCGGACAACTCAGTCGAGTTCCAGATTGCTCCCCAGTTCACGTGGCAGTACATGGATGATCCGGCCGGGCAGCGGCAGATGCAGATGCAAAACCAGAAGGATGCGCAGTCCGGCATGAAACCGTGCCCGGTCCGCGCGCCGGTCCGGGCAGAGGAGTTTCTGCGTAAGGACATGGTTCCGAAATGCACCAAGGTCTGTAAGAACACGACCGTCGTATCGGCTGAGGCCTTTCCCGAGCTCGAGCAGATGGTCCGCCACCAACTCGGCCTGCCCCCTGCCGCTTCCGGAGGCAACGCGGGCAACACTCGCATTGACGCCGCTCGCGTGCGCGTCGCTTTCGACGACGACAAAGGGCAACCGGCCGAGGGGTGGATGGCGGCGGCCATTGTCGTCCACACAATGCCAGGCGGCGCTCGTGGCGCGGCCTATGATTGGCACGCCGTCAACGTCTTGTTTTTCCGCGCCCCCAAAGGCCAGCTCGACGCGAACGACAAGCTGTTCAAGATGATCGCCAGCACCGTTCATCCCGAGGCGGAATGGCAGAAGTGGAGCAACGGCGTCATTGCCTCCCTGTACCAGAAGAAGCAGGAGGAACTGGCGAAGCAGGCGGCGATGCTTGCCGCGTTCCGCCAGCACGTCGCCGACGTCGTCAACGGAGTCACGGCAAATCAGATGGCCGGCGCCAACCAAGCTGCCTTTGGCCAGGACCAGCTCATCCGCGGCGTGCAGACCTTCCGCGACCCGGCGACTGGCGGAACGCTCGAACTCAGCAACCAGTACGACCATGCCTGGCTCAATGGCGCCAATGAGTACGTCATGAGCGACGAGCCGAACTTCAATCCCAACGGCAATCTCAGTGGCAACTGGAATCAATTAGAGGTGGTTCGACCGCAACCTTAAACAGGACGAGCTGCGCGTAAACATATTGAGGGACCGCCGACATGGATCCCACTGACGGCAGGCCCTTTCAGCAGTAGAGCGTCGTAGTTTCTGTGAGGGAGAATGACGGAAGACGAGAACCCGAGCAACACTGTCGAGGAGGCGGATTGCTGGTCTTCCGTCATTAGGCAGAAAACTCGCACTTAAAGAAACGGGAAAATGGAATCCGATTAAGTGCGCCATCGTTCGACAATGTCGTCGATCAGCACCACGTTTACGGAGGGCCATGCTGCAAAGAATTCAGGGCAACCTTTCGCAGTGGAAGAGAAAGCTGTTAAGATGTTTTTGCGAGCTTTTTCTTTTGTTTTCTTCCTGGCCATCAGCGTGGACCGTCCTGGGCAGTATGCTGAGCTGCTCAGAAATTTACAGGCGGTTTACAGGCGGTTTTGCCGGAAATAGGGGCTGGCTCGGGCATTCTGTGCGAACAGTGCGCTCTATGCAAAACCTGCAAATGCCTTGTCCAGCAAGGTTTTCAGCGAAGTCGTTGCTTTGGCGAGTGGGGACGTAGTTCAGTTGCTTAGAACGCTGCCCTGCCATTCTATTCCCAACATATCTACAGTCTTTTCAATTAGTTGTGCGATACGTGCCCAAGTCGCATTCTAACCAAGTCGACTTCAGTTTTCCTAGTTATTTGGCCTCCAATACCATTTTGAAACACCGTGATACCCGATACCTGGCCGTCACGAGGGGTGCCGGCATCATTGCCGGTCTGTACCAGAAGAAGCACCGAAGAACCGGCGAAGCAAGGGGCGATGATCGCCCAGTTCCAGATGCACGTCGCCGACGTCGTCAACGGAGTCACGGCAAATTCTCGGGCCGGCGTCCAACCGCGCCGCCTTTGGCCAGGACCAGCTCGTCCGCAGCGTGCAGACCTTCCGCGACCCGGCGACTGGCGGAATGTTCGAACTCAGCAACCAGTACGACCATGCCTGGCTCAACGGCGCCAATGAGTACGTCATGAGCGACGACCCGAACTTCAATCCCAACGGCAACCTCACCGGCAACTGGAATCAACCAGACGTAAGCGGAGGTCGGGCTACGTACTGAATGACTTGCAATCGGAAACGTAAAGAAAAGATCAATTAAGTCGAAGGTGTGCGGTCAACTTAATATCTCTTGACGAGCCGCCTGCAGCGACTAAGTAATCGCCCGCCACAACACTCCACTCGCTTTTCTTCACGTCCCAGAATCCCAGATCGATTTGATGAACAACCAAATGAATTTCTCTCGCCTCCCCCGGTTTTAATTCGACTCTGGCAAAGGCTTTAAGCTCATGAATGGGACGGGCGACAGGACTGCCAGGTGGCGATACATAGATCTGTACGATCTCGGTGCCCGGCACCGTTGATCCATTCTTTACTTGCAGAGCAATATAAATATCAGCATCGTTTTGTGCCACTTTAAGCTTGCTGTATTGAAAATCGGCATAACTTAATCCATAACCGAACGGAAATTGGGGAGTGATGTCTTTCGTTTCGAAATAGCGATAGCCAAGAAAAACGCCCTCCGTGTAATTCACATTATCGTGATCCTGAGTTCCGATCGCTCTCGAAGGAGCATCTCCCAGCCTCTTTGGCCAGGTAAATGTAAGCTTGCCTGCCGGGTCAATGTCTCCAACCAACGCTTCCGCGATGGCGGTTCCCCCTTCCATGCCCGGATACCAGGCATCCAGAACCGCGGGAACCGAACTGAGCCAGTCCATCGTAAAAGGGGAGCCGTGAATGAGTACAACGATAGTCTTCAGGTTCCAATGGCTGATTTGTTCAATCAGCTTTTGCTGAGCGACCGGGAAATTCATGTCTTGACGATCCTGGCCTTCGCTGTCGAAACCGTGCCCCCAGCCGCCGACGAAAATTACAGCATCCGCCTTTTTGAGCTTATTTTCTGCCTTGGTAAGTTCGGTACCACTTTGTGTGTCTTTGCCGGGTAATAGCCACTCGAGGCGTAGCGAAGCGTCCCCTTCATAGGCATGATATTGAAGATGAATACTGTAACTTTTATCCCCACTGAGGTACAGCATGCCGGTCTGTGACTGAACATTGCCTCGTCCCACAATGTCGATCAGCGGAAGACCATCGATAGTAAGTCGAGCTGTGTCCTCTGCTTTTAGCCTAAAGGTATAGTTGCCTGTTACGGGCGGCCTTAATATCGCGTCGAACGTGGCATGAAAGTTATCGACGTGAACCTTTGCAGGGTCAGGCGACGCCATCTGCCAGGTAAAGTCGATCTTTGGTTCAATACGTTCTACCGCAGGCTCCGACACACCGTCGTTATAATAACTAGTTCGTATACCTTGCTTGTCACCATCGTATGTCCAGTATTTTGTCTCTATCGGTTCAAATGACTCTGCCGCACCTATATCGATATACTCGACCTCCGCCTGTCCTTGCAGACGGTTGCGAATGCCGTCCAAGGGGGTGACCTCATATGCTGCCTGAACACCGGAGCTTCCACCCATAAGCGCGAGGCATTGTCGTCGTGCAGCGTTCGGCCCCAACACAATCACATGCCTGAGCGTCTTAGGATCGAGTGGCAACATATGTTTGTCGTTCTTCAGGAGAACAAGACTCTCTTCCGCCGCTTTGCGCGCAACAGCCCAATGTTCCGGTGTGTTGATAGATCCGCCCGTATGAGGATCTATACCATCCAAAAGGCCAACGTGACCCATGACTCTTAGAATACGGCGCACCTTATCATCCACGTTAGCCTGTGAGATATCCCCCCGTTCAACAGCTTCCATTAGCGGTTTCCCGAATGGTGTTGTCTCCCAGGTACCCCACGGCATACCTACATCGAGACCGGCTTTGGCAGCACCTATGGTGTTTCGCGCCTGGTTGAAGTCTGTAAGTGCTATCCCCTGAAAGCCCCAGTCTCCCTTCAATACAGTATGAATAAGGAAGTCATTTGTGGCGGCGAGCTTTCCGTTTACGCCATTAGCTGCAGTCATCACTCCCCACGCGCCACCTTGCTGCACAGAGGCCTTAAAGCCAGGTAGGTAAAGTTCCCTTAGTGTCCGCTCATCTACGTTTGACATGTACCAATCGCGATTCTCCTCGCGATTGTTCGCCGCGAAGTGCTTGACGACCGAAGCAACTGCCTGACTTTGAATACCCCTGACCATCCCGGCGCCGAGCTGACCGTCGAGATACGGATCTTCCGTCATGTATTCGAAAAAGCGCCCGCCCAGAGGGTCGCGCTCGATGTTCAGCGCAGGTCCGAAGATCACGGAAATTCCGCTCGCCCGCGCCTCCTGACCAATCACACGCCCAGTCTCCTCCATTAGGAGCGGGTTCCAACTCATGGCCATGCCTATGCCGGAAGGAAAGGCGGTTCCATGCGTTGCCGTAACTCCGCGTGGTCCATCGCTTGCCATCATTGCCGGTATGCCTATCCTTGGCACGCCGGGCAGCTGAGCGAGGCCCATTTGTGTTCCGCCGAAGCACATCCGGATCTTCTCCTCCAATGTCATTTTGCGGAGAATTTCGTCAATACGCTGTTCCGTCGGGAGCTTGGTGTCATGAGACGCACCTAAGACAGATCCCGTGACGACGGCAGTTTGCGCTTGCGAGTAGTGCACTAAACTAGCGAGCACGAACGCACCTATAGTTCGGAAGAAAAATTTCATGAAAATCCACTCGGACCCCTGATCTCGGGATTGCGACAGACCGTGAATTAGCATTGTGAAATAACTATGCGAATTCAAAGTACCAGCCTTGCTCTGCTGCTCCAGGGCGTCTGAGTGACAGGAGTGGTACATCCAGTCTTATGCCGCTACGGCCGCTCTGGGATGTTGAACCTTGCGACGCTCTGATCATGCGACCGCGCGCTACGTTCGGCACACCCAGGCCGGCCCATAACTGGCAGCATCTGTTCTCCTACTGGACCTCACCTCGCGTGTATCCGCCGCTGCTCATCCTCATTCGAAAGCGGTTTGCAAAGATTCTCTCGGCACAAAAACAAACGCGAACGCTGTGCTCCATATGCTTGCGCTATCTGATTATGTAGACATGCGTACCACTGCCGATCTCCTCAGTCTTGTTCTTCGGCAGCGTGATGGTGGCCGTCGTGTTTGCTGGAATCGTGATGGTGAATTGCGTTTGCCGTTGGTGAAGCCTGCCCCAGAGAGCGCGCCATAACGTCCAGCGGTGCCGGCTCTCCTGCCAGTCGGAGACGATCGTGCCGTAGGCGGAGTCGTACTCGGTTTGAAGCCGTGGAAGCGCGGGATCAAAATGAGGGTGAATAGTGAGGTGATGGTAGCCGGGACCCGTCGCGTCGGTGTCGATGCCAGCGGCGCGGCGATAGACCCACGCCATAACGGAGCCGAAGGCGTAGTGGTTATAGGAGTTCATGGCTGGGTCTCCTGTGTCGCCATTCCAGCGTTCCCACCACGTGGTAGCACCCTTTTTTACCATATAGCCCCACGAGGGATAAGTGTCTGACAGAAGAAGTTTGAAGGCGAGATCGGAGTGGTCATTCTCGTCGAGCACAAACAACAGGAACGGAGTGCCAAGGAAGCCGGTGGTGAGATGGTTGCCCCGCGCCTCGATGTCCTTCGCGAGGCGATCGGCCATATTGGCACGAAGCGACGACGGTGCAATGCCTGTGAACATGGTCGCAAGGTACGCTGTCTGTGTATTACCTTCGACACTGCCATCTTCCTTCACAAAAGCTGTGCGGAAGGCTGCAGCGATGCTGTCGTACTGCTGTTGGTACTTTTCGGCATCCGCGGTGCGATTGAGAGCCCTCGCCATTTCGACCATGTCGCGCGCAATCAGTGCCCAGTAGGCAGTACCGATGAGAGTCTTGGGAGTGTTCTGATCGGGTGCGAGCCAATCCGCATAATTATTGCCGAGAGCATTGCGTCGGATATAGTCGGGGTTGTTGTTCAGGATGAAGTCCATCCAGCGTTCCATTGCCCGCCAGGAGCGCTCCACAATCGTGGTATCACCGTACTGCAGCCATGCGGCGTAAGGAATGAAAACACCCGCATCACCCCAGCCAGGCGCTCCAGGATTAGGCCCGAGGACATTTGGTGAAACGTCGGTGAACGCGCCCGCAGCAGTCTGCGCGTCCGTAACGTCAAGCATGAACTTGTGGGTGAAAGCATCGATGTCGAAGTTGTAAGTGCCGGTGCGCCAGAAAGCTCCGGCGTCGCCCATCCAGCCGAGACGTTCATCACGCTGCGGGCAATCGGTGGCAATTGAGACGAAGTTTCCGCGCTGTCCCCACGCACCAAGTTCATTCATCTTGTTGAGCGTTTCATTGGAGCTAGCGAGGCGCACGGAGGGTTTGGCAGGAAGGCTGTTGAATACAAGTCCTTCGATGGTAGCGAGGGTAGGCGGAGTTGGCGCGGCAGTACCGACGTAGGAGAGCTCCACGTAACGAAAGCCGTGGAAGGTGAAGGCCGGCGTCCAGGTCTCGTCACCGTCGCCTGACATAGCGTAGGTGTCGGTGGCGTCAGCATTGCGAAGGTTCTCGGTGTAGATGCTGCCGTCGGGGTTGAGTCGCTCGGCGTAGCGAAGACGCACAACGGTGCCGCGCGGACCGCGGACATGGATGCGAACATTGCCGACTATGTTCTGACCCATGTCGTAGATGGTTGGGTGGACGTCGTTGGATGCGTCAAGCTTGACGGGATGGAGAGTGATCGTGGTGTTGATGGGCAGGTCCGGCTGTGCGGTAATAGCCATGCTGTTATCGGGTGGGATTGCTGTGACGGCTGCCGTCCAGTGGGCGGCGTCGAAGTTGGGCATACTCCAGCCGTGCTGTACGAGGCGAGCATCGTAGGACTCGCCACCATAAATCTCGGAGAAGGTGATGGGCGCGCGCGCAGTAAGCCAACTCGGGTCCGTGACGATAGTCTGGTGCGTGCCGTTCGCAAGTATCAGGTCGAGTTGCGCGCGCAGCAGGTTCGGTCCCGGGGTATAGCGGAAGCCGACCCAAGTCATGGGCGAGCTGTACCATCCGCCGCCGAGCAAAACGCCGAATGTGTTTGTCCCATGGCTGAGGAGTGACGTGACGTCATAGGTCTGGTAGAGCACGCGTTTATGAAAGTCTGTCCAGCCCGGCGCGAGCAATGTGTTCGGTGCGATAGCTTTGTCGTTGATGAATGCTTGGTAGGCACCAAGCGCAGTGATGCTGAGTCGTGCTGTAAGAATCGTGGAGTCAACGCTGAAGTCCTTGCGCAGGACCGAGGCGTCGGCCGCGATGCGATCCGGTCCGGAAATGGCCTGCTGCCCGTCTGTGCCGATGCCAAAAGGAAGTGAGAGCGGGCCCACCGTCTGTGCTCTTTGCCAAGCGACGTCAGAGCTGGTGCGTGCCTCCCACTGCTCGTTCGTAACGATGCGCTCCTCCCTGCCGTCTGCACGGCTAATGTGGATAGAAGCGGCAACAGCCGACGGAGCCTGGGTGGAGGGGGCTTCTGTGCGATGTGAGATGACATCCAACTCTATTTCGTTGTCACCCGGATGAAGCATGAAAGTAATCTCTTCGCGGTCAAAGGCACCCCACTCGGCGTGATGGCCTGACATGTGGCCATTCACGCGTGCAACAAACTCTCCGCGAACGAGGACGTGAAGGCTTGCGGCGTCGGGCTTGGCATTGAGATTGAGATGGTAGAGAAAGTGTGCAGGCGTGGCTGATGGCACGTGCATCGGATCCGAATTCGGAAGCCAGATCCAGCGGATTGTGTTGAGTTCCTGTTCCGCAGCAGGATCTTTCCGGGTGATCCACTGCGCCTTCCAGTCGCCAGGGCTCATGAGACCGGTTTCAAACCATGCCGGCACAGAGGTGGTTAGCTTGCCTTTGTTATCCCAAACGCGGACCTCCCAAAAATAACGTTGCTGTGACCTGATCGCAGCGCCGGCATAGGCAATGTTGACGGATCCCGAAGAATTGATTCGACCCGAGTTCCAGGCATCCGCCTTACTCGGACGAAGACTTTTTACATCCGTAGCGACAAGGATTTCGTACCCGGACTGCATCCAGTTCGGAGTCTTCGCATCACTCTGCCAAGAGAACGTGGGGTGCGGTGTATCAATGCCGAGCGGGCTTTCGAGGGCGTTGGTCCGAAGGTGAATCGGCGCAGCTTGGACAGGCGCTGCTAGGACGAAGAGGGATAAAGCTAGCCTTAGCATTCCGGTTGCGACCTTTCGTTGAAAAATATTACCCGTAGGAATTGACCTGACCGGCAACCTACTCTCCGATTAGCCTCGCTTGGTGCCGTCTTCTATATCGGGTCGTTTCAGTTTTGGAGCGTGTTTCTGCTCACCCCGAGCATAGACTCGAAAAAGCAGAATCCCTCGCTTCTCGTTGATTATCGTCCGCTAGCAGCTAGTCCCAAATAATTTCCGTATCCAACAATGACTGTCGATCCGACTAGGAGGAAAAGTGCTAGCGCCAGCAGTTGTTCAGCCCGAGTGCCTGCGCCTTTCCATTCCTTGAATCCGATGCCCCAGAGACTGCTGAAAATGATGATGCTGGCCATGTGCAGTGTCCAGCTCGAAAACTTGTAACGTCCCATCTGAGTCTCCCCCATGGTGTAGAAGAAGAATTGAAAATACCAAGTTGTTCCAGCAAGAGCACAAAGCAGATAGTTGGCGAGCATCGGGACTCGTTCCACAGTCTGCTCTCGCGCCGGAGTGGCCTCCAATAATTGAACTTGTCCTCGGTGTTCGGGTGTTGACACGATATAGTTGACCACCTCACGACTGGGTGCATCGACGGCAGTCTCGATGACGATCTCCTCACGATTACCATGCTCGCGAGAACGAGAAGCAAAAAACTGGTGTCCGGTTTTATTTCGAACCAGGAGCACCAAGCACCAAGCAAAATTTGTAGCGAAGCCGCCAATGAGCACGACGACCAGGACTGGCAACCCCTGCCATAAGGTCGGAGTTCCGTGCTTCAATGTAAGAACTTTGATAGGATCTCCTGCGGCCAGGCCGTAAGCGAAGCACGCGCTCATAACTCCGGAGAGAATAGCAACGCCGATCCCCTTTTTCAGGTTGAATTCTTTGATCGCGGCTTTTTGCTGCGCCGGCGACATCACGCGCTCTTTCGAAATTCCCGCAAGTCCTGCGGCGGTAATGCCCGCAAGACAGACTAGTATTCCGAAGAGAATGATCCTGCCCGAGCTTGTTCCCACTACTTGGCTCATGAATTCGCCGCGAAAGATCGGGGGCATTAGGGTGCCGAAGGCGGCGCACAGACCTAGCACGACAGCCATCCCGAGCGAGAGGCCCAGGTACCTCATCGTCAATCCGAACGTGAGGCCGCCGATCCCCCAGAGCAGCCCGAAGAAGAAAGACCAGAAAAGAGTTGCCGGCGGTGCCTGTGCAAGTACGGAGAGCAAATCTTTCGTCACTATGAGAGCTATGAGCCACGGAGCAATGATCCAACTGAAGATTCCCCCAGCCAGCCAATAGGTTTCCCATGCCCACCGCTTAACGCCGCGATAGGGAACATAGAAGCTGCCGGAAGCAAGACCACCTAACCAGTGGTAGACGACACCGACGATGGGGTTTGCAGCCATTCTCGCCTCAGTTGTCTGGGATCACAAATGAAATACTTCTTCTAGCGGTTCCATGGCGCGGTCCGGCAAGAGACCGGTTCGTTGTACGAAGAAATCTGCCATCTCACGTTGCCAGCGCTCATTGACTGCATCCTGGGCCATTCCTGCCCGCGCACGTTCGAAATCCTCAGTTTCGAGGTATCCGACTAACAATCCGTCTTCGCGCAGAAATAGGGAGTAGTTATTCCATCCCGCCTGGCTAAGGGCGGCGAGCATCTCCGGCCAGACAGTTCGATGTCGCTCCTTATACTCTTCGACTCGCCCGCGTTTGACCTGCAGAACAAAACAAATTCGCTTCATGTCTTTGCTCAGCGAAGAAATGCCTCTGACAAGCCGCCGTCGACGGGAACGACGTGACCAGTTGTTTTCGCGCTCTGCTCGCTTATGAGCCACACAATTGCGTTCGCGCAGTCCTGTGGAAGAATCGGTCGCCGGGTGAGAGTGCGCTGCGCGTAAAAATCGCCCAGTTTGGTGCGGAGATTCTCCGTGGCTTCCGAATCAGAAAAGACAATCCCGTCTTTTTCGAGGGATTGGATTACTCGGTCACGGGGAAACATTGCAGACCCTGCCACAACCGTAGCTGGCGCGATCGCGTTAACTCGAACCTGAGGCCCAAGCTTGATAGCGAGCTCTCGAACAAGATGGTTCACCGCCGCTTTGCTGGTGTCGTAAGCTTCACTTCCTCTTTTGGCGACGACAGCATTCGCTGAACTCGTCAGCACCATGGCTGCCGGAAGATTCTGGTCGTTGAATATCGACTCGCACTGTTGAGCCAACAGATAATTTCCAGTCACATTTACAAGAAAGGTCTTCGCCCACTGCTCGTCCGTGAGCTCTCCATTGCCTTCCGACACCGGATAGAGAGCTGCCGTGTTCACAACTGCGTCGATCCCGCCAAAGTGAAGCACCGTGAACTTTACTGCCTCGGCCAAGCTCCGTGCTGAACTGAGGTCGACCTGAATGTGTGTTACCTGCTCTCGCGACGACAGGGCAGCCGCTTCATCGGCGACTTTTTCAACTCCTTCCTGATCAAAGTCCGAAACAACGACGTGCGCGCCTTTTCGCGCCAGCAGCGATGCTACTTCTCGTCCGATTCCGCTAGCCCCGCCCACCACCAGAACGATTTTGCGGCCGAATTCGGCCTCGGCTGGCATGCGTTGGAGTTTCGCTTCCTCTAGGGCCCAGTACTCAATCCGAAACGCCTCCGAACGCGGTAGAGCTACATAGTTGTGAAATTGTGTGAATTGATTCGATTGCTCCTCGATTCGCGCTTGTGGCAGCGGACCTGATATTGCTTCATCGTCGAGTGCATTTGCGCCCGCCATCACGTGGATGGCGTTGATGAAGAACTCCGTAGTGATGCGCGCCTCTTTCTTGTTCTTGCCGAAGCCGAACAAGCCCACGCCAGGAATAACCACGACCGAGGGGTTTGTGTCCCGCAGCTTCGGTGAATCCTTCGTCGCGTAGTTGTCGTAATAGCGGCCGTACTCGGTGCGATATTCGGTTACTAGTTCGCGGATGCGCGACTTCAGCACGCTTACATCTTCTCTTGTGGGCTCCCATGGAACAAACATCGGACAGACCCGTGTCCTCAGGAAGTGGTCCGGACAGCTCGTACCCAAGGTGCCCAGCTCTCTCGCCCATTTGGAACTGGCGAATGCGAGTGCGTTTTCATGATCCGTGTAGTGCGCAATCACACGCCGATTTGACGATAACTCGCCGCGCAACGCGGGCAGGATTTTAGCGGCAATCTCCCCGCGATTGGATGCGGCCACACACAGGATCCCGCCAAATGGAGCGGCTTTCTTGTACTGGTGCTCCAGAACAAACTCACCCATTTCATCGATTGTGCGAATGCTGTTCACATAGCACTCGCGCTGCGTCATGCCCCAGGTGAACAGGCCATGGCCCCCGAGAATGATTCCGTCGGCTTCTGGATTCTCTCGAACAGCCCGCTCAAGCAACAGCGCCAACTCAAAACCAGGACGCTGCCATGGAACCCAAACAATACTCCTCCCAAATTGCCGATTGAACTCGTCCAGCTTGCGCTTTCCATTTGCGCTGGCAGCGAGCGCGATGGCCCAGTCCGGATGCAAATGATCGACATGCGGGAACGGGAGGAACGCATGCAGCGGCGTATCAATAGACGCGGCGACCCGGTTCTCGCCAAAAGCGGAGAGCGGATAGTAACGAACCATGTCATCTTCATAGGCTTCGCCGCGGTAAAGTCTCTTGAGCTGCTCCAGTCGATCAAGATAGAGCAGGGCAAATCCGGATTCAGTGATGGATCCAATATCTCCGCCGCTGCCCTTCACAGCGAGCACTCGGACCGGCTCGCTGGTGAACGGGTCCGGCAACTCAATCTTGGAGCTGGTGTTGCCACCGCCGAAATTCGTGATGCGTAGGTCAGCACCTAATAAATTCGAACGGTATCGCAAGAGCGACAGCTGGTTATCTCCCAAAGTCCGCGCGTAGTTCTCGTCCCATAAATCTTTCAGATGAACAATTTCTTGAATTTCAGGCATAAACCATCTCACTGTAGTGTTGGAATCTCTCTGCTTGTTCGTTCCATTTGTCGCTTTCGATCGGCTCGAAACATTCCGTGGGGAACGAGCGGTCCACAATTGCTCGTACTTCGGCAAGTGAACTTGCGCCGCCAGTCGCCAGGATTTGAATTGCAATGTTGCCGAGCGACGTAGCTTCTGCGGGACCTGCCAGCACTCTTCTACCGGTTGCGTCCGCGGTGAATTGATTCAGCAAGCGATTTCTCGAACCGCCCCCGATGATGCGAATCTGCTCAATGCGGCATCCCGTCAACTGCTCAAGATTGGCAATCACCAGGCGATACTTGAAAGCAAGACTCTCGAGTATCGTGCGGACGTACCCCCCCGGGCTTTTCGGGGATGGTTGCTGGGTCTTCGCGCAGAACCGGTCAATTTCAGATGGCATGTCCGCCGGGCACAAAAACGAGGGCTCGTCGGGATCGATCAGGTGAGTGAAGGCCGGCTCACGGGCTGCCAGCTCCATCAGTTCTCGGTATTGGTAACACTGCCCTTGAGCGGTCCATGCTTGACGACAACATTGCAGCATCCAAAGACCCATTACGTTTTTCAAAAAGCGAGTTGTCCCAGCCACGCCGCCTTCATTGGTAAAGTTAAGGCGCAGAGCCTCGGAATTCACAATCGGTGCGTCAACCTCGGTGCCCACCAGCGACCACGTTCCCGAGCTCAGAAATGCCGTCCCCTCACGTGCAGCAATTGCCGCGACCGCAGAACCGGTATCGTGGGAAGCTGGGGCAATCACTGGCGTAGCGGACAATGAAGAGCTTCGAGGAACAGCGGCTTTCAGTGTTCCCACCAGCGAGCCCGGCTCGACAAGCGGTGCGGGCAACTCGGACGGAAGCCCCAGGTTCTCCATCAAAGTTGTCGCCCACGAGCGCGTCACAGGATTCACCATCTGGGTTGTGGTCGCGTTGGTGAATTCGCATGCAACATTGCCAGTCAGCCAATAATTAAACAAATCGGGAATCGTCACTAAGTGTTTGGCCGCCTTCAGTAGTTCCGGCGTATCTCTCTTTGCGGCAAATAGCTGGTACAGAGTATTGATGGGCATGAACTGAACGCCGGTGGTCCAGTAGATCTCTTCTTTCGAGACCCTCTGAAAAACCTCTTCTATGACACCACGGGTCCGTGCGTCGCGATAGTGGTACGGATTCTGCAGGAGCTCGCCGCGCTCTCCGAGCAACGCGTAATCCACGCCCCAGGCATCGACGCCAACGCTGCTGAGTTCCACTTCTTCCAATCGTGCGAGGGCCTTGCGAACTTCGAACCACAAACGCGCAACATCCCAGTGAAGCGTTTCTCCATACTCGACGGGCTCGTTAGCGAAGCGATGCACTTCTTCGGTAGTGATTACGCCGGAGTGGAAATGTCCCAGGACCGCCCGGCCACTCTCTGCACCGAAGTCGAAAGCCAAGTAGGGCCTCTCTCGACTCTCAGACATAGGAAGTGATGCTCCGTGAGTTCTGTGCCGCCCGCGCCTTGGTTATGCGCTCCAGATATCCGCTCTCCCGGAAGGCCTTCATCGGATCTGGCGGCAGTCCCTTCAAACTTCGCCATTCCTGGATCGCAGGCCTGACATCGGTGTTGAAGGCATCCTGCAATAGAGACTCTGCCTGCACAAGATCGCAGGTTTTCTGCGCGACAGCGAGTTTCGCGTGATCGACCAGGGCAGCCTTGGAAAAGAGCTGCTGCGCCATCGTTACAGTTTGAATCATGGCTTCAATTTTGCCCTTGAAGTTATGACTCTGATCGATCATGTAAGCGATGTCAGCACGTGCGCCGGTTTCCCACTCGAAATAGATGATCTCGTGAAAAATCCGGAACACTTGGTAGGGATCGATAGAGCCTAGAGTCAGATCGTCGTCTGCGTACCGGCGGTCGTTGAAGTGAAATCCGCCCAGCATGTTTTCGGAAAGCAGCCAGGCCACGATCTGCTCGATGTTCTGTGAGAGATAATGATGACCGGTATCCACCAGAACTTTTGCCTGCGGGCCAGCTGCAAGCGACAGGAACAACGCCATCCCCCAGTCGGCAATGTCCGTGTGATAGAAGGCCGGCTCGAACGGCTTGTACTCGACCAGCAGACGCTGTTCCGGCGAGAGGGAAGCATGCGACTCCTTCAACCCTTCCTCGAACCATCGCTTACGGTGCCTGATGTTCGCGGTGCCGGGATAATTCGAGCCATCGCCAAACCACATAGAAATGTCGCGGCTCTTCAGCCGGCGTGCAATCTCAATGCTCTCTTTCGTGTGCTGCAAGGCCCGTCTGCGGATCGCTTTATCCGGGTTCCCGAAAGACCCGTATTTGTACTCCTGATCCTGGAAGAGGTTGGGGTTGATCGAGCCGGCTTGGACTCCGTAACGCTCTGACAACTTTCTGATCTCGTCGCAGCTGTCTATGTCATCCGGGCAGTCCCACAGGACATGCAATGCGACGGTGGGACAAACTCCCGTCAGCAGATGCACCTGACCCGCATCGCTAAATTTTTCTTCAATCGTCGAAGCCGCTGCTGGTTGTAAGAACTTGCCGAAACGGGTTCCGGTATTGGCGAAGCCCCATGACGGAATTTCGATGCGAAAGGTCTCAAGCGCTTGGAATACTATTGCTGTCTCTCGTTCATCCATACTCGATTGTCCCTTCCAAGCGAGACTACATACCTGAGCCGCCGCAGGTCACGCGGTTTCAGTGTATTTATGGAATTTCGCACTGCGAAACACAATACATCTTGCCCTTGACTTAGAAGTGATGACTGAGCTAAACATATGGCGGTACGCCATGAGCTTCGGGTTTGGTCGCCTGGCAGCCGAACTCTTCGCAGTTTCGTGATGCAGAACATTCGTCAATACTTTCTGATATAAAGCTACTCTCATGAGCCAAGACGCTCGCGTTAGAGATCCTTATTTGGTTAAGTCGGTTGTTCACTCGTCGAAAATTCTCGCGGCTTTCAGTTCCGCCGGAGAGGCTCTCCCGCTTAAGGAAATCGCCTGGCGGAGTGGACTTCCCAAGACCATGGCCTTTCGCCTCCTCTATACGTTGGAGAAATGCGGCATCGTCGCGAAGGTTGGACCGAACCTTTATTTGTCCAGCGTACGCCCGGTTAAACAGCGGCTTTGTCGACTTGGTTACGCTTCGCAGGGCACCGACTACCAATTCTCCAGAGAGGTTTCCACGAGCCTAGAACGCGCGGCTGCAGCCGATGGAATAGACCTGATTTCACTGGATAATCGCTACAGTCCGAAAATCGCTCAACATAATGCCGATCTCTTGGTGCGCGAGAAAGTGAGTCTCGCGATCGAATTTCAGACAGATGAGGCAGTGGCCCCCATTGTCGCCGCAAAGTACCGCGAGGCAGGAATTCCGATGATCGCCATCGACATACCCCACCCCGGCGCTACGTACTACGGAGCGAACAACTATGAGGCTGGCCTGATCGGCGGACGATATCTCGGCCGCTGGGTCAAAGAGCATTGGCGTTCTGAGCTGGACGAAATCGTTCTTCTCGAATTACCTCGTGCCGGCAATCTCCCGCAGATGCGCCTGAGTGGGATGTTGGTCGGCATCAATCTTGTTCTTCCGAACGCGAACAGCTCGCGCGTTACGCACCTCAACGGGGATGGAGATCTTGGCGCCAGTTTCGAAGTCGTTCGCCGACATATTCGTGGAACACGCTCTCGAAGGATCGCCGTCGGCGCTATCAACGACGTCAGCGCAATTGGCGCGTTGCGCGCATTTGAAGAAGCAGGACGCACCGAGACATGCGCCATTATGGGTCAGAACGCTTCGCCCGAAGGACGCGAGGAATTGCGGGTGCCCAATACATGTTTCGTGGGCTCGGTTGCGTTCTTCCCGGAACGCTACGGGCCCGACCTGGTTCGGGTCAGTCTGGATATTCTCAATAAAAGGCCGGTCCCGCCGGCGGTCTTTGTTGAGCACAAACTGGTGACACCCACGACCGTGAACCACTATTACCCGAATGACAGCCTCCTTCAGGCGCCCGCAGTGACCGGCTGAGATCAGGCCTCTCGGAGCTGGCTTGGCCGAAATGTCACATTCTCGGTCCGAGTGCCAGGGTTTCCTAATGTATAACGAGGCCACCGTGCGGACTTGCTACGAGTGTTGAAAGCAAGGAGAGAGATTTCGGGAACTAGATTCGTAGGATTGGAAGAAGGGTGCGCAGTGAATGTTGCGATGCAAAATGTCCTTCTCCCAGCGTGCAGATGAGCTCATCATGTACGAGCTGAACAAAAGCGTGCTTCACATCAACGTTCTCCTAGCTCAAGACCGAGCTTATAGTCTCAACCTCGTACGTATCGGGCTTGATCCACTTGATGTATCACCAAGCCGGGTGAGCTCTTAGCACGGAATCGTTGCGTCCACAATCAAATACTTGAGTTCATTAGGGGACGGCGCAGCCTGAGAGCAAACCAGTGCTGTTTGTCTCCGAGGGGATTTACGGCCGCGTCGCAACTGAGACTATCATTCTGCATTACAAAACGCACGTGTGACAGCTTCGCTCAGGCGCTAGACACAAGCCTGGAGCCAATTATTTCGTATGACGTAGAAAGAAAGGCATCTTCCAGTTGGAACAAAACTTTCTGCAATATTCTCATTGCGAAATACCGGCGCTTTTCCGATTGTGATTGACGATCTGTCTGGATCGGTGGGAGCATCTGCGCTGCATCGAGATGTGGCGGTACCTCTGTTAGTCGGTGCGTTGGCCGATTTTTTGCAAGCGAACAATCTCGGATTTGTGGGCCGCCAGGCACGGAGGCAGGATTTGCTTTTCCCTGCGGAGAACTCCAGCAGCGGACAAACCGCACCTGTGACAGGAGAAATTCTATGAGTATGAACATGAAGCAAGTGAGCTTTTCGGGACGCCATATAGGTTCTCACTGTGCCGTGGGTGCGAACTTCCAAGGAGAGAACATGAGCAAGGGGCAGAAATTAATTCTAGAGTCTTCGTCACGTAACCCAAAGCGGATCCGCCGGGCACTGAGCGCCTTGTCGTTTGCGGCAATACTCACCGTATTGTTTCCAGCTAGTCTTCTTCAAGCTCAGGTAGCCGGTACTGGGACGATCCAGGGAACAATCCAGGATTCATCAGGTGCCTTCGTTTCCGGCGCAACCGTGACCGCATCGAACGCCGCCACGGGACTTAAGCTTTCCCAGAAAACGTCCGACGCCGGCACATACGCAATTGCGGCGCTTCCAGCCGGCGAATACACCGTCGATGTCCGGGCCCCGGGCTTCGCTCCGATCGTTCAGCAACACGTCATTGTGGATGCGTTGAGCCAAGTAGGGCTGAATTTTAGTCTTCAAGTCGGCTCCAGTGTTCAGCAGATTGTGGTCTCGGTATCGCCCTCGGAAATACAGACGGAAAATGGAACAGTACAAACCACAATCCCCAATTCCACCTACAGTGCACTGCCAATAGCAATGCAGGGCGCCCGCAAAGATCCGCTAGGATTCCTGAATCTGGTGCCTGGAGTGACCCACGACTCGATATGGGCATCACCGGTCATGAACGGCGGCATGCAGCAATCGTCCATGCTGTACGTCAATGGGCTTCTATACGCCAACTCGGAATTTCAGACGGGAATCGAAAATGTCGCGACGATCTCTACTGAAGACATCGATCAATTCCAGGTTTTAACCAGTGGAGTTCCGGCCTACTATGACGGCCAGGGAGTTGTAAATCTTGTGCTTAAGTCAGGAACGAACCACATTCATGGCAGTGTTTATGAAAATATTCGAAATACGGCGTTCGACGCGAAAGGTTTTTTCTTAGGGCCGAACAGTAAGACACCCGTTGAGCATCAAAATGAGTATGGTTTTACTATCGGTGGTCCTGTCCTGCACGATCGCTTCTTTTACTTCGGCTCTTACGATGGCTTTAAGATCAACCAGGGATCTAGCCCCGTATTTGCGACTGTCCCGACAGTGGCAGAGCGTGCTGGTGACTTCAGCCTTGTTCCCGGTGTGATCTACGATCCACAAAGTGGTTTGCCGTTCCCAGGAAATATAATCCCGACCAATCGGATCTCGAATGCGGCGAAGGTGTTGGAATCCTACCTTCCGGCGCCGCAGAACAGTGCCCTTTCGAACAACTATTTCAACTCATTTATAAACGGCGACAAGACTCACGCGTACCTGGCAAGGGTTGATGCTGATCTGACAAACAAGAACCGCGCTACGTTTCTATTCCAGAAGTCAAAGAACCAGCAGCTTTCCCTTGGTGCCATCCTTCCCCTGCCTTATTCCAGCGCCCGCTCTGTTCAAGGCGGTAGTTACGCCGGTCAGATAAGCGATACCCATGTAATAACGCCGAACCTGCTAAATATCTTTGGTGTTCAGTTTCTGCGAAATGAAGGTGTTGTTACCAATCTGACCATAAATGGAAACTATCCGGCAAAGGCGGGGATCTCAGGTCTGCCACCCGGGCAGCCATCCACTGCCTTCCCGGGGATAGTCTTCACTGGCGGTTCGGATGCTCCTACTCCGTGGGCGGAAAGTAACGCTTCGACTGCTTTTCTTGAGGTGCCCCAGTCAGAAACAATACAAGACAACATTCATTGGACGCATGGCAAGCACAGTATGACATTTGGCGGACAAATAATTTTCGAACAGGAGGCGCTCGCAATACCAAGCCTATTGAATGGGTTTTACTTTACTAATGCAGAGACTCAGGGCTACCGTGGAGGAAATGCCATCCCGGGAACCGGAAATGCGTATGCTAGTTACCTCTTAGGCTTGGTCGACAGCGCCAGTGCTCAGGATACCGCTGTTCAAGAAACCGGCGGGCGTTGGCGAAACTATTCTCTGTATGCGCAGGACGACTGGAAGGTGACTCCGAAGCTCACCGTTAATTTCGGACTTCGCTATACGGTTCCAAAACCTTTTGTCGAACAGTTCGATCGCACGTCTTGGTTGGATCCAACCCTGGCCAACTCAGTGGCGAATGGCGCGCCTGGCGCAGTGGTGTTCGCCGGAAATGGACCCGCGTCGTGCCATTGCCGTACCAATATTAAGACGCACTATTTGACTTTCGGGCCGCGGTTTGGTTTTGCCTATGCCCTTAACAGTCGAACTGTCGTCCGCTCTTCCTTTTCGATGGTTCACTTCAACGGTGCGGCCCTTGGCGGAATTGGAGAGCAGCAGGGTTCTGGCACCCTAGGGTATTCGACGAGCCCCTCTTTTAGTAGCCCCAATGGTGGTCAGACTCCGGCATTCATTTTGGACAATGGGTTTCCGGCCTACCAGCGCCCACCATTCTTTCAATCGACACTCAGTGCGGGTTTTACCACAACCGTCCCCCAAGGGTCGGGTGTTACCTATGACCGGCCAGCTACTTCTGGACGTTCTCCATACACCGAAGAATGGAATCTCTATGTTGAAAGGGAATTGCCAGCCTCGATGGTATTGTCCCTTGGTTACGACGGAACATCGAGCCATTTCAACGGAGTGCAGGGGGGGGTAGGTATCTATTCGAATGCAATAAACCCGAAATACTTGGCACTCGGCAATTTGCTCGGCCAACTAGAGAGTCCATCGACCCTGGCCCAAGCCCGGGCGCAATTTCCTGGAATTACGTTGCCGTTTTCTAACTTCTCCGGAAGTATTGGGCAAATGTTACGGCCGTTCGCGCAGTACGATGGCTCGGGTGGGAGTTGGATGGGCTCAGATCCATGGGCGAATTTCGGTACCACGAGTTACAACGCTCTTCAAGCATCCCTTAGCAGACGCATGACGAAAGGGTTGTACTTTCTCGCCGCCTACACTTGGAGTAAAACGTTTGATGAGGGTGGTGAATCGATCCAATTCGGAGGTCAGGCAGCGCGATCCCCGTACAATTTGGCCGCTGAACGATCCGTATCATTGATAGATCAGCCGCAACTCCTGTCTGTCAACGAGGTCTACGCGCTGCCATTCGGCAAAGGGCATATCCTGGGCGGAGACAACCGGGTGGTCAACGCCATCGCTGGAGGATGGCAGATATCGGGTATTGAGCAGTACAATGCCGGCACGCCCATCGGTACGATTTATGGAACCTGCAACTCCTTGGCAAACCAGTATGCGGGAGGTAAAGCATTCTTCTTTGCGTCAACCTCCTGCTATGCAGACTACGCCCCCGGATTTTCCGGAAGTGCCCGTCTCGGAAACATTGGGAGCGGGGACCCAAGGACTACGCCATATTTCAATGTCAACGCCTTTCAGAATGCGGCTGACTTTACGTTTGGAAATACGCCGCGCACTCTCCCTTCACTCCGAAACCAATGGTGGAAGAATGAAAGTCTGTCTGTGGCAAGAACGTTCCAGATCACAGAAAATGTTAGTTTTCAATTCAAGGCAGATGCATTCAACGTGTTCAACCGCACTGTGTTCGGAGGAGTCAATACCAACATTAATAGCAGTTCCTTCGGTCGCGTAAGTAGTCAGTCGAATGTACCCCGGGAATTGCAACTCGAGGGGTATGTAAGGTTCTGATGCATTATGCATTTCGCAAAGCGCCGGGACTGTTGCTAGATGAGCTCCCGGCGCTTCTTTCGCTTCTTTGATTCCGAAATAGGCGATCTTCAATATTTCCCCGACCGCGCTGTTCGTTGCGCAACCACTTTCGGCACAAGGAGGTGCCTCTACCATGAGGGCGAAAATGACAATCCAACTTGCAACGTTCGCCCTGTCCTTGGCATTTGTGCTAGGGAACGTCGCCAATACTTTTGCGCAAGTCACCACCAACGGCAACGGCGGCTCAACCGACGTTGGCACATCATGTCAAACGTTCACATAAGATTGGCTTCGCTGTTGATCTGCGCCACATCGATTCTCTGTGCTGCTGAACAAGGCGGAGAAACCAACTACGCGGACGGACGCCCCGCCGCCACATTACGCTATGACGCACTAGATCAAGGAATCGTGCTTCCATTTGGTGGATGCCCCAAGAACTGTGATAAATATGGTGCGCGCGATGTCTGGGTCCTCGCACACAAAGGCAAGTTCTATATGCACTATGACGCGGCAGGAGAGGCTGGCTGGCTTGCTGCCCTTGCAGTGAGTAGTGACCTCGAGCATTGGAAAAAGCTTGGTACGGTCCTTGAATTGGGCCCGCCTGGAAGCCGGGACTCTGCGAGTGCTTCCTATGGCACAACGTTTTTCGATGGTCACAGCTGGTATACGTTTTATTTGGGTACGCGTTGGTATATGTTTTACTTGGGCACGCCGCATGCCACACCGGCCCCTGATCGGATTCCAAGCTTTCCATATCTCACTCTTGAAGTTCGCTCGCATTCGCCGCCTGGTCCGTGGACGAAACTCCTGGATGTGACTCCGTTTCAGCCCGTGCCCGGTACCTATTATTCAGCAACCGCGAGCCCGGGGCAGATCATACGAAACGGCGCGGAGTACCTTCAGTTTTTCAGCGCGTCAACCGACAAGCCGATTATGCGAACGTTGAGCATCACGCGTACGAGACAGTTGACTGGGACATGGACGATCGATCCATCGCCGATCCTGCCACCCGATGAACAGGTTGAAAATAGCTCGCTGTATTTCGAGAAAGCAAATTCGACGTGGTTCCTGTTTACAAATCACGTGGGCATAGATGCGGAGGGGGAATACACCGACGCCATTTGGGTGTACTGGACGAAGGACCTCAATCGATGGGACCCGAAGAAAAAGGCGATAGTTCTGGACGGCAAAAACAGTAAATGGTCAAAACTGGAAGCTGTTAGGATGTTTTTGCGAGGTCCATTTGCCTTTGTTTTCTTTCAGGCCATTAACGCTGGTCGCTCTGAGCAATGCGCAGTTCGCTCAGAAATTTATTGGCGATTTATTAGCGGTTTCTGCCCGATTAGGAGCAATCAGGGTCGGTCAGGGCAGATTGGGCATTATATGCAAATCGCGCAAAGCCGCATAGACACTGGCGATTTCGCATCTCGTTGATTTGGCGAGTGGGGACGTAGTTCAGTTGGTTAGAACGCTGCCCTGCCATCGTGTTTCCGTCGTAACCCCATTACTTCCAGTATCTTACACGAAACGCGGCTAGGCGGCATTCTAACCAAGCCTGCTTTTCATCTCACGTCGCCATCCTTAATATAGCTTGGGTCGCCGAAGGCTACCGAAACGGCCGCTGAAATGTTCGCCGGTCGGGAAAGTGGACGCCCTGATCTTTGTCTTCCTGACGGGGGAAACGCGTTCGGTTGTGGACATACGATTCCGGCAGTGGACACTCCTCACGTCGTGTAAATCTTCTTTGGATCTCGAAGTTCTTAGTTTGTAACAAGATAGTTCTATTGGAGCCTTGGCCTGCGAGTTGCATAATCTTCAGCGATGGATATCGCGCGGCCTGAGTTCAAGCTTCAAAAAAGACGCCGCCAGCTTATCTGGTTGGCAGTGAGTATTGTCTGCCTGGGCGCGGTCACCATTGGGGTGTCGAGGCTTAAACCGGCGGCGCCCGAAGTCGAACGCAGCACCGTCTGGACTGACACCGTGAAGCGCGGCCCCATGCTGCGTCAGGTCCGAGGCCTTGGCTCGCTTATTCCCAGCCAGGAGTTCACCCGTCAAATACCTGCGGAGACCGAAGCTACGGTAGTCCGCATTCGCATGCTGCCCGGGTCACAAGTCAAAGCCGACACAATTCTGCTTGAGATGAGCAACCCGCAAGTGGAGCAAGAGGCGGTTGACGCGGAGCTGCAGTTGAAAGCTTCAGAAGCCGAGTATCAAAGCCTGCGGGTGAAGCTGCAGAGTGATTTGATGACCCAGAAAGCCGGAGCCGCCACAGTGACCGCTGACTACAGTCAGGCCAAGCTCCAGTCTGATACTGACAAGGCACTATATGACCTTGGAGTCATCTCGGGGCTCGCGTACAAGAATTCGAAAAGCAAAGCTGACGAACTCACGACGCGCAACAACATTGAAGACGAGCGCCTGGATATCAACCAGAAAGCGATTCAATCGCAGCTTGCTGAGCAGCAGGCGAAAGTGGAGCAAATCCGCGCGCTCGCCGGACTGAAGCAGAAGCAATTGAATGCCTTGAAAGTGGGGGCCGGAATTGAGGGCGTACTGGTCGACCTGCCCTTGCAAGTGGGCCAGCATGTGTTGCCGGGCGCGATGCTGGCGAAGGTCGTGCAACCGGATCACCTGATTGCGGAATTAAAGGTTGCCGAGACCCAGGCGCGGGATGTGCAAATCGGCCAGCCGGCTTCAGTGGACACGCATAACGGGACCGTTGTGGGCACCGTAATGCGCGTCGATCCCGCCGTGCAAAATGGCACCGTGACCGTGGATGTCAAGCTCACCGGGGAACTTCCGAAGGGTGCGAGGCCGGACCTGAGTGTGGATGGAACAATTGACCTGGAACGGCTGGACAACGTCCTGTACGTTGGGCGACCCGCTTTCGGTCAAGAGAACAGCACTATCAGCTTATTCAAAGTTGACACTGACAACAAAGGCGCAGTACGCGTTCCGGTAAAAGTTGGACGCGCTTCGGTGAACTCCATCCAGGTCATCGAGGGCCTGCATGAAGGCGACACGGTCATTTTGTCCGACATGTCGCGCAACGATAATACCGACCGCATTCGGCTTGATTAGCAACCGGCGGTCACTGATCAATAACTACTTAGTACGAGGCAGAACCCATGACCGAAGCAGGACAACCACTGATCCAGATTGAAGACCTGACCAAGATCTTCTACACCGATGAGGTCGAAACCCACGCGCTCTCCGGAGTTCATTTGGCAATTCGCAAAGGAGAGTACGTCGCCATGTCCGGACCTTCGGGATGTGGCAAGTCCACGCTGCTCTCGATCATCGGCTTGCTCGACACGCCGACTGACGGAAAATATCAGTTGAATAGCCAGCCCGTCGAGAACCTGGATTTCGGCCAGCGTTCGCGTATTCGCAATCAGGAAATTGGTTTCATCTTTCAGAGTTTCAATCTGATTGGTGATCTCACGGTCTATGAAAACGTCGAGCTGCCGTTGACCTATCGCCAGAAGATGCCGTCTGCCGATCGCAAGAAGCGAGTGATGGAATCACTTGAGCGTGTCGGCATGGCGCATCGGGTCCGTCATTATCCCTCGCAGCTTTCGGGCGGACAGCAGCAGCGAGTCGCCGTCGCCCGGGCTCTTGGCGGTCATCCTTCGATCCTGCTCGCCGACGAGCCTACAGGAAACCTGGATTCGCGCAACGGCGAAGCGGTCATGGAGCTGCTTCAAAACCTACATCGCGAAGGCGCAACCATCTGCATGGTTACGCACGACCCCCGCTTCGCGAAACATGCACAACGTGAAGTCCATCTCTTTGACGGCAAGGTGGTCGCGGAAGAAGACCTGCAGAAGTTGATGCAGGACGTGCACGCATGAGCAACCTGATCCAAGACGTTCGCTACGGACTGCGAATGCTGGCCAAGAGTCCGGGCTTTACCGCGGTCGCGATTCTCTCCCTGGCCCTGGGGATCGGCGCAAACACGGCCATCTTCACTCTTATTAATGGCCTAATGCTCAAGTCACTGCCGGTGCGCGACCCACGGCAACTGGTCTCGTTTGGCAAGGGGACAGACGGAGGTGAGGTGGATGGCATCGGCCCCGGACCGCTCGATATTTTTCCGTACGACTTTTATAAGCAGCTTGAGCGAGAGCACGAGCCGTTACAGGATGTTTGTGCCTCCGGGAGTTTTCCGGTCAGGGTCAGCGTGCGATCGAGCGGCGCGGGGAGCGGGCCCGCAACCCAGGCAATCAGCCATCTTGTTTCAGGAAACTTTTTCAGCGTGCTGGGCGCGGAGCCGGTGATGGGAACAGCACTGACTGCGGCGGATACTGATGCTGCGGGCGGTCATCCCGTCGCCGTAGTTAGCTACCGGTACTGGCAGCAAGAATTGGCGGCTGACCGTAAGGCGATCGGCGGAGCGATCACAATCAACGGGACGCCATTCACCGTCATTGGTGTGATGCCGCCTAACTTTTTCGGTGCCGAACTTAACGCAGATGCGCCGGATATGTGGCTACCTCTCACCATGCAGCAGGAGGTGATGCTGCAGCCTTCACTGCTCAATCCCCATGGACTCTACTGGCTTCACCTGATGGGCCGGCGCAAGGACGGCATCGGTGTACAGCAGGCCCAGGCGTGGGTGACGAACCGCCTTCAGCAATTCATGGCGGACAGGGAAGGCGCGCAAATCTCCACCCAACGCAGGAACGAGATCCAGAAGATTTATGTTCCGCTATTGCCTGGCGGCCGCGGTGTTTCGCACCTTCGCGAACAGTTCGAGCAGCCCTTGCGCATATTGATGGGCGTCGTAGTCCTGGTGCTCGTGATTGCCTGCGCCAATCTGGCGAATTTCCTGTTGAGCAAATCGGTGTCGCGAGAGCGCGAACTTTCCACGCGGCTTGCTCTGGGCGCGGCCCATTGGCGTCTCGCGCGTCAGATATTGACCGAGGCCGTACTCCTCTCTTCGATTGGAGGAGTCCTGGGCCTTTTGTTCGCTTTTTTGGGAACACGAGCGCTCGTGGACTTTGTGGTCGCCGGCGCTAAGCACACGACCCTCGATCCCAAACCCGACCTGCACGTTCTGGCCTTCACTTTTGGCGTCTCGTTGCTCACAGGAATAGCTTTCGGAATCGCGCCGGCGCTGCAAATTTCGCGGATGAGTGTTGCTCCTGCCCTCAATGCCACTATGCGAACCGCAGTAGGAGCGGGAGGGCGATCGAGCCGCCTGCTTCCAAAGACCTTGATCATCGCGCAAGTGACGCTGTCTCTTGTCCTGCTGGTTGGCGCTGGGTTATTTCTGCGCACCTTGCAGAACTTGCGCAACCAGGACTTTGGCTTCAACCGGCGCAACCTTCTTCTTGTATCTTTCGATCCCAAGCTTGCGGCATATAAGTCTGAACAGTTAGATGGCCTTTACGAGCGAATTCTCAGCCGCCTCAGCGCGCTGCCGGGGATTAAGTCAGCGGCAATTGCCGGACGCCGCCAATACATGGCGGCAGTTGGAACTCCCCCATCTTCGTTCAGGGATACACGCCTGTGCCGAACGAAGATATCTCGACTCTATTCAATCGCGTATCGCCGCAGTATTTCGAAACAGTCGGCATACCTGTATTGCTCGGTCGCCCTGTTAGTTTGCAAGACACTCAGACCTCAACAAAAGTCGTAGTCGTAAACCAGGCGCTGGCTGACCATTTCTTTCCCCACGGCGATGCGATTGGCCACCAGTTCACCATTGCCGATCCCAGCGTTCCCGGTTCATGGCAGATTGTGGGCGTGGTCGGAGATGCGAAATACAATAGTCCGCGCGAGAAGCCAAAGCGGATGATCTATCTTCCGTTGGCGCAGCTTAGTGCAGACGATAAGTTCGCCTACTGGCTGCAGTTGCAAGCTGCCGGCGATCCGGCGAGCGTGGCGGGCGAGGTCCGGGCGGCGCTTGCCGAGATCGATCCCAACCTACCTCTTCTTGAAATGAAGACGATCACCGAGCAAGTGGACCTCTTCATGGATAACGAGAGGTTAATCTCGCAGCTCTCCGGCTTCTTCTCACTGCTGGCTATCTCGCTGGCCTGCATCGGCCTGTACGGAGTCATGACCTACAACGTAGTGCGCCGCACGAATGAAATCGGTGTCCGCATTGCACTCGGCGCGCAAGACCGCGCCGTGCTTTGGATGGTACTGAAGGAATCGCTGCTGCTGCTCGGGATTGGGGTCGCCCTGGGAATTCCGGCGACTCTGGCTTCCACGCGGCTTGTTCAAACCCAACTGTTCGGCGTGAGCGCGTCTGACCCGACCACGCTGGTCGTAGCAGTCCTGGCGATTTCTGGTGTAATCCTGCTTGCCGCGTATTTTCCCGCACGTCGCGCAGCCAAGGTCGATCCCATGGTGGCGCTGCGGTATGAATGAGGTAATCATGACCGGACTCATCCAAGATGTTCGCTACGCTCTGCGGCAGTTGCGCAGTAAACCTGGATTCGCTTTCACGTCGGTGCTTACGTTGGCGCTCGGCATTGCTGCGAATGTGGCAATCTTCAGCGCGGTGAACGGAATCATTCTGCGTCCGTTGCCGGTGTCACATGCTGAGCAAATCGCAGTGCTCGCGGCTCAGCAGCAGGGTGCGCCGCTTGGCGTTTACTTCCTGTCCTATCCCGAACTCGTCGACCTTCGCAAGCAGGCGGACACCTTCTCCGATCTGTTTGCCTCCGAAGTGGCTCTGGGAGGCATGAGCGCCGACAACAAGGCCGATCATTTTGTCGGCAGCAATGTCAGCGGGAATTATTTTTCCGCGTTGGGCGTGAAGCCTGCATTGGGCCGCCTGTTTCTGCCCGGCGAAGGCGAACATGTCGGATCAGAGGACCAGATTGTTCTCGGCTACTCATATTGGCAAAAGAGATTTGCCGGCAGTTCGCAGGTGATCGGCAAGCAGGTGCTGGTAGACGGCAAGCCGGCGACCATCATCGGCGTTACGTCGAAAGAATTTCACGGTACCTCGTTCGCTTTGAACATGGACGCTTACCTGCCGATGAGCATGAGGACGGTGACCGATCCGAGCCTGTGGACCAGCCGCGACGACCGGCAGTGGATCGTGATGGGCCGCCTGAAACCCGGCGTCTCTCTCGCGCAGGCTCAGAGCTCGATCAGCCTCATTGCCGACCGCCTCGCAAGCGAATATCCCGCGAGCGAAAAAGCTCTCAATATCCAGGTTATGTCTGAGCGCTTCTCCCATCCAGTTCCGTTGCCCAACAACATGATCGCAGTTATCGCCAGTCTTTTTCTGTCGCTCGCGATTGTTGTTCTGCTGCTTGCTTGCGTAAACGTCGCCAACATTCTGCTGGTGCGTGCCATCTCTCGCGAAGGCGAAATGGCTATACGTACCGCGATGGGCGCCAGCCGAGCGCGCCTGATCACGCAGGTTCTGATGGAGAGCATGCTGCTCGCGATGTTCGGCGCGGCCGCCGGAATCGCGCTCGGAACATGGGCAACACACTGGATTGCCGACCTGCGCCTCGCCTCATTTATTCCTGTCACTCTCGACTTCGGCCTTGATTGGCGAGTTGTCGCCTACGTGCTCGCTGCGACGCTCTTCACCGGTCTGCTTGTCGGACTATGGCCGGCGCTGCGGGTCGCTCGCGCCAATGTGAACCAGGCTCTGCGCGAAGGCGGACGCAGCGGATCAAGTGGTGCCGCTCGCCATCGCGTGCGCAGCATTCTGGTCGGCGCACAGATGGCCGGATCGCTGATTCTGCTTATCATCGCGGGCCTGTTTGCGCGCAGTCTGCAGTCTGTGCAGCGCATGTATCTCGGATTCGAACCGGATCATCTGCTGAACGTGATTCTCGATCCGCATGAGATCGGATATGACGAGGCACGTACAAATGCTTTCTATATCGACCTGGAAGACCGGATCCGTGCGCTGCCGGGAGTTCGATCAGTCAGCCAGTCATACAGCGTGCCCATGGGAAATTACTCCGATGGAGATACAGTCAAAGTTGAGGATCATCCTACGCCCGTGGGGCAGCAGCCGCCGACGATCATGGACAACTTCGTCGATCCGCCGTACTTCCAGACCATGAGGATTCCGTTGCTGCGGGGCAGGGGCTTCACCGATTCTGACAACGACACTTCCACTCGCGTAGCCGTCGTGAATCAGGCAATGGCGCAGCGGTTCTGGCCCAATGAAGACGCCATTGGCAAACGTTTTGAGGCCCAGGGCTCAATCTGGCAAGTGGTGGGGGTTGCACAGAACGGAAAGTATGCTTTTATCGGCGAGGACCAACAACCTTTCATGTATCTCCCGCTGAAGCAAAGCTTCATGTCCATGCGAGTTCTGCAGGTTCGCACCTCCAACGCTCCGGAAGCGCTGATTGCGCCGGCGCAGAAAGTGATCAAGGGGATTGACCCAGGTCTGCCGATTTTTTCTCTCACTACCATGAACGACTCCCTCGCCGGCGCCAACGGATTCATGATCTTTCGCCTCGGCGCCGCCCTCGCGTCGTGTATCGGCGCCTTAGGGCTGATTATGGCGGCGGTGGGAGTGTACGGCGTCGTAGCGTTCGCCGCGAGCCAGCGCACGCGAGAGATAGGAATTCGCGTGGCTCTGGGAGCGACTCGCGCGCAGGTGCTGAAACTGGTGGTTCGCCAAGGTGTGTGGGTCGCGCTTGCAGGAGCAGGCATCGGATTGCTGGTCATGATCGGCATCAGCCGAGGAATCGCCAATCTCCTCGTGGGAGTGAGCGCCACCGATCCACTCACATTCGCCTTCGCGACGCTATTCCTGATCGTCGTAGCTCTTTATGCGTGCTATGTCCCGGCGCGAAGGGCGATGAAACTTGATCCCATGGTGGCGCTGCGGTACGAGTGAGGAAAGAGAAACATGAACGGATTAATCCAAGACGTTCGTTACGCACTGCGGCAATTGCGCAAGAGCCCGGGGTTCACCGCAGTTGCTGTTGTAACCCTAGCGCTTGGCATCGCCGCCAACACCGCAATCTTCAGTGTGATTGATGCGGTGCTGGTGCGCGCACTTCCGTTTGGCGCGCCTGACCGGCTGGTGTGGCTCAATGGTAAGTTTACGATGACTGATGAAGCGGGCGTTTCTCCCCCGGATTTTCGCGATTACCGGGCAACCAACCGAACCTTCGATGGGCTTGCGGCGATGGGCTACGCTCCCGGCCCGGCCAATCTCTCTGGCGACAAGCCGGAGCAGGTGCTTACCACCATCGCATCCGCCAATTTTTTCGACTGCCTGGGTGTGCGGCCGTTGCTGGGGCGGGACTTTCTACCGTCGGACGAGCAAATGAATCTGCCGCAAGTTGCCATTCTTGGGTATGGACTGTGGAAGCGTAATTTCGGCGGCGATCGCAACATCGTGGGACGAACCATCAGGATGGATGGGCAAAGCTTGACTGTTGTCGGAGTACTGCCTTCGGACCTGCCTCTGCTCAGCGAAGCCCAGCTGTGGTTGCCGACTCCCATGCTGAATCCCGGAATGAACATCCGCCTTGGGCATTCGCTAAAAGCAATTGGGCGCCTCAAGCCGGGAGTGAGCCTCCAACAATCGCAAACTGACTTGGACGCGATTGCCTTGCAGCTCGCGCATCAGTATCCCGACACGAATAAGGATTGGTGGATGCGGCAGCGGCCCCTAAGGGATGTGCTGGTCGGGCCGGTGCGTCCGGCGCTGTTGCTGATGTGGGGCGCAGTTGGGCTTTTGCTGCTGATTGCATGTGTCAACGTTGCGAACTTGTTGTTGGCGCGGTCCATCTCGCGGCAAAAAGAATTTGCGCTGCGGGCGGCGCTGGGTGCAAGTCGCGGGCGAATGATCCGCCAGGCGCTAACTGAGAGCGTGATGCTGTCACTCGCCGGCGGCGCCATGGGCGTACTTGGCGCCACGTGGGCAGTTCACGCGCTGCATGCGTTTGGGCCGCTGAGCGTTCCGCGTCTCAACGAGAGCGGAATTAATCCAGCGGTGCTGGGGTTCACGGTTGGAATCTCATTATTGACTGGCGTTGTGTTTGGTTTGGTTCCGGCGTTGCAGATTTCTGGAGGCAAGTTCAGCCAAGGGCTAAAAGAGTCAGGTCGGACGTCGGCGCCGACATCGCACAAACGATTGAGCAGCGCGCTGGTTATCGGTGAAATTGCGATGTCGCTCACGCTGCTGGTCAGCGCCGGTCTGCTACTGAAGAGTTTTTGGCGGCTGATTCACGTGGCCCCAGGCTTTCAGACGGACCACGCTGTAACCGCGCGCCTGAGTTTGAACCCGCCGGCATATGGCCGATATGGCGATCCGCAACAGCGGGCGAGATTCTGGCGGCAGTTCGAAGATCAAGTAAAGGCTCTGCCAGGAGTCGAAGCGGTGGGCGCGACCTCCGAGCTCCCGCTCAGCGGCCAGCACAGCGACGACCCGTTCCACATTCCCGGGCGCAGTTATGGTCCGAGTGAATTCGACGACGCCCAATTCCGTCAAGTGACACCCGGATATCTGGCAGCTATGCGTATTCCTCTCATATCAGGACGATGGCTCGATGAGCGCGACAACGCAGACTCCCCGGGCGTGATTGTGGTTAATCAGGCTTTTGTAAAACGCTTCTTCGCTGGCGAAGACCTGCTCGGCAAACGTCTGCGACTCATGGGGGATCCGCAAGCGGTGCGCGAAATCGTAGGCGTCGTCGGAAACATCACCCATATTGCGCTCAGTGAACCGGACTGGCCGGAAATGTATGTCCCATATGCGCAGTTTGCGCCGCCGAGTATGAATGTTGTCGTGCGCGCCGCCGCCAACCCGATGAATCTATCTGCCGCGTTACACGACCGGGTGAGCGCAGTCGACAAAGACGTCACGCTTTCAGCCGTAACCTCAATGGATGATGTTCTGGGCGCGTCCGTCTCTCAGCCGCGATTCTCGTCACAACTGCTCGGCGTCTTTGCCGCACTCGCCCTGCTGCTGGCCGCGATCGGACTCTACGGACTGATGGCCTATTCCGTGACTCAACGACGAAATGAAATCGGTATCCGAATGGCGTTAGGCGCAACCCGCGAGGACATCCTCAAGCTCGTGCTCCGGCACGGTTCGGTCTTGGCTCTGGCGGGAATGGGTATTGGGCTAGGCGCATCGATGATCGCGACTCGCGTTTTGTCGAGCATGCTGTTCGCCGTGAGTCCGACCGACCTGCTGACCTTTGTGGAAGTTGCGCTCCTGTCGGCGGCGGTTGCGCTAGCGGCTTGCTACGTGCCCGCCCGCCGCGCCACGAAAGTCGATCCCATGGTGGCGCTGCGGTATGAGTGAGGATGGAGAAACAAGATGAATCTCTGGCGTGACATCGGCTTCGGTCTTCGCCTGTGGCGAAAGAGCTACCGCTTCGCCGCGGTCGCGGCCCTCACGCTCGCCCTTGGCATCGGCGCGACCACCGCGATCTTTAGCGTCATTTACGCCGCGCTATTGGAACCGATGCCATATCCGAACCCAGATCAACTGGTGATGCTGTGGTCGAAATTCCCAGGCGGCAAAGGCTCGGTCTCGCCGGGCGACTACTTGGATTGGAAGCGGCAGAATACCGTCTTCCAGGATGTAAACGCCTGGAACGGAACCACTTTCAATCTGGCCACGGCGGAACAACCTGAACAAGTCAATGGAGTGGCGGTGACTCCGGGTTTCTATCGCATGACGGGAAACAAGTTCCTCATGGGGCGCGACTTCGTCCCTGAAGAGGGTGAACTCGGCAAGGAGCACGTGGTTGTTCTGACGCACCGACTTTGGCAGCGTCTGGGAAGCGACGCGACTATTCTCAGGAAGCAGCTTCGAATCAATAGCGAGGGGTACACCGTTGTTGGCGTGTTTGCGCCCGGCACCAACGATCGCGAATCCTTCGATCTAGTCGTGCCGTTGGCCTTCAAGCCTGACCAACTCAACCACGATTCTCATTGGCTGTTGGCCATGGGGCGGCTTAAGCCCGGAGTTTCCCTGAGCCAGGCCCAGGCGGACCTGGACGTAATCGCAAACCGGCTGGCGCAACAATATCCGGAATCAAACAAGGACCGGGGAATCAGCGTGGAGCTTATGCAGGGCGACTTCGTGCCTGCGGACACGCGCAAAACGTTGTGGCTATTGATGGCCGCAGTGGGATTCGTCTTGCTCATTGCCTGTGCGAACGTGGCCAATCTGTTGCTGGCCCGTGCGACGACCCGTCAGCGCGAAGTTGCGGTGCGCGCGTCGCTGGGCGCATCGCGACTTCAGGTATTTGCGCAATTTCTCAGCGAAAGCCTCGTACTGGCGGTGATTGGCGGAGTGCTTGGCACGGCTCTGGCTTTCATCATGATCAAGGTTTTCACCAGCGCAATGCCTGCTTACACATTGCCCTCGGAAGCAGACGTGCGGTTGAGCGTCCCCGTGCTGGTCTTTACGCTGATAACGACAATGATCGCTGGTGTGCTCTTCGGATGCGCTCCGGCCTGGGAAGCTTCGAAACTCGACCTGAATGAAACTCTGAAGGAAGGAAGCCGTGCCTTCTCTGGTCACGGCCGTCACCGGCTGCGGCGCGGATTGGTGATCGCAGAAGTTGCGTTGGCCCTCACGCTGCTTGCCAGCGCCGGCCTTGCGATTCACAGCTTTTGGAACGTGGCGCGTGTAGATCCCGGCTTCCGCACCGACCACGTCCTCACGTTTTCTCTGCCCGTACCCGATAAACGCTTTTCGCAGCCTGAGCAGATCGTGAGTTTCTACCGGCAGTTACTCGAGAAGCTGGAATCCTTGCCAGGGGTGCAGCACGCCGAAGTGGGCACAGCCACACCGCTGCAAGGCGCACAGCTCGGACTAGCATTCAACATTGTGGGACGCGAGGTTGACCTCGGCTCTCGGCCAGGGGCTCAATTTGGGATGGTCAGTCCTGGGTTCTTCCAGACGTTCGGCATTCAGATGATGAACGGACGCACGTTCACCGACCAGGATGTTGCAGGCGGTATGCGGGTTGCTGTCGTAAACGAGTCGTTTACAAAGCACTTCTTGCAGGGCCTAGATCCGCTGAGGCAGAAGCTCGCCGTCGCGCAATTGAACCCCGGTGTTGGCAAGCTCGGCCCGATCATCGAGTTCCAGGTTGTTGGAATTTATCACGACTTTCGCACCAACGGACTTCGCAACGAGTACCCGCAGATCGTTGTGCCGTTTTATCAGACCCCATGGCCGCAAGCCACCATTGCGGTTCGGACAAGTGGCGATCCGGCGCTGATGACGAAAACCATCGCGGCAGCGGTGCACATGATTGGTCCCGATCTGGCGCTCGCGGACTTGAAAACGATGGACCAGATCGAAAGCGAATCGCTAGTCAGCGACCGCTTCGTCTCTGAGCTATACGGCGCCTTTGCAGCGGTTGCGCTCTTGCTTGCGGCGATTGGGATTTACGGTGTGATGGCATTCATGGTTACACAGCGCACCCACGAAATTGGACTGCGCATTGCTCTTGGCGCGGACCAGCAACAAGTTCTGAAAACCATTTTGAGCGAAGGTCTAGCACTAGCCGCCATCGGCTTAGTTATTGGACTGGGAGGCGCATGCCTTGTGGGCCGCGCTATGCGCAGCACACTCTACGGCGTCGGCACAGTGGATTTCGCCGCATTCGGCGCGGTGTCGTTCGTCTTGCTAGGCTCCGCTCTGCTTGCGTGTTATGTCCCTGCCCGTCGCGCGGCCAAGGTCGATCCCATGGTGGCGCTGCGGTACGAGTGAAGGGGGATGTGGAACGACGACGAAGTTGCAACTGAGGAGAAAGCATGACCAACTTAGTTCAAGACCTTCGTTACGCGCTGCGGCAGTTCCGCAAGGCGCCCGGTTTCACAGCCGTCGCCGTGCTTACGGTCGCGCTCGGAATTGGTGCCACTACGGCAATCTTCAGTGTTGTCAATGGAGTGCTGCTTCGGCCCCTGCCCTACGCCGATCCGGGCAGAATCATGGCAATCTTCGAGGTCACAACCAAGGGCACATGGAACCGGGTGGCCGACCCGAACTTCGATGATTTTCGCGATCAAAGCCGCAGCTTTCAGGCGATTGCAAAGTACAGCGCCTATATCGCAGCCGTTTCCGGCGGTTCGGATCCGACGCGCTCGATGGTTGCACACGTCTCTCCCGCGTTCTTCAGGGTTTTCGCAGTTCAGCCGGTCATCGGTCGCAATCTGACGGCCGCCGACACTAATAAAGGTGCGACTCCGGTTGCCCTTGTCAGCTACGGATACTGGAAGCAGTATCTAGGGTCATCTGCGGATCTTTCCCAGCTGCACTTGAAAATTGACAACACCATCTTCACCGTCATCGGTGTGCTTCCCGAAGGATTCCAATTCCCGTCTGATGCCGCGCTTTGGGTACCGGCCGACCTCAAAGGCGAAAATCCCAGCAGGAGTTCGCACAATTTCAACGCAGTCGGGCGTCTTCGAAATGGTGCCACGGTCGAACAAGCGAATGCGGAAATCAGTGCGATTGCGCGCCGCATTCACGACACCTCCAGCGAGCAGGGGGACTTTCTCCTGAAGGACGCAACCGTCGTCCCGCTGCAAGATTCAATAACTGGACAGGCCAGGCCGGCACTGCTCGTTCTGCTCGGAGCTGTCGGATTTCTCTTATTGGTTGCTTGTGCGAATGTCGCGAATCTGCGGCTCGCCCAAGCTTCCGTTCGAGAGCGTGAACTCGCCATTCGCAGCGCCCTGGGAGCACCGCGGAGACGATTGGTTCGGCAATTCGTGACGGAAGCGTTCGTGCTTTCACTTCTTGGCGGCGGCCTCGCCGTAGTCGGGGCCGATTTCGGAGTGACTGGATTACTCGCCCTCGCGCCGCAGAACCTTCCACGCCTGAACGAAGTCTCGATCAACATGCCGGTCCTTGTATTCGCGTTTCTGCTTTGCTGCGGCGTCGCAATCGGAATCGGCGTATTCACGGCAATACGAGCTACCGCTGTCGATGTCCGCAAGGGCTTAGCGGAAGGCGGCCGCGAACAGGCGAGTTCTCAATCCAGCCAAAGAGTAGGGCGAGGAATTGTGGCGGCGCAGATTGGCACCACACTGGTTCTCGTGGTAGGAGCAGGACTGCTCGGACGCAGTCTGATGAAGGTGCTCGAAGTGAATCCCGGCTTTCAGGTGGACAAGATTGTCACTATGGATGTGTCACTTCCGTGGCCAGATTGGACTGATTGGAAAGCGAAGTCAGGTCAGGCAATTTTCTTTCGCAATCTGATCGAGCAACTGAAACAAATTCCAGGTGTGCGCAAAGTCGGCGCCACGAGCGGCCTCCCAATGGATGGCGGCTTCGCCAATGGCCAGTTTCTGCTGATGAGGCAGAATGAAGTGCTCAAAAATCCCACGGATTTGGAATCCCTGGCTCGCGAGTTCGACATCCTATTCCGCCAAAAAGACCGCCTTGGGATAGCAGATTTTTGCGTCGCGACTGACGGATATTTTCAAGCCCTCGGAATTCCCCTCCTTAAAGGTCGCACATTTGACGAACGTGACGGCTCCGAGTCGCCGCACGTTGCTGTAATCAGCGCATCCCTGGCGCGCGAGCGCTGGCCCGGCCAGAATCCCATTGGTCAGACCATTGAGTTTGGGAATATGGATGGTGACATCCGGCTGCTTACGATTGTTGGCATTGTTGCGGATGTTCATGAAAACGGTGTCGATACACCGCCAAACCCGACTGTCTATGTGAACTTGTTTCAGCGCCCGCATCCGGCGATGACATTGACGATGCTGAGCGATGCGGACACGCAACAAGTCACATCGGCAGCACGCAAGATTTTGCACGAGCTGAATCCGGAGATTCCGCCGCGCTTCCGGACGTTCTCGCAGGTCTATTCTGCTTCGCTTGGCTCGCGCCGATTCAATCTGATTCTGATCGGCTTCTTTGCCGGCATCGCGCTGCTGTTGGCGACGGCTGGCGTGTTCGGCGTGATGGCCTATTCCGTGAGCCGCCGTACCCGCGAGATCGGCGTGCGGGTCGCGCTGGGTGCCCGCCCCCACGATGTTCTGACATTGATCCTTGGCCAAGGGCTACGCACGGTTTGCATTGGCATTGTGATCGGCCTTGCGGGGTCGCTGGCACTCACACGCGCCATGCAGTCTTTGCTATTTGGGGTAACCGCGACCGATCCGTTGACTTTTCTAGCCGTGACATTGCTTCTGGTTTCAGCAGCCTTGCTGGCCTGCTACATCCCCGCACGCCGGGCAACCAAAGTCGATCCTATGGTGGCGTTGAGGTACGAGTGAGGAAATTCTGATGAACGGCTTGATTCAAGACCTTCGCTACGCATTTCGGCAGTTGCGCAGGAACCCGGGATTCGCTCTCTTTGCAATCGCGATTACAGCTCTCGGCATCGGCGCCACGACTGCAATGTTCTCTGTCATCCACGCGGTTCTGCTCAAGCGGCTCGAATACCGCGATCCTGACAAGCTCTTGTTGCTTACGAAGCAGATCACCCCTGTGCGATTCGACGAAATGAACGCAGCGAGCCACTCCTACAGCGGATTGGGAGCATTTGCGGGCGTCATGGAGCAAGTGGCGCTCTCTGGCTCCGGGACGCCGGAGATTTTGAATGGCGCCCGGGTCTCCGCCAACTTTCTGCAAATTCTCGGGATAAACCCCGTGTTGGGCCGCAGTTTTGTTGCGGACGAGGAGAAGGCTGGCGCGCCAGCTGTGGCCATCATCAGCGAGAGACTGTGGCAGCAGCGATTCGGACGGGACCCGCAAATCGCCGGACGAGTGATCAACCTGGCAGGTGTGCCGCACACGGTCATTGGGGTCTTACCTGAGGGTTTTCAATTTCCGTTCGCGGGTTTGGATGTCTGGGTGACCAAGTCATCAGAGTTATTGCAGATCAGCCCTCAATCGAGGCTTATCAGTCCAACACTGAAAGTATTCGGCCGACTGAAAGCGGAGATAAGTATTCAGCAAGCGAATGCAGAACTAGGCGTGCTGAAACGGCAATACGCGGCGGCGCATCCCGGAATGTTGGACGCAAAACCTGATGTACCTGAGAGCATGTTGCCCTTTACAGATGAGGTCGTCTCCGACATTCGGCCCAAGCTCTGGATGCTGTTCGGGTCGGTAGGTTTGGCATTACTGATCGTGTGCGCCAATCTTGGAAGTCTGATGCTGGCCCGCGTAACCTCGCGCGCAAAGGAATTCGCTGTAAGAGCGCCGATTGGAGCGGGACATACGCGGATCATTCGCCAACTGCTGGTGGAGAGCCTCCTGCTCGCATCATTTGGTAGTTCGATTGGGCTTGCACTGGCTGCCGTTGGCGTGAGTGCGATCAGAAGCATAACTTTGATTCATCTCCCACGCGTAGCCGAAGTCCGCGGGGATATCGTCTCGCTTGTTGTGGGACAGGGTTTCATCCTTTCTATTGCCGGCGTAATGATTGGACTCTGCGCTGCGTTTGGTTTGACTCGTGTCCTAAAGAGTCTGCTCTTTCAGGTGAGCGCTACAGATCCTTCCACTTTTATAGGAATTGCCTTTTTATACGTAATCGTGGCGGTGCTGGCCAGCTACATTCCAGCGCGCCGCGCGGCCAGAGTCGATCCCCTGGTGGCACTGCGGTACGAGTGAGGAAAACAAAATGACCGGAATAATTCAAGATCTTCGTTACGCATTGCGGCAGTTGCGCAAGAACCCTGGGTTCACGCTCGTTGCTGTGATTACTCTTGCGCTTGGCATCGGTGCGAATACAGCTATTTTCAGCATGATTGATAGCTTGTTTCTTCGCCCGCTTCCGGTGCGCAACCCCTCTGAGCTCACGTTTGTGGCGTTTTCGCCCGGGGCGAGCAACTTCGATCCCTCATTTTCTGTTGCTGAAGTCCACGAAATCAGCGAGCAGACCCATCAAGTCTTTTCGGCAACGGCGAGCTTAATTTTTGGTGGGGACGCCGGTCCCTCCAACCGTCCTGACGGTTTGACTGTGGACAAGACCACTAAACCTGTTCAGCCGGTTTTTGTCAGCGGGAACTTCTTCGAGCTACTCGGCATTCATCCGTATCTCGGCCGCTTTATTCTGCCTTCGGAAGGGAACGTGGCGGGCGCCGATCCTGTCGTAGTACTGAGCTATCGCTACTGGAAGACACGCTTCAACAGCAATCCCGACGTTCTCAACAAGCCCGCAATGGTTAACGGGCACGCGGTCACAATCGTCGGCATCGCGCCTGAAGGTTTTCTCGGGATTACGCCGATCATCGACATGGAAGCGTATCTTCCGCTTGGCATGGCGGTGCTCGAACGAGGAGGCGATGCCGGCCTTCTGACTGATCCGCGTACACGTTCGCTTCTCATCGTGGGGCGCTTGCTGCCCGGCACCAGGATCGAGCGCGCAAACGCCTCGCTGGCAATAGTTGGGAAAAACCTTGTGAAAGGCTATCCCCGCACGGGAGTTGGTAATGGGCTGCTCCAGGCCCGGGAACTGAAGCCGCCAGGAATTCTGAACGGCGCGAATCCCGTACCCAAGCTCGCCGGCCTTTTCTTGACGCTTGCCGCCCTGGTACTCGCACTTGCGTGCCTAAACGTTGCCAATTTATCGCTGGTTCGAGCAACCGGGCGATGGCGTGAGATCGCGGTTCGAGCGGCACTCGGTGGCACCCGAAGCCTGCTCATTCGTCACCTCCTGACCGAATCAGTTTTGATTTCGCTGCTAGGTTCTGGCATCGGAATCATTGCTGGAACGTTCGCGCTTCGGATTCTCAGTTCTCTCCCGACCGGCACGGACTTCCCAGTCGTTTTCGAGTTCCCGTTCAACGGCCGCGTTTTTATTTATACGCTCGTAGTTTCGATGCTTACCGGATTGGCCGTCGGTATCGTTCCGGCCCTGCGCGTCTCGGGCGGCAATTTGAGCAGCATTTTGCACGAAGGCGGTCGGACTTCGACCGGGTGCCGGCAAAGAATGAGAACTGTAATTGTCGCCGCGCAAACGGGCGGATCGCTGGCATTGCTTATTGTCGCGGGACTCTTTGTGCGCAGCATGGGACACGCTCAGCACCCCGACCTCGGATTTGATCCTCAGAATGTGCTGAACGTAAGGCTTGATCCTGGTGAACTCGGCTACACCGAAACACAAGGCCGCGCCTTCTACGATCAACTGGTAAGGCGGGTTCGCGCGCTCCCCGGAGTTCAATCAGCCAGCCTGGCAGCAATGGTTCCCCTAGAGGACAACGAACAGCGTGAGACATTCACTATTCCCGGGTACGCGTCTCGATCTGGCGAACCATTAACTGCGCTCCATAACTCAGTCTCCGCGGATTACTTCAAAACTATGGGGATTGTGCTCCTGCAAGGGGGAGAGTTTTCTGTTGACGACAACAAGTCCACCGCTTCTGTCGCCATCATCAACCAGACAATGGCTGCGCGTTTCTGGCCGGGCACAAGTCCCGTGAGCCATTTGTTCACTCGCACCAGTGATCCACAACATCCAGTTCAGGTAATCGGTGTTGCCAGGAACAGCAGAATCGAAGACACATATTCGTCTTATACTCCCGCCTTCTATCTTCCAATTTCCCAACACTACACATCCGCGCAAACCCTTCAGATTCGCACCAATGGTTTACCGAAGGAAGCCGCGCCTGAGGTTTTTGCCATTGTTCAGCAGTTGGCTCCCTCCATGCCAGTTTTAAGTGTGCGCACCATGACCGAGGCAATTAATGGTATGAACGGCCTGTTTGTGTTCAACCTAGGCGCAGAACTCACCGGTGCGCTCGGCCTGCTCGGACTGACGCTCGGTGTGGTCGGGATTTACGGAGTGATGGCCTATGCGGTCGGACGTCGCACTCACGAGATTGGTGTGCGGATTGCTCTCGGCGCCAAACGCACCGACATCCTTTGGATGATGTGCCGGCAAGGTCTCGTCATCATCGCGGCAGGGATAGTGATTGGGTGCATTGCGGCAATAGGCATTGGCCGGCTCTTAGGAGACTTCCTGGTAGGAGTGGGGCCGACAGACCTGCTGACCTACTCATGTGTCTCCCTGCTCTTGACTTTGGTTGCGCTCACGGCTTGCTTCATTCCGGCGCGCCGCGCGGCCAAGGTCGATCCCATGGTGGCTTTGCGTTACGAATGAGGAATCTATGGAAACCATATTTCAAGACGTTCGTTACGGTTTGCGGATGCTGCGCAAGAGTTTGGGGTTCACGACCATCGCGGTGCTCACCCTGGCTCTGGGCATTGGGGCCAACACGGCGATTTTCAGTTTAGTGAGTGGAATTCTTCTTCAGCCTCTGCCTTATTCGAAGCCGCGCGAACTGGTCAGCGTGACTGGCAGCTATCCGCGAGGCGGGTTGGTCGCGATGCGTGAGCAAGTACACATGATGGACGTTGGGGCTTACGCCGAGGGTCACGACTTCAATCTGACTGGGCTGGGAGAGCCGGTCCGTCTGACGGGCACTTTGGTTTCCGCTGAACTGCTGTCGATTCTGGGCACACGACCGGAGTTGGGGAGAACGTTCTATCCCGGCGAAGACGCCGCCGGTCAGGACAATTACGTAGTCTTGAGCCACGCTGTATGGCAACAGCGCTTCGGAAGCGATAAGGCGATCATCGGGCGCTCCGTCCAACTCGAGGGCGTGAGCCGCCAAGTTGTTGGGGTGATGCCGGCGGACTTCCGCTTTCCTTCTCCGAAGACGCAAATATGGATTCCGCTGCACAACGATCCGCGAAACCAAGTGGATTATTGGGCTGGCGATTACATGCCGGTCATTGGACGGCTTCGTCCTGACGCGACTATGCAGCAGGCGGGCGCTGAAATTCGGATGTTTCAATCGCACGTGGGCGCGCTCTTTCCGTGGCAGATGCCCGCGAGTTGGAACGCCGACGTCAGCGCAATTCCGCTGCAGAATGGCATGGTCGCCGATGTCCGCACGCGGTTGCTGCTTTTGTTGGGAGCCGTAGTGTTGGTTCTCATGATTGCGTGTGCGAATGTCGCCAACCTGATGCTCTCTCGGGCGGCCACTCGTGAAAAAGAAATCGGTATTCGCTCGGCGCTGGGTGCAGAGCGGCGACGCATCGTCCGGCAACTACTGACCGAGAGCACAGTGCTGGCCTCTCTGGGCGGCCTGCTGGGATTGGTCTTTGCCATCGTGGGACTCTGGATACTGAAGTCGTCTCTGCCTGCCGACACTCCACGCGTCGCGGAGGTGCACATGGATTGGCGAGTGCTGGCATTTACTGGCGTTCTCAGCATTCTGACCGGATTTATTTTTGGCCTCGCACCTGCGCTTCAGTCTTCACGTGCCGCGCTAACCGAGTCTCTTAAGTCCGGAGGCCGCAGCGGCGCTATTCCTGTGTCGCAGCATCTGCGCAGCGCCTTGGCGGTTGGCGAAGTTGGCTTTGCCATGCTACTCGTCATCGCCGCGGGACTTCTGATCCGAAGTTTCTGGGCACTCCCACATATAGATCCGGGCTTCCGTTCCGAGCGCATTCTGACTGCGCGCATTACGCCTAACGAATCGTTCTGCGCTGACACAGCGCGATGCCTCACTTTCTACCGGGATGTTCTCGACCACGTTCAATCTTCTCCCGGCGTGAGCGGCGCAGCATTGGTGAACACGCTTCCCTTGGGTGGAAGGGTGAGCAAGCGGTCGCTCGAGATTGAAGCTTTGGCCCCTTCGTCCGACGAAGTGTTGCCGCTTTTTTGGCTGGACATAATCACTCCCGACTACTTCCACGTCATGGGCATGCCTCTCCTCTCTGGCAGGGCGTTCACCCGCGCGGACGAGTCTGGGAATCCGCCGGTGGCGATTATGGCTGCATCATCGGCGCAGCGGTTTTGGCCAGGGCAAAACGCGGTTGGAAAACACATTAAGTTTGCGCGAGACAACGAATGGCGCACGGTCGTCGGCATCATTGCCGATGTGCGCGCTTACGATCTGCAACATACCATTCCCGACTACATCAGGGGCACGGTGTATGTGCCTTACAGCCCGAAAGCGTCACTGGAAGATGGACGTGTTCCCGCCGAGATGACCATTGCTGTTCAGACATCGTCGGAAGAGTCACAAGTGGGCGGCATGCTGCGCGGTATTGTGACCGGACTGAATCCAGAGGTTCCGGTCAGCGAACTGAAAACGATGCGCGCGGTTGTCTCGGAAGCTGTTTCCACGCCAGCTTCCACAATGTCTCTGTTTGTGACGTTCGCTGGGCTGGCACTGGTGCTGGGGATTGTAGGCATCTACGGCGTCCTCGCATTTCTGGTGTCGAAGCGCACGCGCGAGATCGGTATCCGCATCGCCCTCGGCGCGCAGCGTGGCGACGTTCTGTGGCTCATCTTGAAAGAGGGCGCAAAGTTTTCCATTGCTGGCATAACCCTAGGTTTGGCAGGAGCCTTCGTCGTCACCCGAGGATTAGCCAGCGAACTCTACGGCATCGGGCCCATGGATCCGGTCACCTACGTGGGTGTAGCTCTCGTGATGGCCGTGGTCACGCTGCTCGCCTGCTACATCCCGGCGCGGCGGGCGATGAAAGTGGATCCGTTGATCGCGCTGCGGTACGAGTGAGGAAGAATAGTGACTGCACCAATTCAAGATTTTCGTTATGCGCTGCGGCAGTTTAGGAACAATTCTGCCTTTACCGCGATCGCAGTCACCACCTTGGCGCTTGGCATCGGCGCCACCACCGTTATTTTCTCCATGGTGAACGGCATTCTGCTGCGGCCGCTAGCCTATCGCCAGCCACAGCAGCTCTATATTGTTCGTGAAATTGTGCCAGAACTGAGCCACACCTATCCATCCCTGCCCGCGAACCTGGCGAGCTTCCGCATTTGGCAGCACGAATGCCGCTCCTTCGACGATGTCGCCATCGTCGAACCATCAAATTTGACGCTGACTGGCGAAGGGGACGCGGAGCAGATCACCGGCGCGCGAGCATCGGCCAATCTTTTCGATGTGCTTGGCACTCGCCCAAGATTGGACCGGACATTCCTGCCCCAGGAAGATAATCCGGGAAACGATCACGTCGTCATTCTTACCGATTCGTTCTGGCGTGGCCGGTTCCACGCCGACTCGAACATCATCGGCAAGCCAATCACGCTCGACGGTATACCATTCCAGGTCATCGGCGTTTTGCCGACTTCTTTCCGATTCCCGAAGCAATTCGGTCCGCTGGCAGAATTCCCTCCGCACGTCGACTACTTCAAGCCGCTGGGACTCGACGCGGCACAGTGGTCGCCATTCGGGGACAACGACTTTGCCGCCATCGCCCGCCTGAAGCCCGGAACGAGTGCGGCACAAGCGCGGTCCGAGCTGAATGTAGTCCAGGCGGGGATTGCGAACTCCCGCAAGCAAGGCATGGGACTGCGCGCCGAGATGATTTCCCTGGAAAGCCAAATTGTTGGGCCCGCGCGCCCCGGCCTCTTGCTCGTGCTGGCGGGCGTAGCCGCGGTGCTCCTGATTGTGTGTCTCAACCTGGCGAACCTGCTGCTGGTGCGTGTTCCCGGCCGTTTGCGCGAGGCGGGCCTTCGTACTGCGTTGGGAGCCTCGCGGGCCCGACTGGTGCAGCAGTTGCTCACCGAAAGCGTATTACTCGCGGTCATCGGAGGAGTGCTCGGCATGGGTCTGGCGCATTTCGGATTGCGATGGCTGATGGCCGCAGCGCCGGCAAATTTGCCGCGAATGGATGAAGTTCACTTGGACGCGCGGGTTCTATGGGTCACAGTATTCGTTTCTATGGCGACTGGAGTTCTATTCGGATCCCTGCCTGCGTGGACCATTGCGCATACCGAACCCCAACAAGTTCTGAAGGCAGGCGCTGCGACCACCACGGAGAGCCGTCGTGCACGTCGTCTGCGGGCTTCGTTGGTCGGTTTCGAAGTGGGGGTCGGCACCTTGCTGCTGATGCTTGCCGGCTTGTTAAGCATGAGCATGGTCTGCTTGCTCCGGGTTGATAAGGTATCGTGAGCGTCACGATCGTGGTCCTCGCCACTGCCGCGTTAGCGCGCTATATCCCCGCCGGCCGAGCGGCCAAGGTCGATCCCATGGTGGCGCTACGATACGAGTGAGGGCGGGAAAAGAGTTTTCTCGAGGAGGAACATGATTCAACTAAAAAACTTGGAACGCAGTTACAAAGCTCCCGCCGGCCAAACCTGGGTGCTTCGCCGGATCAACCTGGAGATTCGTGAAGGCGAGTTCATCACCATCATGGGTCCGTCCGGGGCAGGGAAGTCTTCTTTATTAAATGTGCTGGCGCTGCTCGACGACGCATGGCAGGGCGAATATTGGTTTCGCGAAGAAGCTATCCATGACATGAAGCGCAAGCAACGCGCCGATGTGGCGAAGCGCAACATTGGCATGGTGTTTCAGAGTTATCACCTGCTCGACGATCTCACGGTGCGCGAAAACATCGATCTCCCGCTTTCTTATAAGGACGTTCCCAACAAGCAGCGTCAGGGCATGGTGGCTGACACGCTCGATCGCTTTCAGATTGTCGCCAAGCAAGATTTATTTCCCAGCCAGCTTTCCGGCGGACAGCAACAGCTTGTAGGAATTGCGCGAGCGGTGATTCACAAACCGGCCCTGCTGCTTGCCGATGAACCAACGGGGAACCTGCATTCATCGCAGGCCAAGGAGATTATGGAACTCTTTCGCAACTTGAATCAGCAGGGGACAACCATCGTCCACGTCACCCATTCCGACGCGAACGCCGCCTACGGCTCGCGCACAATCCAATTGCGCGATGGATGGATGGTGGGTGACACGGCTAGTCCGGAATTACAGGCATATGACGTGGTGAAGCAATGAGCATGCTCCTGCGCAAACCAGGTCTGACGAGGCAAGTTCTAGCGTGGCTGCTCGCCGGCCTCACAGCAACCGCGAGCGGCCAGACGACCTCATCCGTCTCCTTCGATATGCCGAAGTCGCGCAATCCTTTCAGCGTATATTCCCCGAACCATGTGCCTGAGCCGCAACTGACCAACTCTCCTTTGCTGACCCAACTTATTCGCGATGGCAAGCTGTACCTGTCACTTAAAGACGCGACCCGGTTGGCTTTGGAAAACAATCTCGACCTGGCCATCGCCCGTTACAATCTGCCCATCGCAGACATGGACATTCTTCGTACCAAAGCCGGAGGAATTTTTCGCGGCGTCAACACCGGCGTCGTGCAAGGGACTCCGGGTGGCGGGGTCGGCGGATTTGGCGCAGGAGCTCCCGGAGCCGGAGCTGGAGGAACCAGCAGCGGTGCGGGTGGCGCGGGCGCGGGCGCCTCGGGATTAGTGGAATCGACTTTGGGCACCGGCACCGCAGTCTCATCTTATGATCCTGCGATCATCGGAAGCGTCGGCGCGGAGCATCAAACCACTCCTCTGGCCAACCAGCGAAACTATGGCGTTCCGTCACTTCAGCTCAACACCGGACAGGCGACCATCGGCTACTCGCAGGCTTTTCCGAGCGGCACTGGCATTTCATTCGAGTTCAACAACAGTCGTCAGACCACGAATAGTCCTTACTTCAATCTTTCGCCTGTCCTCGGCTCCATGTACCGCTTTTCTTTTCAGCAGCAATTGCTTGCTGGATTCGGCTTCGGGCCCAACCTCCGATATCTCCGCATCGCCAAGAACAATAAGAAAATTTCTGACATTGCATTCAAAGACCAAGTAATGGCCACGGTCACCCAGATCGAGAACATCTATTGGGACCTGGTGAATGCGTATGAACAGGCGCAGGTGAACGAACAGTCGCTAGCGTTTGCGCAACAGTCGTTGGACAATGCCAGGAAACAATTGCAACTCGAGAGCATTCCGGCCATGGACGTAATGCGCGCCGAAGCCGAAGTTTCAAAACGCGACCAGGATTTGACCATCGCGCGAACGAACCTGGAACTGCAGGAACTGCTGATAAAAAATGCGGTGACAAAGAGTCTGGATGATCCCGTTCTGGAAGCAGTCCCGGTGGTACCCACGGACAGCTTGGACTCGGCGCAAACGCCCGCGAGCGTAGCTGTGCAGGACCTCATCGCTCAGGCGCTGCGCGATCGTCCGGAACTCGCCGAGTCTGACGTTGACCTGGTGAATCGCCAAATCAGCCGCAAGGCCGCGGGTAATGCCTTGCTGCCAACCCTCTCGCTAGTTGGATTTTATGGAGGTTCCGGTCTAGCCGGCCCTCTCAATCCGATTTACAACATTCCTGGCGTTCCGAACGCCTCCAACGTTCCCACCGACTTTCCCGGCGCTTTGGGAAATGCCTTCAACAACTCGTCTCCCGACTACTACATTGGATTCAATCTCAATATTCCAATCCGAAACCGTGTCGCCAAGGCCGATCAGTACCGTTCCGAGCTGGAGTACCGGCAATCCGAGTTGCGCCGCGAGCAATTGCGAAAGCAGATCCGAATCGAAGTGCGCAATGCACAATACGCGCTGGAGCAAACTTCCGCCCGAGTTGGTGCAGCCCAGAAAGCTCGTGACCTGGCGCAGCGCACCTTTGAAATCATGCAAAAAGAGCAGACATTGGGTGCAGGCTCAACCTTCCAGACCATGACGGCGCAGCGTGATCTGGCTCTCGCCAAGGTTGACCTAGTTACCGCTAAGACCGTTTACGAAAAGGCTAAAGTTGAACTTAATCGAGCAACCGGCAGCACTTTGGAACATAATGGAATCGAGATCCAGGATGCTATAAGGGGCGACGCTATGAAAGGCACTCCCAGCAATCCTGCGCCATGACTCATGCCAAGCTCCGCCAAAGAGCGAGAAGTCAGCATCCCCACTCTCAAGACACATGAATCCAATCCTCCGCGGATTCTAGCGGCGGACGACCAGCAGCACATTCTGGAGGCCATTGAACTTTTGCTGAAGCCGCAGGGCTACAAGGTTGATGCTGTGCGCTCTCCTGACCTTGCGCGCGAGGCCTTGGGAGGCGCCTCCTACGATGCGGTACTGATCGATCTCAACTACGCTCGCGACACCACTTCAGGCCAGGAGGGACTGGATCTTCTCTCCGAAATAATTGCTCTCGACCGCACCTTGCCCGTTATTGTCATGACCGCATGGGGAAACGTGGAGCTTGCGGTGGAGGCCATGCGCCGCGGGGCGCGCGATTTCATCCAGAAGCCCTGGGAGAACGAACGCCTGCTTTCCATTCTGCGCACGCAGGTGGAGCTTCATCGCGCTTTGCAACAGGCAGAACGATTGACTGCCGAGAATCGCCTGCTCAGCGCTCAAGGGCGGCCGGAATTCATCGCCAACTCACCCTCAATGGCTCCGGTGCTGGAGACCATGACGCGCATTGCCCCTTCTGACGCGAACGTGCTGATTACCGGGGAACACGGCACAGGAAAGGAAGTCGTAGCCCAAACCATTCACGCCTTGTCCCTGCGCGCTTCTCGCTCTTTAGTGTCCGTAAATACCGGCGGACTTGCCGAAGGAGTTTTTGAGAGCGAATTGTTTGGCCACGTGAAGGGTGCCTTCACCGACGCTCGCACCGATCGTATTGGTCGGTTCGAACTAGCCGACGGAGGCACGGTTTTTCTCGATGAGATTGGTAACGTTCCGTTGCGCCAGCAAGCTAAATTGCTGCGCGTTATTGAGTCTGGGGAAATCGAGAGAGTGGGATCATCTAGAAGCAAGCGGGTTGATGTCCGGATACTCTCCGCAACCAACGCTGACCTCCAGGCTGCCTCTCAGGCGGGCGAATTTCGCGAAGACCTGCTGTTCCGGCTTAACACGGTAGAGATTCATCTGCCCGCTTTGCGCGATCGCAGAGAAGATATTCCTGCTCTCGCCATCCACTTCCTCTCTCACTATGCTTCGCGGTACCGGCGGCAAGTGCATGGCCTTGATCCTTCCGCACTGCAGGTGCTAATGCAGTACTCCTGGCCAGGCAATGTTCGCGAGTTAGAGCACACGATGGAGCGGGCCGTCCTTATGTGCCGTACGGACCAAGTCCAGCCCGCTGATCTTGGCATTGCTATGCAGCGTCCGCAAGCGCAGAATTTGGAAGAATTGAGTCTTGAATCCGTAGAAAGTATTCTGATTCGTAAAGCGCTGCAGCGCTTTCAGGGCAACGTAAGTCAGGCGGCCGAAGCCTTAGGCCTGAGCCGTGGAGCCTTGTACCGGCGGATGGAAAAATATGGGCTCTAGTCCAAGCATGAGCCACGTTTCGAGGAGCAAATCACGAAAACCTCAGAGAGCTCCGTTCGAGAAGCGTGTAACACGCTTCTCCGTTTTGCTGGTTGCTCCGGGCATTCTGGTGAGCGGCATTCTGGTGTGGCTGCAGCCCTGGGCGCTGGAGTCGAAGCTGATTGTGCTTGGTGCTGAGTTGCTCGCATGTTTGTTGATCGGCGCGTCTTTGCACGATCACGTCATTCGCCCTTTGCAAACCCTGGCGAATGTGGTCGGTGCTCTCCGCGAGGAGGATTATTCTTTTCGCGCGCGCCTGGCGATTCCAAATGATGCTCTCGGCGAACTCTCGCTTGAAGTCAATACTCTGGCGGATCTGCTGGCGCAGCACCGCACGGGAGCGATGGAAGCAGCCGCCTTGTTGAATCGGGTCGTGGAAGAAGTAGAGATACCGATTTTCGCCTTTGATCCGCAAGACAAGCTGCGTCTGGTAAATTCGGCCGGAGAAAAACTTCTGCAGCAGTCTTCCGCGCAATTGGCAGGCAAGACAGCCTCCGATCTCGCTTTGCAAAGCACTCTGTCCTGCGAAAACGAGACTCTGGTTCCGCTGCACTTCAGCAGCAGCGCGCGATGGTTCGTGCGGAGGAGTTCGTTCCGGCAACAGGGAGTGCCACATACTCTCATTGTTTTATCGGATGTGAGCCGCGCGTTGCGTGAAGAGGAACGGCAGGCATGGCAGCGCCTAATCCGGGTCATGGGCCATGAATTGAATAACTCGCTGACCCCGATCAAGTCTATTGCCGGGAGCTTGAACGCGCGGCTTTCGGCTATGGATCTCGCCCCCGAACAGCGCCAGGACTTTGAACGCGGCTTAGGGATCATCGAAACTCGCTCCGCCTCACTCAATCGATTTCTGCAAGCCTACCGGCAGCTGGCGCAGATGCCTCCTCCGGTTTTGCGGCAGTGCTCGATTTCAGCGCTGGTGAAGCGAGTGGCAGCTCTGGAAACGAGGGTCGATCTCACAGTAATACCAGGTCCGGACGTGAGCCTGATGGCGGACCCCGATCAGCTCGAACAAATGCTGATCAACTTGTTGCACAACGCGGCGGAAGCTGTGCTTGAGACGTCAGTCTCAGGACAAAATGCCAATGGATCGAAAAACCGGTCCACCGCCGAATCTGCGCCACAAATTGTATTCAGATGGACGCTGAGTGAAAAAAACGTAATCCTCACCATCGAAGACAGCGGCCCGGGACTCATGAATCCCAGCAACGTATTCGTTCCTTTCTACACCACAAAGCCGCAAGGAAGCGGCATCGGGCTGGTGTTGTCCCGTCAGATCGCGGAAGCACATGCCGGTTCCGTCGAATTATCTAACCGACTTGGGCAGCAGGGCTGTACGGTGAAAATCACTTTGCCGCAGACATCGCCGCAAATCGACTCAAACTGGTGAGGTAGGTTCTACGGCGTCTTCGGTCGAGACGACTCGTTATGTCTCGGCGTATGTCATTGCCGGGGGTGGAATACAATCGTCCTTGACCTTACTGGTTCCTGAGCGACCTTCGGGTCACGAACGCTTCTCGCTGGATCTAGCATTCAAACAATTCGACTAGCTTACTCTCGAAGGTGGTTAGCCGAAAAATCAGACACTAGGAATTCTCTGGGGGATATTGGCACCGAGAAACGCTCTTGTGTCCAATTTCCAGTTTGGTATTTCTTCTACAAAAACAAACTGAAAGACTCTCCAAGTCTTTTCCCGGATTCTTGTCCCAAACCTTGGATAAAACGGGCGATCAAGATATCTAGCGGCCTAGCACTCAAATGGCATCGTCATGCTTGTGACGGCCAAGCATCTGTATTACTGCGTTTTCTGGGTGCAACTGCTAGCTAAAATAATAAATAAAAGGATGAGAAGTGAAATGGATTTGGTGACAGTGCGTTCTGAGCGGTTATCCAACAAGAACTTTGAAAATACTATAGATATGCTTGAGATAGAATGGTAGGGTAGCGTTCTAACCAACTGAACTACGTCCCCACTCGCCAAATCAACGAGATGCGAAACCGCCAGTGTTTATGCGGTTTTGCACGATTTGCATATAATGCACCGTCTGCGCTGACCGACCCGGATTGCTCCTAATCGGGCAGAAACCGCTAATAAATCGCCAATAAATTTCTGAGCGGACTTCCGTATTGCTCAGGACGATCCCCGCCGATGGCCAGGAAGAAAACAAAGGAAAACCTCGCGAAAACATCTTAACAGCTTCCCTTTACGTGCGAAAGGTCACGCCGCGTTTTCTCGCGCCTGGGCTTGTACAAAACGCTACAGATCTCTTCGAGACTCCGCCCGATTTGTGATCAGGGGCACACGAAAGGCAATACTCGAAGGCCGACGTGAACACTACGCTTGCTTTTCAAGCTTGATTTCTTCCGGAATACAGGTCTGCTAAACCCCCTCTGTGGCATCACTGTGAAAGTGCAACGAAGTACCTTAAGTAAAACGAAGTACCTTAAGTAATCGGCAAACGGCAGTAAATTACAGAAAAGATTTGGCGTCCCCAACTGAGATGTGCTCCGACGCGTTTTCTGACGCTGACAAAAATTGGAATTGCTATGAGCTGGGCAAGAACTGAGAAGACGATCAATGCCGTCAATGAAATATCGTACAGTTTGCCAATAATTACGCCGCCCATGAACCAAAACACTCCGTAGCCGGCGGTGAAAATTCCATACGCGGATGGGCGGCGCTGCTGCGGAACCATCGTCGCGACCGCGGCCGGAATAATCGTTCAGCAAGTGGAGCAGGCCGCAATGGTCGTGAGCCTGCTGGGGATAGTGGCGGTTATGCTGGCAGCGACACGCCTGCTGAGGTCTGGTGGCCTATGAGGTTTCCGAACGGACCAAGGAGATCGCGATCCGGATCACACTGGGCGCGCGGCCCGGTCATGTGTTATCCGCGATTCTGCGCCAGTTCGTGTGGCCCGTCACTCTCGGTCTTCTGGCGGGGGTGGCCGGAACGGCCGCGCTGTCGCAGGTCCTTGGCTGGGTACCGTTCGGGGTCAGCAGTCTCGACCCGGCTGGTTACTTCGGCGGGATCGGAGTCCTGATCGCAATCGCCACGTTTGCCGCACTGTTACCCGCCAGACGGGCACTGCGTCTCGACCCCAATGCGTGCCCTCCACTATGAATAGAAGCACACCTTCCCGTTAACCCGTTGCATCGGGAGTGGCGAAGTGCCGGAGCTGAGGTGCTAGGTCGACGTCATCAGGCCTGCTTTGAATAGGACGGCGCTTGTGCCGTTGCAATTGAACGCTGCTCCAGGAACCGCTCCACTTCGTCTCCGGTTGGCATCGAAGATTGAGCTCCGGGCCGCGTGACCGAAATTGCGGCGACGGCAGAAGCAAAAACGGCGCTGCGTGCAACCGTGAGGCCGCGCATCAGCCCCACTGCGAATCCACCATTGAATGCGTCTCCGGCGGCGGTCGTGTCCACAGCATTCACGGCAAATGCAGGGACATGCTGATTCTTCAGATTTCGCTGGACAATGACAGAACCGCGGGACCCCAACTTCAGCAAGACATTCTTTACGCCACAAGCCAGGAGGCGCTCTGCCGCAGCATCGTAGCCTTGCTCGCCATTGCCAATGTCAGTCTTGAGCAGTTCCTGGGTTTCAGTTTCATTCGGCGTAATCCAAGACACCCTGCGAAGCAGGGCTCCTGAAAGCTCGCACGCCGGCGCGGGGTCGAGCATAAGCGGGATGTCATGCCGCTCGGCGAACTGGGCTAGAGAGTCAACTGTCTCTAATGGAATCTCAAGCTGCGCCAGAATAAATCCGGCCCGTTCGAGAAGGGGCGTCGCTTTTTCCAGCAGTTCCGGAGTGAGGAGGCTATTGGCGCTCGGCACGACCACGATGTTGTTCTCACCATGTCGTCCGGTCGTGATCAGCGCGACGCCAGAGGCTCCTTCCATCTTGTTCACATACGATGTATCCACGCCGGCGTCTTCCATCCCCCTACGCAACTGGGCTCCAAAAGCGTCGTTGCCAACGTTTCCTACCATCGAAGCGGGATAACCCAGTTTCGCTACTGCCACTGCTTGGTTTGCCCCTTTTCCGCCGTAAAAAGTGTTAAAGCTATTGCCAATGATCGTCTCCCCAACCTGGGGAATACGATCCGCGCCCACTACCAAGTCGAGATTGATGCTGCCGACGACGACAATTGGCTTCTGCATATCGACTCGATTTCGACTACTTCATCATGGGAGCGATCGCGATCGACACCAGCCCAAGCAGGAAGAAGATGAACATGGCGGGAATCAGTTTGCGAGAGGCCGGCGGAGCGCGGGCAAATTCTCTCCAGATGAAGACGCCCCACACGGCGGACACCATCGTAGCACCTTGGCCGATTGCATATGAGACCGCCGGACCGATGATTTGTGCGTGGGATGCCACGAAGTTGAACACGGTTCCCGTACACCAGATGAATCCACCTACGACGCCCCAGAAGTGCCACGCCGCTTTCGCCTGGAAGTATTGAGACATGCTGACCGGGGGAGTGCCAGTTAGGGGTTTCTTCATGAAGAGGTAGTTAACCGGAATTGCGCAGAGGACTACCCCCAAGGCGAAGAACAGGGCTACGGAGTAGGGCCCTAATTAAGGAAGGAACGACGAATGGGATCGAATGATCAAGAGAAGATAAAGATCGCTCGCGAATATTTCATGAAAGCTGACCAGGGAAGTCCAGACGCCCTTGAACTGTTCCACGAAGATGCCGAAGTCTATTTCCCTAAATTCGGATTTGGATTCGGACGGAACTCGTTTCTCGAAATGGTTAAGGGATTCGAAGGAACCTTGGAATCCATCCAACACGATTACGACCGTTTGACTTTCATTCCTTCAGCCGACTATCTCGTCGTTGAAGGAACTTCACAGGGCAGAATGTCCGGCAAGTCATGGGCTGGGGGCAAAACTCCCGGTGGTCGTTTCTGCAACGTCTTCAAGT
>Ga0073928_10000812_pt1 | contig 66251 bp, 53 predicted proteins | sample PaiPotPPA55metaG_FD_76969 | JGI IMG/M metagenome (GOLD analysis project Ga0073928, IMG submission 76969) | Iron sulfur acid spring bacterial and archeal communities from Banff, Canada, to study Microbial Dark Matter (Phase II) - Paint Pots PPA... ... | reverse complement strand
CCGGCCAGGGTTCAACGGCGGGGCGTGGAGGGCAGCCCGCCGCGCTCTCCTCCCCGTCGAAGTCCGAAAAAGTGTTACCTATGTTGCCGGTCTAAAGTGTTACCCATGTCTCCGGTCGCTCAAATTGCGGCGCAGCGCCGACCGCCGGTTGACTCTTACTCCCTCCCCGCGTTCAGCGGAGGGTCGGGTTGGGGTCGAGTGGCGGTTCTGAATGCCTGTGAGGACCGCCGCCGCCGTTCTGGCACGGTGCAAAAGCCATTGCCGTAATTCTGACCCGCGTACTACAGTCCCGACATGGACGCCGCGCTGGAGCGGATGCTCAATCTGCTGCTCGAGTCCGAGCGTGCGGGCGTCGCCGTGCTCGATTCGCTCGCGGCCGAGGTCAAGCATTCTGAGCTAAAGGAACTGCTGCTCGATGCGCGCGAAGACGAGAGCCACAACGTCGTCGCGTTGGAGCGGCTGGTGTGCGAGGGCGGCGGCACGCCGTCGGCGGCGACCGGCCCGTTCGCCGGGAAGGTAGCGGCGGTCGGAGATATCCGCGGACGGCTCGTGCTGCTGATTCGCGGCCAGGAATGGGTCGCGCGCAAAATCGAAGAGACGCTCGCGCTCGCGCCGGAGAGCGGTCCGATTCGCGAATGCCTGCAAAAGATGGCCAACCGCCATCGCCATGAAATAGAATGGGGCCGCGCCGAATTGATTCGGCTGATGGACACCGTCAACTAAGGTATTACGTTCATACGCATTCTAGTCATGCGTATCTAAAGAACCCGCGCGACTATACTTATGGACCTCGGTTTCGGCCCCGACGAAGAGCGCTTTCGCGAGCGCGTGCGCAACTTTCTGCGCGAGAACCTGCCGCCCAAGTGGGGCACCGCCGAGCAGCGCCTGCCCGAGGGCTTGACGCAGGTCGAATTCCTGCGCGACTGGCAGCGCCGCCTGCATCAGGGCGGACTGCTCGGGATGTCGTGGCCCAAAGAGTACGGCGGGCAGGGCGCGAGCCGCACCGAGATGGCAATCTTCAACGAGGAGATGGCGCTTTGCCGCGCGCCTGGGCCACTCAACGCGCTGGGGCTCTCGATGGCGGGTCCGACGATCATCACGCACGGCACGGAGGAGCAGAAGCGGCGCTACTTGCGCAAAATCCTTAACTGCGAGGAAATCTGGTGCCAGGGTTTCTCGGAGCCCAATTCCGGCTCCGACGTGGCCTCGCTGCGCACGCGCGCGGAGCTTCGCGGCGACGAGTTCATCGTCAACGGGCAGAAGGTATGGACCTCGATGGCCCATCTTGCCGATTGGTGCATGCTGCTCGTGCGCACCGACCCCGAAGCGCCCAAGCATCGCGGACTCAGCTACCTGCTGGTCGACATGCGCACGCCTGGAGTCACGGTGAAACCGCTGCGCCAGATGACCGGCGAGTCGGAGTTCAACGAAGTCTTCTTCGAAGACGTGCGAGTGCCGCGCGCCAACCTGGTCGGCGGACTCAACGAGGGATGGCGGGTCGCGATGACTACGCTGATGAACGAGCGCGGGACAGCGGCGTTCGCTTCGGCGGCGCGCTTTCGGATTGTGTTCGACGAGATCATGGAGTTGGCGCGCGCGACGCTGCGCAATGGCGTGCCGGCGACCAGCGATCCAGTTGTCCGTCAGCAGCTCGCGCAGTTCCACGTTGAGCTCGAGATGATGAAGTACACGTCGTACCGGGTGTTCTCGAAGATTCTCAAGGGCGGCGACCCGGGGCCGGAGGGATCGATCTCGAAGCTTACCTGGTCGGAGCTGAACCAGCGGATGACCGAGTTCGTGGTCGGGCTTGAGGGCCCCGCCGCGCAGTTGGTCAAGGGTTCGCCGCACGCGGTGCACTCGGGGCGCTGGCAGCGTCATTTTTTGCGCGCGCGCGCGAACACGATCGAGGCGGGGACGTCGGAGATTCAGCGCAACATCATCGCCGAGCGCGTGCTGGGGATGCCGCGGAGTCGTTAGCGCCGCACGCACGCCTGCAGGCGTCAGATTCACGCTTGGGAAACCGATGTCGGACAACGATCATTGCTCTTGCGACAGGAAGCGGCGGGCGCGATAATTCGTTTCCCGGTGGACGCATAGCTCAGCCCGGTTAGAGCGCTTGCCTCACATGCAAGAGGTCCCAGGTTCAAGTCCTGGTGCGTCCACCAAATTCCTCAACTCCATCAAGCCTCGCCCTGCGAATAGGTGACTCGCCGAGTCGTCTATTGTGTCAGTACTGTGTCAAAAGTCTCGCGCCGCTAGCGCCGCAGGTGCAAATCATGAGTTTAGGCTAGGATGTGGAAATGATCCGGGTTTCTGCAGATGACAAGTGTCCATGCGATAGCGGCAAAGTGCTCCGAATCTGCTGTCTGGACGCGGACGGAGACTTGAGACCTGTTGCTGCGGCCACGCGTACGCCCGCGCCAAGGACGGGTCTTCGGAACGACGGCTGCTATGCAGCCGCCTTTGCCGATTGCTCGGCCGAAATCTCTCGCGAGCACTACATCAGTCACGCGTTGCTGAAGCAGCTTAGTGTTGAAGGAAGCCTCGCCCTCGACGGCTTTCCTTGGCAGGATTCGGGCGCCATCAGTAGCGTCCGACCTGCGACTTTGACCGGCAAAATACTTTGCCGCAGGCACAACCTCGCGCTGTCCCCACTCGATGCCATTGCTTCGCGACTGTTCGAGCGGATCGATCAGTTCCATCACGAGTTTATCGATAGTACTCGGAAGTACGAGAACCGGTTCTTCTTGTTTAACGGTCACGATATCGAGCGATGGATGTTGAAGACGCTATGTGGTGCCGTCGTTTCGAGGAATGCAGAGATAAGAACTGGGGAGCCGAACTGGAGACCCTCCCTTGGTTGGCTCAAGATCCTGTTTGGTGAAGAGCCCTTTCGACCGCGGTGTGGCATGTACTTTTACAGTGAGGTGAGCGACAAGCCTTATATAGAGCGCGGGTTCAAGTTCGTCTCGTTCTCGAACAAGATGGCTGGAGTGTATGGGGCCAGAATATCACTCAATGACGAACGTCTCGTTCTCGCGATGTCTGCGCCCCCTGATGATCTTGGCAAAACTTTCATCAGAGACCATGCGTACCGACCGCAGGGTCTAAGGTTCATGATCGGTTCCTGTGAAAAGGTGGTCCATTTCGGGTGGGACGATGGGTTGCCTCATCGTGGTGCGACGATTTGGATATCAGACAGTCCCCTCGCCCGCTCGCGCTGGTTTTTAGGATGGGCCTGCAATGGTGCAATAGGGCGCTCCAGAATGGCGGGCTGTTCGGCCCGCAGGAAGTAGCACAATTCTGACACACTGGGCTTGCACCCACAGGGGGAGAAGGGTTTTCTGTGGAACGTTTGACTTTGAAGCAAGAGGTCCCAGGTTCAAGTCCTGGTGCGTCCACCAATCACATCTGTTGATGGCAGCAGCGCTGATCCAGCTCGCGCATCTGTTCGAGATCGGGATTCGGCGTACCCTCGTCAGACTTGCACTCCCAGTTAGACCGCGTGAAGCCTCCGAAAAACCCGACCCTGAGTGTTGGATTTCCGACGCCCGAGCCGGCGAGCCCGCCACCATCCGCGCCTGAGCAGTTGATTGCGAAGCTAGCGCGGTCCTCGCATGCCGCCTCTTGCGTTGGCGCCGCCTTACCCTCGCAGCACTCCTTCAGCGATTGCATCACGGGCCCAATCGCCTGGCAGGAGCATCGCGCCGCCACCTTGCCCTTGAGCGTGTCGAAATGCACGGTTACATTGGGAGGCGATTCCTGATTCCCATTGCACTCAAAGGACAGGCGTTCACCCGCATCGCCGTTTCCCGGCGGCAGAGCCGAGTCGATTTTCGTGTAATGCATGGTGACGACGGAGGCGGCCATGCCACCGGCAAGCGCCACCATGATCGCGATCGCCGTCGCTCGGTTCATGACGCGTGAATCGGGCCGAAACCGGTCAGCGCGGTGCGGCTATCGCGGATGGTTCGACTTGTCGCCCAGCCCACAGGCCGCACTGATCTCGTCGGCGTTGGCCGTATCGAGTCCGAGGGTCTTGGTCGAAAGCTCATTGTCCCAACCGGTATCGCCAGCAAATTTAGCATAGGAACGCTCGTGACTTTCCTACGCGCCAGGGGCGTATCTGACGGTTTGCATCGTCAGAAAATAAACATCAGCGTCGCGAGGATGGTATCCATCCCGTGATAGGTCGACGCGGTCGCCGCGCACGTGCCGAGCCCCGGGCATGGGAAAAAGACCAACGGCTTACTGCTCGGAAATGGTTTGCGGCTGGATTCGTCGTGACGGTACTCGAACCGGCCGACCAGCCATTCGGCTATCTTGAAATTGAAGCCCGCCGTTATATCCCACAGCGTCTGCGGCAGACCGGTATCGAAGCCGTCGATATCTTTCAGAACTTCGCCGCGGAGCCCGAGCTGCAACCGGGGAGTGGCCTGATACGCCACCCAGGTGCCTTCACCATACCAGTCGCTCGGATGGACGGTGCGTCCCTTGGGGAACTCATCGAGAACCGGATTCGACGGATTTCCCGGCGCCTCGATTAGCGGGGTCGGCGCGAGAGCGTTGCTGTCCTGGTGACCCGCGATCGCCTCCTGCGTGATGCTCAACCCGTCGATCGGCGGCGTCCAGGTGGCGATCAGATCGAGCAGTCCCGCCTTCGACGGCAGATTGCCGCCGGCGGGTCCCTGCGGCCCATACATGCCGTTGATCAGGAGCGAGAGTTGATGCGCCGGGTTGAGGCTGAGCTGTCCTTCGAACGTCTGCAGCGGATAGCTCGAGGCCAGCGAGTCCCATCCGTTATTCAGTCCGAGCGTCAAGCCGACGAAATCGTTGAAGCTATAATGGGCCCGCAGACCAGTGACGTTGAAAGGGCTCGCGTGGAAAACGTAACCGATCGACTGGAACAGGTTGTAGTCCTGCCAACTCGGTATCGCCTCGTTGCCAATCAGCGGGAATTGCGTGCCGGCGGTTAGCAGGATTCCAGTTCCGAACGGCAGCATGTAATCGAGATAGGCGCGCGTCGGATCGAGCCATCCGCACGGACTTTGCGGACATGCGCCGGCGCGTCCCGGGACTTTCCAATAGACCGTCGATACGCCGTACTGCACCTGCGCGACGTTCGCGGTATTCAGGTCGAGCACGAAGCCAACCTGTTTCGGCGCCGCGCGCTCGATATATAGCTCGCCTTGCGTAAGCTCCGGGCTGTTGCTCCCGAAGAAATCGTAAACCCGCAGTGTGTTGTTGCCGGTGCTGGGCCGGTCGAAATTGTATTCATAGGTGCCGACCAGCATCCCGTGAATCTGAAGTCCGACGGCGTCTTGCAGGTGGCTGTGAAGAGCGCTTAAGGAATCGACGACGCTCGCGGCGCCAGGCGCATACTCGAGGCCAAGCGGCGTGACGCCGGATGACCCCGAAGATGATACCGAAGATGCGGGCGTCGCCGATGCGGACGGATTGGCTGCGGGTGGGTTCTCAACCGAGGGCTGGATCTGAGCTTGACTAGCGCTCTTGAGGGAGACCGTGGCCAGGCCGATCAATATCAGGAGCTTGAGGCAGTAGCCGACCACACGGCGCGGGGTTCGTCCGCTCCGCCCTTTGCACTTCATTCCGTGCGCGGCGGGGCTATTGCGGATGTTTCGACTTTTCGCCCAGCGCGCGGGCCGCGTTGATCTCGTCGGAGTCGGCCATATCGAGTCCGAGCGCCTTGATCGAAATCTCGAAGCGCTCCTGCATCGTGGCGTCGTCCTGGGTGAAGTTGCGCGCGAGGCAGCAGTACTCGAGCGACATCCCGTTGGGATCCTTGAAGTAGATCGACTTCGCCCATCCGTGGTCGACCACGTCGGTCACCTGCACGCCCTTGTCGATCAGTTCGCGGCGCTTGTCTTCGAGCGCCGGAGGCGAACCGGCCTCGAAGGCGAAATGATAAAAGGCCGCCGGCGTGCCGAGGCCGCGATTGATGCCGGCGTGGTACTCGACCGGAACTCCCGGAATCCCGCGCGGCTCCATGAAGGCCAGCAACTGATCGCGGCCGGTATCAAAGAAGATGTGGCGGATGGCGCCGCCTTCCTTGATCTTAATCGTGTCGGCGACCACCACCTTGAAGCCCAGCACCTTCTCGTAGAACTCGCGCGTCTTGTCGAGGTCGAGCGTCGAAAGCCCTACGTGAGAGAATCCTTTGTTGGTCATCGCCATATCCTCCTGCCGCAACGATCAAAGCAAGCTTTTTATGCGAGTTATTTCTCGCCGACCGACACTCATCTCTAACACCCCCGCCCTCGGCCAACAAGCGCGCGCCCACATCGCGCCCGCCAGCGGCAGTAACTGAACGCAACGTGATAGCGCAACGTGATATATAGTCCGCTCGGCGAAAATTACTTTCGATTCCGGCCTTGGGGGGGGAACAAATCGATGCCACGGAAGCAGTCAGGCTCCGGCCCGTCGCCCTACCAAACCTACGGAGAAATACTGCATCTCGCGTGGAGCGGCCTGGCTTTGGCTGCCGCGGTCGAGCTCGACCTCTTCAGCTATATCGCGGCCGGTAAAACCACTGCCGAGCAGGTGGCGGAGGCGGCGGGTGCTTCAGCGCATGGGACAGGGCGGTTGCTCGATGCGCTCAGCGGGATGGGCTACCTGAAAAAAAGCGGGCGGCGCTACAAGCTCCAACGCACCGCCGCCGAGCACCTGGTGCGGGGCAAGCCGCTCTACATGGGCGACGCGACGATGATGGGGAAGATGATGATGGCGCCGTGGTCGATGCTGGCCGAGACGGTCAAAAGCGGCCGCCCGCTCCAGGCGGACCTATCGGCGGAGGAGCGTCAGGTGTTCTTCTCAAAGCTCGTCCCGGCGATCTTTCCGGGGGGCTTCCTTGCGGCAAGCGCGGCCGTGAAGCGCCTGTCGGCAGCGGCGCGGCGCAGGATCAAGCGGATCCTCGATATCGGCGCGGGAGCTGCGGCATGGTCGATTCCGTTCGCGAAAGCGCTCAAGCAGGCGCGCGTCACGGTGGCGGATTACCCCGCGGTCACGCAGGTCACGCGCCAATATGCCGAGCGCTGGGGCGTCGGCGACCGCTACGATTATCTCGAAGGCGATTTTCGTGAGGTCGACTTCGGAGACGGCTTCGACCTTGCCATCCTCGGCCATATCATCCACGGCGAGGGGCCGGACTGGGGCAGGCGGCTCCTCAAGCGGACGCACGACGCGCTGAGCGACGGCGGGATGCTGCTCATCGGCGAGTTCGTACCCAATGACGAACGCAGCGGGCCGGCGCTGCCGCTGTTGTTCGGCCTCAACATGCTGCTGCACACTCCGGCAGGCGACGTGTTCACGATGCGCGAGTATCGCGAGTGGCTGAAGAAAGCCGGTTTCAGTAAGGTCGCGACGATCTCGGCGCCGCATGTGTCGCCATTGATTCTCGCAACCAAGTGATGGCGCCAAGCGTCGGCCTGGCGACACGGGCTCAGTGCGCCGAGGAGAGCGGCGCGGCGATTTTTTCCAGGCTGGTGCGCTCCGCGGCGACTCCGAGCGTGGCCTCGACCACCGCCGCCATCAGCATCAGGGCCGCGGCTACCAGATATCCCCAGAACAACTCGATGCGCGAGTTGGAATCGATCAGCCGGCCGAAAAACCATGGCGCAACCACACCACCGACCGCGGTTCCGGCGGAATAGAAGACCGCGATCGCCAGCGCCCGCATCTCGAGCGGAAAAATCTCGCTGACGGTCAGGTAGGCCGAACTCGCCGCGGGCGAGGCAAAGAAGAACATCACCGACCACAGGATCGCCTGCGTGGTTGCGGTCAAGGCGCCGTGCGCAAAAAGCCATCCGTTAAGAATCAGCAACAGGCCCGCGATAGTGAAAGTCGCGGTGATCATCTGGCGGCGGCCGAGCGTGTCGAAAAAATGGCCCAGCGCCACCGGACCGAGAAAATTCCCCAGCGCGAACGGAAGCAGGTAAAGGCCAGTGGCATGGACGGACACCCCGTAGTAGCGAGTGAGCACGAGCGCGTAGGTGAACAAAATCGCGTTGTACACGAAGGCCTGCGCGACCATCAGCGAAAGCCCGAGCACCGAGCGCGCCCGGTACTGCGTGAGCATCGGCTTCACTACCGCCTCGAGGCCGTAGTGATGCCGCACATGGAGTCGCAAGACCTGGTCGCGCGGCGGATCCTCCAGGTGCGCGCCGGTCTCGCGCGCCACCGTTTGCTCCAAAGCGGCGACGGTTTTTTCAGCCTCCTCGCGCTGCCCGTGCGTGACCAGCCATCGCGGGCTCTCCGGGATGAACCTGCGCATATATAGAATGACCGTCCCGATGATCGCGCCGGCGCCAAAGCCGAGACGCCATCCGAGGTTGACCGGCAAGATCTTCGGGTTGAGTAGGATCACCGTCGACGCCGCGCCCGCGGCGGCGCCCAGCCAGAAGCTGCCATTGATCATCAGGTCGACGCGGCCGCGAAATCGCGCCGGGATGAGTTCATCGATGGCGGAGTTGACTGCCGAGTACTCGCCGCCGATACCGGCACCGGTGATGAATCTGAACAGCGCGAAGCTCCAGAGGTTCCACGAAAAGGCGGTGAGCCCGACCCCGCACAGGTAAATCCCCAGGCTTACGAAGAAGAACGTCCGGCGTCCGTAGCGATCGGTCAGGTGGCCGAAAACCAGCGAGCCGAGCACCGCGCCGACCAGGTAGGCCGAGCTTATCGCGCCGACCTGCGCGGCGCTGAGATGCAGCACGTCCGGCCGCTGCAGGACGGCGCTGATCGCGCCCATCAGCGTCACCTCGAGGCCGTCGAGCACCCAGGTGATGCCGAGTCCGATCACCAGCAGCCAGTGGAATTCGCTCCACGGCATACGGTCGAGCCGCGCCGGGATCAGCGTCTCGAAGGTTTCCTCGATGTCGGTCGCCGTTGTCAGGCGTCTTGTGGGGCGTCGTGCGCGAAGCGAATCGTGAACGTCGAGCCCCGGTTTTTCTGGCTCGCGACCGCGATATCCGCGCCGTTGAGTTCGAGATATTTCCTGACCAGCGAGAGGCCGAGGCCGACGCCCTCGAACCTGCGCGTGAGGCCGGGATTTTCCTGCGAAAAGGCCTCGAACACCTGCGGCAGGTAGTTCGCGTCGATTCCCACGCCGGTGTCGCGCACCTCCAGGCACAGCGCCGCGCGCGCGTCGCGCCCTAGACGCACCGCGACCTCCCCCCGTTCGGTGAACTTTATCGCATTCTGCAGCAGATTGGTTAGCGCGTTTGAAAGACAACCCTCGTCGAAGCTCACGACCGCCCGCGGCTCGTCGATCTCGGCGTTGAGCGCGAGGCCCTTTTTGACCGCCAGAATCCTGAATTCGCCCAAGAGCCGTTCGATGAATTCACCGAGCACGATGGGCTTTGGATTGATCCGGTACGCGCCCGATTCGATCTTGGAAAATTCGAGGATCGAGGAGACGGTGTCGAGCAAGCGTTTACCGGCGCGGCGCACGGGATCCGCGTAGTCGCTCGCGCGTGCGTCGTTCAACTCGGTCAGGCGCTCGGCCATCAGGTCCGCGTAGCCCAGGATGATGTTGAGCGGCGTGTGGATTTCGTGGGTCACGTTGGCCACGAAGGCCGACTTCATCCGCGAGGCTTCCAGGGCCGCGTCACGCGCCGCCTTCGCTTCCTCGACCAGCAGGCGGGAGCGCTCTTCGCTTTCGCGCAGTTTCTCGGCGGTCCGTTGCGCGTCGTCGTACAACTGGCGCAGATGGCCCTCGCGCAACCGCACGTAAATCCGGCCCGTCGACTCGATCGCTTCGCTCCACAGCCGGTTGAACGGCAGCACCGCCGCGACCCGTCCTTCGTCGCCCTCCAGCACCTGTCCGATCTCTTGCGTCAGCAAGCCGCGCACCGCGCGTGCCGAAGAGAACAGCGCATCGATGGTTGCGCGCTGACGCTCCGGCTCGTCGAGCTGGCCGCGAACGATGCTCTCGATGAAATGCTCGTAGTGCGTGAGCGCACCCTGAGGATTGCGTTCGGACAGTTGCTCGAAAAAACTGCTGAGGAACGGAACGGTCATCTCGCGCAACGTCTGACGCATCCGCGGAAGCTTGTCGGCCGGCGCGTCGAGCTCTATAGCTTCGGCCCAGCTCTTGGCTACCCGCTCGAGTTTCGGGATCAGGCGGCGCGCGACTTCCGCCATAAGATCACGTTCGCGATTGCTGAAGATTAGATGGTCTACGTCGTCCACAGGTCGTCCACAGGTAGTCGACAGGATCCGAACAGCACGAATCGGCTGTCTGCCAAGTTAAGACTTCTTCGCGCAGCGATCAATGTGAGTACTATTAAATTGAGGATAGTGAGCCGAAAGTGATCTTTCTGAGCAACTTACGCGGGCCTATGACCATATTGGACTATCTCGGCCTCCCTCACGCGGATTGAGGTGGATTGAGGAGGTGGATTGAGATTGACGCCTGCGGGGCATTTCTGCGATTGACCTTCGTATCCTGAATGCACTATCGAGCTTCAGCGGGAGGTGAAATCAATGCCGGTTTTCGAACGCGCAGGCGTATCGCTCTATTACGAGGAGTTTGGATCTGGCTATCCGTTGCTATTGTTCGCGCCGGGCGGGATGCGCTCGAGTATCGATTTCTGGCGGCACAGCCCCTTCGATCCCACCGCCGAGCTGGCGCAGGATTTCCGCGTGATCGCGATGGACCAGCGCAACGCGGGCCGCTCGCGCGCGCCAATCAGCGCGGTCGACGGATGGGAGACTTACGCCGCTGACCATCTCGCCCTGCTCGACCATCTCGGCACCCGCCGCGCGCACGTGTTGGGCGGCTGTATCGGGTCGTCGTACTGTCTGGGACTGATCAAGCTCGCGCCCGAGCGCGTCAGCGCCGCGGTGCTGCAAAATCCGATCGGGCTCAGTCCCGACAACCGCACCGCGTTCAACGAGATGTTCGGCGGCTGGGCGAACGATCTCAGGAAGGGCCGCCCCGAGTTGAGCGAAGCTGCGCTCGAAGCGTTTCGCGCGCGGATGTACGACGGCGACTTCGTCTTCTCGGTGTCGCGCGACTTTGTTCGCGCGTGCCGCACGCCGATGCTGGTGCTGGCGGGCGACGATCTCTATCATCCGGCGCCGATCGCGGAAGAGATCGCGCGCCTCGCGCCCGACGCCGAGCTGGTCACGAAATGGAAGACGCCCGACGCGACGCCCGCGGCGGTCGCGCGCGTGCGCGCCTTCCTGAAAGCGCATCAGTAGCGCCCGCGCCGCGCGCCGGCGCGAGAGCGCCGCGAAGTCGTGGGCAGGCGCCCGCTCTAGCGGATGCAGGCGCGCGCCAGCTCCTCTAACTCGCGCTCGTACTTGTCCGGCGCCAGCGTCGGCGCGCCGACCAGCACGCGATGCGCTCCGGCCTCCTGGTATTCCTTGATCACGCGAGCCACGTCGGGCGGCGTCTCCAGCATCAGGAAAGTGATTTCGATCTTGCTGAAGTCGCGCTTGGCCTGCGCGCACATCGCGCGCAGGTTCCCAAGCTCGGTGGCTAGTTGCGCGGGCGTCAGCCCGAGCGGCATCCATCCATCACCGATGGCGACCGTATCCTTGAGCGCGCGCTCGCAACTGACGCCCATCCCGCCGGCGCCGATAATGATCGGCGGATGAGGCTTCTGCGCGGGCTTGGGAAAAAACTTGACCTTGGGAAAGCGGACGAACTCGCCCTCGAAGCTCGGCTCGGGCTTGGTCCACAGCTCCTTCATCGCGGCGATGTACTCGCGGGTCATCGGCCAGCGCCGTTTGAACTCCACGCCCATGATCTCCGACTCGTCGGCGAGCCATCCGGCGCCGATCCCGAACATGAAGCGCCCGTCCGAGAAGTGATCGAGCGTCGAGATTTCCTTGGCCATCACGATCGGGTCGCGCTCCGGCACCAGGCAAATGCCGGTGGCGAGCTTGAGGCGGGTAGTCGCACCGGCCGCGAGCGCCAGCGCCACGAATGGGTCGGGCATGTGCGCGTAAAACTCCGGGATGGTGCCATCGCCCATAGGGTAGGGAGTCCGATGATGAATCGGGATTATTGGATGCTCGGGGATGAAGATCGAATCGAACCCGACCGCCTCAGCTTTGCGCGCGATGTTCGCGGGGTTCGCGGTGTTGTCGGTGACGAATGCTTGCAGGCCTATCTTCATATGCGGCTCCTTGTTGCGTTAAGGGAGATCGCGAGTTATCGCGCAAAGCGCCGCGCATGCCAAGAGCTGACAAGATCTGGTAAGTCCCGTCCGCCTCAGAGCGCCGTGCGCGCGTCACCTACGATCGCGCATTTACCTAATCGATCGCCAGGCTGGCGAAAGAGACCAGAGAATCGGTTTGCGGTTCTAGCGCGATGTCGTAGTGCAGCAGGCGCGCGCGCCGCCCGCTTAAGAGCTCGAGCTGCATGTACATCGGGGCGAGCCCGCAGATCTTGCGCTCGTCGCCTTCGCGCGCGATGTCGGCGAAGAAGCCGCCCGGGTCGCCGGCTTTGATCGTTTCGATAAGCGCCAGGTCCTCGCGCCGCACGCGCTCGGTCACGCCGTTGTCGATGCCGAAGGAGTCGCCGAATTTGCGCCCAACGTGGGCGAAGTCGACGCCGGCCAGGATCAGCACGCGGCGGCGCTCGGTCGCAAGCTCCTCGCGCAGCGCGTCGAGAAAGCGCGCCACACGCGCGTTGCCGGCTGGACGCTCGCCGTCGCGCACCATCTGATGGAACGAGCTGACCAGGATCGGCGCCACCTCGTAGCCCTCGACACCCAGCGCCCAGGCGAGAAAGAGCGTCTGGAACTCGATAGAATGTTCGTTGCGATGGAGCATCTCGTCCGCAAACAGGTCCCCGCCCCGCGAGCCCGCGTAGCGCGCGGCAAGCCGCTCGACGAAAGCGCGATCCGTCGGCACCGCGCCGAGCGGAGTGAGATAGTGCTTGCGCGTCGCGCTGAACAGCTCCGGACCCCCGCCGTAGTGCGAGGTGCCTAGAATGACGATCAGCTCGGGGCGCTCGCGCCGGCGCAGCTCATTGTAAGCCCATGCGTAAGCGGCGGCGCCGCGGCGCGGATCGATATGCGGCGCGATTAGACCGGCGAGACTTCCGATAGCCGCGGACGAAGCCGGCGCCGCAAGCGCGTCGCGGCCGGGCGCGTTGGGACGCTCGAAGTACGACTCTATCTCGGCGCGCAGCCGTGACGGCTCGGTCTCATAGCAGAGGCCCGCGAGCGCCGCCGGGCGCGACGGGCTTTGACGGAACTCCTCGCGCACGCCGCGCACGCGCTCGGCAAAAGCGGGCGAATCGAGAAAATAAGCGTGGTCGAGTGCGCTTACCAGGTCGCGGATTTTCTCGGACGGGATGACCTCGCCGAAGCGATGACTGAACGCGGCCTGCAAATCGAGCGTCGAGTTGGTCCCGTCGAACAGCGTCACCAGAAAATACGCGCCCATCCCAAGCACCATCGGATCGGGCGCGAGACCGGACGGATCGCGCAGACAAATCACCGTCTGATCCTGCTGTTCCATCGGAAAGGCTTCGACCGGGCGAATTATCGGCTTGTCCATCGATGTGCGCGCCTCCGACGTGCGCTTGCGCGATTACTTTGTGCAGTTTTTTACACAGCGAGCGGCGTGGATGCTATCAGCTATTATAATGAGCGGCGCATTTGCGGATGGAAAGAGCCGCCCAGCGGGAAAAATCGCAGATGGATTTGCAGGTCGGTTTGCGACTTGGTTTGCAATTGGGTTTGCCAGGGGCTTGAAAGATGCCGCGCAGCAATAGCCGCGACCGCAGCCTTAAAGGCACGGGGGGCAAACGCACAGGACGCGGGGTTAAGCGTCGCGCGGTGCGCTATCGGGTCTGCCGGACGGAGGCGCTCGCGGCGGGAGAATCGATGAAATTCATGCTGCCGGTGCGCGGTGCGGACGAGGAATGCTTCGTGATCAACTTCCAGGGCCACTACCACGCCTACGTCAATCGCTGCCGCCACGTGCCGATGGCGATGGATTGGATCGACAACCAGTTCTTCGCCGAGCAGGGACGTTATCTGATGTGCCAGACGCACAACGCCTACTTCGAGCCGGCGAGCGGCGAATGTATCGCGGGTCCGCCCAGCGCCTGCGGCAAATTTCTTTACCGCGTGCCGCTCGAGATCGAGGACGGTGTCATTTACGCCCGCCAGCCCGAGCAGGAATTCGAGGACTAGACGCCGCGATCGAGGCTCGCGGTTGACGCTCACTAATCAAAGGAGTCGCGTAGCCATATTAGCCACAAAGCTCTGAGAGTTGCGCGGGATGAAGAGTTTTTGATATTAGCAAGCGAAACTGCCGCTTGAGCCGGGGAGGACATGAACATGAAATCCTGGAAGTTAGCGATGTTGGGTGTCGCAGCAGGAGCCTGCATCGCCAGCGCCTACTCAGCCCGCGCCTTCGCGCAAGCGGGCATGACCGCGCCGCCGCCGGCAGTGCACAATTTCCGCCAGGAAGACGTGTACGCCACCATGGTCAAGACGTCGCGCGACGTGTGGCGAGCCAAGGTCTCGGGCGCCAGTGCGCAGCACATGCAGGAACTCTTTCTCGACGGCCAGCGCGCCTATTTCAAAGGCGACTACGACTCGGCAATGAGCGATTTCATGGCCGCCGAGAAAATCTACAAGAAATATCCGAACGCCATAACGCCGGATTAGTTCGCCCGCGCCGCGTCGTCAGCGGCCGGCAACTCTGCTTCGCGATCGCGACGCGCGTTTCCGGCCGCCTCGGAGCAGCAAGCCGCGCCGCTTTCTTCAGCCGCTAAAATGCACCAGGTGTGTATTGAGATCGCGCGCGCTCACTCGTATTCGTCGCCGAAATGCGCGCGCACGATACGCGCTTTCAGGTATTCCAGCGTGCCCAGGTCTTCGACGATATCGCCGCCGGTGTCGTAGAAGAACAGCTCGCCGTTCTTGGTGCGCCCGACCGCGATAATCCATTCGAGCTCATCGCGATCCTCGAGCAGATAGTTGATGGTTTGAGCGACGCCGCGGCCCGGAATGATCGTAATCTTTGGGCGCGGCGGCTTTTCCTTTTCCTGCTTGGGCATCGCTTTGCTGACCCTCTGCCGGGTGGGAAAAAAGACGCGCCGACAATCCAGCTTAGGAACGGGGCGACGCTGAAGTCAATACCGTAACCACTTCAGCATGATGAGTGTTGGGGAAAAAGTCGAACGCGCGCACCTCGGCGATCCGGTAGCCACCATCGCACAACGCTTGCAGGTCGCGCGCCAGCGTCGCCACGTCGCACGAGACATAGATCACCCGCGCCGCATGCATCCGCAGAAGCGGCCCGACAAGCTCGCGTGCGCCGCTGCGCGGCGGATCCATGATCACCACGTCGGGCCGGTAATGCGCGCGCAATAAAAACCGCGCGAGCTCCGCCGCCTCCATCGCGGCGAACTCCGCCCGCTTAAGCCCCAGCCGCGCCGCATTGCGCGCCGCCGCTGCGACTGCCAGCGCTTCGGCGTCGACTCCCATCACTGCCGCGCCACGCCGCGCCGCGGGCAGGCTGAAGTTGCCCGCGCCGCAGAACAGATCGAGCACGCGCGCGTCCGCACCCGCCTTCGCCATCTCCATCACCGCGGCAACCAGCTTCAGGTTCTGCGCGCGATTGATCTGGCTGAAAAGATCGGCGTCGACTTCGAGTTCGAGCTCCGGCTCCAGCGCGACCGCGATCGAGACCTCGCCGATAACCTCGCGCGCGCGCCCCGCGCGCAACACCGCCCCCGCGATCCGCGCGTCGCGCTCGACCAGCCGGCGCGCCCGCTCGAGCACGGGGGCACCGGGCGGCCGCGTCAGTTGCGCGACCAGCACTTCGCGGCCGCGATCGGCGACGACCTCGATCTCCTCGCACTCGATCTCGGCCGCGAACTCGCGCGGCATCCGGATTTCCGCCGCTGCCACCATGCAATGCTCGACTTCGACCAGCCGGCGGCTCCCTGCTTCATAAAATCCCAGCCGCCCGCCGCGTCCGGTCTTGAACCTGATGCGCGCGCGGTAGCCGAACTCGGCCGGCGCCGGCTCGATCAAGGTTGCGGGATTCAATTCCAGGCCGAGCGCATGATTGAGCGTGGCCGCGATAACCTCGGCTTTGAACCGCGTCTGCTCGGAGTAAGCGATTTGCTGCCAATCGCATCCGCCGCAGCGCGGCAGGTATGGGCACGGCGGCGTGCGCCGCGCGGCCCCCGCCTTGAGCACACGTTCGGCGCGCGCGATCAGGTAGCCCCCCCGTTCATGCACGACCGTAACCTCGAGCAAATCGCCGGGCGCCGCGTGCGGCACCATCACGGCCTTGCCGTCGAGCCGCCCGACGCCGTACGGCCCGAATGTCATCGCGGTTATCTCGACCTGTGCCATCGATACGGAGAACGGACACGCTCATCATTCATCGAACTTGGATCGAACTTGCAGGTGCTCATGGATCTTATCGGCCTCATTGATCTTATCGAATTGATCAGCGCAAGTCCGATGAAAACAAATATTACCGCCCGGTTGTAGCCGCACCCGTGGGACACGACCTATAATTCCCGGCCGGGGACCGTCCCACCCCTGCGACTTTGACTTTTCCCGGTGACAGCATTGGCCAGCGAAGCACAGCCCCACACCACCATCTCGGATACCGCGCGCGAGCACGCGCGTCGGCTCGATATTTTCACCGCGCGCCTGTTTAGCGGGCTCGCGCCCGACCTCGCGGCGCGGCTCTCCGCTGAGCAATGCGCACAACTCAGCGCGGATGCGCTCGACTTTTTCTCGGTGCGCACCGAGCCGATCAAGGTCCGCGTGGTGATCGCGCCGCAAAACGACGGCGCCGGCGGTTTCGTCGAGACGGTGATGGAGGACTGCCCGTTCATCATCGACAGCATGCTCGAGTACTTCCATCATCTCGGCATCGGCGCCGGCCTGCTCGTGCATCCGGTGCTGCTCGCCGCGCGCGACACGGTCGGCAGCCTGGTCTCGCTCGAAGGCATGAGGTCCGCCGAGCGGCCGGAATCTTTCGTGCATCTTGAACTGCGCCTGGATGGTCGCGCGCACGACCCCGAGCGTACCGCCGCGGGCCTAAAGGGCGTGCTCGAGCAAGTCCGCTCGGCGACCGGCGATTTCGAAGCGATGACCGCGCGGGCGCTGGAGATTTGCGAGGAGACGGCGGCACAGCGCGAGTTGATCGAGGTGCGCGACCTGTTGCGATGGCTGGTGGGCGGCGGCTTCGTCTTTCTCGGCTACCGGCGCTATCGGGTGCGCGAAGAGGGCGGCCGCCGCACGCTCGAAGTCGATTCTGACTCCGACTCCGCACTCGGCGTGCTGCGCGACTTCAGCCGCTCGCGCTACGCACGGCCGGTTGACCTCAAAGCGCTTGAGCCCGACCATCAGAAAATGCTGTTCGAGGGCACGGCGCTGATCATGGGCAAGACCCATACGATGTCGCAGGTTCATCGCCGCGGCCTGATGGACGACGTCACTATCCGGCGCATCGGGCCCGACGGGCGCGTGGTGGGTTTCGACCGCTTCGTCGGCCTGTTCACCTCAAAAGCCTATTCCGAGGAGGCCCAGCACATCCCGGTGCTGCGCGCCAAGCTGCGTGAGGTGCTCGAGGCCGAGCATGCTACGCCCGGTTCGCACAACTATAAGGAGCTGGTGTCGGCGTTCAACAGCTTTCCCAAGGAGGAGCTGTTCCGCGCGCCGGTCGGCGAGCTGCGCGAGCAACTCCATCTCATCCTCGATCACAAGGACGAGGCCACCGTGCGCGTGAGCGCGCACTACGATCCGGTGCGCAAGAACGTCGTCGCCCTGGTGGTTCTGCCACGCGAGACTTTTTCGGCCGAGGTGCGCAAGCAAATCCAGGAAGCGCTTGGCCGCATACTCGACGGCGAACTCATTTACTATTACCTCGCGATGGGAGAGGGCTACCAGGCGCGGATGCACTTTTGCTACGACGCCGCGCCGCCCTCGGCCGCGCAGTTGCGCGCGATCGAGACCGAGGTCTCGCAGCTCGCGCGCACGTGGCAGGATCGGCTGCGCGAGGAACTGATCGAGCGCTTCGGCGAACGCCGTGGACAAGCGCTCGCGCAGCGATGGGCCGGCGCCTTCAGCTTGCATTACAAGGCCAGCACCACGGTTGCTCGCGCGGCGGGCGACATCGAGCGTATCGAAAGCCTGCTCGAAGGCGGCCAGAACTTCAGCGTCGAGTTGGCGCGCCAGGGCGGCGGCGACGGCGCGGCGGCACCCGCCAGCGAGCTGCGGATGTTCGAGGTCGGCGAGTCGCTGCGGCTCTCCGACATAATGCCGATGCTGTCGAATTTTGGCATCACCGTGATCTCGGAAGAGGCCGACGAGCTGCGCATCGACTCCGGCGGCACCGCGGTGCGCGCCTTCGTCCAGTCGTTTCGCGTGCAGGACGCCCACGGCGCAGCGCTGGAGAGCATTAGCGGCGCGGCGATGCTGCCCGAGGCGCTGACCGCGGTGCGCAGCGGACAGACCGAGGACGGCCCGCTGAACGCGCTAGTGTTGGACGCGGGCCTGGGTTGGCGCGAGATCGCGTTGCTGCGCACATACGTGGCGGCGGCCTTCCAGATGCGGCTGGCGCCGGCGCTCCCGGCGCTGCGCCGCGTGCTGCTGGTCAATCCGAAGCTCGCGCGGATGCTGGTCGAGATGTTCCGGCTGCGGATGGATCCGGCGGGAGCCGTTAGCGGCGACGCGCGTTACGCCGGATTGCGCACGGCCTATCTGGAAGCGCTCGGCGCGGTCGACAACATCGCCGACGATCGCCTCGCGCGGGCGCTGTTGGGGATGGTCGAGGCGACGGTGCGGACGAACTATTTTCGCACGCCGCCCGCGCCTTACATCACGCTCAAATTTGAAAGCGCAGGCATCCCCAATCTGCCCGACACGCCGCCGCTCTACGAAATCCACATCGACAGCCCCACGATGCAGGGATGCCATCTGCGCGCCGGCCGTGTCGCGCGCGGCGGCATCCGCTACAGCGATCGGCCCGAGGACTTCCGCACCGAGATCCTCGACCTGATGAAAACCCAGACGGTCAAGAACGCGATCATCGTGCCCACCGGAGCCAAGGGCGGCTTCATCGTCAAGCCGCGCCTGGGCCGCGCGACCACCCACGACGACGTGGTCGACGCCTACACGACGCTCATCCGCGCGATGCTCGAATTGACCGACAACGTGGTCGGCAACCAGATTGTGCATCCGGCCGGGGTCAAGGTGCTCGACGAGGACGGCCCCTACCTGGTGGTGGCGGCCGACAAGGGTACGGCGGCGTTTTCCGATCTGGCCAACGCGATCGCGGCCGAGCACAACTTCTGGCTGGGCGACGCTTTCGCCTCGGGCGGCCGCTATGGTTACGACCACAAGGCGCTCGGCATCACCGCGCGCGGCGTGTGGGAGTCGGTCCGCTGGCACCTGCGCGAGATGGGAATCGACCTCGCTCGCAGCGCGCCGATCACGCTGGTGGGAATCGGCGACATGTCGGGCGACGTGTTCGGCAACGGGCTTCTGCAATCAGACAACCTCAAGCTGATCGCCGCCTTCGACAATCGCCACATCTTCATCGATCCCGACCCCGATCCGAAAAAAAGCTTCGCCGAGCGCAAGCGGCTGTTCGAGCTGCCCACCTCACAATGGTCCGACTACAACCCGGCGCTGATCAGTCCCGGCGGCGGCGTCTTTCGCCGCGGCGCCAAAAGTATCGCGCTCAGCCCGCAAGCTCGCCGCGCGCTATCCTGCACGGCCGAGGTGCTTGACAGCGACAGCCTCATCCAGGCGATCCTGCGCGCCGATGTGACCCTGCTCTACAACGGCGGCGTCGGCACCTACGTGCGCGCCAGCGACGAGCGTGATGCCGAAGTCGGCGACCACGCCAACGACGCCTGCCGCATCGCGGCCAACGAGTTGCGCGTCAAGGCCGTGGCCGAGGGCGGCAACCTGGGTTTCACCCAGCGCGCGCGGATCGAGTATGCGATGGCCGGCGGCAGGATCAATACCGACGCGATCGATAACTCGGCCGGCGTCGACACCTCGGACCACGAAGTCAACCTGAAGATCCTGCTCCAACGGGCGCTGGCGGAGGGGCGAATCGATTTCGACCGGCGCAACCGCGCGCTTTTGGCCGCCGCCGGCGAGGTAGCCGCGATGGTGCTGCGCGACAATCGCGACCAAGTGGTGCTGCTTAGCCTTGAGCAGATCCGCAGCCGCACCGAAGCTAAAATGTTCCGCGACCACCTAAGCGCGATCGAGCAGCGCGGCGCGTTGCATCGTTACGAAGCCGCGCTGCCCAGCCACGAGGTGCTGCGCGACCGCCGCGGCCGCTTCGCCGGCCTTACCCGCCCCGAACTCGCCGTGCTCAGCGCCTACACCAAGATCGATTTGTCCAAGCAGCTCGAGACCTGCGCGCTGCCCGACGACTCCTATCTTACCGGGCGCTTTCTGGTCACCTACTTTCCGGCTTCGATCGCGCGCGAGTTCGCCGCCGAAATCCCGCAACACGGGCTGCGGCGCGAGCTTATCGCCACGCGGCTGGTCAACGAACTGGTCGACCTGATGGGCGCGACCTTCGTTTTCCGCCTCACGCGCAGCCACGGCGCGCGCACCGAGGACGCCGTCCGTGCGTGGATCTTCGCCGAGGGCGTTCTCGAGCTGGTCGATCAGGCCGAAGGGCTCCGCGCCGGCGCCGGTGGCCAGGGCGCGCAGGCGGAACTGGCCGCGCTGCTGGCGTTGGAGAGCGCCGCACGGCGGGCGTGCGGATGGGCGGTCGCCGCGCTGGAGGCGAACGTGCCGCTCGGCGACGCGATCGCGCGCTTCAAGCCCGGCTTCCAGAGCCTGTGCACGCAATTCGAGAACCTGCTGGCCGACGACGAGCGCGAGCGCTTCGAGCGCAGCTACCGCGAGTTGCGCTCGGCCGTCTACACTGAGCAGGTCGCCCATCAACTCGCGCGCCTCGGTTTCGCCGATCATCTGCTCAACGTTTTGAGCCTGAGCTTCGTCCACGGCGCGGCGCCCATCGAGTGCGCGCGTGCTTACTTCGCGCTGAGCGAAATAATCGAATTCGCGACGCTCGAAAGAGCGCTGGAGGCGATCGGCACGGACGATCGATGGGAGCGGCGGGCCGCCGAGGACCTCGGCGGCGACCTGCGCAATGCGCGCCTGGCGCTCTGCCGAGCGGTGCTGGTCAATCGCGAGGTCGCACCGGCGGAAGCCGCGCGCGCTTTGCGCAGCGGGCGCGAGCGGCTGTTCGATACGATGGCGGAGGTGATGAACGATCTGCGGACGCTGCCCACGGTCGGATTGCCGGTGCTGGAGGTTGCGATTCGCGCGCTGACGCGCCTGGCCGCCGCCGCGACCGGCGCCGAGCCGGCTTAGGCGCTAACCGAGGGTAGTGGCGCGGTTGGCGGTAGCGGCGCCGCTGCCGTCAGCGCCGTATGATTGGCGGCGACCGCGCTCATGTCCTGGTATAGGCGCAAACCCGCCGCGAGCAGGAATGCGATAGTCGCGTAGAGCACGGCCACCGCAAGCAGATCGACCAGGAAAATTGCGGCCCACAGCGCGCCCGTTATCAGCCCCACCCATCCGGCCAGCAGGCTGACCGCGAAGAACGTCCCGCCCGCCCACGAGTTGAAGCCCGACCAGAATGCGAGAAAGACCACGATTCGCAACGCGACGCGAAAAAAACTGCCGCGCATCAGGTCGCGGCTGTACAGCAGCGCCGACCAACTCCGCTGTTCGTCGAAAATCAAGGCGTACTGCGAAAAATAGAGCCATACATAGGCCAGAAGGCCCGGCACCACCAGCAGTACCGCCCCCACCGCGATCGCAACCACCTGGAGCACGCTCACCCATATGAAAGGACCCAGCAGGCGAGCCGCCTCGCGGTAGACCTCAATCCCCTCGTCGATCGGACGCGCCATCCGATGTCCCTCCTGCATCCGCCTGAGAGCACACAGAACGACCAGGTTGACGCCGACCAGCGTGATGAAGCCGTCGACCAGATGCAGGATGGTGGTCATCCATCGAGGAAATGGCGGCTTGGGTGCGGCGCGCGTGACCGGCGCGTACGGCATCTGAACCGGTTCCACGAACGCGACGCTGGTCACGCCCGGCTCGAAAGTTCGCACCAGGGAATACTGAAGATTGAGCGCGTCGGGTAGCAGGCACAGTGCGGAGGCCAACACCAGCGGCGCCAGTACCACGGCGACGATAATCCAGTTGCCGCGCAGGTCGTTGACCGCATTGGCGAGATAAATGAAGCTCGAACGGAGCCGCGCTTGCGCCATCGCGCCAATGAGGTTGGCATCCCCGGTGCGCCAAGACAAGTAACGCCGCGTTCTCGTAGATGCGGGCGTTTGCTGACCGCAAAATTTTGAGCTTGACACTCGCCTGACTCCGTGGACAAAGATAACTGTCTCGTTCCTCCACCTGTTCACGGTCCTCTTCCTTACTCGGGGTTTGCCGGCGGAAAGTTGCACAATCGTTGTGTTGTTTGATCTCGCGGGAGCAACGAGTCTTACGGACAGCATGCTCGCGAAGGTTAACCGACTGCGCTAACCGCTAACGAGGTAGTCCAATGAAGTTTCTGCTGATTAGGAAGCCGCGTATGGGGACCGGCATGACGCCCACCAGCGACATGGTTCGCGCGCATAAAGAGACCGTGCTGGGCGCCCTTAAACGTGGTGAAGCCGACTGCGTCTACGCCTTCGTGGGTGGCGGCGGCTGCTCCATTCTGAACGCCAATTCCGCGGAAGAACTGAATGAGAGACTGATGAGCTCGCCAATGGCCTTGTTCTATGAGTTCGAGCTACGGGCGCTGACCGATTACGGCCAGTTCATGGACACCATCGCGAAGGCTCTGGATAAGCGGAGTCGCTAGATAAGGCACCCGCAAGCGCCGTCCGAATCTGATCCGAATTGCCTGGGTGGGTTTCCAGACACCTCGCGTCCAGCTTTGCGCCACCCGTATAAAGTGACTATCGGCTGACTGAGAAATCAGCCTTTGCCGAATCATGTCGCCTGGCGGAGGGCGTAGCGCCCGCGCCCGAAGGCGCATAGGGCAGCGCATCGCTGCGGGCGCTCAAATTCCGACGCGCCGATGCTATACTCGGCACAGAGACGGGCGACTTGCCCCGCCCGCTATTCAACCGTCGGATAATAGTCATGGCCCAGGACGATCGCGCCGCCCTTATCGCTCACGAGCACCTGATGATCCGCAGGCTGCGTTTTCTGGTCGATCTCACCTTCGCGACCATCGCGCAGGATGATTCGATCACCCTCGACGAGGCGTGGGACCACGTCCGCGCGCTCAAAGGCGCAGCGGTCTCGATGTTCCCCGGCAAAGAGACGACCTTCGACCTCGTCTACCTACCGCGCTTCTCGCGCCTGCTCCAGGAGCGCTTCAACGCGAGCTGACGCGCCACGGCCCCCCACGATGAAGCGGTTGCGCGGCTTGATCGCGCGGGCCGACGGCTCGACCGTGGCGGGCGTCGTCGGCTTCGGCAAGACGATCGAGTCGGTCGAGGCCGGCGTCGGTGTCGATGCGATCGACTACATCGTGCCCGGATTTATCGATCTGCAGGTCAACGGCCGCGGCGGTATCGACGTGATGAACGCCACGGCCAGCGCGCTGTGCGAGCTTTCCACGGAACTCGCGCGCGAAGGCACGACGGCGTGGCTCCCAACCGCGATAACCTCGCCACTTGAGCGAATCGAAGCGGTCGCCGCCAATATTTCCGAAGCGACCGCAGAAGCGATCGCCAAGGCGGCCGATACGCAGCACATAGCCAGTGCAATTTTGGGGATGCATCTTGAGGGACCGTTCATCTCGGCGGCACGGCTCGGCGCTCATCCGGCGCACAACCTCGAGCCTCGAGGCGCGGCGCTCGAGCGCGTCGCGGCGCTGCCGGGCTTGCGCATGATCACGCTCGCGCCCGAACTCAACGGCGCGCTCGAAGCGGTGGCAGACCTAAGCGCGCGCGGAGTTACGGTGTCGCTCGGGCATACCGACGCTTCGCTGGAGCAGGCGCAGGCGGCGGTCGCAGCGGGCGCGCGGATGTTCACGCATACGTTCAACGCGATGGCGCCGCTTGACCATCGGAATCCCACAGCGGCGGCGGCCGCGATGCTGCCCTCGCGCGCGTGGGCGGCGGTGATTGCCGACGGCGTCCACGTGCATCCAGCGATACTGCGTCTGCTCTATCTGGGGCGCGGCGCGGGCGGAATCTGTCTTACGACCGATCGCGTCGCGATCGGCGCAGCCGACGGCGCGTCTCCGTTGGGGAGCGCGACCGTCGCGGGCGGCGCAGCGCGCATGCCTGACGGCCGCCTGGCGGGCAGCGTCATCTCGATGCTCGACGCGGTGCGCATCATGGTCGAGCAAGCGGGCGCGAGTGTCGGCGAGGCGGCGCTGATGGCGGCGACCAACCCTGCTCGCGTGTTGGGTCTCGGCGAGCGCGGCAGAATCGAGGCCGGTGCGATTGCCGATTTGCTCGTGCTCGGCCCCCGGCTAGAGTTGAAGGCGGTGTTCGTCGATGGCTGCGAGCTTGCCTGATGGCGTCGCAGGCCATCTCGTCGAAAATTTATTTTTGGAAATTCATACGCACGCAAGCAGGAATCGCAAAGCAGGGCTATCGATGCCACTTAACCGGGAATTCATCGGCCGCGAGTATCCGGCCACCAGCGCGACGGTCACCCTCGAAGCGCTCCAGAAATATGCGCGGGCCTACAACGACGACAATCCGCGCTATTTCGATCCGTCGGCGCCGGGCGGAATCGTCGCGCCGCCGATGTTCGGCGTGGCTGTCACGTGGATGTCGGTGGTCGGCGCGGTCGGCGATCCGGAGTTGGGCGCGGACCTTCTGCGCCTGCTGCACGCCGAGCAGGAGATGGAATTTCTCGCACCGCTTCGCCCCGGCGACGAGATAACCACCGTCGCCAAGGTCGCCTCGATCGAGGCGCGGCCGGGCGGCGAGGCGATGTCGCTCGAGCTTAACTCGCGCAACCGCGCGGGCGTGCCGGTGCTGCGTACACTCTTCGGGATTTTCATCCGCGCGGCGCGCCGCGATCGAGGCGCCGCGGGACGCACCGAACGGCCGGTATCGCCGTCGGGCGATCCGATACTGACCGTCGAGCAGGCTATCGATAGCGACCAGACCTTCCGCTATGCCGAGGCCTCGGGCGATCGCAATCCGATCCACGTCGATGAGAACGTCGCAAAGATGGCGGGCCTGCCGGGAATCGTCGTGCACGGCCTGTGCACGATGGCGTTCGCCTCCAAGGTCATGATCGATGGGCTCTGCGCCGGCGAGCCCGTGCGCCTCAAGCGACTGCGCGTGCAATTCAGCCGCCCGGTTTTTCCCGGACAGACGATCACGACCAAGGTCTGGCCGATCACTGCAAAGGTCTGGGCCGACGGCGAGCGCGCGGGCCGCAGCGCTTACGCGTTTGAAACCTACAATCCCGAGGGGATGGCGGTGATCCGGAGCGGAATCGCCGAGATCGCGCCCTAGCGCAAGTCCGTCCCATGCCTGAGCGGCTGAGCGTCGGTCTTTCGCTGTCGCTGAGCGGCGCATACGCCGCGATGGGCCGCCAGGCCGAAGCCGCGATCAAACTACTCGTCGATGACCTCAACGCAGCGGGCGGCGTGAACGTCGGCGGCCGCACGCGCGAACTCGCGCTTCGATGCCACGACGATCAGAGCGACGCGCAGCGCTGCGCCGAAATCTTTTCCGCGCTTTGCGGGCCCGAACGCGTCGACCTGCTACTCGGCCCGTACTCGAGCCGCCTCGCGCGCGCCGCGGCGCCGATCGCCGAAGCGGCCGGCATGGTGATGCTCAATCATGGCGGCGCCGACGACGGCCTGTATACCAAAGGGCTGCGGACGATGGTCGGCGTGCTGAGTCCCGCGAGCGATTATCTGGTCGCGTTCGCGCGGCTGCTGGTCGAACTCAAGTTCTGGCGCAAGCGCCTTGCGATCGTCACCGCGACCACGCCCTTTGCGAGCGACGTTGGCGCCGGCCTCGAGCAGGCCTGCCATGAGCGGCGGGCGCGTCGGCGCGGCTTGCGTGTGCGGCTCAAGTACCGGGGCGATTTCGATCGCGACGAGGCGCTCGCTCGCCTGTTGCCCGCGCTCAAGCGCAACCGCATCAATGCTCTCGCCGCCGCGGGCAGCTTCGCACAGGATGTTGCCCTGATGCGTATCGTGGTCGCCTCCAATCTCAACATCCCGGTGCTCGGCTGCGTCGCCGCCGGCGTCCACGGGTTCGCCACGGAGTTGGGCGAGGACGCCGAGGGCATCGTGGGTCCCAGCCAATGGGAAGAGCACGCGCAGATTGCGCCGGAACTCGGACCGCCGCCGGGCGAGTTCGCACGCCGGATGCGCGCCGCCGGTTATCGCGAGTGCGACTATCCCGCGGCTCAGGCTTACGCAGCCGGGCTTATCGGATGCGCCGCGATACGCGCGTGCGATTCGCTTGACCAGCGCCGGATGCGCGACGCGCTCGGCGAGATGCGCACCAGCACGCTTTACGGCGACTTCGCGATCGATCGCGTAACGGGCCGTCAGATCGCGCATCAGATGCTGTTGGTGCAATGGCACATGGGCCGCAAGGCGATTATCGAACCGCAATCGCACGCCGAAACCGGCACGATCGAGTTTCCCTCCGGATGGCGTCTGATCCTTGCCTCTATGCGCGGCCTCAAATTGACGCTCGGCGGCGCGCATGACGATGAGGAATCGCACCACGATGAAAATGATGAGGACGGCGGAGTCGATCGCTAATGATGCGCGTCTGACTATTGGCCTGATGTCGGGAACCTCGCTCAGATCATCCGCGAGTCCTCTGGCGGAGCGACGCCGGCCTTGGCCGCCGATTCCAACGCCGCGGCTCGGAAAATCCCATGCGCCATGGTCGAGGTCGATTCCACCGCGCGCGCCGCGTAGATGCGCATCCGGGCCTCGTGCGCCGCGCGATTGTCGGGCGCCGCGGACACCGCCCAGTCGATAAGATGCGCCGCGAGCGCGAGGTCGCCGTCCGACATCTTCTGCAGGGCGCGGCCGAGCAGCACGTCGGCGCCGCCCGCCATCGCAGCGATTTCGGCGGCTTGCGCGCAATGCGGCGCGGGCTTCAGATGCGACGCGATACCGTCGTACCATCCGCCCTCGAGCCGCCACACGTTGCGCACGATGAACTCCGGCTCGTCGTAAACGGGCAGCAAGTACGGCTTTTCGGCGAGCGCAACCGGCGGCTTCACGCTTTGCACGATATCGTCGAGCGTCGCGCCGTCGTTCATCATCTTTAATGTCTGGTCGTAGATGCTCTGCAGATATTCTGCGGTGTCGTTGAGGACCTGGCGCACGCGGATCGATCCGAAAACGGGAATCCCGTGGCCGGGTAGCAGCACCTCCGCCCCTGTTTTCGCCATCGCGCGCAGCGCCTCGGCCCATTCGCGCGCGTAGCGCTGCGCCTTTTGCGGATTGCCGGCGTTCGGCGCTGCCCAAATCACGAAGTCACCGGTCAGCAGCACCTTGCGGCTTGGAATGAAGACCCAGCAATGGTCGTCGGTCTCGCCGCGCGCGTGATGGCACTCGAAGCGCCAGGTTCCCGCGACCACATTAAATTGATGATCGAAGTAAGTATCGGGATAAACGAATTCTTCGGGCCATTGCGCTGGGACGCCGAACTGCCGCGAGTTGACGATGCTGTTGTAGCCCGCGGTGCGCCGGTAACGATCGAAACGCGCGGCGACCGCGCGATGGCCGACGACGCGCGGGCGCGCGCGGCGGTTCTGCTGCGCCTCAGTCGCGAACGCCGTCATCCCGGCCGCGTGGTCGACGTGGCCGTGAGTGTAAATCGCGGTGTTGACGCGGTCTGGCGACCATCGGCGCACCATCGCTACCGTCTCGGCCTGATTGTGATGCCCGCCGGTATCGACCAGCACCAGGCCGTCCTCAGTCTTGATCGCGGTCATGTTCGCGAACCATCGCCAGAACATCACGCCCGCGGCGACCTCCTCCGACTCGCCGGTCGGGAGAAGCGGATGGCGCTCGCGGATCGAAAGTTCGCCGCTTAGAAGTTTTTCCGACTCTTCCTTGAATCCCATCTTCGCACGCTCCGCGCGGATTATCGGCCTGCCGCGCCGCGCGCCGCAACCGCTGGCACACCCGCGTGCTGGAGGTCGAGACACGCGCGACTCGGCGTAGCCGCGAAGAATGAACAGTTGGGCAAAATGATCAGTGGGCAAGATCATTGGAAATGATCAGTTGCGAACGACGCGAATAAAAAGTAAGATTTTTCAGGATTTTTCTCGCCCGCTTGACGGCGTCACGGACATACGACTTTGTTCACAGGCATCATCGAGGACCTCGGTACGGTCGAGGGAATCAAGCGCACCGACAAGGGCGCGCTGTTGAGCTTCGGCACCACGTTGCCGCTTAAGCGCGTCTCGATCGGCGATTCGATCGCGGTCAATGGCGCATGTCTGACGGTCGTGAAGAAAGGGCGCGCCGGCCGGCGCGGCAAAGGCGTCATTGCGATGGACGTCTCGGCCGAGACGCTGCGCCGCACAACCCTGGGCGCGCTGGCCGTGGGCGACCGGGTCAACCTGGAGCGCTGCCTCACGCTGGACAAATTGCTGGGCGGACATCTGGTTTCGGGCCACGTCGACGGCGTCGGCAGGATCGTCGCGATCACGCCCGAGGGCGATTCCAAGCTCTACACGTTTGAAGTTCCGCCGGCGCAGGCGCGTTATCTGGTCGAGAAGGGCTCGGTCGCGATCGACGGCGTGAGCCTGACGGTGTTTTCGATTACCGGCCGGCGGTTCAGCGTCGCGCTGATCCCGCACACGCTCAAGCTGACCACGCTGGGGCGCAAGGGACCGGGCGCCGCGGTCAACGTCGAGAGCGATATGCTGGTCAAATACGTCGAGCGAATTCTCGCGGGACGGAGCAACGGCGCCGCGCTCAAGGCCTCGCGCCGGCCCACCGGCACCGCAATTGTCAAAATCGCGCTCGCGAACAAACCCGCCATCGCGGATAAGTCCGCGAGCGCGAATAAGACCGCCAGCGCATCGCTCAGCGCCCGCGGTCGGGGAGTATCGTCATGAGCCTGATGCAGATACCGCGCAAGATCGAGTACGCGCTGAGGGCTATGATTCATCTCGCCGACCATCCCGAGGGCGTGGCCCGCGGCACCGAGATCGCGCGCGACGAGCAGATTCCCAAGTACTACCTGGAGAAGGTGATCCGCGATTTGATGCATCGCGGACTGGTGCGCGCGCGGCGCGGTCCGGGCGGCGGTTACCAGCTCGCGCGTCCCGCCGACGAGGTCACGTTCAAGGACGTGATCGAGGCGGTCGAGGGGCCGATCACGCTCAACGTATGCGTCGACGGCTCGAGCTCGTGCGCCTTGCAGCCGACCTGCCGGATGTTTCGCGTGTGGGAGGAGGGACAGCGCGTGCTGCTCGAGATTTTCTCGCAGACCACGCTCAAAGAGATCGCCGCCTCGCGTCCCGCGCCGATGCGCGTCGCGAGGGTGCCGCTCGCCGCCGCCGCCGACAAGGAAGCCGCGGCCGCCAAGGCCTGAGCGGAGTATCCGCCGCCGCTCATCGTCCAGCCTGCTGCCATCGCCAGCATCATCGACGAGCACCCTAGACCAGCACCTCAGATTGATCGCCGGCAAAGAATCGATGAACGAACCGTTGGACGAGTCGGCCGCGGGCACTGGCACCACGCTGTTCGACGAAAAGTCCTTCTACCTCGAAGAGTTCTACGGCAAGAGCCTGCTGTTCGCGCTCATTCCGCCGAGCGGCGAGCGCCTGGGCGAACTCGACTCGCTGGTGCGCACGCTGCGTGAGCTCCGCCGCAACCAGGCGCGATGCATCGTGATCGTCTCGGCCGACGCGCTCGCGCGTATAATGCGCCGGTTAGGCCGCCTCGCGCCCAGGGCCGAGCCTCCGGTGTTCAATCCCGGCGCCGGCCTGCGCTCGCGCCCTTATCCGCCCGACTCGGCAGTGGCGCGAATCTGGCGCGCGCTGAGCGCGGGATCGATCGTGGTGGCGGTGGCCGATACCAACAAGCCGCGCGACTTCACCGTGTTTGCGGCCGAGCTGGCGAGCCGATTGCGCGTCTTCAAGCTTATCTTGCTCGATCGCCAGGGCGGCCTGACGGGCAGTAGCGGTGAGCGGATGTCGTTCCTTGAACTGGGCCGGATCGGCACCGCGGTGCGCAAGCAACGCACCGCACGCCGGCGCGCGGAATTGCGCGAAGTCGCCCGCGCGCTTCGCGACGGCGTCGGATCGGTGAACCTGGCCGCGCCGCGCGAGGTCTACGACGAACTTTTCAGCTTCATCGGCACCGGCACGCTCTTCACCGAGCGCCAGTATGGCTTCGTGCGGCCGATTTCGATCGACGACTTCGAGGAAGTCGAGGCGTTGATTGTGCGCGGCCAGCGCGAGGGCCATCTGCTCGCGCGCTCGCGCGAGGAAATCGCGCAACTGCTGCCGTCATGCTTCGGCTACCGCGTCGGCGACGAGCATCTGGCCGGCGTCTGCTCGCTGCTTACCGAGCGGTACCATCGCGAACGCGCCGGCGAGATAACCGCGCTCTATACGCTGACGCGCTTCGCCGGAGAAGGCGTCGCGGTCGAGCTGGTCAAACAAATTCTGAACGAGGCGCGCGAGCGTCCGTTGCGCTACGTCTTCGCCTGCACTGCGGAGGAGCGGGCGGCGAAATTTTTCGCCCGCCTCGGATTTCGCCGCGTCGGTCCGCGCGACATCCCGCCGGCCAAATGGCGCGGCTACGATCGGGCGCGGATGTCGCGGCTGGAAATCTTCCGCTACGACCTCGACTGAATCGCAGCCGCGCCATGAATCCCCCGCCTCTCACCAGCGGTGCGAGCATGCCCTCGACGCCGAACGGCACGGCGCGCATGCGATGGCGCCTGGCCGCGCTTGCGGTCGTGCTCGTCACCGCCGCCCTGCTGCTCCATCGTCTCGACGCAGCCGAGGTTTGCGGCGCCAACGAGGCTATCGAGGGCATCTTCGTCCAGCAGATGGTCGAGCACGGGGTGCTGCTCTTTCCGCTGGAGAACGGCAGCGCGCCGATGTACAAGCCGCCGCTGTTTCATTGGACCGCGGCCGCGCTCGACCGGATCGGCGGCGTGCGCAAGGTGACCGCGTTCAATCTGCGGCTCCCCTCTGCGCTCTACGCGATTGCAGGCGTCGTGCTCACGATCGCGTTCGCATGGGCGGCGCTCGGCGAGGGCGGCGCGATACTCGCAGGGCTGATTTTAGCTGCCTCGTACCAGTACGTGAGCGAGGGGCGGGTCGGGCGGGTCGATATGACGCTCACGTTTTTCGAGACGCTCGCGTTGATGAGTTGTCTCTGGATGCTGCCGGCGGCGCCCATCCATGAGCGTCACGAACTGACGATCCACGATGTGGCGTTGCGCTACGTGTTTGCGCTCGCGCTCGGCCTCGGCGTGCTGGCCAAGGGGCCGGTGGCGATCATTTTGCCACTCGGCGCGATCGTCGTGTTCCTGCTCCGCGAGCGGCGCCTTCGCGAGTTGCGCGACCTGTTCACGCCGGGCAGCCTGTTCGTCGCGATCGTGGTGAGTCTCGGATGGTACGTCGCGTGCGCGATGGGCCGGCGCTACGGATTCCTCGGCCGCCAGCTCGAAAGCGAAAACTTCGGCCGCTTCTTCGGCGCGCTGGGTTTCATGGCGCCCTGGTACTACCTGAAGCCGATCCTGTTTAACTCGGTGCCGCTCAGTTTGCTGGTCCCGCTCGCCGCCGCGGCGGCGCTCCGCCGTCCCGCCGACGCTGCGCCGCCCGCTTCGAACGTCGAGGTGCGCCAGATACGCGCGCGCTTCGACGCCCGCCTGCTCGCTACCTTCTGGCTGCTGACGGTGATTTTCTTCACCGTCGCCGCCTACAAACGGCGCGCCTACCTGCTTCCGTTATGGCCGTCTTCGGCGTTCCTGCTGGCTTGGGGAGCCGACGAGATCGCGCGGCGCAGCCGATGGGGCCGCGTCGCGCGGAGCGCACTGGTCGCGCTCTGCGCCGGGCTGATCGCGTTCAATTTTATTTATCTGCCGCGCCGCGAGGCCGCCGGATGCGTCGGCGGGTCGTTTCAGGCCGCGGCGTCGCAGATCAACCGCACGGTGGGGAGTGACGAGCCGCTCTATCTATATGGCTTCGGCGACGACCCGGCGCCGCTGCTCTTCTATCTTGATCGCGACGCTCCTTTAGTCGAAGACAAACTGGGCGACGCACCGCCGGGATACGTGATCGTGCCCGAGAGCGTGTGGCATGAGCACGAAAGCGAGGCACTCGATTTAAAGCCTGTACTGAACGTGGAGGCCGGCGGCGACAAGCTGCTGCTGCTCCGCCGCGGCGGCGCGATCGGGATGGCGGAGCCTTAAAGCGAACCCGTGGGGAAGGAACGTGCAGTGCGAATGTCCAATTTGATCGTACGTTACAAGCGGCCTGTCCGTAGATACCTGTTCCGCTTTAGCCTTGTAGAGGACCAATTTAGTTCTCTCCGTAAAGTGTATCAGCGCGAGTGGCGCATGCTCAGGCACACAGGGGTTACAACGCGCTCCCGCTCAACGCGCTCTGCGGACTAATCTTCGGCTGGCATGTGACGACGGAAGTTACGAGAGAAATTGCAGGTTGGATTGATTCCGGCAGTAGGCACATATCTCTGGAAGAGGCAATTTTCCGAGTGGCGACCGGCTAACTCTTCGCGCCGCCCATCTCTGAGACGAATTATCTTAGGAGGCTCTTGGCATTTTCCTCATCCTGAGCGAAGTGAGTCCGCGAGCGGGGTCGAAGGATCTCTGGGAGGGCTTTCTTTTGAGATCGGTCGATCACTTTTGTAAGGAGGCACGACCTAGCGTGATTGGCAACTGAGTTTCTGACCTCCTCCCCCGTGTCTTGGGGGAGGAATGAGGTGGGGGTCGAGCGAGGAAACGCCGAATAACTTTTTTTCCGGAGCGCTTCCTCGTCCTATTTTTTTCTTGATGCCTGCAAGCGGATACAGACAGAGGCGGTTCTCACAGAGATTTAGAACCGCCTGGACCCCCACCCCAACCCTCCCCCAATACAATTGGTGGAGGGACTTCAAGACTGGCGAGTCTCCGCCGCCGCACCGCGATTAGGATGGCGAACCATCTTGCCAGTCGGCACTAACGCCTTGTGGTCCCGCGAGGTCTCGACCATGCAGAGAACTATACGCGGACGTTCTTTGTTAGTTTGTCGAGTAAGGCGAGAATTTCGATGCCTCTTTGGAGTCCCAAATCTAGAATTTCTCGGAGTCCCGCCCCTCCGGCTTTATTCTTTGTGTTGAACGTAATGATGTATGAAGCTCACTCTGTTCCGATTGAAACCCGTGAGCTCTTTGAGCAGCTTCGCTCTGTCCACGAAATCGAGAGATTCTTTGCACAAGACCGCGATCAAACCACCGAGCGTGCAACCAAAGTCAACCAGTAAGGAGACAGGCGACATCAACCGGGCGATCCTCGTTTTTCTCTTCGAATCGGCCTTCGGAGATTTCTGAAGCTTTCTGAGAAAAGAATCCGTTATCTTTCCCTGCACTGTTAGATGCGACAGAAATTCAGCCAGCCGAAATTCGAGGAGCTGACAGAGGAACAAGAACTGATATTCTCTCCATAAAAATCGCGTCGGCGTCATCGTAGTAAGAGGCAACGTGGGCGCCTATCTCCCTGCGTCCAGCGAGAAAATGTTTGATCTTGACTCGAGCCTGAGCCCACGAATCGGACTCAAGAATGAAATCCTTGCCAAAAGCGTATCGCTCAAACCCGCTTATTTGAAATTCATTTGGGCGTTGCTCCGATGCGGAGGGATTCACTAGCGCAGTTTCGCAAATTTGCTATATGCCCGCTAGCTGCCCCTGAAAACGGGGGCGCGTTTTTCCTTGAACGCGCGCATCCCCTCCTGGTAGTCCGCGGTGCGCGAGGCCTCGCCCTGCGCGAACGCCTCGGCCTCCAGCACATCGACGTACGAGCGGCTGAGCGCTTCCCGCAGCACGCGCTTGGAGATGCGAAACGCAGCCGTCGGCCCGGCTGCGATTTCCTGCGCGAGCTTGCGCGCGGTCCCTTCCAACTCGGCCGGCGCGACAGAGCGGTTCACCAGCCCAAGCTCCGCCGCCTCGCGGCCGCTGAGCCGCCGTCCGGTGTAGATAAGCTCCAACGCGAGATGGCGTCCGAGCAGCCGCGCGAAATGGAAATGGCCGCCTGAGTCGAGCACCGCACCCAGCCGCCCGAAAGGCGAGGAAATCTGCGCGTCGTCGGCCGCGATCACCAGGTCGCAGGCGAACGCTAGCCCCAGACCGGCACCCATGCAGGCGCCCTGCACGGCCGCGATCGTGGGCGCGCGGAATTCGTAAATCTGCGTCAGTAGCGGCGTGAAAAGGTTGCGCAGGATCTCAGCGGCGTCCTCGTTCTCCGGATCGGCCTCCGTGAGATCGCGCCCCGCCGAAAATGCGCGCCCCTCGCCGCGCAGCAGCAGCGCACGCGCGGGCGCTTCGACGGCCTCTTCGAGCGCCCCGCATAATTCGCCGACCATCTTTCGGTTGATCGAATTGAGCTTGTCAGGGCGGTTGAGCACGACCTCGACCAGCCCACCCTCGCGCACCACACGTATCGTCTCGGCCATCGCTGACCCTCCAGCTTTCGCTAGAAACGGGCGCTAGAACACGGGAATGATGTCGGCGGCCGTGATGTTGCCGACGTCGACGCCCTCGATATCGAGCTCCGGGATCGCAGGGAACTTGATTCCCCAGTCGCCCACCACCTTGCGTACCTTGGCGATCGCCATCCGCCAGTTCTCCGCCTGGTCGTCGTAGCTCAGCACGCCGAGCCCGGCCTGGCGCGCGTATTGCATCAGCGCGCGATGGTTGGGTAGAAAGTACGGCGGCAGTTCCCAGAACATGTTGGGCGGCTCCCACAGGATCATCGAGAGGAACACGAAGCCCGCACGCAACTGCTTCGTGATTAGGTTCTTGTAGTCCTCGGTCAGCCCCGGCCAATCGTCCTCGAGCATCTTGAGACAAATCGCCAGATGGCGGCTCTCGTCCTGGCCGACCCGGGTGAAGACGCCCTTGAAGACCGGTAACGTGGTGCGCCGCGACATCCCGTAGAACAGCGTCGAGGCCGCGACCTCGCCCAACAGGAACGAAGTGAACAGCACCGAGAGCGGATACTTGTCGATCGAGGCTGAATAGCCACGCCAGTAACGCGAGCCGTTAAACGATAGCCACTGGATATTGTTGAGCGCCGCGCGCTCTACCTCGGTGCGCGCCTCGAAGCGCAGCGGACCGCCCGGCACCAGCCGCTGAATCGCGCGCTGGCAGCACTCCTCGTGGTTCATCTCGTCGTGGGTGACGCTGAAAAAACATTTGCGGATCGGATCTTCGGTGTGAAGCTCGTAGGAATGGATCATCGCCTTAGCGAAGACCGCCGGCCCCGATCCGTCGAAGACCGAGAGCACCGCGTACCAGTACATGATGCCCATGCGCTCTTCGGGCGTGAATTGCGCCGGATCAAGATCGTCCCACGGCAGGTCGGAAGGGTTCCACGCCGAGCGTTTGGCCTTCTCGTACAGCGCCGCCAGCGGCTCGGTCTTGACCGGCCATTCCAACGGAAAGATGTTGGGCTGCTCGATCTCGGGCGCCGGCTGAAGGCCGCCTTTGGGGATCATTAATAGTGGAATAACAAGATTGGGTGAAATGCCGAGCTTCGACTTGCTGGAGCCGTTGCCCGACTGTGCGGCGGCTGCTTTGGCCATGCCCGCAGGACCTCCTAGGAGATTATCGACCGACCGGTCGATTTAAACTAAAAGTGACGCAACTACCCATCTATGTCAAGAGCCGGCGAGTGCGGCCCGCACGTCCTACCCCTGCGCGTCGCGCACGATGCCCTCGAACACCAGCCGCGTCATCGTCTCCGCTATCTGCTCGGGCTTGAGCCTCCCCTCGTGCCGATACCACTGCGTGATCGAGTTTCCCATTCCGAAGATTAGCCGGGTAAGCAGCGCGGCGTCGACGTGCGCATCGATTTGTCCGGCCGCGGCGGCATGCCTGACCAGGGCCGCGACCTCGCGATCAAAGCGCCGCCGCCGCGCCATCGCCTGGCGCTCGGTCGGCGTGTTGCCCTTGACCCGCTGGAGCAACTCGACCTCCTGCACGAATTCCAGGGTAATGATCACACTCCGATAAACGATATGCCGCAGGCGCTCCAGCGGCGTACCGCTCCGCGCCCCCGGTTCGTCGAGCACGCCGAGCAGCGATTTGAACGCGCGCTCCAGCGCGCGCGCCAGCAATTCCTCCTTGCCCGTAACGTGATAGTAGAGGCTTGACTTGGTGATCCCCGTTTCGCGCGCGACATCTTCCATCGAGGCCGCTTCGTAGCCGTGACGATTGAAGACGCGAACGGCGGCGTTGGTGACGGTCTCGATATCGTAGGGAGCGCGATGCTGCTTGGACGGACGGCCGATTTTCCGCGCGCCGCCGGGGGGCGGACGATGAGGACCGGCCAATTTCGATCCCGCGGAGGGTTGGGCCGGTCTCTTCATAACGCCGTCGTCATAGCACCGTCGTCATCGAGCGGTCGTGGCCAACGGTATGGCCTCGCTCAGGAAGCCGCGGAATGAGTGCGTGCGGCGGCGCCGAGCGTCGCCGCCAGCGCGCTCAGGTCGTCGACTCCGTAAAACTCGATCTCGATACGGCCGGGCTTGCGGCCGCGCGCGCGTACGATCCGGACCTTGCGTTTGAGTCCGCGTTGCATCGCCTCGGCGAGCGCCGACAGATTGGGATCGATGTTAGGATTGCCGGCGGCTGCGCCGCGTATCGATCCGCCGCGCGCGCGCCGCGCCGCCCCGGCCAACTCTTCCGCGCCGCGCGCCGAAATCCGCCCCTCGACGATCCGCCGGGCGGCAACCGTCTGTGCCTCGGCCGAAGCGATCGCGAGCAGCGGGCGCGCCTGACCAGCGCTCAACACGCCCCGTTCGATCATTTCCAGCACTGCAGGCGGCAGGTCGAGGAGTCGGATCGCGTTGCTCACGTACGGGCGGCTCTTGCCGATACGCGCGGCGACCTGGTCGTGGCTCATCCCGAAGCTGCGCGCGAGCCGCTCGAAGCCGTGCGCCTCGTCGACGGGGTTCAAATCCTCGCGCATCAGGTTTTCGACCAGCGACATCTCGAGCGCCGCATGGTCGTCGAGTTCGCGCACCACTATCGGCACGACGCTGAGGCCCGCGATCCGCGCGGCGCGCCACCGCCGCTCGCCGGCCACCAGCTCGTAGCTGGCGGCGGCGCCGTCGGCCGACGGAGCCGGCCGGACCACCAGCGGTTCGATAACTCCCTGGCTGCGGATCGCTTGCGCCAGCTCCTGGAGCCGTCCGGAATCGAAATGGCGGCGCGGCTGGAGCGGACTCGGCACGATCTGATCAAGCTCGACGCTCAAGACCCCCCTGCCGTCGATGCCCACTCGCGCCGGCGATGAATCGGATGCCATCGCGCCATCGGTGCTCTCGATAAGTGCGTCGAGGCCGCGTCCCAACCCTCTGCGTATCATCCGTTCCTCCTCGTCCGTTCCTCGGAGCGCGCGAAGATGCTCCGCAGATTCCAGATGGCGCGCTTCGGCGCTCCGCCGTTCGTAGCCTCCTCGGGCGTGCCATTACTTGCGCCGTCAACCTTTTCAACCGCTGGCCGCGCGATCGCCTGCAGCAAGCCCACGCGCTCCAGCAATTCGAGCGCGAGTAGGCGGTAGGCCTCGGCGCCGACCGACTTCGGATCGTACTCCATAACCGCGAGCCCATGACTGGGGCTTTCGGAAATCCGCACGTTGCGAGGGATCACGCTTTGGAAAACGCGCTCGGGAAAATACTTGTTGACCTCGAGCGAAATTTCGTGGCTCAGCCGATTGCGCGGATCGAACATCGTCAAAACCACGCCCATCAACTCAAGCTCGGGATTGAGCACGGCCTTCACCTTGCGGATTGTGGCAAGCAAAGAGCTCAAGCCTTCGAGCGCGTAGTACTCGCACTGCATCGGCACCAACACCGAGTCGGCGGCGACCAGGGCGTTGAGCGTGAGCAGACCGAGCGATGGCGGAGTATCGATTAGAACAAAGTTATATTTCTGTGATTCCTCTGATAGCTCAGACTTTAACCGACGTTCACGTCCCTCCATCGTCGCGAGTTCGATTTCCGCGCCGACCAGGTCGGTACTCGAGGGCGCGAGGTAAAGCGACGTGCGTGATTCGCGGATGACTTGAGCGAGCGGGGTGCGGCTAACGAGGGAATCATAGATGGTACCCGATTTAATCGGCTCGGACGTGAGCCCTGAGGTCGCGTTTCCCTGCGGATCAAGATCGATAAGGAGGACGCGCTGTCCCGACTGGGCAAGCGCGACGGCGAGATTCACTGCGGTGGTCGTCTTGCCGACGCCGCCCTTCTGATTGGCGATCGCTAAGATACGCCCCACAGCCAGCCCAACCACCTTGAGACAACGGCGCAAGACTGCGCCACGCTTAACTCGATAATTGCATTGCGACGATCGTAATGCAAAAGCGGATCACGATGGCTGTCAACAGCGATTTAGAGATCTGTTTAGGCAAAGGAAGCTTTGCGCCAGAGCACGGCCGTGCGCGTCACGATTCGCTCGCCATGCGGAAGCCGATAAGTCCACGCGGCAGGTTCGGCAAAGCGCATCGCGTGCGCTCGGGAATCGTCGAGAGACTCTGTATCCAGCATTTGATCGGCGCTCGCGTAGAGAAGAAGGATGCCGCCCGGCCGCAGCGCCGCGGCCGCGATCTCGTAGAGCTCCGTCGAAGTTCCGAAGGCGCGCGCCGTCACGAGGTGATAAAGGCCGCCGGCGATGTTTTCACCTCCCGCGCTCGCGCGGCGTTGCTCGATCGCGGCATTCTCAAGGCCCATCTCGTGCGCCCCGACTTGCAAATAGCTTGCGCGCTTGCGCCTGGCTTCGGCCAGCGTGAATCGCGCCTCGAAAGCGGCCGCGAGCACGAGCCCCGGGAAGCCAGCGCCCGAGCCGAGGTCGAGCGCGCTGGCGCCTTCGGCAAGGGCGGCTTCGAGGGTCTCGCGATCTGCGCCCTCAGCGAAGGCTATTGGCGCGAGGCTGTCGATTATATGGAATGCTATCTCGGCTGGGTCGGACGCCTCGGCGGTCAGATTGGTGCGCGCTCCCCACAAGGCCAGGGTCGCGGCCATTTTTTCGATTCGTTCGAGAAACCCGTCGCGCAGGCTGAGCGTTGTTTCGCCGAGCCACCTGGCTACGCGCTCGCGCGCATCGCTGGCGATCTTTTGGATATCGGTTTCACGTGAAACATTCGAGGACTGACGGCGCCTGGGGTGTTTCACTGTTCCAATGTTTCACGTGAAACGTTGGAAAGGTGGTTATGAGTCGCGCGTCGCGTCCGAGTTTCGGTCGCGGCGGCCCTTCAGATGGAACGCGAGGAGCGAAATCGCCGCCGGCGTCATCCCGGGCATCCGCGCCGCCTGTCCTAGCGATCGCGGCCGTACGCTGAGCAGCCGCTCGCGCACCTCGGTGGAAAGGCCGCTCACCGCCGCATAATCGACCCACTGCGGGATGACCGCGTCCTCCAGGCGCTTGAAGCGGTCGACCATCTCGGCCTGCCGCTTGACGTAGCCCTCGTATTTGACGTCGATTTCGAGCTGCGCCATCTCGTCTGTATCGAGATTCTGCGTCAGACCCGCCATCGCGAGCACCGCCGCATATGAGACTTCCGGCCGTTTCAGCAACTCGAAGGCGCGCGCCGGATGGGCAATCGGCGTCGAGCCGCATCCGAGTAGGATCGCGTTGACTGCATCGCTCGCCGCAACAAGCGCCCCGGAAAGTCGCGCGACCTCGCGCTTTACCCGCTCATCCTTGGTCCGCAGGCGCTCGCCGGCCGCGGCACCGAGCAAGCCGAGGCGCTCGCCGATCGGCGTGAGCCGCCGGTCAGCGTTGTCCTCGCGCAGCAACAGCCGATACTCCGCGCGCGAGGTGAACATGCGGTACGGCTCGCCGCCGATTCCGCGCGTGACCAGGTCGTCGATCATCACGCCGATATAAGCTTCGTCACGCCTCAGAATCAGCGGCGATTCGTCTCGAACCTTCAGCGCGGCGTTGATTCCAGCCATCAGACCCTGCGCGCCGGCTTCCTCGTAGCCGGTCGTGCCGTTGAGCTGGCCGGCAAAGAAGAGCCCGTCGATCAGCTTGGTCTCGAGCGACGGCTGCAGTTGCGTAGGATCTGAGAAATCGTACTCGATAGCATAGCCGGGGCGCATGATCTCCGCGTGCTCCAGCCCTTTTATCGACCGCACCATCGCGAGCTGCACGTCCAGTGGCAGACTGGTCGAGAGCCCGTTGGGGTAAACCTCCATCGTGTCGCGCCCCTCGGGTTCGAGGAATATCTGATGGCGCTCTTTGTCACGAAAGCGCATCACCTTGTCCTCGACCGACGGGCAGTAGCGCGGCCCGCGGCTCTGGATCACTCCGGAGTACATTGGCGAGCGGTCGATCCCGCTGCGGATAATCTCGTGCGTCAGCGCGTTGGTGTAGGTGAGATGACACGCGATCTGGTCCTGTTCGATCCGCGGCGTCCGGAACGAGAACGACGGCGGCGGATCGTCGCCCGGCTGCACCTCGAGTTCGGAGTAGTCGATACTGCGGCTGTCCAGGCGAGGGCAGGTGCCGGTCTTCAGCCGTCCGATGCGGAAGCCGAGTTCCGCCAGATGCTCGCTCAAACCCATCGCGGCGAAATCGCCCGCGCGCCCGGCCGAGTAATTCTTGAGTCCGATATGGACCAAGCCTTTTAGGAACGTGCCGGTGGTCAGGATCACGCAGTCGGTCTCGAAAATCTCGCCGATTTGCGACTCCACGCCGCGCACGCGGCCGCCTTCGACCAGCAGACGCTCGACGCTCGCCTGGCGAATGGTCAGGTTCGGCGAGATCTCGAGCACGCGCTTCATCCGCGCGCGATAGGCGGCCTTGTCGGCCTGGGCGCGGCGCGCGCGCACGGCCGGTCCCTTGCGCGTGTTGAGGAAGCGGAACTGGATTCCGGTCTCGTCGATCGCGAGCGCCATCTCGCCGCCCAGCGCGTCGATCTCGCGCACCAGATGGCCCTTGCCGATCCCGCCGATCGCCGGATTACACGACATCTGGCCGATATGGTCGAGATTGAGCGTCAGCATCAGGGTCGGAACGCCCATTCGGGCCGCGGCCAGAGAGGCTTCGATACCTGCATGGCCGGCGCCGACCACGATTACGCCCGATTTCATAGTGGTCAGGTTCATAGCGGTCCGGATTATGGCGCGCACGGGGCGCTGCGCCAAGCGCCGCAAAACCGATCTTTGCTACTCAAACATTGCTCTACTGACTGTAGCATAAACCTACTTTCCGATACAGAACTCGCGAAACACCGCGTCGAGCACGTCCTCGGTGCCGACCTCGCCGGTAAGCGCACCCAGGGCCTCGGCGGCGGACGCGGCGTCGACCGCGACGATCTCCGGCGGCATTCCTGAAAGCGCGCTTCCGCGAGCGCTCTTGAGCGCTTCCAGAGCCTTCGCGAGCGCCTGGCGATGGCGCTCGCGGGAAATCGCGACGCCGTCGTCCGGACCCGCCGCGGCCAGCGCGTCGACCGCGAGCGCAAGCTCGTCACGCAGCGCCGGCGTGCCTTCGGCATTGAGCGCGGAGAATCGCAATATCGGCATCGCCAGCCCCCGCCCCAGCAGATCGGCGGGCGAGAGTATCGGCGGCCGCAGGTCAGACTTGTTGAGCAGGGCGACGCCGGCGCGCCCGTGACAAAGAGCGAGCACCCGCGCGTCTTCGTCCTCGAACGGGCGCGAGGAGTCGAAGACCGGGATCAGCAGGTCGGCCTCCGCGACGCTGGTGAGCGTGCGCCCAATCCCGATACGCTCCACCTCGTCGCCCGCCTCGCGCACCCCGGCGGTGTCCTGAAGCACCAGCGGCCAGGGACCGAGGGTCACCGAATCTTCGATAACGTCGCGCGTGGTGCCCGGAACCGCGGTCACGATCGCTCGATCGGCCCCGAGCAGCAGATTGAGCACGCTGGATTTACCGGCGTTGGGTTTTCCCACAATCGCTGCGCGCGCACCGTCGCGCGCCAGGCGCCCGCGCCTGAAACTGTCATGCAACAGCGCAACATCGTCGGCCAGGCGAGCGATATCCGCGGCGATTTCCTTGCGTCCAGGCAGGTTTAGCCCCTCGTCGGCAAAGTCGATCTCGGCCTCGAGATGGGCCCGGATGGCGATCACGGCGCTGCGCAAGTGCCCCACCCGTTGCGCCAGCGCACCGCTAAGTTGCGCTAAAGCTTGCTGTAGTGCGCTTTCGCTACGCACGTCTATCAGGTCTGCAACCGCTTCGGCCTCGGTCAAATCCATCCGGCCGTTGAGAAACGCTCGCCGGCTGAACTCGCCCCGCTCGGCCATCCTGGCTCCGGCTGCGATCGCCAGCCCCAGCACCCGGCGGACGATATATGGCCCGCCGTGACAGTAGAATTCCACGACGTCCTCGCCTGTGAGACTCGCCGGACCGGGCATTACGACGCACATCGCGCGGTCGACGATGGCGCCGTTAAGCGGGTCGCGAATCTCGCCGAGACTCAGATGGCGCGGGCGGGGGACCGTTGGGCCCTGCGGATGCCATAGCACCATGGCGATCTGTGTCGCACGACCGCCCGAAAGTCGCACGATCGCAACGGCTCCCTTGCCCGGAGGCGTGGCCGGCGCGACGATCGTGTCCTCAGTATACATCGGAGCTTGGGAGTGCCGTAATTTCTGCTCTCACGAAAGCCGGCACTCGCTGAACTAAGACAGCAGCGCGCGAAAACTAAGCACCAATCAGTCATTCCCGCCGAAATTCGTAGATCAGCTGCCGGGAGCCTCGCTTTGCATCGAAAGATTTCGGGTATTGCTGAGCGGTCAGGTCGAAGCACACTTTCAGGGAGTCTCCGCTGATCTCGTAGATGCCCTTCAGCTTGCCACCATAAGTTCCCGGCGGCGTGTAGTGATGAAAGACGTCGATTTGCTTGCGGCTCGCGTCCAGCTTGAAGAAGTTGGGGTCCTCTTGTAGGTGCCGATCCAGCCGGATGTTGTAGTGATCGCCGTTGACGATCCACTCCATGTCGGCCATTTGCAGCCCGCCGTCATAAGTGGCAACAACCAATTTCCACGTGCCCTGCAATTTTTGTGTGTCGTCCGCCGTGGAAATGGATTTGCAGCCTGCGAGCAGACAGCCCAGGAGCAGCAGCCATCCCAATCGCATGAAGGTAGCCGGGATTCCCATTGTGGACTTCCAATTTTCGACTTCCTGGGATCGCCGCCGCCGTTTGATCCCGAGTTTATAGGAAGTCCTCTCGCGCCCGGTATTCTCCAGCGCCAGTGCCTTGGATGGAAGCTATGCGCTTATATATCTCGGATATATTCCGATACACTTGCCCGCGCGGCGTCCGTATGGTTCGATGGCTTGTTCAGCGTGAGGCGCACGCCTCTCAGTGGGACAATCAAAACATGGTGGGCTCGGAACGAGCCGACATTCGGCCGCTGTGGGCCGCAGGCGATGAAAAGGACTTATCAACCGCACAACCGCCGTCGTTTACGGACGCACGGATTCATGGCCCGCATGGCCACGCCAGGCGGAAGAAACATCCTCAAGCGCCGGCGCGCCAAGGGACGCCAGCGCCTGACCATAACCATTCCTCCGAAGCAGCCAGGCTAGACGGGCGGCGGCGCGCCGTCTTGATCTCCGATTCCGCGGGAAACTTCGGCGCGTCGGACCGGCTGCGCAAGTCCGGAGAGTTCCTCCAGCTTCAGCGCCACGGCGCGCGGCATCAAAGCGGACATTTTGTGCTCTACGGACTCGGCAGCGCAAAGGACGAGCGTTCGCGCCTGGGTATCACGGTTTCGCGGCGGATTGGCAACGCGGTGGTACGCAACCGGCTCAAGCGCCGGGTGCGTGAATGTTACCGACTGAAACTGCGGGCGATGCTGCCGGCGGGAGCCGCGATCGTGGTAATCGCGCGCAAGGGCGCCGGGGAACTCGATTGGACGGCGCTCGAGGCCGAACTTCTCGCCGGTGCGGACAATCTCCGCCGCAAGCTCGACAGCAATCTCAAGACTCAATCCGGGCAAACCCAAATCGGGGCAAGACCCGACCCGGGCAAACCCAATCCGGGACAAACCCTATCCGGACGGACGCGGCCGTGATTGAGAGCGTACGCGAGCGGCTTGGCGCCGCGGCACTGGCGGTCGCTCTGGGAGCCGTTGCGGCTTATCGCTGGTTGATCTCGCCGCTGTTGAAGGCAACCGCGGGCCCCGCCTGCCGCTTCGAGCCGACCTGTTCCGAGTACGCGCATCAGGCCTTGGCCGCTCACGGCCTGGGCCGCGGTCTTTACCTTACCTTGCGCCGGCTTTTGCGATGCCGTCCGATGGGCGGATGGGGTTACGATCCCGTGCCGCCGGATCCGGCGCGAAGCCCGCAGTATCCCTGAAGGAGCAACTTGGACAACCCACGCCAGATCATCATCTTCGTCCTGCTGATCGTCGCGGCGATCTTCTACGCCGATTTTGTCCGCTGGATTCGTCCGCCGAAACCGTCGATGACGCAACGTGCCGCGCAGCCCGCGAGCGGCCCGTCTTCGGCAGCCCCAGCAGCAACGGGTGCCGCAGGTACGCAAGCCGCGCCGGAGGCGGCTTCGCCGATGTCATCCCCGATGTACTCCGCGGGGGCGCCAGAGGTTGGCGTGCCTGAGCCCGACTCCCTGACCCCGACCGCGATGAGCCCGGGACCTCCGCTCACGTTCGTGGTCGACACGGACCTTTATACCGCGACTATTACCGCCAAGGGCGCGCGGCTCCTGAGCTTCCGGCTGAAGCGCTACAAGGAAACGGTGGACAAGAACAGCCCGCCGTACGATGTGATCGCGCAGGGCGAGCATCTGCCGATGGGGCTGGTTGTCAGCCGCGGCGACAAAATCTTCGCCGACCAGGGAGTCGACTACACCACTAACGCTCCGGCGCAGGTCGAAGTCAGCCCGGGCGCCGGCACGACGATCACTTTCACCGCCGATACCAAGGAAGGGCTCAAGCTGACCAAGCGCTTCACCTTCCGCGATGGGACCTACCTGTATGACGTCGACGCCGAAGTGGGAGGCGCGGCGTCGGACGTCAAGGCAATAGGCTTCAACATGAGCCAGCCGCTGACCGAGCGCGCCTCGGAGAAGAGTTATCGTGACTATCCGACGCTCGAGGCCGACGTCGACGGCAAGGTCCTCAACGAGTACCAAAAACAGCTCGAGAAGGGGCTTGCGCCAGTGGAGGGCGACATCGCTTTCGCCGGCATCGGCGACCGTTATTTTCTCGCTGCCTTGATTCCCAAGACGCCGAAAAAGGGCGAGCTGCGGATGGAGTACAGTGGGGGTGACGCGCGCGCGGAAATGCTTTTTCCGGGGGCGCGCAAGGTCTCGACGTCGGTTTACATGGGACCCAAGGAGCTCAATCTGTTGGAGGCGGCGAGCCCCGACCTGAGCAAGGCGATCAACTTCGGCTGGTTCGGCGTGTTGGCGATCGTTTTCCTGCGAGCGCTGCAGATCCTCCATACCATCGCGCCCAACTACGGCTGGGACATCATATTGCTGACGTTGGCGGTGCGGCTGGCGACCCTGCCGGCCTCGATCAAGGCCCAGCGATCGGCCTTGCGGATGCAGCGTCTTGCCCCGCAAGTGGAGAAAATCCGCGCCAAATACAAGGATGATTCGACTCAGCTCAACCGCGAGATGATGGAACTCTACAAGCGCAACCACGTCAATCCGCTCGGCGGATGCATCCCGACCGCTATCCAGTTCCCCATCCTTTATGGCCTTTACGAGGCTCTGCTCAACTCAATCGAGCTACGCCATGCTCCGTTTATCGGCTGGATCAAGGATCTATCGGCGCCCGACTGCCTACCGATCGCGTGGATGCCAAAGGTGCCGGGTATCGACTGTCACGGCCTCTCAGTCCTGGTCCTATTGATGGGCGCCAGCACGTTCCTGCAGCAATGGATGATGCCCAAGGCGGGCGACCCCAATCAGCAGAAGATGATGATGTGGATGCCCATCTTCTTCACTGTGCTGTTCATAGCTCTGCCGGCCGGGTTATCGCTCTATTACTTTGCTTCCAATCTACTGGGTATAATCCAACAGTTCGTCTTGAACCGGGAGTTCAAACAGTACGCCCCAGTAGCCGCAACATGAGCGAACCCAACGAAGCGATCGAGGTAACCGCCCCCAGCGTCGACGAAGCGATCAAGCAGGCGCTCGACCAGCTGGGCGCCTCCGAGGACGATGTCGTTATTCAAGTGCTGAGCACGCCGCGCTCCGGCGTGCTCGGATTGGGCGCTCGGCACGCCCGCGTCCGCGTCGAGCGCCGCGCGCCCGAAGGGGCGCGAAGCGGCGTGATGTCCCCGCCGCCCGCACCGCCGCGATCTTCTCCGGCAGCTCCACCGCCGCGGCCCCGCCCTGAGCAACGCGGCCACACACCAGCCTGGGATTATGATCAAGACCAAGATCGAAATCGAGATTACGACCGAAACCGAGATCACGATCGCAACCGTGTCCAGCCGCCAGCGCGTTCGTCAAGTGTCCGCACGGAGCGCCGCGTCGAGCCCTCGACGCGCAATGAAGAGAGTGCGGCTGCGGACGACGAGGGCGACGCCGGACGCAAGACGGTCGGACTCGACGAACAGGCGCGCGAGGCGACTGCGATCCTGTCGCAGGTGCTCGAGCTGATGGGCGAGCGGAGCGAGATCACCACGACCGAGGAAGACTCGGAGGGAATCGAGCTCGCAATCAAGGGCGATGGCTCCGGGCTTCTCATCGGACGCCACGGTCAGACCCTGGATTCCCTGGAGTACCTCGTCAATCGCATCCTGGCGCGGCGAGTGAAGGACGCCGTCCCGATCACGGTCGACACCGAATCCTACCGCGAGCGCCGGCGCCGGCAACTCCATCGGATGGCGCTCTCGATGGCCGAGCAGACCAAGCGCGAGCACGCGTCGGTGATGCTGGATCCGATGCCGCCGCGCGACCGGCGGATCGTGCATCTCGCGCTGAAGGACGACCCGCTGATCACGACCCGCTCCACCGGCGACGGCTTCTTGCGCACGGTCGAGATAATCCCGGTCGGCGAGCGGCGCGAAAGCGGCGGCGCTCGCGGCGGCCGGCCGCGTGGCGGCGGAAGCGGTGGAGGTGGGGGCGGCGGCGGTGGTGGTCGCGGCCGCGAGCGCGAACGTGAGCCTGAGCCGCAGCGCGAACGCGAGCGCGATCAGCCGATCGGCCAGCAGGGCGGTTTCAAGCACGGCCAGAAGCGAATGTTCTAGCCGATAACCTGCGGCAACCCATTCCTTGCCTATCATTCCGAGATGCCTCTTCGGGTCATCCTGAGCGAAGCGAGTCTGCGAGCGGAGTCGAAGGAGCTCACTCGGTCCTCCGGGCGTAATCCACCCTGTCACGTTAACCTGAACCTAAGCGACGCGCGCCGGTTAAGCTCTCTTGTTTTTGTCATCCCGAGCGAGTTTGCGAGTCGAGGGACCCCGGATGCTTATGGCCGCCTCGTCTCACGTACCAGCGCGGAAAATCCCTCCTGGAAACCGACCGCAAGGGGCCGGGGTATCGCTAAATGTAAGCTCACGCGCTAGTTGACGGGCTGAGCGGGGGAGAGGCGAACGATGAGCGGAATCAAGAGTCTCGCAGCAACTGCCGTCATGATGCTGCTACTGAAGGTTCCGGCGCAGGGGCAATATGGTTCCCGGCCTTCTACACTGCCTACTCCTCCGGCTGGTACCCGGTGGATTGGTGGTGGGAGCGTCAGCCGGAATCGTCCATGAAAGGACGCAACGGCGGCGCCGGATACGAGTATCCGGCGCCGCTTTAGATTCTGGCGTTAGCTGGCCAGCGTTAGTGAGACGCGCCGACTAGGCGTTGGGATCGAGTCCCCACTTGCGTTTGTTTTCCGCGACCTGGTCGGAGGTCGGATGCTCCGTCTGGGTGAAGGTCTTTACCTTGAACTGGTCGGCCAGCTCCAACGTGGCGTGGTTGAGCGCGATGTCATCTTTGAAAACCTCGGGCACCGCCGGCTCTTCGAAGATCGCCTGCCACGGGCACTCGGGCTCGCACGCGCCACAGTCGATACACTCGTCGGGCTGAATATACAGCATGTTGGGGAAGCGCTGTTTGTCCTCGCCCACATACTCGTAGATGCAGTCGACCGGACACACGCTGACACATCCGGTGTCAACGCAGTCTATGCACAATCGGGTTATGGTCCAGGGCATGTTTCGTCATCCTCTCCTGTCGGGCAGCGGTGCCTTCTGAATTATTATAGCGGCCGAACGGTTCGGCCGAGAAGCCGCGCGCCGGTGGCCTTGGCTTTCGTTCAGGCGCAACTTCTATAGCATAGATTGTCCAGCGGCAAGAAAGAAACGCCGCAAGCGCCGGCGGCGTATGCGAGGCGCCCGGAGGCAGCATCGGTAAGGAGCAACGCGATGGAGATCAACGGGGTCGCCCATGTGATGCTGACGGTCGGTAATTACGAGGCCTGCCTGCCGTTTTACGAGAAGCTGCTGCCGTTTTTGGGATTGACGTTCGTGGTGCGCAAAACCGACTCGCAGTTCTACTGTATCGGCGGCCGCACCGGGATTGGCATCCACAAGGCCGCGGAGAAATATCGCGGCGAGCGCTTTGCGCAAGGGCGCGCCGGATTGCATCACGTCTGCTTGCGCGTGCGCGAGCGCAAGGACGTCGACGCGGTCTACCAGTTCCTACTCGGCATCGGCGCCACGATCATCCATCCGCCAGAAGAGGGAGCGTGGGCAGCCGGCTACTACTCGGTGCTGTTCGAGGATCCCGACGGCCTACGGCTCGAAGTCAATCACATCCCGGGCAAGGGCCTGCTCGCTGAGCCGCCGCGCTAGCGCTTTCACTCTCAAATATCTTGGAGAGTTTCACGCCGTTTGCCGCGCATGGTCGCGCGCTCCGCCGAACAGCTTAATCATCTCCCGATTGAACGCCGGAATGTCGTCGGGCTTGCGGCTCGACACAAGGTTGTTATCGACCACGACCTCGCGATCGATCCACTCTGCGCCAGCGTTCCGTAGATCAGTCTTGAGTGACGGCCATGACGCGATCCGACGTCCCTTGGCGGCTCCGGCCTCTATCACGGTCCACGGGCCGTGGCAGATAACGGCCACCGGCTTGCCGGCGTCGAAAAAGCTCTTCACGAAGGCGACTGCTTTCGGCTGCATTCGCAAAGCGTCCGGGTTCATAACGCCGCCAGGCAACAACAGCGCGTCAAAATTGCGCGCCGGGGCTTGGTCCAGGGCGACATCGACTGGTAACTCGTCGCCCCATTCCGTGAATTTCCAGCCTTTGACGCGTTGGTCTCTGGGCGAAACAATCCGTGTCTCGGCCCCGGCTTGATCGAGCGCCTTTCGAGGTTCGACGAGTTCAACCCACTCAAAACCGTTCTCGACCAAGATTGCGACTTTCAGTCCGTTGAGATTTTCCATTGTCCTCCTCCTGTCGTAAGCGGCGCAGCTTTGCCTCTGCTCGAGGCATATCGTTTCGCTGATTTGTCCGGTCGCTGCGGCGTCTGGACATAAAAAGCAACGCCGATGCCAAGGAGTTCTACGAGGTTACCAGGCGTGTCGCCCCTACATTTTCAGCCCAGTCGAGACTGTAATGAGCGTGCGGTGTGGACTTGAGTCCCCACAAAGTGAGGCTCCTGACACTAATCGTGGAGGACTTGGTCCGATCCCCGAGTTAGTTCACTCGCTGCGATGCAATTAAGACGCGAAGGGCCTGCTTGTCGAAGCCGCCGCGCTAGCGCATTTCATTCACACAAGGAGCGGACGGGCGCGCAGCCCCCCTTGGCTGGCGCGCCCGTCGCAGCAGTCGGCGGGTCCGAGATCGCAGGCTTTCGCCTTACAGTGGTTGGCCGGTGCTCGGATCGAGCAGGAGCCTGCGTATGGGTCCGTGATGACGGTCGTCGAAATCGAACATATGATTGATCTTCCCGGCGACCGCATCGAAGGAGCCGCCGCCAATCCGGCCGGTGCTCCAGTTGTCCTCGATGAAGCGCAGGATCGAGCTTTGATCGGTCAGCGTGTTATCGACAAAGTTCTCCTTGGCCCAGGGAGAAATTACGATCAGCGGCAGCCGTGGGCCGTAGCCGCATCGCCCCTCGATGGGACTTCCGGCCGCGTTCTTCAAAGTAGGACTGCCATTGCCGCACTTGCCGGGACCATTGAGCTGATCGCTGTTCTTGGTATCCGCACTGGCGATCGCTGACGGGTTGATGATCGGGCTCATCTGGTGATCGTACCAGCCATCGGAGTCATCGTATGAAATGATGATCGCGGTGTTTCTCCAGAACTTCGACTTCTGGATCGTGTTGATCGTGTTCACCACGAACTCCTGCTCGAGCAGCGGATCGGAATAACCCGCATGGCCGTCCATATTGGCCGGCGCCTTCAGGAAGCTAACCGCGGGCAGGTTGTCGGCGCTCAGCGCGTCGAAGAAGTCATGGATGTCATACTCATGGTTCGCGCCGGTGTCCGCCGCGGTGCCGTACTTGCTCGGCGGTACGGTGGGCCGGGCGTGGGTCGGATTCGCGGTGCTCGCCCAATACTGAAAGAATGCGTGATGCGGGATGTAGTCCGCAGTCGGACCTCCATTGGCCGGCGTCGCCGGGCTCATGCGCTTACAACCGGTGCCACTGCCGGGGCTCGGGTTCGTGATGGTGAGATCGAAGCCGCCCATGAATGATCCCCAGCTGATGCCCTTCGCGGTCAGGAGATCGCCGATGTTCTGGCCGCCCATCTGAACCGTCGGCGGACCCGAGCAGACATCGCCTGTGGGATCGAGGTCACCGACAAGAGTGCCTATGCCACTACTTACTCCGACAAGTTTGGGAGAGCTTGCGCTGGTCGTCGCTGGATAGGTGTTGCCGGCGACGAGATTCAGCAGGCCAGGCGTCGAGGGACCGAAGGTCGTGCCGTAGGAGTTGTCGTTCATCGCGAAGTTCTGCGCGTAATTCCACATCGCGGTGACGGTGTTGCCGTCGAAGTACCCCATCACCAGACCCTTGTCCTTACCATAAGCGAACTGAGCGGCGCAGAATGAGTTTGCACCGGTTCCCGTGCTGCCAGGAAAAAAATCCATCAATCCCTCGTCGAAGGCCAACTGTTCGTGCCCGTAGTTATGATCCTGGTCGCAGGTTGAGGCCTGGCTACGGTCGAGGCGGAAGGAATTGATCGCGTTGGGAGCGTCGGCCGGATTATTGGCGTTGGGATTGTTGCTCAGCAGCACGCCTTTGAGGCCGTTGACGGTCGGCGTGTCGTCATCCGCCTTGAAGAACGGCTCGCCCGATAGATTCTTAGCGTGGGGATAGGTGGCGAAATAATGGTCGAACGAGACGTTCTCCTGGAAAATTACCACCACGTGTTCGATCGGAGTAGTCGTTTCGACGTCCGAATCGTGATCGTCGGCTAACGTCCGGCGCGCTCCGGCCGAGCCCACCGCCACGGTGACCGCCGCAGCCATCGCTATCGTTCTCGCCGCTTTTCCCAGCTTGCGTAATCGCCGCATCGTTGTTGTTCACTCCTTGTGCGCGAAGAATTGAGGTCGCGCGAAGCATAGGCGCTCATCGTTGACCGCATGTGAATTGCGCTTGCACGGCGTGTTAATCGTGCTTGAATTTTCGATGAAGCGACGGTGGGCGAAAGGCGCCGGGCAGCCTCGGCCGGTGCCATCAATTGAGTGCCGAAAGCGCCCTTGCCACCGTGGTTGCAAATCCGCCTGTGAGGTTACAAACTTTCGCCAGCGTTCGCGGCGGCGGCCGCCGAAGCCAAATATCAGGTCAGTCCCGCAAGATAAAAACCATCAGGAAGCAGTTCAAAATCCATCAGAAAGATTCTCCGAGGGAAGGTTCCCGCCATGGCAGACAAACCAACATTCCGCACTGAAACCGACAGCATGGGACCGATCGAGGTTTCCAACGAGCACTACTGGGGCGCACAGACCGAGCGCTCGCTGCATCACTTCAATATCGGACCCGACCGGATGGCGCGTTCGATGATCCGCGCCTTCGGCCTTCTCAAGAAGGCCGCCGCCCAGGTCAACCAGGATTTGGGCAAGCTCGCCGCCGACAAGGCGCGGCTGATCGTGCAGGCGGCCGAGGAGGTCGCCTCCGGTAAGCTCGACGCCGAGTTTCCATTGCGCGTGTGGCAGACCGGCAGCGGCACTCAGACCAACATGAATGCCAACGAGGTCATCTCGAACCGCGCGATCGAACTGGCTGGCGGCAAGCTCGGCAGCAAAAAGCCGATCCATCCCAACGACGACGTCAATATGTCGCAGTCTTCCAACGATACGTTCCCGACCGCGATGCATGTCGCGGCGGCCGAGGAGATCGTCAACGTGCTGATGCCCGCGGTGCAAAAGCTGCGCGACGCGCTGCAGGCCAAGGCCGAGGAGTTCGCCAGCATCGTCAAAATCGGCCGCACACATTTGATGGACGCGGTGCCGCTCACGCTCGGCCAGGAATTCTCGGGCTATGTCGCCCAGCTCGACGCCGACCTAAGGCGTATCGACGCGGTCCTGCCCGACATCTACGAACTCGCGATCGGCGGCACAGCAGTCGGCACCGGCCTGAACACCCATCCAGAGTTCGCCGATCGCACGGCGGCGAAGATCGCCGAGCTTACCTGCCTGCCGTTCGTCTCGGCGCCCAACAAGTTCGCCGCGCTGGCCGCGCACGACGCGCTGGTGATGGCGAGCGGCGCGCTGCGCACGCTCGCATGCTCGCTGATGAAAATCGCCAACGACATCCGCTGGATGGGTTCGGGGCCGCGCTGCGGTCTGGGCGAACTGCGCCTGCCCGAGAACGAGCCGGGCTCGTCGATCATGCCGGGCAAGGTCAACCCGACCCAGTCCGAGGCGATGACGATGGTCTGTCTGCAAGTGGTCGGCAATGACACCGCGATCGCGGCGGCCGGCACCCAGGGCAACTTCGAGCTCAACGTCTTCAAGCCGCTCATCATTCATAACCTGCTGCACTCGATAACCCTGCTCGCCAACGCCTGCGTCTCGTTCACCGAGTTCTGCGTGATGGGCATCGAGCCCGACCGCGAACGCATCGCAAGTTACGTCGCGAACTCGCTGATGCTGGTCACCGCGCTCAGCCCGCATATCGGCTATGACAAGGCCGCCAAGGTCGCCAAGAAGGCGCACGAGGAGAACACCACGCTGCGCCAGGCCGCCGTCGAGCTTGGATACCTCAAGCCCGAGGAGTTCGACCGCTTCGTGGAGCCGAACAAGATGCTGGCCCCGGAGGCCTGAGCGGCAGGAAATGCCGTCAACCGCCAAATCGCAATCGCATCGGAGGAATCATTGATGGAAAAGCTGCCGTCCGCCTACAAGCAGGTTGGACCCAACCGCTACCGCGAGGCCTACGGGCTCTTTTACGAGGACTTCACCCCCGGCGACGTTTTCGAGCATCGCCCAGGCCGCACGCTCACCGAAACCGACAACATCTATATGACGCTGCTGGCGATGAACACGCACCCGCTGCACTTCGACTCCGCCTACGCGAACGCGACGCAGTGGAAACGGCCGCTGATGAACTCGCTGGTCACGATTTCGGTCGTCACCGGAATGAGCGTGCACAGCACCAGCCAGAACGCGGTCGCCAATCTCGGATGGGACAAGGTGCGGCTGGCCAATCCGGTCTTCGCCGGCGACACGCTCTATGCCGAGACCACGGTGGTCTCCAAGCGCGAGTCTGAGAGCCGCCCCACGCAGGGACTGGTCACCGTGCATACGGTCGGAACGAAAACCGACGGGCAGACCGGGCAATCGGGAACCGTGGTGATTGAATTCGATCGCACCTTCCTGGTCTACAAGCGCGATCATTCACCGCTCGGCAAGGCCAACTACTGAACGGGGGGCGCTGCGATCGGAGCCACGCGGCAGGGGGACGCGAAATGGGGGAAATCAGGGACGCGGCGCGGGCACACCGTGCACCCGTGCTACTCGCGCTGGCGGCGCTTCTGATCGGAGCGCTCGCGGCCTCTACCGCGGCGGCGCCGCCTCCGGTCGCCGCGTTTCCCGCCGGACTCGACCCCAATTCGATGCTCTTGCCGCCGCCCGCCGACGGCGGGCGGGTGAAGGTGAGCGTCGCGCTCCACGTGCTCAACCTGTCGAGTATCGATGAGGTCACGGAGCGCTTTCATTTGACCGGGTATCTGGTGGCGCAGTGGCGCGACCCGCGCCTTGCCTATCGGCCGAGCGGCGCGTCGGACACGTTCCGCGTGCTGGCGCCGGACTCGGTGTGGCGGCCGAAGTTGGTGATGATCAATGTCGTCGCACCGCGCAATACCTACGAAAGATCGCTGCGCGTCGCGCCTGACGGGCTGATCTCCTACGTCGATCGCTTCGATGCGGTTTTGACCTCGACCTTCCGCCTCAAGTCCTTCCCCTTCGACAAGCAGAACCTCGAGGTCCTCATCCATCCTTTCACCGTCCAGCAGTCTTTTATCACCTTCGTGCCTAGTGAGTTGCCGATATGGACCGCGGCGGAGTTCAATAGCTACTCCTCACTGGAGTCGTGGCGATTCAAGTCAATCACCTTCGAAATTGGCGAGGCCGCAAGTCAATTCGGCAAAAATACAATGGCCGAAGCCAGGTTCGAGATCGCGGTCGAGCGGCGCTACGGGTTTTATCTGTGGAAGGTTTTTCTGCCGCTGCTCTTGATGGTGATCATGTCGTGGTCAGTATTCTGGTTCGATCCGCCCGAGGTCTCGAGTCAAGTAACTATAGCGGTAACGACGATCCTGACGATCATCGCCTTCGCGCTCGCGATCTCATTGACCCTACCGCGGGTACCTTATCTGACTTTCGCCGACGCGTTTTTCCTGACCTGCTACATCTTCGCCTTCGTCACGATGGTCGAGGTGACTACGGTGCATATCGCCTATCGCAACGAGCGGCGCAAAGTGGCGGCGAAGATCCGCGGCACCGCGCGTTGGCTGGTGCCGGCCGCGTTTGTGGTGATCAATTCAATCCTGATCGTGCATTTTTTGACCTAGAGCGAGCGGAACTCCTCTTCTGTCATCCCGAGCGAGTCTGCGAGTCGAGGGAGCCCCGGATCCTTAATACTCCAAGACTCTCATGATGCCCGCCCGAGGATCGGGATCCTTCGACTCGCGCAACGGTCGCTCAGGATGACACAATACGACAGCATCGCCCGACGAAGTACCTAGCCAGGAAAAAACCGTGCGCCTTCAAAAGTACGCTGTGCGTTCCGTGCCTCGACATGCGAATCATAGAGGCGGAAGTTGTTCGGGCGATGGTCCTCCTATCCTCTCTTGCATCTTGCGGATTGTGACAAAGTCCGCAAAGGTCGGCTCTGGCCCAGGCAGATCGCGGCGCGCCAGATAAGCACGATACAACATCGCGTAACCGTCCATCTCACGATCTTCGAGCCGGCACCCTTTGCGTGGGAATTTGCCTATGCCGATCATTTTTCGCCCCCTCCTTTTTGACGGCTTACTATGACAAGGTCTTATTCACTGACTAATCATCGATCGAATCTATCCAGCGACTTCGACCCCTTCGTAATTGATACTCGAAGGGGCAGCGAAGCAGCGGGATAGCTCCAAGAATTGGCTCTCCAGTTCGCTGACTGAATCCACAGACTGCTCAAGTTCAGCAATCCGTGCCCTAAGGGTCTTGGTCGATTCTAGGGTCATCGCCATTTCAGCGATCTCAGCCTGAATGGCGCCCTCGAGCTGAACTATTTGTTTGTTCAATATTGCGATCGGTTCGAAAGACTCGGCGAGTATGTTGAGTTCGTCGCGGAACGTGCGTATCGCCAAGAATGCCTTCGAAAGTTTTCGCAGGCGGTCGCCAAAATTCCGCAATGGTTGACACAGCTCCAGCGTGGAACGGGCAAGCTGGTTGATCACCTCACACGACTGGGTGATCTCTCTCAAGCGTTGCTGGCACTGGCGTGCCGGTTCAAAGAGGTTATCAATTGCAAGGGCGAGTGGGTTTGCAGACGAGACGTCAGTGTGGCCGATGGCTTTCTCCGTCGGTGCGGCGAGAACTTTAGGATTGCTGCCAGCTGCAGCAGCCGCCTCGCCGTCCTTCTCCAGTACTATCGGTTCGCTGAGTGATACTGCTTCGGAGCTGCTCTGGGCAGAAGAATGCTCCTCATTCGTGAGCGTATTCTTCTGGCGGGCGCCCTCGTCCACTAACTGCTGCACAAAGATTGGCAACGTGGAAGAAACTTGTCGGCCAGATTTGATGGTGCGGGGAACAGGATCGACCGAGTCCGGCTGGAGCAATCGCCTTCGCAGCTCTTCCAGTTTTAGACTCCTCATTCGTCATCTCCAGAATGTTGCTATTGCTTCATGCTCGCACCTCCACCTGCACCGCTTTCCCTTCCCCGCCTCAACCAATAGCGCGCAAAGTAACGTAATACAAGATAGTAAGTTAATAAATAAGCGACCTAAAATGAATAGGACATAACTAAGATAAAGATAATAAGCGACAGAGAGGTAACTTGAGACGGTATGAGGTTGAAAAACCGACGTGTAGGATAATTATGGTGAAGCCGGCTCAGACATAAAAGGATAATGCTCGCTCGTCAAAGGCGGCGCCGCCTCGAAAATGCTATCAGTGACCTGCCGACAATCCGTCTCACATCCTGAACACGCCGAAGCTCGTTGCCGGCGGGATACCCGCGTTGAGCGAGGCCGCGATACTCAGTGCCAGCATCGGGCGCGTCTCAAGCGGATCGATTACGCCGTCGTCCCACAACCGCGCACTCGAGAAATAGCAACTCGACTCATGCTCGTACTTCGCAAGCGTCGGACGCATGAACTCGGCCTGCTCCGCGGGCGTCATCGTCTGCCCCTGCGCCTTCAATTGTTCGAGCTTGACCGTGAGCAGCGTATTGGCCGCCTGCTCCCCGCCCATCACCGAGATTCGCGCATTGGGCCACATGAAAAGCATCCGTGGCGAGTAGGCCCGCCCGCACATCCCGTAGTTTCCCGCCCCGTTCGACGCGCCGATTATCACCGTGAACTTCGGCACCTGCGCGTTGGCCACCGCGTTGACCATCTTGGCTCCGTCCTTGGCGATTCCGCCCTGCTCGTAGCGTTTGCCGACCATGAAGCCGGTGATGTTCTGCAAGAAGACCAGCGGAATGCGCCGCGCGCAGCAGAGCGCAATGAAATGCGTCGCCTTCAGCGCCGATTCGCTGAACAGCACGCCATTGTTGGCGATGATGCCGACCGAATAGCCATAGATGCGCGCGAATCCGGTCACCAGCGAAGCGCCGTAGCGCGGCTTGAACTCGTGCATCCGGCTGCCGTCGACCAGCCGCGCGATTAGCTCGCGCACCTCGTAAGGCCGCCGCGTGTCGCCCGAGACCACACCGTAGATCTCGCGCGGATCGTAATAGGGATCCTCGGGCTCCGCCTGCTGCAACGCGTACTCCAGGCTGGTGCGAGGGCCGAGGCTCTCGAAGATCGAGCGCGCGATCGCGAGCGCATGCTCGTCGTCGTCGGCCAGATGATCGCTCACGCCGCTAAGCCGCGTGTGAACGTCGCCGCCGCCCAGTTCCTCGGCGCTGACTTCCTCGCCGGTGGCCGCGCGCACCAGTGGCGGGCCGGCCAGGAAAATCGTGCCCTGCTCGCGCACGATGATGTTCTCGTCGCACATCGCCGGCACGTAGGCGCCGCCCGCCGTGCACGATCCCATGACAGCCGCCACCTGCGGGATTCCCGCGGCCGACATTCGCGCCATGTTGTAGAAGATGCGCCCGAAGTGCTCGCGGTCGGGGAAGACCTCCGATTGCAGCGGCAGGAACGCGCCGCCTGAATCGACCAGGTACACGCACGGCAGATTATTCTGCATCGCGATCTCCTGCGCGCGCAGATGCTTCTTGACTGTGATCGGATAGTAGGTGCCGCCCTTGACGGTCGCGTCGTTGGCCACCACCATGACCTCGCGGCCCTGCAGGCGCCCGATGCCGGTGACGATCCCGGCGCCCGGCGCCTCGTCGTCGTACATTCCCCACGCGGCGAGCGGCGAGAGTTCCATGAACGCGCTCTCAGGGTCGAGCAGCTTCCTTATCCGATCGCGCACCAGCAGCTTGCCGCGCTCCAGGTGGCGGCGGCGCGATTGCTCGGGACCGCCCTGCCGGACGCGCTCGACCGCCTCGCGCAGTTTTTTGACCGCCGCCTCCATCAGCGCGAAATTCTGCCGGTACTCCGGGCTCGAGGTGTTGATGCGGCTCTCGATTCGTTCCATCGGCGTCCTCTCGGTTCGATCCGGTCGCGGCGCGGGCCTGATGCCTGCCGCGTTTAGTTGGGCTAGATATTAGCTTGACCAAACACCAGACCGCGAAGCGGTAGAGTCAGACCGCGAAGCGATAAGAAGGGGCAAAGAAACGGCGGCGCGATGCGTGAACGTGACCTGCGAGTGCTCGAGTTCCACAAGGTGGTCGGATTAGTGGCCGCGCTGGCGGCTTCCGAGTCCGGACGCCGCGCCGTGGAAATGTTGAGGCCCTCGGGTGACCCCGCCGAGGTCGCCGTGCGGCTTCGCGTCACGGCCGAGATGGTGTCGTTGCGTGCGCACGCCGGCGCGTTGCCGATGCAGGAGTTCGCCGACCAGCGCGAAGTCCTGCTCGCCGCCGCGCGCGAGGGCGCCGTGCTCGACGGCGTCTCGCTGCTCAAGGTGCGCGACTTCGTGCTCGCGGCACGCCACGTCGCGGCCTTCATGCGCTCGCGCGTCGAACCGTATCCCCATCTCGCGGCGGCGGCGCAGAATCTGGCCGCGCCCAAGGAGCTGGCCGACGCGCTGCTCGGCGCGTTGGCCGACGACGGCGGCCTGCTCGACGAGGCGAGCCCGCAGCTTGAGCGCCTGCGCAATCGGCTCCGCGCCGAACGGGTCGAGCTCGAGGCGCGGCTTGCGCGCTCGCTCAACGCGTCGGGGATGGAGCCGTTCGTCTCCGACTACCTGGTCACCGTGCGCAATCATCGCTTCGTCCTGCCGCTCAAGCTCAACTACTCCGAGCGGCTGGAGGGAATCGTGCAGGACCGCTCGGTATCAGGCGAGACGCTGTTCGTCGAACCGATGTGGGCGGTCGAGCTCAACAACCGCCTGATGATGCTCGAACGCGAGGTCGAGGCCGAGGAGCGGCGCATCCTGACGCATCTGACCGCGATGATCCGCGGCTACGGCGCTGAGCTCCGGATGACGTTCGAGGCGATGGTCGCGCTCGACGCGCTCAACGCGCGCGCGATTTTCGCCGAGCGCCTGCGATGCATCGAACCCGTGCTCGGCGAATTCGGCGAGAGCGGCCTCGAACTGATCGAGGCGCGCCATCCGCTGCTGATGAGCGCCACCCGCGACGTCGTCCCGATCGACGTGCGGATCGCCGCTGGCCTGCACGGCATCGTGATCTCCGGCCCCAACACGGGCGGCAAAACCGTCGCGCTCAAGACCATCGGGCTGCTCGCCCTGATGGCGCAAGCGGGGCTGCTCATCCCGGCGCGCGAGGGCAGCCGCATCATCGTCTTTCGCAGCATCTTTGCCGACATCGGTGACGAGCAATCGATCGAGGCGAGTCTCTCCAGCTTCGCCGCGCATATCGCCAACCTGAGCGAGATGGCGGCTGCGCTCCAGGAGCCGGCGCTAGTCATTCTGGATGAGCCCGGCGAGGGCACCGACCCGGTCGAGGGCGCCGCGCTCGCGATTGGCCTGATGACCTACCTGGGGCGGCGGCAATGCCTGGTCGCGATCGCGACTCACTCCGCCGCGATCAAGCTTCATGCGTACTCGCGCGCGGGATTCGAGGCCTCCGCCGTGGACTTCGATGCCGAGAACCTCCAGCCGCTCTATCGCCTCAAGCCGCATACGATCGGCCAGAGCTATGGCCTCGCCGTCGCCGAGCGCCTTGGTCTGCCGATTGAGATCGTGAGCGCCGCGCGCGAGGCGATGCCGGCCGGTGCGGCGGAAGTGGAGCGCGTGCTGGCCCTGCTCGAGGCCGAGCGCGCGGAGGTTCGTGCCGAAGCCGAGCGCTTGCGGATGGAGCAGCGTCGGGCCGAGGAACGCGCGGCCGAGGCGGAGGAAGCGGCGCGGCGCGGACGCGCGCGGATCGAGAGCGAGCGCGAACGCGTCGTGGCCGAGGGCAAGTCGCTACTCGCGGAACTGCGGCGCGAAGGCGCGACGCTCGCCGAGGAGGTAAGGGCAGGGCGCAAGACGCAGCGCGAAATGGGCTCGATGCTCGCGCGGGCGGCCGAACGGATCGGACAGATGGCGCCGAACGCCGACGCTGATGAAGGGGGCGCGGCGCACGAGCCGCTCAAGGTTGGCGACCGCGTCGAGTTCGGCGACATCCAGGGCGAGCTTATCGCGCTGGAGCCGGGGCGAGCGGTGGTGAGCCGCGGCGGGCTGCGGATCGAAGTCTCACCGGAACGATTACGCCGCGCGCAGAGCCGGGCCGCGGAGCGCGGCACGCCCAAGGTTACGGTCAGCGCCGGGACCGGTCCCGACGGCGGAGATAGCGAGCTCAATCTTATCGGGATGCGCACTGCGGACGCGCTCCGGCGGCTGGAGGAGTTTCTTGACCAAGCCTACCTGACGAACCGCGCCGAGGTGAGGATCGTGCATGGGATTGGCTCGGGCGCGCTCAAGAAGGCGGTCCACGAATATTTAAGCGACTCGCCGTACTGTGCGGGCTTCCATCAGGCCGACCCGCATCGCGGCGGCGCCGGCGCCACGGTCGTCCAGCTCAATCTGTGAGCGAAAGCTTCTTCTTCGGTCATCCCAAACTGAAGCCTTCCTCTTCGATCACCCTTGGCAAGGAGCGTCCGCCTGTTGAGTGATCCTGAGCGGAGGCTGCCGGAGTCGAAGGATCTCGCGCGGTCCTCCGCGTAAATCGACGATTTTGGATTTTGGCGATTAGTCAGATCGGTCCGTGTCGCGCTCGGATGATCCGTTGACATGCAATCATCTCGGCTTGACGCGCGGACGACTCCGCAAACAGGGCCGCTCATGAGCGGCCCCTACAACGGAACACCTCTTCTGTAGGGGCCGTTTCGTGAACGGCCCTTCTTCGCCCGAGGTCCCTCGACTACGCTCGCAGACTTCGACTTCGCTCAGGATGACCGAAGAAGCGGACCTCGTTTCGCTACTTCGTTACCTAGTGGAACAGCTTGTTCAGGGCGCCGCCCAGCGGGTTGCTGCCTGATGAACCGCCATTCTTCGAATTGCCGCCCAGATATTTGTCGAGCAGCTTGCCCGCCTGCTTCTGCACCAGATGTCCGGCGGCGCGCTGCGCGAGGAACTGGATATCCGGCTGCACCGACGGCTTGGGCAACTGCCCGCTGATTCGCACCGGGATATCGACCTGCTTCTGCTCGTTGGCCAGGTAAACCACGTTCTTCTTCTCGGACATCAGCTCGCGGCTCAGTTCCTGCGACAGCAGCAGATGCGCCTTCATGTCGATGTTCTTGTCGAGATCGAACCATCCGTCCGCCAGCGCACTGTAATCGGGCGTCGTGGCCTTGATGTCGTGCGAAATAATTTTGGGCCCCTGTATCACAAACGTCAGGCCTAATTCGGTCAGGTTGGTGTCAGGAGAGTTGAACAGCGCGGGATGGCGCGCGACGATCGCCGGCGTGACCAGCGTGTCGATTCCCGGCACGCCCTGCACCTTGCGCATCGTCTGCGCGCCGATATTGACCCCGATGAGCTTCGCGTTGGCGACCGCCATCTGCCCGTTGCCGCTAAGCGTCGGCTTGATCTTGTCGAAGGTGTCGCCGCGGCCCGCGACGCGCACCTGCCCGGTTAGCTGGCCGCGCACCGTGTCGGCTGCTTTGGATTTCTGCGAGACCAGCGCCTGTTGCAGGTCGATTCCGTGGAGATTCAGCCCCACGTTGAAAACCGGCTCGGTGCCGAGCGTGGCCCGCGCGTTGCCGTCCAGCGTGCCGCTGAAAGCCGCCACCTTGAGCGAGCTGATCGTCACGGCCTGCCCGCCGTAAGTCGCATCGACGGCGAGATTGCGGTAGGCGATATTTTGCGTCACGCCTGACGGCGACGTCACCATCGCGGTCACCGTCGGCGCGGAGGTCGTACCCTGGACCGTGCCCTTGACCGCCAACTGGTCGAGGTGGTCGGCCGCCGCCTCCGGCTTGGGATTCGCGGTCAGCTCGGCCGGCTTCACCACGTCGGCGCTGAAGTCATAGTTGGCGCTTATGGGTTGAATCGATTGCGCGTTGACCGTCAGCCTGGCGTGGCCCGAGCCGAGGTTGAAAGCCAACGGACCGGCCACGGCGCTCTTGCCGGCCATCTTGATGTCACCGCTGAGCCCGCCCACGATCGAACGCTTGCCCGGCGGCGTGACCGTCACCGAGGCCAGCGTCACGACACCATTGACCTCCGGCTGCTTCTGGATCACCTTGACCAGGGCGTGAATCTCGGCCTTGCCCGCGGCGTTGTACTTGCTGAGCGCGACCAGCATCTTGCCCATCGTGGCGAGGTCGAAGCGATTGCTGTCGACTCGCGCGCTCAGGTTCTGGCCGAGCTGAATCTGGCCGGCCTTGAGATTGAGGTCGCCGAGCACGAGCGTCGCGTTCTGAATTTCAACCTGCGGCCCGGCCACGCTGTCCTTTCGCGTCCCGGCCGCCGCGAGCTTAAGCGGCACACCCGCCGCCTTGTCGAGCACGCCGGTGTACACGACCTGGTTGCCGGTCAGGTCGGTCACGAGGTTAAACGCGACCGTTTGGGAATTGCCGTCAACCTTGATGCTGGCCGTCACGGGATTGGTGAGCTGGAGTTGCGGCGGCAGCGCCTTGGCGATTTGCGGCACCGCCTTTAGCTGGGCCATCGTAAGCGGTCCGACATCCAGATCGAACGCGAGCGGGATGGCGTTCATGTCGATCGCACCGTTGGTCAACAGCGGCCCGACCTTGCCGGTCGGCGAAAGATTTTTGGCCGTGCCCAACGCAGCCAGGGTCAGCTTGATGTCGATCGGTGTGCTGATGCCGAGGTTTTCGACATCCAAATTGACCGCGCTTACGGTGACCGACGGGGCGCCCGCGTCTTGATAAACGACCGTGGCATCCTCGACCGTCAGACTCGAGACCGACACCTGGCCCAGTGCTCCCGGACCCGCCGACGGTTGTCCCTGCGGCGGCGCCTGGGTAAGCGGCGCGCCCTTGAGCGGCGGCATCCCGGTCGCCGGCGGCGGCGCGCCCGGTGCGGGAGCCCCAGCCTCGCCAGCGGAGGGTTTCTTCCCGACGCTGCTGACGTTCAACTGGCCGCGCTGATTGCGGATGATGTGCACCACGGGTTGCTTGAGCGTTATTTGCTCGATGTCGACTCGATGGCTCAGCAGGGGCATCAGCGCGACCCGCGCGTAAACGTCGGCGGCCTGCACGAATGGCGTCTGGGAGAAATTCGGGTCGTCGGCGATCGTGACGCCGCGGAGATCGGCGATCACACCCCATCCGAGGCTCGCGTGGATGTCCTGGACGTCGACCTTGCGCCCGACCGCATCGCTTGCCTTGGTCAGGATCAGGCCCCGCTGATTCTGGATGATCCCGTTGAGGTTGAGCACGGCGTAGATCACCACCGCGGCCACGACCGCAACGATGACGCTAATCACGATGATGGCTGTCCGGATAAGCTTGCCCATCACGACACCCCTTCCCGCTCCGATGAAATTTCATTCTCCACCGAAGCGGGCGGCTATGACAACGCCGCCGCCCTCGATTCGGCGCATCGATTTAGGGGCACTCTACCGATTCTTCCAGGCAACGCAGCCGCGAGGCACGCTCGCGAGCATCGCTCGTGATGCGCGCGGCAGGAACAATCGGTAGGCTCTAATCTCAATGGCCAAGAGGCGAAAGATTCCGCCGCGGCCGCGCGAGGCTCCCGCGCCTAAGCCGAAGCCGGAGAAGCCGGCCTTCAGCTCGCCGTTCAAGGACTTGAAGAAGCTGCTGAGCGAGCGGCCGAAACCCAAAAGCGCCGACAAAAAACCTATCGAGCGCGCCAACGCTGTCGCCGCGGCAGTGACGCCGGTTGCGGTGGCCGAACCGGTGCCGGTGCTCGACGATGCCGCGATGTTCCGTCAGGCCGTCGACGGGGTGCGCCGCCTCGGCGACCAGCGTCCGGTCCGCGTCGTCCCCAAGCCGGAGGTGACGCTGGAGATCATCAGCGAGGACGCCGAGGTTCTCGCGCAGCTATCGGACCTGGTTTCCGGAGTAGGGACTTTCGAGTTGACCGAGACCGAGGAATACACCGAGGGGACGCGGCTCGGGCTCGACCCGCGCCTCGTGACGCGGCTACGCCGCGGCGAGTTCGCGGTGCAGGCGCATATCGATCTCCACGGGATGATCCAGGCCGACGCCAAGCTGGCGCTCGAGGAATTTATTGTCGGCTCGGTGCGCAAAGGATTGCGCACGGTGCTGGTGGTGCATGGTCGCGGCCTGCGCTCGCCGGGCGGGATGCCGGTGCTCAAGCATGCCGCGGCGCAGTGGCTCTCGCACGGGCACATGGGCGGGTATGTGCTGGTGTTTGCGACCGCGCGGGCGTCCGACGGCGGCGCGGGTGCGATGTACGTGCTGCTCCGGCGCGACCGGCGTCGCGCGCGGTTCGACATCCTGCAAGGCGCCAAACGCCGCGACTGATTGGTGGGCCGCTCACGAGCGGCCCCTAAGGCGGAACGGCGGGTTTTTGTAGGGCCCTTTGTGAACGGCCTCTTCAATTATAGAAAAAGCAAACGGGGCCGGTTTAAACAGCCCCGTCTCCGGGTTTTTACTTTTCACTCTTTACTATTCACCGCAAAGAGCGAATTACGCGGTCAAATCTTGCCCTGCGATCAAATCTTGCGCTGAAGGATGAACGAGATCACCAGCGAATACATGGTCAGCGACTCGACGAACGCCAGTCCGATGATCATCGAGACGAAAAGCTGGGCGGCGCTGTTGGGATTGCCCCCGATCGTTCAAGTAACTAGCAGCCTGCGATCACCATTACCTACCGCGGTGAAGAGGCTCCTGCTCAGAGTTCCTCACCGAGTTTGCGTCGTTGGCTCGAAAAAAGCGAGTAAATTTATTTGAGCCCCGCTTTAGCCACGTCGGCAAGCTCTCGCGCCGCCAACGCGCGATCCTTGAGTGGGTATCCCACACCGTGTTCTTCGGCATGCTTGAAACCTTCCAGAGTAAGCTGAGGACTAATGCGCAGCATTTCGGCCACCTGTGCGCGCGCTTCATCCATCTGTCCGAGCTCGGCATACGCCACAGCCAGGTTGTAATGGGCGGCTATTTGGTTCGGATAGCGTGCCAGGTGCCGCTTGAGAAGGGGTACTGCTTCCGCATACCGTCCCATGAGGTTATAAGACCAGGCTACTGTGACCAAATAGAGGTCTCGATTGCGCGGATCGAGACGCATTGCCTGGTTCACCGACTTAATCGCGTCTTCAGGTTTCCCTGCGAATGCTTGATCCACCGCCAGCAAAAAATAGCCAGAGGCAGAGTTCGGGTCGAGGGCAATCGCCCGTTCTGCATCGGCGATGCTCTGCTCATAGTGCCCCCCTCTATATAGATCAAGTTGGCTCAACAGCTGATAGGCAGCGGGTAGGGAATCATCCAGAGCAATCGCCTTTTGCGTCATTTCGGATGCGTGCTCCAAGGCTCGCTCCTGCGACTTCACAATGTCCGGATGAGCTTCAACGGGGAACGCCTTTGAAGACTCCATCCAGCCGTTCCACGCATCAGCAAAATAGGTTTGACCCACGCCGATATATGCGTACGCATACTTGGGGTCCAGCTCAATGGCTTTCTCATACATCGCGCGTGCTTTCGCATTTCCCTCTTGAGTCATGCTCCAAGCGTACCAGGCCCCGCGCATGACATCGTCGAACGCCTCGAGATTGCCCGTACCTTGCATTCGTCCACCCGCAGGGATTCCGCGCTCTCCCAACTTGAATTCCAAGTCCAGGGTCGTCACGATTTTTTGTACGATCTCATCCTGCACGGCAAAGATGTCGCGCAGCGGCCGGTCGAAGCGCTCAGCCCAAAGGTTAGCGCCCGTCGTCGCATCCACCAACTGCACGGCGATCCGCACCCCGTCGGATGTCTTG
>Ga0073928_10000810_pt1 | contig 66465 bp, 52 predicted proteins | sample PaiPotPPA55metaG_FD_76969 | JGI IMG/M metagenome (GOLD analysis project Ga0073928, IMG submission 76969) | Iron sulfur acid spring bacterial and archeal communities from Banff, Canada, to study Microbial Dark Matter (Phase II) - Paint Pots PPA... ... | reverse complement strand
GATCGGCGGCTTCGGATGCGCGCTTCGGCTATATTCGCCCATACGCCCATACGCCCATACGCCCCTTCGCCCATACGCCCCTTACCCCATACGCCCCCTCGCCCATACGCCCCCTCGCCCATTCGCCCCTTCCCCCCACGCCCCCATTCGCCCATACGCCCCTACGACCATACGCCTCTCACTTCTCACTAATCACTTCTCACGTATCCCATCTCGTGCTTCCGTGTTCGCGCATGCTACGAGCATTTTTGCTTCTAATTTCTATAACGGGAATCGCGATGGGTGGGTCATTGAAGTACCCGATCGCAACGAAACAGGATGTGGTGAATGACTACTTTGGGACCAAAATCGCGGATCCCTATCGATGGCTCGAGAATACCGATTCTCCTGAAACGGTTGACTGGGTTAAGGCGGAGAACGACCTCAGTTTGCCTTATCTAGAGAAGCTTCCGGATCGTGCGGATTTTCATGAACGCGTGACCAAGCTTTTGAACTATGAGCGCTACAGCACTCCCTACTGGGTAGGTGGCCGGTACCTTTATCAAAAGAACGACGGCCTGCAGAATCAAAGCGTGATTTATACGGTCAAAAATTTGGCCGACACGCCTCAAGTCGTTCTCGACCCGAACCAGCTCGCAAAAGATGGGACAGTCTCAGTTGGGATCGAAGGCCTCAGTAATGACGGCAAGTTTTTTGCTTACGGCCTGGAGTCCAGCGGTTCGGACTGGACCGAGATCCACGTAAAGGATCTCGACTCGGGACAAGAGCTTCCGGACGTGATCAAATGGGTAAAGTTTTCCGACCTTGGCTGGTCTAAGGACAACTCAGGGTTCTTTTATACGCGGTATCCGCAGCCCGATAATGAGACCGATCAGAAAATCGCGAAACTGGGCGCCCCGGCGATCTATTATCACCGGTTAGGTCAGCCTCAGAGCGAGGACGCTCTGGTCTATCAAAGGACGGATGCTCCGCAGTGGTTCCTTACCGCTTCCACCTCCAAGGATGGACGCTACCTCATCATCGATGTCGACCAGAATCAGGAGAACAAGAACGCAGTCTACGTGAAAGACCTTGGAGAGGCCAGCCAGCCTAAAGTGGACGGCGAGGCGCAACCAGTTTTTGATCGGTTCGATGGCAAGTATTGGCCAATTGCAGTGGTTGGCGGACGCCTATTTCTGCGAACCGACAAGGATGCCTCGACTTGCAAAATCATTTCGATCGATTTAACCAAACCTGCAGCCAATCAAGCTGACGAGGTGGTCCCGGCTGCCAAGGATCTTTTGGAAGACGCTGGGATCGTTGGTGGCAAGCTGGTATTGAACTATCTCGTAGACGCCAGGAACCAGTTAAAGGTGGTTTCACTGGACGGTCATTCATCCACAGAGGTTCCGTTACCGGGCCTCGGCTCTATTAACAGTATCAGCGGCGACCAAGACCGGCCGGAGCTGTTCTACGCGTTTACCTCGTTTCTCTATCCGGCCACGATCTTCCGTTACGATGTTGAGACCGGCAAAGGAACGGTGTTCAAGAAACCGTCTCTCGAGATTAATGCGGACGAGTACGTCACCGAGCAAATCTTCTATCATTCCAAAGACGGTACTCGAGTCCCGATGTTTATCGTCCGGCGTAAAGACAGCCGGCTCGATGGCAATAACCAGGTTTACTTGACTGCCTACGGCGGGTTCGACATCTCGATGAAACCGTTCTTCTCCGCAGGTTATCTCGCGTGGGTGCAGAAGGGCGGCATCTTGGCACAACCCAATCTCCGGGGAGGCGGTGAGTACGGACGGGAATGGCACGAAGCCGGGACGCGAGAACGCAAGCAAAACGTGTTTGACGATTTCATCGCGGCCGCAGAAACGCTCATTAATCTCAAGTACACGACTTCCAAACACCTCAGTATTACCGGGAAATCAAATGGTGGTCTGCTGATTGGCGCCTGCATGACCCAACGGCCTGACCTGTTTGGCGCTGCTGTACCTGGGGTTGGTGTGCTTGATATGCTCCGGTTTCAGAAGTTTACGGTCGGCTATGGTTGGATTTCGGATTACGGCAGTTCCGATAATCCCGAGGGCTTCAAATATTTGGTTAAGTACTCCCCGTTGCACAACATCCATCCGGGGACCTGCTATCCTCCGACGTTAATCACAACGGCGGACCACGACGATCGCGTGGTGCCGGGACATTCGTTCAAGTTCGCCGCAACCTTACAAGCAGCCCAAGGGTGCGATAATCCGGTCTTGGTCAGAATCGATACCAAGGCTGGGCACGGAGGCGGTAAACCGCTGGCAAAAGCGGTCGACGAATTTGCTGATGTGATGGCGTTTATGTGGGATAACACAAAGCCTGAACCGTCAAAAAATCGCTGACGATTTTCAGCCGGTTCAGGCTATTGCAGCAATCCGGCGGCTGGCGCCGCCGGATTGCTGCAGACAGGCGAGAAGCCCTGGAGCGCTGCCTCGCTTGCGAGGCCGAAGGGGGCGCCACCCCTGGAGCGTTGCACCCAATTACTGCACTGAGCGAATGGGATGGTGATGGCAAGACGTCCGTTTCTGTCAGGTGGGAGGTTCCACATGGCGGGGACCCGAATCCCTTTATCTACGGACCCTGTCGCTAGTTGCCGCCGATAGTTACTGTACTCGACTGAACAACCAGCGGTTTTTGAAAATCCGCGCCGGTTACATCAAATTTCGGATTAAGGTGCGATCCCTTGGGAAGAACGGGATCGTATCCAAAATTGCGGATGAGGTTGTTGGATATTTGACCGCTTTGGATATTCATTACCCAGATGCCGGTTCGCGGCGTCTCGTCGATTTCGTTATCGATAATAGAGATATCTTCGTCGGCCTCCGCTGAGGCGGGGTCGCCCTCTGAATTAATCGTAAGAATTTGGATAGCGGCCAACATGGTAATCCCGAGGGGAGTGATTCCAATGTTCGTCCGGTGTAGATGGTTGTGCAAAATAACTATGTTCGATAGAGGACCAAAAGTAGAATAGCTGCCAGTTTTTTTTGGATTTTCGGCATAGTCCGTCCCACATTCGATGCCTGCTTCCTGAATCTGTGAAAGAGTGTTATTGCTGATGGTTACACCCGTCTGGCCACTTAGAGCGATTCCTCGAGCCAGTGTGTTCGAGGAGATATCATTCGAATCAATAACCAGGCCAACACCACGCGTTACCGGGTCCGTCGAATACATCATGGCCTGGCCTGGTGCCGTTGGGAGAGAAGATTGCATTGTGACAATGAGTATAGGTTCCTTCTTGGTTCCAGAGGATACCAGCGAAGCGATAGTGCAAATAGCGGTCTGCCCCGAAGCAGGATCGGTGATAGGAGCACCCCTAACCGGATCGACAAAATAGACTTGGCTACCGACTGAAACTAACTGCGTGTTAGGTTGCGCTAACAGACACGTTAACTGTGGCGGCGTAGTCGGTGTGACTAAGTAACCCACAGCGGGCGAGTTGCCAGAGATACAGTCATCCTGCGTTCCAGAGATGGTACAGTTCTGTATGCTATTAGCCTCCGCGGTCTGATTCACCGCGATGCCGCCGGCATTAGTGCTGACCAGACGATTCGTGCCTCGACGTGGGATAACCTTTACTTCATCAATCGAGACACCAGGGGAGTAGTTAGTAATGATGCCAACTCCGCCGCTCGAATGAATTGAGAGCGATTGCAGTTGAATTGAATTGCACGACTCGATCCAGATAGCGGGGCCTCCGCCCCGTTCCTCCACTTCGAAGATGTCACCCGCTTTAATCAAACTGGCGTCACCCTGTTCCAGCGTTAAAAGGTTATTCGGCTCGGTCAAGGGCAAAATGGTGAAGCGTCCCGTCGAGTTATTCAGGCGTCCACCCCGGAAATCGAAACCATACAGCGTTGTTGGAACCTTCTCATTAAACTGAGTTTGCTCAAGCTGATAAACGTCTGCGTAGGGCGGCTGCGAAGGGAGCGGTCGTTGGGGTATAGCAAGTATCTGGGTGGAATTCAGAACCGCGAGGACATGCAGTTGGGTAAAAGGCAAGATCTGGTAGTCGACGGAAAAGTTGCTGAGAACGAGATTGTTGCAGTTGCTGATGTTGAATGCTTCATAAAGGGCGTTGGCGAAAATCAAATCAGAACTGCCGAGATCAATTGTGACGTTTTGCAACTGATCATGCTCATTGTTCGGCGATACAACCACGTAGACTTCGCGACCACCGACTAGCGTTGTCTGCTGAAAATAATAGGTTCCTGGTTCCGCGATAATCTCGGTGTAAGGATTTGTAGGATTGTCGCTATTGTAATGTGAAACCCAGCTTATCGCGTCGTTTAAGAGAGGAGCCGAATCTTGACCCGGGATATTGGGCAACATATTGCTCTTTTGATAGTCACCGGGTAATTGCTCCAAATCTGTCGAAGCATTCAATATCGGCGGTTTGGGAAAAGCGGATAATTCATCACAGCTTAAGAGGATACTCACCGCGGCCCAGATCTGGAAAATGCGGCGGCGAAGGACTGGTTTTTTAATGACAGTTTGCGTCACCAAATAAGCTAACCTCCGGCTGAAGATGAGATGCTTGAAAGGATCCATGTTGAATTCGTTGGTTGGCTTTACGGTTCGCGCTCGGACCAATCATAAAGAAGTCTTATATCGTCTCTCGATAGGGCCTTTCTCGGAGCAATCAGCAAATGACCTGGGGATAGTAAGATGAACGGCTCAGTCAGAGAGGTTGCCGAGGGTTGCATCCGTGCCTTTCGTTGATTTCGGAACTGGACAACCGAGTATCAAAAAAGGGTTTGCAATGTCAATAGTAACCGTAAATTCTAGAATTATTGGGTGGTGCGGGCTGGCAAGCCTAACGTTGAAAATCCGACGACGACTTTTGCGCGCAGTATCGTTTATCAAGGAAAAGCCATTATGAGTCAGGCTTTGCAACCAGAAGATCCGCTGTTGGATGTGGATCGGCGTACCGATGGCCCTGGGGTTACTCGCATTGACGCTGCTGATCCCGCCGCTCCGATGTACGAGCTGCTTGCGAAGCTCCGCAAACCAGTCGCCTTACGCGACATCATGATTCGCCCGGTTAGGGAAGGCTATGCAGGACAAGACCTTCCTGACGTTGCCGCGGTTCTTCCATCGTGGGAGCATCTCTTTCCGGGGCAGATAGTTAGTGAGAAACGCATTCAGTCTCCGCCCGGCCCAATTCGGTGCCGGGTCTATCATCCCGACGCCGGTTCCGTGCCTCGGCCGGTGGTGATCTATTGTCACGGCGGGGGATTTATGGTCGGCTCTTCAGAGGACACCGATTACATGACCCGACGAATCTGTTCGGTTGCAAAGGTAATTGTAGTAAGTGTTAACTATCGGCTTGCTCCTGAATGGCCTTTTCCAACCGGCCTGGATGATTGTCTGGAGGTGTATCAATGGGCCCGGTCGCACGCGGGCGAGATCGGCGGCGATCCGGGCCGTGTAGGGGTGGCCGGCGATTCATCCGGTGGGAATTTCGCAGCCGCTTTGCCGTTACGAGCCTGTGACCGTGACTTACCCGTCCCTGATGCCGTTGCGATGTTCGGTCCCGTTCTCGATTTTTGTTTCGAGGAGTACGAATCATTCGAGAGGCTGGCTGCGATTGGCGTCGTGTTTGATGCTGCCTTCTTGGGGTTTGCCAGGGGAGCTTATTGCCGTTATGCCCAATGGCGACACCCGCACGCCAGCCCCATTCGAGGCGGCCTGAGCGGATATCCGCCTTCGTTTCTTGCGGTGGGCACACACGACCCGCTCATTGACAGTTGCCGGGCATTCGCAGCAAAGCTAGAAGCTTCCGGCAAACAGAATGTGCAGCTGGCTGTCGTCGAGGGAATGCCCCACGGATTTTATTTCTGGCCGGGTATCTTTCCCAAGCAAGAGGCGGATATCTATTCAGCGGTGGCGAGCTTTCTTGATCGGCACCTGACTGGCAACTCCTGATCGAGGTCGCCAGACTAAAGTCGCAGTATTCCGTTGATTTCCGATATCGCCGTCTTAGGCACAAAGTCTTGGCGTCTTGGCTGTCTCGGCTTCAGATTTTAAGCCGCCGACCGACCACCCGTAACCTCCAACTAGATGGCTGTTTCTCCCCAAATCGCTTCCCTTTCGACCGACCGGCTTTACACGAAGGTCGCGCTGCGTTTGTTACCGCTGCTCTTTGTTTGTTACATCACCGCCTATCTCGACCGCATCAATGTAGGCTTTGCCAAGCTGCAGATGCAAAGCGACCTCGGCCTGAGCGATTCGGTTTACGGCTTTGCTTCGGGCATTTTTTTCTTTGGTTACTTGCTCTTCGAGGTGCCCAGCAATTTGCTGCTGGAAAAGATCGGAGCACGTCTGTGGATTGCCCGCATCATGATCACCTGGGGGATCATCTCCGGAGCAACGCTTTTCGTAAATTCCGCCGCCTCATTTTATGCCTTGCGCTTCTTGCTTGGATTTGCTGAGGCCGGTTTTTTCCCGGGCATCATTCTTTATCTGACTTACTGGTTCCCGTCCACTTGGCGGGCACAGATCGTCGCCTGGTTTATGACGGCGGTTGCCGTCACGGGAGTGATTGGTAACCCGCTCTCGGGATGGATTCTGCATCAATTTAGCGGGTTGGCTGGATTGAAAGGCTGGCAGATGCTTTTTTTAATGGAGGGTTTACCGGCAATTGCCATCGGCATTTGCGTACCGCTCATGCTGCCGAACGGCATTCGGTCTGCCCGATGGTTGACCGAGGCAGAAAAGAAAACGCTGGAAGCCAATATCGATGCTGAGAACGCAGTTAAGGACCGGCTGCCGCTCTTTCGCCTACTGGTGGAGCCGAAATTATTGGTGCTTTCACTGATTTACTTTTGCAATTCGCTCGGCCTTTATGGAATCGGATTCTGGTTGCCGCAAATCATCAAGAACACCGGAATAAGTGATCCCCTCGATGTCGGGCTTTTGTCTGCGATTCCGTACGGGTTCGCGGCGGTAGCGATGGTCGTCGCAGGACGTAGTTCGGATCGCGCAAATGAACGGCGTTGGCATTATTTCTTCGGGTCCCTGCTCGGTTTTGCTGGTCTGGCCATCGTCGGTACGTTTAGTCACAACATTTGGTTAACCACGACGGGAGTGACCCTCTCTTCGATCGGCGTTTTGTCGCTGTTTCCAATTTTTTGGCCGATCCCGGCCGACATGTTAGCAGGCACTAGCGCCGCAGCCGGGATTGCCTGGATCAATTCTCTGGGCGGTTTGGCTGGCTTTTTCGGTCCTACGATCGTCGGCGCAGTTAGCGAGGCCACCAAAAAGTCCGACTACGCGTTTTATGGGATCGCTGGAGCAGTGTTGCTCGGGGGCGTGTTGGTGCTGGCCGTAGTTCCGCGGGGGAGGCGGCGTGTGGGCGTGTCGGTGTAGCGGCGTGTTCGGCGTGTCGGCGACGCTGCGAAACGGCGAATGGGCGAAATGGCGAAACGGCGATCTGAGGCGCGAAGCGCTGGCAAGATTTTAGCCTAGGCTGAGTCTGCGAGGCCTAGGTATGGCGTAGATAAAAACCGATAGCGCTGAAGGCGCGGCAGAATGTGTGGCCTGTGGATGCGGCACTCTATTTGCGGGAAGAGGCGCCTGCTAGACGTGATTCGCTCGACGCCCGGATCTCAATTCTTCCGCGCTTACAGCGCTGGCCGATCTTTCTTCCGTTACCTAGGCCTCGCGGACTCAGCCTAGGCTAAATTCTTTTCAGCGCTTCGCGCCTCGCTTCGCCCATTCGCCCATTCGCCCATTCGCCGGTCACCGTCTCACCCACTTCCCATCACGTTCCCGCTCGATTACGCTCCTCGAGTAACTCCACTATTCCTTCCCGGAAGCTTGGGTATTGCGAGCTCCAACCTAGAGACCGCAATTTCGCGTTACTTACCCGTTTGCTGGTCCAAGCCCGTTTTCGGCTTAGATCTCGGGGGACAAAGGGCGGGAGAGGGCGCCCGGTTCGAGCGCAAACCCATTGGAACCATTCGAGCTGAGTTACCGGTGTATCGTCAGCCACGTTAAGAATCCCTTGCCACCGGTGCCGCGTGGCCAGGCAAAAAGCGGTAACCGCATCATCCCGATGGATCGAGTTAATGATACGTTCACCATCGCCCTCAATAACGGCTTCCCCAGAAATCAATTTTTGTAACGGCACACAACGTCCCGGCCCGTAGATCCCGGCTAGCCGTAAAACCGTTCCCTGATGCGCCAATACTAGTTCTTCAGTGTCTCTCAGGATTTTGCCGGTTTCCCGTTCCGGTTCTGCCAGGTCTTTCTCTGTAACCATCGAGCCATCTGTTTGGGCATAGACCGAGGTGGAGCTGGTGAAGATCAAATGCTCGAAGCCCGTCTCGTTAATCAGTCGCCTGGTCGTTTCCAGAAAGATCTCGCGATATGCGGGTGGTCCACCGTTGCCTGAACTAGCGCAATGAATCATGACTGCTGGATGGTTTTCGGTGAGAACCCGAAGGTCCGAAGTGCGCAGGTCTGCGGCCACGACCTTTAGCCCCTCACTCCTGAGCGCGGCTGCAGACGATTCCGAGAGAGTAATCCCAGTACTCTTCCAGCCGGTCCGCGTGAGTTCCCGGAGGAGTTCTGCGCCTAGATAGCCGCACCCGATCACCAGGGCACTCCGATTTTCCGACATCTATTGGTGTCAATGACGTGGAGTGGCCTTGCTTGCAAGACCAAAGCTTGGCGCTACCGCATCCCAAAGCCGCTACGCGGGCGCAATTCGGACTTGGCGCAGTACTCCAACACTCCCGCACTGCGTTACTCTGGAGTGGCTTCGATTTTGCGGACAGGTGTTCAAATCGATTTTTGTCCCGAGAATACGGATTTTGTCCCGAAGGGACTACAGGACTCAGCCCGGGGTTTTAACCCCGGGTACGGATAAAAAAGGGCACCCGCCCTGAAGGTGGCGGTAGAGAAGCGTTTTCCGCCCTGGATGCCGAACGGGATCCTCAACGAATTTCTGCCGCCCCTTCAGGGCGGGGCCCTATTGTCAATGTGTCCTGGGGTTGAAACCCCAGGCTCAGTCCTATAGTCCCTTCGGGACAAAGAATTCTATACGATCTAACTACCTGTCCACATTTTCGAAGCCACATCACACCGCGCGGCCCGATTCGAGGACGACGAGGACGATATGCAGGGCAGCCTCTACCCTTAGGTTGACGCGCATGGGAGGCCGGATCATTCTCCTAGCCTGCTTTGAAAGAGCTCATCGAACAACTGCGGGCGGGCATCGATCTTACACCAAGTGAGGTTCGGACGGCGGCTAATTTTCTTGCCGATCCCGAGTGTCCGGATGAAGAGAAGACGGAGTTTCTCGCGGCGCTAAGAGACAAAGGTGAAAGCGGCGAAGAGGTAGGCTATTTCGCCGAAGCCTTTCTGAGTTTTGCGATAACGCCGGCAGCGAATCTCGGTGGGAAACCGAGTATCGATCTTTGCGGCACCGGGGGTGATCGATTGGAACTGATCAATGTGTCCACTACGGCGATGTTTATCGTGGCGGCCGGTGGGGCGGCAGTGGTGAAACATGGAAACCGGGCAATAACGTCACGCTCGGGGGGGGCCGACGTTTTGGAGAAACTTGGGATTCCGATAACCAATTCGCCGGAGAAGATGATGGCTGCATTGGAGCAAACCGGGATCGGGTTCCTGTTTGCACCCCTATTTCATCCGGCGTTCGGAGCCGTAGCCAATGCTCGGAAGAAACTGGCTGAACAGGGAATAGCCACGGTTTTTAATCTGCTCGGACCTCTGTTGAACCCGTTGCGCCCGGAATACCAGCTGATCGGAGTTTTCTCTCCCACGATTCTCGAGAAATATGCTCTCGCATTGGCCAAGTTAGGGAGGAAACGGGCATGGGTGGTACATGGACAAGTGCCAAGTGGTTCCGGCATGGACGAGATCTCGACGGTTGGCGAGACGGCGGTTCACGAAGTCAAAGACTCATCGTTCAACTATTTTCATCTGTTTCCGGATCAACTCGGGTTACGAACCCCGAATTTGCATGAATTGAGAGGCGGCGATGCCGACCAGAACGCTAACCACCTGCGGGCGATTCTTTCGGGAACGGAGCGAGGCGCAAAGCGGGACTTTGTCCTGATCAATGCCGCTGCCGGTATGGTGATCGCAGGTTTGGCTCCCCGGATGGAGAAAGGTTTACAACTCGCAGCCCAATTGGTCGACTCCGGCCAGGCCTTGGCCAAGCTGCGAGAATTCCAAGATTTTTTCCGGTAGGGCGAAGAACTCGGCGCGCCCAGGGCTTTGCTTGCCCCCCGATGGTTCCGCGCCGGTTTTGAGCCGTGGTGCGGATGTGCCATCACCCGATGATGTCCGGACACTCTCGATGCATTCTTGATCAGAGGTCTTCGGCCTGCGATCACACGTGCGCGAACCGGCTCAAAACCGGCGCGGATTAGGCCGAATGGCAATCACGTCTTCGGCGCGCCGAGATTTTCGCCCTGCTACCGATACCGCATTGGAACGCCCCAAGCGCCAACGGCGAATGGCCAACTGCTAACTGCGAAACGCTAACCGCCAATGCCCTACAGCCCCAAAGTCGAGCACGAGGACGACGACGAGAACGAACCGCCCAACCGCGAACGCCAAACGCCAAACGCCAACCCCTAACGCTTCCCCACAGGCTTCGGCAAATGTTCGACGCAATATTCTTCGCCGTCTCGGGCGACACGAAACTCTAGTTCGGGGTCATCTCGTTCGCTTCGTTTACAGACTGCGCAGCGGTGGAGCGGCTCGTCGGCAGGCACCGAACCAGCCGCGAACTTCAGTCGACGTTTCTGAACGTCGCGACTGTGACGGGCATTGGAGACGGCGATCGGCGCAAAGAAAAGAACGTAATTCAATAGCGAAATGACAATCGCTATTTTGACCACGAGCGACCCTTGCAGGAACTGTAAAAGAATCAGGGCCAAGCTAATCAAGGCGAGCCACTTGATCTTAAGAGGGATGAAAAGCAGGACGTAAATTTGAACGTTCGGAAACAGAGTGGCGAACGCGAAAAACAACGAGATGTTGATGAAAAAGGGCCCTCCGTCGCTCCCGAGCAGAAAGGCGGCGAGGGTGACCCCAACCATTCCAAGGACGTAGTACAGGGTTAACCGAAACGCTCCCCAGGCCTGTTCAAGCGAGTTTCCCACCCAGATCATGAACCAGACATAAAACAGGAAGAAAATAGACCCCATAATCGAGGCGCCTCGATTATCCAGAAATACTTCTGGAATGAAGATATAAGAAACCAGTCGCCAAACCTGGCCTCGCAGAACCAGTTCAGGTTCCAGGGTCAGATACTGGACGTATCCAGGGCTGAGTTGAAACAGGATGTAAACAAAGAGGTTGAGCAACGCGATCGCCGGGATCAGACGTGGTATCGCGAGAAAACCGACCCGGCTCTCCAACCAATTCAGCCAAGACATAGGGAGATTAAAATGACAGATGACAAATGACAGAATGACAAATGGTATCGTCCTCGACCTGTAGCGACGATCGGGGTGGCTTTACAAATTCGCAGAGCGACAATCTGTCATTTGTCATTTGGAATTTGTCATTCTGCCTTGGGCTACTCGGGCCCAATCTGAGTTCGATAAGCCGCTGCGTCCTTTAATTCGGAAAAATCTGCTCCTTCTTCGAGTTGGACCTTGAACAGCCAGCCTTCTGCAAAAGGCGCGGTGTTGACCAGTGCTGGATTAGTTTCCAGTTCGCTGTTGACTTCCGTAACCTCGCCCGAAACGGGAGAATAGATATCGCTCGCGGCTTTGACGGATTCAACGACAGCGGCCGGCTGCTTGGCGGTCACTTTGGCACCCACCTTCGGTAATTCGACGTAAACAATATCTGTCAGCTCAGCTTGAGCATGATCTGTAATCCCCACGGTACCAATTGTTTTATCGATCCGAACCCATTCGTGGGTCTCGGCATACTTTAAGTCCTCAGGCACTAACATTTCTCTTGTATAGCGGTTTTTTTTCCACAGTCGCGGGAAATTTACGGCTTCGCACATCGATCTCGATTGCCTGGCCTGGCTTTGCGAACGGAATCTTCACGTAGCCTAAGCCGATACCGACCCCGAGGGTAGGCGATTGCGTGCCGCTGGTGAGCTCACCGATAACCTCCGACTCGACCGAAATCGGATAGTGGGGGCGGGGAGGAGGGGATTTGGGAGCCAATTTCACGGCGACTAAACGCTGGGTGAGCCCCGTTTCTACTTGGCGCAGGAGGGTCTCCTGTCCGATAAATTTGGTCTTTTTCAAATCCACAAAAAACCCCAGCCCGGCCTCCAAAGGCGTCGTCTCCGGGGATAAATCGGAGCCGTTCAACAGATAACAAGCTTCCAACCTCAGGGTATCGCGAGCTCCCAAACCGCATGGAGTCAGGCCTTCAGGCTGTCCTAGTTCAAGAAAAGCGCTCCAGACCTCCGCCGCGGTCTCGGCCGGGAAAAACGCTTCAAACCCATCCTCTCCAGTGTAACCGGTGCGCGCTACCAACATTGGAGCTCGGCCAAGCTTGAACTTCCCAATATGGTTTCGCGCAGGCAGTTCGCCGAGCGTCTGAAAGACTTTGGCAGCGTTTGGTCCTTGTACCGCAACCGCAGCGAATAACTGGCTCTGGTCTGAGACCGAAACTCCTTCTACCTGGTGATCATGGAGCCACGAAACGTCTTCAGCGATCTTGGCGGCATTAACCACCAGAAAATAACCGCTCTCCGATCGGCGATAGACGATTAAATCGTCGATTACACCCCCGCGGTCATTCAACATCAGGGTGTATTGGCCTTCTCCAATCGCCAGCCGATCCAGGTTGTTTGTCAGCATCGAGTTTAGCCACTCCGGCGCTTTCGGGCCCGAGATTTCCACTTCGCCCATGTGAGAAATATCGAAAATGCCGGCATGCTGCCGGACTGCTTGGTGTTCTTCCAAAATACTCGTGTAATAGACTGGCATTTCCCAACCGCCGAAGGCGATCAACTTAGCGCGTAACCTGAGATGTTCCCCGTACAGCGGCGTGCGTTGTAGTTCTGATGGAGTTGGAGCCATGGCCGCAAACATAGATGGGTTTGCGAAACGTCCAAAGTGAATGCAATGTCTTCTTTTTCGCCGAATGCGAACACAGGGAACCCTTCACGAGATACCGGTCACCACTTTGGCGTCGTTCAGCTACCGCCACATCGGTTTGAACGGCAGCGAACTAGAAAGCTTAATCAACGCGACAGGGTTCGAGACCCTGGATAGCCTCATCGATGCGGTGGTGCCGGAGAAGATTCGGTTTCAAGGTAACCTCGGGCTACCGGAACCACTGAGCGAAGCAGAGGCGCTACGCTATCTGCGCTCGCTGGCCGACTTGAATTCGATCAACAAGTCGTACATCGGTCTCGGCTACTATCCGACGGTGACACCGCCCGCTATCCAGCGAAATATCCTGGAGAATCCCGGATGGTACACGGCCTATACCCCTTACCAAGCCGAGATTGCCCAAGGAAGGCTGGAAGCATTACTGAGCTTCCAAACCATGGTTGTCGATCTCACTGGGATGGAGATCGCGAATGCATCGCTGTTGGACGAAGCCACTGCTGCCGCCGAAGCCATGGCGCTCTGTTTCGCCGTTACGAAACAGGAAGACCGCCACCGATTTTTCGTTGCGAGCAATTGCCATCCACAAACGATCGCCGTTGTTCGTACTCGAGCGGAGGCGCTTGGGATCGAAATTGTGATTGGTTTGGCCGAGACCATCGATTGGACCCAACGTTTTTGTGGCGCTCTCGTTCAGTATCCGAATACGGATGGAAGAGTAGACGACTATCGAGCTTTCGTGGAAGCAGCTCACGCCGCTGGCAGCCTGGTGGTGGTGGCCGCGGACCTTTTGAGCCTGACTCTTTTGGTCCCGCCCGGAGAATTTAATGCGGATGTCTGCGTCGGTTCTTCTCAACGGTTCGGTGTACCCGTTGGTTTCGGGGGGCCGCATGCTGCTTTCTTTGCCACCCGAGACGAGTTTAAGAGGCACATGCCTGGACGTCTCGTTGGCGTGTCCCAAGATTCGGCCGGACGCCCAGGCTATCGCCTCGCCCTCCAAACTCGTGAACAGCATATCCGGCGAGATAAAGCCACCAGTAACATTTGCACTGCCCAGGTCTTGCTGGCCGTGATCGCCGCCACTTACGCTATCTATCACGGACCCGACGGGTTAAGGGCAATCGCTGCCGAGATTCGGCGAAAGACCGAGTTGCTGGCCTCCTGGTTAGGCGCTCTCAATTTCCAGGTGCTCGCTGGGGTCCGCTTTGACACGATCAAAGTTCATCTGGGAGCAGCCGCCGAGAAAATCCTAGCGGAAGCGGGCAAGCAAAAAATTAATTTCCGGTTCTATCCTGACGGTTGGCTTGGGATCTCATTGGACGAAACCGTCTCTGGTACGGATCTGGAGGCACTGGCGAAGCTCTTCGATACCGAACAGCGGCTCTCGTGGGATAAGTTTTGCGAGACGGAAATCGAGCCTTTCCCTGACGTTTTCCGGCGACAATCGGCCTTTTTACAACATGCCGTCTTCAACTCGTTCCACACTGAAACCGAGTTGATGCGCTATTTGAAGCGGCTGGAGAATCGGGATTTGTCATTGACGACCTCAATGATTCCTCTCGGCTCCTGCACCATGAAGCTCAACGCGGCGGTTGAGATGTTACCGGTTACTTGGCCCGGGTTTGGTCAGATCCATCCGTTCGCACCGCGAGAACAAACGGAAGGTTATCGCCGGCTGATCAGCAGTCTTGAGGATTGGTTAGCCAAAATCACGGGCTTCGCTGCCGTCACTGTTCAGCCCAACGCCGGCTCCCAAGGGGAATATGCCGGTTTGCTTACGATTCGCCGTTATCACGAGAAGCGAGGCGAGAAGAATCGAAACATATGCCTGATCCCCACATCAGCCCACGGTACCAACCCTGCCTCGGCAGCGATGGCTGGATTCCAGGTGGTACCGGTTCTGTGCGACTCGGGAGGGAATATCGATTTGGCGGACCTGGAAAAGAAAGCAGCGCTTCATCAAGCGAAGCTCGGTGCATTGATGGTAACGTATCCTTCGACCCACGGGGTGTTTGAAGAGGGCATTATCAACTTGTGCGAGATTGTTCATCGGTACGGCGGTCAGGTTTATATGGACGGAGCGAACCTGAACGCCCTGGTAGGTTTGTGCAGGCCCGCAGACCTGGGTGCGGATGTTTGCCACCTGAATCTCCACAAGACATTCTGTATTCCGCATGGAGGAGGCGGCCCCGGCGTTGGTCCAATCGGAGTCAAAGCGCATTTGGCTCCATATCTACCGACACATCCGTTCGCCGAGGACCAGAATCCCGAAGCGATCGGTCCCGTATCCGCCGCCCCGTTCGGGAGCGCCGGCATTCTTTGCATTTCTTGGGTTTACATTGCGCTCATGGGCGCCGCCGGGCTGACCCAAGCGACCAAGGTTGCGATCGCCAGCGCGAACTACATCGCTACGCGGCTTCAGGCGTATTATCCGGTCTTGTACAAAGGGAAATCGGGCCGGGTAGCTCACGAGTGCATTGTCGACCTGCGACAATTCAAGAAATCTGCAGGTATCGAGGTCGAAGATGTGGCTAAGCGCCTGATGGATTACGGATTTCACGCCCCTACCATGTCGTTTCCGGTTCCAGGCACTCTCATGATAGAACCGACGGAGAGCGAGTCGAAAGCGGAGCTCGACCGGTTCTGTGATGCCATGATTTCAATCTTTGGCGAGATCCGGGCCATTGAGACCGGGGAAGCCGACCCCGAGGACAACGCTTTAAAAAGAGCGCCGCACACAGCCCAGGATTTGGCGGCTGAGCCTTGGGGCCGCAGCTATAGCCGGGAGTCAGCCGCGTTTCCTGCTCCCTGGACCAAAGAGTATAAGTATTGGCCGCCCGTAGGCAGAATTGACAATGTCTACGGCGATCGCAATTTGTTCTGCACGTGTGGTTAAGATAATTGATCGATATATTAGCGGTCAGATCATCATGGCGCTGACCTGGACGGTCTGCATGCTCAGCGTCATGTTAGTGGTCGCCAATGCCATGCGTCAGCTCCTCGAGCTTTTGATGACCCATGGTTTGCCGTGGAGTTATATCTTCTCTTTTGTCGGCGATCTGCTCCCATTTTCGATGATCTATTCGATCCCCTGGGGCGCCCTATTGTCGGTGTTGCTCGTGTTCGGCAGGCTCTCTTCCGAGAACGAGCTCGTGGCTCTGCGCGCCAATGGGATTGGTATGCTCCGTATTTGTTTGCCGGTATTTGTAATCACGTTGGGCTGCCTCCTGCTGTGTCTTTGGATCAACCTCTACGTGGCGCCGGAATGCGAAAAAAGGTTCAAAGAGTTGGCGTTTAAACTGGCGTCAACGGAACCGCTGGCCTTGTTCGGCTCCGATGAAGTGATCGATGCATTTCCTAACCGGAAAATTTACGTCGGTCGTAAGAATGGGAACACGCTGGAGGATCTATATATCTACGAAATGAACGCGCAACAGGTCCCTATCCGCGTCATCTATGCCAAGCGCGGGACTATGGAGGTCGATAAAGAGAACCAAAGAATTTTGCTCAGGATTTTTGATGCGCGTTACGAGGACCGGGATGAGTCCGATGTTAATGATCTGAAATTGATGCACTACGGGATCAGTGTAGAGGAAGGCGTTTTTCCGATTTCGCTGCAAGAGCTGATCACTAAAGCCCACAGCAATCAGCACCCGACCGAACTAACGCTGACCCATTTACGGGAAGCCATGGAACAAAAGCAAGGGAAGCAGCTTACGATCTTGCGTACCGAGCTGAGCAAACGGTTCGCAAATTCGATAGCCGTAATCACGTTTGTCCTGGTTGGAATTCCTCTCGCTATCACCGCGCACCGGCGCGAAACCTCGGTGGGCATCGGTATCAGCATTTGTGTCGCTTTCACCTACTTTATTTTCATCGTGCTGACCGATAACCTTAAGAGTAATGCCAATCTTCATCCGGAGATTCTGATTTGGTTGCCGAACGTCGTGTACCTAGCGCTCGGGGGAACTCTGTTCGTCCGCCTAGCGCGGCGTTAGCCAGCATTGCCCAAAAGCGCATGCATTTTTGGGCAATGCTGGCTATGGCGGCAGAGTGTCCCGACGCCGGGCCACTGTGCCGCTTACTGTCAGTCCGAATGAAAGAGACGAACTCGTTTCGAGAATTCCACTTCAAAGAGCAGCAGGCTGGTTCGGCTTGTGCCGGACCAGCCTGCTGCCGTAGCCTGCGTTTTTCAGAAATGCAGGCGCATTTCTGAAAAACGCGGGCTATGAGGTTCTCCAAATACCACGGATTAGGAAACGATTACCTCGTCATCGACGAGATGGGCTTGATGGAAAGCCCGGAACGGATCCGCGTCATTTGTGATCGTAACTTTGGGATCGGATCGGATGGTATTTTGTTTGGTCCTTTACCATCGAAGTCCGCATTGGCCGGGCTGCGAATCTTTAATCCGGACGGATCCGAAGCGGAAAAAAGCGGGAATGGGATCCGTATCTTTTGCCGGCATCTTTGGGAGCGTGGATCGGTTGGAGGAGAGCCTTTCCTGTTAGAGACCGCCGGGGGAATCGTCCGGTGCCGGGTGCGAGATCCCCATCAGGAGATCGAAGTGGAGATGGGGATCGTGAATTTTTGGAGCGATGTGATTCCCGTGATGGGAGAACGTCGAGAAGTGCTCGACGAGGCGTTGGAAATTGATGGCGAGAGCCTGAAGTTTTCGGCCGCAACGATAGGGAATCCGCACTGTGTGGTTTTGGGGGATCAGGTCGATGCTGACCTGGCCAGGCGTCTCGGTCCAAAGCTTGAGCGGCACTCACTGTTTCCAAACCGGACGAACGTGCAGTTCCTCAAGGCAGTCGATCAGGCCAACATTCGAATTGAGATTTGGGAACGCGGAGCGGGCTATACGTTGGCTTCCGGTAGTAGCGCTTCCGCTGCTGCAGCGGTTGCGAGGCGACTGGGCTTGTGCGGCCCAAATGTGCGGGTCCACATGCCCGGCGGTGAACTCAAAATTACGATCGGGGACGACTTTTCTATCGTGCTTTCAGGGCCGGTCACCAAAGTGGGGAACGGGACCATCCACGACGAGATCTTCGGGACCGCGTAGCGCCAGTTTTTCTCCGATCCTTCGGGGACTGTCTGACGTTGTCCCGACTTGACCGCCATAGTGCAGGCCTCCTGCGAATGGGCGATCTGAGGCGCGAAGCGCTAATAGACTTTAGCCTAGGCTGAGTCTGCGAGGCCTAGGTAACGGCAAAAAGAGCGAGCAGCGCTGCAAGCGCGAAAGAACCGAGATTTGTTCGCTCCGAATTGCATCGATTGGGCCCCTATTTCTACGCGGACAGCACGTTCTGAAACGCACACATTCTATCGCGCCTTCAGCGCTGTCCCTCGTATTTGCTGCGCACCTAGGCCTCGCAGACTCAGCCTAGGCTAACATCTTGCCAACGCTTCGCGCCTCAGATCGCATTCGCCGGACGCCGACACGCCCACACGCCGACACGCCGACACGCCCACACGCCCACACGCCCACACGCCCACACGCCCACACGCCCACACGCTACGCGGCCGGCTGCTGCTGGGTCAGACAATGGAACGCGCCTAACCCCCAAACCAGGTTCCGGCAATCGATCGGGACTACATCTCGGTCCGGAAAACATTTCGTTAGGGTGGAGACAACTTTCTTGTCAGTTGGCGCGTCGAAAGACGGTACTAACACGACGCGATTTCCAATGTAAAAGTTGGCGTAGCTGGCAGGTAATCGTCGGTCTTCTCGCTCGACTCTTGGCGGCATCGGCAAGCGCACGATGTTCAGCTTCGAACCATCGGACAAACGCATCTTCTTTAACAGCGAAAGGTTGGTCTGCAACGGTTCATAGTTGGGATCTTGCTCATTTGTCTCAACCACGGTTACTACCGTGTCGGGAGCGACGAAACGGGTGAGATTATCGATATGCCCATCGGTATCATCGCCTTGAATACCGCCTGATAGCCACAGGATCTGTGAAATACCCAGATAGTCTCGAAGGGCCTGTTCGATTTGTTGTTGGGTATGGTCCGGATTGCGGTTCGGGTTCAGTAGGCAGGACTTAGTGGACAAAGCTGCTCCCGCTCCGTTGACGTCGATGGATCCACCCTCCAGTACAAGCCCAGGGTAATAAACCGGCAACTTAAATCGTTCTGCGACTCTGGTTGGGACAACCTCATCTAGATCGAACGGCGGGTATTTGCCGCCCCAGGCATTGTAGTTCCAATCGATTACCGCCAGGCGAGGCTCTGACTCGCGGGTAACAAAGATCGGTCCGTGATCCCGGCACCAAGGTTCGTTGGTGGGAATAATGAAGAATTCGACATGAGAAATATCGATCTCTTTCAAAAAGAATCGGACCTCGTTCTCGTGATCCCTATCCATCACGTTGATCCTGACTTTCTCGGAGCCGCGCAAAGCATCGATCATGTGCGCGAAAGCGGGAATTACCTCTTCGTACGCATGAGGAAAACTGATCCCGTCACGCCGCGGCCAGGAGAGCCAAGTCGCTTCGTGCGGCGCCCATTCAGGCGGCATCTTGTATCCCAACGAAGCAGGTGAATTGGCAGTAAAATCAGTCATAATTCTTTAGAGAAGGCGGTGACAATTGGTGGTTCTCTGTCCCCAATGAGCAATATGCGCGCCGATGTCTTTGATGCGTGATTAACGCGATTCGTTGTCGGCGTTCCCGGCGCTCACGGCGTTCCCGGCGCTCACGGCGTTGGTTAGTCGATGAATCGTTTGGTTAATTCGGCGTAAGCTTCGATCCGGCGGTCACGCAAGAAAGGCCAGTGAGTGCGCTGGGTATCCAACGCTTTTGGATCAATACTTACGACTAATACTTCCGGATTCTCGTCGCTAGCCCTGGCCAGTATTTGGCCTGCTGGGTCCGCTACAAAACTACGTCCCCAAAACTCCAGACCGTCGCCACCGGCTGGCGCTTCATGGCCAACCCGGTTAGGGACGGCTACGTAACACCCGTTCGCGATGGCGTGCCCGCGTTGGACCGTTTCCCAAGACGAATGTTGACGTTCACCGAACTCAGCTTTTTCCGGAGGAAGCCAACCGATGGCGGTAGGATAAAAGATGACTTCAGCTCCACGCAACGCGGTGAGACGCGCTGCCTCCGGGTACCATTGATCCCAACAGATCAATACACCGATGCGAGCGTATTTGGTTTGCCAGGAACGGAACCCCAGATCTCCGGGAGTGAAATAGAATTTCTCATAAAAAAGCGGGTCATCCGGGATATGCATTTTGCGATAAATCCCGAGCAAGCTTCCGTCCGCGTCGATCACTGCCGCCGTGTTATGATAGAGGCCGGCGGCTCGTCGTTCGAATAGTGAAGCGACTATCACGACTTGCAGCTCTTTGGCTAAAGTCGACAATCGTTCCGTGCTTGGGCCAGGAATCGGCTCCGCGTATTGGAAATATTTGTGGTTTTCCTCTTGGCAGAAGTAGAGCGTTTTAAAGAGCTCTGGCAGACAAATGATTTGGGCCCCTCGTTCCGCGGCCTCTCGGATCAGAGCGATCGCATTTTCCAAGTTCTCACTTGGGTCTAGCGAGCAGCGCATCTGAATCAGTCCAATCTCTGGCATCCTCTTCCTTAGCCTGCATCCACGACAAATCAATCTAACTGTTCGCGGTTCACCGTTCACGGTTCACGGTTCACTGTTCGCGGTTCGCGGTTCGCGGTTCGCGGTTCGCGGTTCGCGGTTCGCGGTTCGCGGTTCGTGCTCGTGCTCGTGCTCGAATCGGAGACGCGCTGAGGTGGCAGCACCGCGCCTGATTCATCAACGCGCCGTCAGTAAACCCGGATGGGACTGATGGGACCTATGTCGAACTCATTAGTCCCATGTGTCCCATAAGTCTCATCCGTGGCATACCCTTGACTCATCTAGCACGAGGACGATGAAGAGCACGATTAGAGCCCCTCGCGCTTACGCGGAGCGAATCTGTTTTGCGATCGCCTCAAGCTCAGAGCTGCCAAGGTCGAACGGCCAGCCATTGGCATCTACCAAATGGGCGAGGCCGTTCCCACGGACTATGGCTAGTGCTCGATCTTCTGTCGCGCTCGTAAAGTAGGGTTTTCGCTCCGGCGACCAGGCAACCAGATTCTTGCGAGTCTTACCATTTGGCAATTGCCAGGAGTAATTCCAGTAACGGTTATTTTTTATCTGATTCCCGGACAAGATCGCGGCTTCGATCGCCTCCGGATTAGAGGCAGCGCGGCGCAGGCTTTTAGCGTTGTGGATGGCGACTGCGGTGAGCACCCACACAAGTAATACACCAAACGCAAAGACGATGGCGAAAGCCCAGAATGTACTCCACCTCAAAGGCAATGCGTCGATAGCCCAATTCGTCGTAGCAGTCTCCGGGTGGCCTTGCAGATAGAAAACCTGCAGTGGCTTCTGGTGATGAAACTCTCCGAACACGAATGCCCAGCGTTGGGACTTAAACTTTGTGCCACCCGGAATGGCATAATCAATGGGCAAATTTGCTGTACTCAGCACGACGGTGGAGACGACATCTCCGTGCGCCGTAGCTTGAGGGACCTTAACTGCATTTTTTACGATTTGGGAATCGGTTTGAAGCCCGGGATAAACTAACCCGAAAAGGAGGATGAGAAGCGCGAGCGGTATCAGCGCTATCGTGAGCCCGATGGCAACAATAGAAGTGGTAGCGGTGTTTTCCGTGACCTTAAGCGGTCGGATAGGGATAGTTCGCATGTAGTTCAAAAACAGGAGTTCAACTTGGGTAGTCCATAGCGTCACGGGCTTCGCTTCCGAGGCCGTGTACTAAGGTGAAACCGACGATAAGAACTTCGGTAAGGGACGGCTGGCTATTCGAACCGATGCGAGTTTCGCGTGATTTTTGATGTTCCATTCATGTTTCGTACACGCGGGAGGGTAGGGGTAGGATAACGCGCTTCGCGCGAATAGCCAATAGCGCGCTGCGCGAATAGCACGCTGCGCGAATAGCGCGCTGCGCGAATAGCCAATAGCCGATAGCCGATAGCCGAAGGGCGAATGAGGGAAGGGGGAAAGGACGTTTTGAGGCGCGAAGCGCTGGAACGAATTTAGCCCCGCGGCTGCGGGACTAACGACGCCCAACCGGTAGTGGTCCCGCGGACGCGGGATCCCCAAAGCTCTTAGGCGTGCCCGAAACAATCACGTTTTCGGAGTGACAGGTTCGGCATGGCTCAACGCGCAGTCGCCATCCGAGCGCTGGGATGGCGACTGCGCGTCGAGGCCGGGCTAACCAATCGCTTCGGAAACACAATGCAGCCTCGCACATCACAAGGCGTTGTCGGACAGTCGCCGCTACCGAGAAGCCATTCGCCCATTCGCCCTTTTGCTATTGGCTATTGGCTATTGGCTATTGGCGAAGCGCAGCGCTACTTCGTGAGCCCACGTATCACGGATCCGATCACCGCGCCGGCGCCGGCGTCTTCTACGCGTTCGGCGGTTCTTGGCAAATAGGGTTGAAGCGCATGCGCAAGATTCGATAGGGGCAGGGATTGAAGCCAGATCCGCCCTGGTCCGGTGAGTGCGGCGAGAAATATTCCGTCTCCGCCGAACAGCATGTTTTTTATGCCGGGCACCCGAGTGACTTGGAAGCCGACCGATTCCTGGAACATGCCGACATGACCGGGATGAACTCGCATGGTTTCCCCTGGTTTCAGGTCATAGGTTACCACCTCACCGTCTAATTCAATCCAGGCATGGCCGGTTCCGCTCACTTTCTGGAGCAAGAAACCGTCTCCACCAAAGATCCCTGCGCCGAGAGATTGCTGAAAAGCGACATTCAGTTCGACACCCTGAGTGGCGCATAGAAAACCATGACGATGGATCAGGTAGGTCTCCGTCGGACTTAGCTCAAGAAAGAGGATACTTCCGGGTACACGAGTAGCGAACGCGAGAAGACCTTCGCCGCCCTCGGCCCGGTAATCGGTCATGAACAATGAACCGCCACCGGCAATCCGTTTCAATGCGCCAAAGAATCCGCCACCGCCTCCGAATTGAGTGGTGGTATTCATGGTGATCGCGCTGTTCATCCAGGAAAGCTCACCCGAAACGGCGAATACGCCGTCGCCTGGGTTCAACTGGAGTTCGAGCACCGGCAACGTCGTTCCGATGATGCGGTAGTTCATAGATAGAAAGGCTGTTATTGATCGACTGACAGCGGCCAATTGTCGAGCGAAAGGCGAAGGCGTTGGGGCGAAAGGGCGAAAGGGCGAATGGGCGAATGGGCGATGCGGCGATGCGGCGATGCGGCGATGCGGCGATGCGGCGATGCGGCGATCTGAGGCGCGAAGCGCTGGTAGACTTTAGCCTAGGCTGAGTCCGCGAGGCCTAGGTGACGACAAAAAGAGCGACCAGCGCTGAAGGCGCGAAAGAATTGAGGTTCGGGCACCGAGCGCATCACGTCTATCAGGCGCCCCTCCCTGAAAATAGAGTGCGCATCCAGGGGCCACACGTTCTGTCACGCTTTCAGCGCTTTCGCTCTTATCTGCGCCATACCTAGGCCTCGCGGACTCAGCCTAGGCTAAACTCTTGCCAGCGCTTCGCGCCTCAAATCGCCCGTTCGCCCAATCGCCCGTTCGCCTTACAACTGCACAACCGCTCTTCTCGAAATCAGCTTCTGCAGGACAATGAAAATCAACAACAACACGCCAATCACGATCTTCGTCCACCAGCTGTTCAAGGTGCCGTTGAAGTTGATCAACGTTTGAATGAGGCCAAGGATCAAGACTCCCATCAAGGTCCCCGGAATGAAGCCGACCCCGCCGGTGAGCAGGGTCCCGCCAATTACGACCGAAGCGATCGCGTCCAACTCAAGGCCGACGAACGAGGCAGGGTTACCCGATTGCATGTAAAACGTCGCTACTACACCTCCAGCCGCAGAGAAAAATCCGGCAAGCGCGTAAGTGAGGATTTTGGTCTGACCAACGGGTAATCCCATTAGCCGAGCAGAGTTTTCGTTGGAGCCAATCGCGTAAACGTTGCGCCCAAAGCGCGTAAAACTGGCGATAAAGGTCCCCACCAAAACCGAGGCGAGGAAACACATAGCCGTGAACGGCAGGACCGCTTTGGGAGCGACGAGGATAGAAAGTTGCGGCAGGACTTCACCGTAAAACGGGTGGTCGATCCCGATCGATTCAGGGTAAATGATAAAGCCGAGACCGCGCAGGCAAAACAATCCGGCCAGTGTTACCAGAAAGGGGGGCATCTCAAAAAAATGAATGAGGCAGCCCATAAAAGCACCAGCTAGAGTACCGGCGCAGAGGGCGATTCCCATTGCCAGAAACGGGTCACAACCGCCCTGTAACAGCTTGGCGATAAGAATCCCGACAAAAGCCACCATCGACCCTACCGAAAGATCGATACCCCCTGAGAGAATGACAAACGATTCGCCGACGGCTGCGACCCCGACAAAGGCATTATCGTTCAAGAGATTCACGAAGACCCGCGGTGTGCCGAAATTAGGGTATAGCGCCGAGCCGGTGCCAAACACCGCCACTAGAACAACGGCAGTCGCCAAGAGCGGGATATACTTAGGATTTAGGCGAATCATGCGGCGCAATCGTTGGGTGATGGCGAGGCAGCCAGGAGCCAACCGGTTTTAAAAATTTCTCGAGGGGCCTAAGCACCCGAGCGAGCTTGGTTCGAAATATTTCGCTTTGGAGCAAGCAGACCGCGATAATCACCAACGCTTTTGGCACCGGCGCGATATCGGAACTCACATTTTTGGCGTAGAACGTGGTCGTCAGCGTTTGGATGAACAAACCGCCAATGACTGCGCCCACCAGATAAAAACGTCCTCCTTGGAGCGAGGTGCCGCCGACTACGACCGCTAAAATCGCATCCAGTTCCAGATAGAGACCGATATTATTGGCATCGGCGCTCTTAATATTTGAGCAGGCCACGAGTCCGGCGAGTCCCGCGCAAAGCCCTGAGAACGTGTATACCAGGAACTTCACCTGCTTCGCATTAATCCCGGAGTAACGGCTGGCCTCGTCATTGTCGCCAACCGACTCGATAAAGAGGCCCAGCGCGGTCCGCCGGACCAGGAAATGGGTCAGCAACAACATCACGACCACGAGCGTCAGCGTAAATGGTAGACCAAATAGGTGACCGTTCCCCAAGTACACCATAGTCGGGTCCAGGAAATTGATGATCTGGCCTTCTGTGATCAACTGCGCGATACCGCGTCCGGCCACCATTAAAACCAGGGTGGCTACGATCGGTTGGATGCCCAACCCAGCCACCAGCAACCCGTTCCAGGCCCCGGCTAAGACCGAGACGCCCAACGCAACCGCAATAGCGACACCTGGCGGCAGATGCTGGGTCACGAGCAGCCGGGACGACACGGCTGCGGCGATGGCCATCACTGCGCCTACAGAAAGATCGACTCCACCGGTGGCAATGACCAGAACCATACCCAGTGACAAAAGCATCACTTTCGCCCCTTGGTTTAGTACATCAATGCGAGAGCCGTAAAGGTGGCCGTCCAGTACCTGAAGGTGAAAGAAGCCAGGGGTGAAAAACTGGTTGAAAAGCAGAAGAAGCGCTAGTGCTCCCGCCGTCCAAAAGATCCGTTGCCGGCGTAGCGCAAAGAGGATGGCGGCAAAGACGATCCAAAAAATGAGGTCAGATAACCAGTCGCTCATGCCTCCGCTCGTTCCGAGCTGTGGCTCGCGATAGACTCCATAATAGCTTGCTCGGAAATCGCTGCCTCTGTCAATTCATCAACTTTGCGGCGGTCGCGCAAAACCACCACTCGCTGACTCTGCCGCACAACCTCTTCCAGTTCGGAGCTAATGAAAAGCACCGCCAGGCCGTCTTGTCTGAGGGACTGAATCAGCTTCTCTATCTCCGCCTTCGCTCCCACGTCAATCCCTCGGGTTGGTTCATCCAAAATAAACAGTTTCGGCTCAGTGGCGAGCCAGCGGGCCAGCAAGACTTTTTGCTGGTTTCCACCGCTCAGGTTTCGAACGATTTGCTCCCGGCTGGGGGTCTTAATGCCTAACGAATTAATAAAGCGATCCGCGAGCTTCTCTTGTTCTGCTACCGACAAACGACGCCAACTGCCCCGGCTCGCCTGCAGGGCCAACACGATATTCTCCCGGACAGTTAAGTTGGGGATAACCCCGGCAACTTTCCGGTCTTCCGGGGTTAACGCGATTCGGTAACGGATAGCGATGCGAGGTGACCTCAATCTTACAGGCTGATTGTTGATTCGAATGGTCCCTTGGTCCGGGTTATCAACTCCGAACAGCAGTCGAGCGGTCTCCGTGCGTCCGGAACCGAGCAACCCAGCTAATCCGACGACTTCTCCGGGGCGAATGTCCAGGTCGAGCGGATGAATTGAGCCCTTTTTCCCCAATCCGCGCGCTTCCAACATGGGTGTCTCTGAGCGGATGGTGGCAGCGCTGGCCCGGGTCTGTTCCAGAGCTTCGACTTGACCCAGGTTTTTGCCGATCATGTGAGAGACCAAGTTGATTCGTGGCAGCTCCTTAGTGGCGAAACAACCGACCCGGCACCCGTTTCGTAAGACCGTGATCGAATCGCTAATCTCGTAAACCTGATCCAGAAAGTGAGTGATGAAAATAATGCCAAGACCGTCCTGACGGAGGATCCGAAGCTTCTTAAACAGCTCGTCGACCTCGGTTTTGTCGAGGCTCGATGTTGGTTCGTCCAAAATCAGGAGCTTGGCAGACACATCGAGTGCCCGGGCGATGGCCACCATTTGCTGAATCGCGATCGAATAAGAAGAAAGCTGGCGATTCACGTCCAAAGAAAGGTCGAGCCTGGCCAACGCAGCGCGAGCCCGTTTGGTGATTGCACCCCAGCGGATGGTTCCCGCCCAGGTTGGTTGGCGCCCAATACAGATGTTTTCAGCGACCGACAAATGGGGAATGAGATTGACCTCCTGATATACGGTGCTGATTCCCAGCGCCTCCGCTTCGCGCGGGGATTTTGGCGCGATTTCCTGGCCCGACAATCGGGTTTCACCGGCGTCTCGAGGAAACACGCCGGTTAATACTTTGATCAACGTACTCTTACCGGCCCCGTTTTCGCCCATCAGGGCGTGAATTTCTCCGGCCTGAACGGCCAGATCGACGGTGTCCAAAGCCTTAACGCCCGGGAAACTTTTGCTTAAGCCAGCGATCTCTAAAAGGGGCGTAGGCACTCGGTTTAATCAGAAAAAACAGAATTGAAGAGCCGCAACCAAAAGAGACAGAAAAATCTCACGCAAAGCCGCAAAGGCGCAAAGAAAAGAGAGAGGGCAGGCTTATCCGAAGAGATTTTGCTACAAAACAAGGTTCCGAATGTTGCTGCGCAGATACTTCTTATTACTGCCAAATGGCTAGGGACCTCACATCATGGGAACAAGATTAACGCAAAGGCCGCCTGGGGCCGCAGCCTTACCTCTCACTTCTCACTTTTCACCTTTCACTAAAGGTAGGGCGGGCGCTCAGCCCTTCAGTGCGAGCGCCCGGCCCGGGGACTAAAAGATTACACTTACACTCTTAGTACTGCCGCTTAGGAAGCTCTTCAGCCGCTTGAGCCTGTTCGTACACTCCCTCTTGAGAGACGACTCGTGCTGGCACAGACTCGCCTTTGGCGACTTTTTCGATGATGTCAAAGAGCTGCGGACCAAGCAACGGATTGCACTCAACGGTGACGTTAAGCTTGCCATCCTTCATCGCCTCAAACGCTCCTTTGACGCCGTCAATCGACACGATCTTGATATCTTGGCCTGGCTTAATCCCGGCTTCCTCCATCGCCTGAATCGCGCCTAAAGCCATATCGTCATTGTGGGCGAAGAGCAGAGTGATCTCTTTGGCTTGCGGAGATTTCAAGAACGCTTCCATTACTTCTTTGCCCTTTGCCCGGGTAAAATCACCGCTTTGCGACAAGATGATCTTCATGTCCGGGTGGCTGGTGATCGCTTCACGAAAACCCTTTGCTCGGTCGATCGCTGGAGCTGCTCCCACGGTGCCTACCAATTCCGCGATTCCCGCTTTTCCGTCGGTCAGTTTGATTGCTTCATTGCCCGCTCTTTTGCCTTCTTCAATGAAGTCCGAACCGAGGAAACATTTGTATAAGGTATCGTCTGAAACCTTTACTGCGCGATCCGATAGTACGACCGGGATGCCCGCCTTTTTCGCCTCTTGTAACACCGGTTCAAACCCGGTTTCAACCACTGGCGAGAAAGCGATCACATCGACACCCTGCGCGATGAAGGATCGAATGGCTTTGATCTGGTTTTCCTCTTTCTGTTGCGCGTCCGAGAAATGCAAGTCGATGCCGCGTTTGGCGGCCTCAGACTTGATGGAATCGGTATTCGCGGTTCGCCAGCCGCTTTCGGCGCCGACCTGAGAGAAGCCGACAACTAACTTCTTGTCTGCCGCAAAAACAGAAGTGTTGATGAGCCCGAGTACCGCTAAGGTAGTTAGCGCTGATACTGGGTTTGCTCGAGCAAGGGAATATAATGATTTCATAGTTAACTGGGGGGTTAGCCTTTCTCGAAAAGATCTGTCGATAGAGCTTGGAGAAGGTTGACCGTACTCGGAATACCGCCTTTCGCGGGAAAGATCAATATTTTGTTAGGAAAGGGAATCGATTTCACGTGAACGTTCACAGTTTAACGCTGGGAGGGATCGCGTCCTCGCGATCCGTCGTTCCCGAAGCCCATAGCCTATCCTGATCCAGGACTGAAAATATACCGTTGGCTCCGAGGAAGCCTTTACGGCGCGCGGGGATCCGACTTCGCCACCCATACGCGAACATTCCTTCTCGGGATGAGGCTATGTCGGACAGGCAGCGCGCCCTCCCTGTCAGGATTCCTCGAACGGTTATGTTGACGCGCACGGGGGGCGAGGGGGCCGAAAGGGCGTTACGGGGGCGAAGGGGCGAATGGGCCGATCTGAGGCGCGAAGCGCTGAAAAGACCTTAGCCTAGGCTGAGTCTGCGAGGCCTAGGTATGGCGTAGAAAAAAACCGATAGCGCTGAAGGCGTGGCAGAATGGGTGGCCTGTCGATGCCGCACTCTATTTGCGGGAAGAGAGGACTGCCAGACGTGACTCGCTCGACGCCCGGATCTCAATTCTTCCGCGCTTACAGCGCTGGCCGCGCTTTTGTCGTTACCTAGGCCTCGCAGACTCAGCCTAGGCTAAAATCTATCCAGCGCTTCGCGCCTCAAATCGCCCAAACGCCCAAACGCCCAAACGCCCAAACGCCCCTACGCCCCTACGCCCCTACGCCCCTACGCGCCCCTACTCCCCTACGCCCCTACGCCCCTACGCCCCTACGCCCCTACGCCCCTACGCCCATTCGCCCATACGCCCCCCCAGCGCTTCTGTATTGGCACCGGCCTAGAATCGGTTTAGCATGCGCCAATGTCTTCTCCGGACGAAGGCCGGCAAACGCGCTCGGTCGATCTCGATTCAAAAGGTGATTTTCGTCCGCCAGCGCCTAAGAATGCTCGGCTTGAACTAGTCGTCGAAGGTAAGACCTTTGTGTGCCGGGATGGCACAGTTATCGGAACGGAATCCGATTTGACTCCCGAGCTGTTCAAACACATACCCGGGTTGGAAGCTCGTCATGCGCTGCTCGGCAGGGATCAAGGTGAATGGTTTATTTTGACGCCGCGGAACGTCAGTCGACCCCTGCGCTTGGATGGAGTGGCGCTCCCTAGAGGCGAGCGCCGCCTTTTGGACCGGGTTCGGCATCACGTAGAATTCGACGCTCTGCGCATCGGACTTCGCCTTTTACCACGCTAGGTCCTCTAAAGGCTAGGGCGCGCCATAGCGTAGCGACGGCGGCCTGCTCGTCCGGTTTTGTCCAACGTGTGAACGGAGCGGGACGGTGCAGAGGATCCGGACGAGCGGGAACTCGTCCCTACCGGGCGGGTAAATGCCTTTATGCATTTCCCCGCCATCCAGGCTAGGGCTACGGGATTACTTCCCAAATCTCCACCGCGCGATTCTGGTCTGGTCGTCTGTTGCCCAGGAGCTCAGTTCCCCCCATTCCCACCGTCCGAACGAGATTGTTCACTCCGGCGTTTGTGGACATCACGTTAGACACCGCTTGGGCTCGTGCCTCAGACAATCTAATATTTCCTGCGGGATCTCCGCTCGTATCGGCGTATCCAGCCACGATAAATACTAGCGTCGGATCGCTCATTTGCTCTTGGATGTCCTGCGACTTAAACAGGGTGACGAGTTGGTCCACTGCCGGTCGCGGAAGTTCAGCGCTTCCCGTACCGAAGTTGATGACGGTAAGCCGCTTCATAGATTTAGCGGTCTCGACCTTATCGGTAAGCTTTGATTTTTCCGAGGCGCTCATCCCTGGCATTGCACTGATCCGCGTCAAGACCTCTTGTTTGGTGGCCGCGATCTCCGCCGCACTTAACTGCGCCGGTTTCGTAGTGACCGCTTGTCCAGAATTATTTCCACCGCTTGGGCTACCCGACGGCTGCGGGCTGGCATTCCCGTTGGGAGAACCTTGACCGTTGGGAGATCCCTGAGGAGAACCTTGACCATTGGGAGGATTATTACCCTGGTTGTTTGTAGGACTCTCTTGCTGGGTGGCTGGCGACTGCGAGGCAGCTGGGGTCGCAGCAGCAACAGTAGTACTAGGAGTAGCCGTAGCCGCCACCGTAGCGGAGGTAGTTGCCGTAGCGCTTACCGTTGCCGATGGTGACGCACTGGCTTTCGAGTCGGCTGTCATTCGTTCCACCGCATAAAATCCGACGCCGGCCATCGCTAAAAGCACGATCGGAATCAAGATCAACAACCAGATCTTACCGCTTGATTTAGAGGTTGTGACTCCGGTCAGTGGTTGCCCGCACTCCGGGCATACGGGCGACCCTTCGAAACGGATCTCTTGACCGGTATAGGCGAGGGTACATCCCACGCGATTCGAGCATTTGCCAGTTTGGGCCATAGGCTTGGTGACGTCTGTTCTAAACTAAAGTGCGGATGGAGTTCAAGGAGTTCAGCAGATAGGAGACGATTAAAAGACGATCGAATACTCGGGAATTGCGCAGATAATGCGTCCGCCTTGGCTTACGGACGAATGCTTCGGCCTGGTCCGGCGGCTGCCCATAGGCGTCAACATAGCAGAGAGACACGCGGTTGCCCGGTAGCGGCGACTGTCCCGCTAGGTCTGTGGCAGGCTCGACCTAGCCGTAGCCGCGAAGCGACCGGTTCGGCGGGCCTCAACGCGCAGTCGCCATCACAACGCTCGGATGGCGACTGCGTGTTGAGGTCAGGCACACCTGTTGCTTCGATACGATGATGGATCAGGCATATCTTTGGACCTCATGGACAGTCGCCGCTACCGAGGTGCTCGCCGACCCTCTCTTAGGCTGACGCCTATGGGCGGCTGCCGGATTCAAAACTGCTCCGTACGAGCAACATCTGAGCGGTAAACACCCTTTATGTCGCTCCTACGGAGCTGGTCGCGTTTATGTTCCCGTTGCTATAAAGATTGGGCTCCTACGGAGCGGTCCCTGCACCCGGCTGAATTAGGGCCCAGACCCTCCTCACGTTTCTCGGCATCCTGAACTCCCGAACTCCTTGAACTCCTCTCCCCACCGGTTTAAAAGATCAGAAGGTGACCAGTCCCTCCAATCAATCACCAATCACTAATCACCAATCACCAACTCTCCCTGGCGTCCGTTTGCGAACTGCCATCGAGGAGGAAAGACCGTTGCAGATGGTGGGGGCAATCAATGCCTTCTGTGCGCTGCTCGCTGAGCGGGCCGGCTTTCGGGCGATTTATTTATCCGGCGCAGGTGTCGCCAATGCTTCTTTTGGGTTGCCCGACCTTGGCATGACCAATTTGAATGACGTTTGCGAAGACGCTCGCAGGATTACCGGCGTCACTAATTTGCCGCTCATGGTTGATGCCGATACCGGTTGGGGCAACGCGTTTAATATCGCTCGCGCGATTCGAGATCTGGGTCGGGCCGGAGCTGCCGGGTGCCACATCGAGGATCAGGTTCAGGCCAAACGCTGCGGCCATCGTCCCAACAAAGAATTGGTGGAACCACAGGAGATGGTTGACCGGATCAAGGCTGCCAGCGACGCCAAGATTGATCCATCGTTTGTCTTAATGGCTCGCACCGATGCTGTTGCTGGAGAAGGGATCGATCCTGCCCTGGAGCGATGTGAGAAATACGTCGAAGCAGGAGCCGACCTCATTTTTGCGGAAGCGGTCGCTAACCTCGAAGATTATCGCCGATTTACTGAGCGTCTCCGGGTTCCCGTACTGGCAAACCTGACTGAATTTGGCAAAACGCCGCTTTTTTCACTTGAAGAGATGCGCGCATCCGGGATTCGGATCGTGCTTTATCCATTAAGCGCTTTTCGGGCGATGTCGGCTGCAGCGGAGAGCGTGTATGAAACCGTCCGGCAAACCGGCACGCAGAAATCCGTGGTTAGCGCGATGCAAACCCGAGATCATCTCTACGAGGTCCTGCACTATCACGAGTATGAATCCAGGTTAGATTCGTTCTCGAAATAATAAAAAGCATGAGCACTGCGAACGTTCCCCCAGCAGCCGCCGGTTTGCGTGGGCAAACCGTTGGATCAACTGAAATAGCGACGGTCGGAAAAGAAGGGGTCGGTCTGACCTACCGCGGGTATGCCATTGAGGAGTTAGCCGATCATGCCTCGTTCGAGGAGGTAGCGTACTTGCTGGTCCACGGCGGGTTGCCCGCCCAGGCTGAGCTCGATTCGTTTCGCCTTAGGCTGAAACAGAAGCGGCAGCTGCCGGAAGCGTTAAGAAAAGTGCTCGAATTGATTCCGGCAGATGCCCACCCGATGGATGTGCTGCGCACCGCCTGTTCCTTTCTGGGATCGCTTGAACCCGAGTCGAGTTTTGCGACGCAAAAAGAGGTTTCAGAGCGACTCCTGGCTGTCTTTCCTTCCGCCCTCGCTTATTGGCATCATTTCTCTCGCAGAGGTGAACGAATCGCCACTGACGACGATGCCAATTCGTTAGCCGGGCATTATCTAACCCTGTTACATGGGGATGCACCGACCGAGATCTCGCGGCGAGCGCTGGATGTCTCCTTGATCCTGTATGCGGAACACGAGTTTAACGCGTCGACCTTTGCCTGTCGGGTCTGCGCGGCGACGTTATCGGATTTCTATTCCTGTATTACGGCGGGCATCGGCACATTGCGAGGACCGTTACACGGCGGCGCGAATGAGGCGGCTATGGCGTTGGTCCAAAGATTTAAGACCCGCAAAGAGGCCAGAGCTGCCGTGCTCGAGATGTTAGCCGCTAAACAAAAAATCATGGGCTTTGGGCATGCCGTGTACAAGCACACCGATCCGCGCAATGCGATCGTCAAAGGCTGGTCCGAACGCTTATCCAAATCGGTCTCGGACGGTTATCTCTTTGAGGTTTCGGCCGAAATCGAAGCGGTGATGAAAGCAGAAAAGAACCTGTTTGCGAATGCCGATTTTTTCAGTGCCACCGTCTATCATTTTCTCGATATTCCAACGGCTCATTTCACGCCGATCTTCGTGATGGCGCGAACCGCGGGGTGGTCCGCCCATATCCAAGAGCAGCGGGCGAATAACAAACTGATTCGTCCCAATGCCGAGTACGTCGGTCCCGAGCCTCGCCCTTTCGTTCCGATCGAGAAACGGTAGAAATCCGCAGAGTTAAAATATCCGCAGAACCTGTCGCGCCGTAGGCTTAGCGAAGGCGGATTACACAGATTACGCAGATTTCGGGTTTTCGGTGTTATCGCGCCACACGAGATTAATTAAACCGGTCCTCAAACGAAGCGCACCCTTAGCTCTTCGGCAGGATCCGACCGAAAACCCGAAATCTGCGTAATCTGTGTAATCTGCGGATAATTTATTGTTCGGGTCTGCGTAATCTGCGGATATTTCTTACGATGAATCGGTCTTCACATCGCCCTCCTGAGGATACCCTGCTCCAACAGATCGCGGATTATGTGCTGAGCGAGCCGCCGGTAGACTCAGAATCGGTGGCGCAACTCTGTCTGATGGACAGTCTCGGTTGCGTGTTGCAGGCGCTCTCTTATCCAGCCTGTACAAAACTGTTAGGACCAGTGGTTCCGGGAGCGGTGTTGCCCGGTGGCGGCGCCCGGGTGCCGGGTACCGCTTACGAGCTCGAGCCGGTTCGGGCGGCGTTCAATATCGGCGCAATGATCCGCTGGCTCGATTTTAATGACACTTGGTTGGCCGCGGAATGGGGCCATCCGTCTGATAATTTTGGCGGGATCCTGGCCGTTTCGGATTATCTAAGCAGGTCGCGAAATGCGAGGCCGGCTCGATGGACAATTCGCGACGTACTTAAAGCGGCCGTTCAAGCCTACGAGATTCAGGGAGTGTTGGCGCTTTCCCACAGTTTCAACCGGGTAGGGTTAGATCACGTACTCCTGGTCCGGGTCGCTTCCACGGCCGTGATTACGAGGCTGTTGGGGGGCGCTCGAGCCGAGATTATGAATGCCCTGTCGAACGCTTTTATCGATGGAGGCGCGCTTCGCACCTATCGGCATGCGCCTAATACCGGTTCCAGGAAAAGCTGGGCAGCGGGTGACGCCACTTCCCGCGCCGTTTTCCATGGCCTGCAGGCGCTTCGCGGCGAGATGGGCTACCCGAGCGCTTTGACCGCGCCGCGCTGGGGATTTCAAGATGTTCTATTCGCCGGTAAACCGATCCAGCTGGCCCAACCTCTTGGCTCCTATGTCATGCGTCATGTCCTATTTAAGATCTCCTTCCCAGCGGAGTTCCATGCCCAAACTGCGGTAGAAGCGGCCTTACAACTGTTCGGTCAGACCAAGGACCGTCTGGATGAGATTTCCAAAGTGGTGATTGAAACCCAAGAATCAGGGAAACGCATCATTGATAAGACCGGCCCTTTATATAACCCGGCTGATCGCGATCATTGTATCCAATACATGGCAGCGGTCCCCTTGATTCGAGGACAGCTGACCGCAGAAGACTACGAAGATGCAGCCGCGGCCGATCCCCGGATCGATGCTCTCCGCCAAAAGATGGAAGTCATTGAGAACCCGGATTTCAGTAAAGACTATCTCGAACCCGACAAACGTTCGATTGGGAACTCTGTTCAGGTTTCCTTCCGGGACGGCTCTGCGACCGAAAAAATCGTGGTGGAATATCCGATCGGCCATCCTCGCCGGAGAAAAGAGGGTGAACCGCTGTTATTAGAGAAATTCGAGAAAAGTTTGCGGAGCAAAATCTCAGAGAAAAACTGCGATCGTATCCTAGCTCTTTTCGCGGATTCACCGCGGCTACTGGATACGCCCGTCGACGAATTGATGGATCTTTTTGTGGTGTAGGGACTCGGAATCATGCTCGATGGGTAAAGGGCATGCCACGGATGAGACTTATGGGACACATGGGACTAATGAGCTCGGCATAAGTCCCATAGGTCCCATTAGTCCCATCCGGGCCAACACCCCTGACGTCGCGCGTTTACCTGCAGCCGCCAACAGCTCCGATTCGAGGACGAGGACGACCCCCCGCAACCGCCTAGGCCGCGAGAACACCCTGATTCGCAGAGCGGACTCTTTCCACCGCGGTCGCGACGATGCCGGCTGCGGCCGAGACTTCCTCTTCGGTGTTAAAGCGCCCAAATGAAAACCGTAGACTAGCTCGCGCGCGCTCCGTCGAGAAACCCATGGCTCGAAGTACGTGGGAAGGTTCCAACGAACCGGCGGTACAGGCTGAACCGGCAGAGCAACAAACCCCTTTCTGGTCGAGCAACATCAGCAGCGCTTCTGAATCGGCGCCTTCAATGGCGATGTTTGCCGTATTGGGTAGCCGGTGTTCCTTATCCCCGTTAAGCTGAACACCGGAGATCCGGCTAAAGACCTCGTCCTCGAACCGGTCACGTAAATTCTTCACCCGCGTGTTTTCCTCGGAGAGATGTTCCGCTGCCAGTTCTGCCGCTTTACCGAGCGCTATAATAGAGGCGGTGTTTTCGGTGCCTCCACGACGTTTTTCTTCCTGACTGCCTCCGATCAAAAACGGATTAAACCGAGTACGCCGGTTCACGTAAAGCGCGGCGACCCCTTTGGGAGCGTGCAGTTTGTGTCCCGATAACGACAGAAATTGAATGGCTCCGGACCGAAGATCGATCGGTATCTTACCAACGGCTTGAACGGCGTCGGTATGAAAGATCGTCTGTTTGCGTTGGCAAATGGCCCCGATCTCTTGAATGGGGAAAAGTACCCCGGTTTCATTGTTCGCCCACATTAATGAAACAATGGCGGTATCCGGCCGAATCGCCTCTTCCAGAGCGGAGAGATCGAGGCGACCGTTCTCATCCACATCGAGCCAGGAAATTTCGTACCCGCGACGAGCCAACGTCTCAGCGTGTTTCAGGATGGCGCTATGTTCTACTTTGCTGGTTACGATGTGCTTGCGGTCCCGGTCGATCAAAAGGGCTGATTGGATGGCGCTATTATCCGACTCGGTGCCACAACTGGTGAAAACGATCTCGGCCGGCTCACAGTGAAGCAGAGAAGCGACCTGTTCCCGAGCATGATCGATTGCCCGGGCGACCTTTTTTCCAAAGGAATAAGCGCTGGATGGATTGCCGTATTGTTCCTTCAAGTACGGCAGCATCGCGTCCAGCACCTGCGGGTCGACGGCCGTGGTTGCGTTGTTATCGAGATAAATCATGGGAAATTTTCTAAACCGCGAATGGACACGAAATTAAACCGCGAATGGACACGAATTAACGCGAATAAAGAATCTATCGGGAGGCGAGCCGACCGCCCCGCAAATCTTTGACAGACAGCGCCTCGGCGAGCTCTTCGAATCGCTGCAGATGGCTGCCGATAAACCTAATCTAATCTGCGTCCATCTTTGTTTATCTGCCATTCCGTGATTCGCGTTCATTCGTGTTTCAATTCGTGTCCATTCGCGGTCCGTATTCACGTGCGTCCTTTATTCCACTACCGAGTCGGCTGCTTTGGCCGATTCTTCCATCTTCTTATGGTTCGCGTTGTGGCGCCAGTGCAAGAATACGTTCCGGGCATACAGCGGAAGAGGCAACAGGTTGGAGATAATGCCGACCGAGTCATGACGATAAAAGATAAAATAACTCGTGTAAATTATGCTACCCAACAAGCTGATCTCCCAAAATCCCGCGGGGATAATGCTTTTCTTGGCTCTCTCTGAGGCGATCCATTGCCAAACAAAACGAGTCCCGAAGATCAAGTTACCGGTCCAACCCAGGATCTTCCAGGCGTTCACTTCAACCGCGGCGAGCTGTAAAATAGCCAAAAGCGACTGCATGCGACGCTATCGCATTGAATCTTTTTTGCCGCAACTGGAGCGCCCGTAGTCGCCTGAAGCTCCTACGGATGACAAATGACAAATTCGCTGCAGTTGATCTGTCATTTGTCATCTGTCATCTGTCATTCGGACGAGCTTCAGGCGAGTCCGACTGTGGTTGGTATCGCCGGCCCTTGACAGGGAGGGCGCGCGTCCTCGCGCGCCGGGGAAGCGATGCCTAACCGATGGGTGTGAATGAACCTATAAACTCGGCACGTGCTTGGCTTTGGGGCCGAAAGATCGCGAGGATCCGACGTCGCCAACACCCACAAGAAAAGAGCTGCAAACAACAGGCTTTGTCGGACAGGCTGCGATCCCTCCCTATCCGGGGGACCCGGCAGCGGCTCGGTCATTTCGATTTCATGGTTTGACTACGGTGCAATCGAAACGTAATTTTCACACATGACAGCCTTAGGCCGGATGCTCGACCAACTGAATAGTCAGGGTGGTCTTCAGGGCAAAGACATTGCGAACATCGCCGATGTCTCTCCCGCCACGGTATCGCGTTGGGCCAGCGGGAAAGGAACGCCGAGTATCGGCACCCAGACGCTGATTGCAGACCTGCGCTATGTCGTGGAGCTCTTGTCCGATCTCTATACTCCGGAGGAAACCCGGCTATGGCTTCATGCCCGGCATCCGCTTTTGAATAATGAACGGGCCGTAGACCTCATTATTCAGGACAAAACTCAGGAGGTCATTGCCGTGATCGAGCGCTTGAACGCGACCGTCTACCTTTAATCCAAAATCCGAGTTTAAGATCCGCAGATTACACAGATTACGCAGATTCTAAAAGGGGTTGGAAAAGTGATATATCGGCCAACTTTCGGGTGCATATTTCAAACCGAGCTCGTGAATCGTGATTCATTAAATCTGTGTAATCTGCGTAATCTGTGGATCATTTTTTCTTCGGGATCTGGGTTTAACCGTTGATCTGCGGATCAAACCAGAACATGGCTCGAACCCCGCGCGATCCAGTCCTGCTCGACCTTGTCGATGCCTGCGGCAGCGAACCTTTCTCGGGGCTGACTTGGCGGATCGCCCGTCAGGACCGGGATCCTTTGCAAGGTTTTGCCGTGCGTGGCCGGTTCGATTCCGGGGTTTTTGACGTTCTTTATACGTCCTTGGCTCCAGAAGGCGCTAAAGCCGAAGTCTTTTTTCACTTGAGCCGGCAACCCGTTTTCCCATCGAAGCTGGTGTCAGTGCTTTACCGGATCGCAGCCAGCGCGCGCAAAACCTTGCGATTAGTCGATATGACCGCTCTCGAGCGACTTGGAGTTGAGCGGAGCCGCTATCAGGAAATCCTGTACACTCGAACCCAAGAAATTGGAGATGCCGCCTATTTTCTCGGGTTCGACGGTATCCTGACCCCTAGCGCGCGTTGGGCGTGCCTCAATCTGGTTCTCTTCACCGACCGCTTAACGTCCGATGACCTTCGGATTGAGCACCAAGAAGTCGTGGATTGGGAAGAGTGGAAAGGTCAGCAGTTGAGCCGGAAATCGTGACTGATAAACCGCGAATGCATTCGCCGCCGCCTTATGGAGCGCTGCCTCGCTTGCGAGGCCGACATTGAGGGCGTGCCAGGGTCGAGTGTGTGGCTACGGAGGACAAGTCGCGAGGCCGATGGTGCGCAGGGCCGACGATGGCGCAGGCCGATCATTAGGCTGCACGGTTGGGCGGGGAGGGGCACACGTGGCGACATAGAGCGCTGGCAGAAGTTGGGTATGCATCGCGATGTTCCCTGCGCACCATCGGCCTCGCTACCTGTCGCGCCCGTAGGCCTTGCGAAGGCGGAAGCGAGGCAGCGCTCCAGGGCAAAAAAACCGGCGGCCGCCTAAGCAGCCGCCGGATCTGACAGGCTCAGAATTAAGTAAAAACCTTACGGTGTCATCACCTCCGTTACCGATTGGTTGGCGCCGCCTGCATTCACCGCTGCTACCGCGATGCCGTATTCCTGTTTCGGCGTTAGACCTTTCACAGTGATCTTTGTTTTCTTAGTGATAAAGGTTTGTGAGGCCAGCGTCGTCACGCCGCTCGGTATCGCGGTCACAAAAACCGCATAACCGACTGCCCCACTCGATTCTTGCCAAGTTATTTTTACCGATTTCGCCGTGGCTTTGGCGGTCAGATTAGCGGGTGCAGCAGGCGGTGTCGGTGTTCCTGTACCGGTATAAAAGAACACATCATAGGCAAACGGTCCCCATAATGAGCCTACGCCGGTGCAGTTATTATAGAGAGGCCCTGCATTGAAGCCGGCCGTGCCAAAAAGCTCGATATTCCCATTAGAACCGTCCAAGACCGGGTATAATAACCCGGCGGGAAACGCGTTACTCGGGACAGTAAAATACAGGAGCGAGTTGAAAAAGCCGACCTCGGGAGTGGTAACACCGGTGAGAAACTGCAAACCGGAGTTCACAACGCTGATGTAACCACCCCATATCGGCGCAGAAACACTCGTTCCACCGACTTGGATCCAACCGCCGGCAGCCTTCACATAAATCCCAACCCCGGTCAAAGGATCACCCACCGCAGCAACGTCCGGTACGTTTCGGTTCGAGCCGGATCCACCATTGATTTCTACCAATGGTGCTGGTTGATAGAAGGGAAGCGCCCAAATACCGCTCACACCGCCTCCCGTCGCACCATCTTGGAGTCCCAGGTCGTTCCAGACTGTCTCTCCAAAATACTCTTGCTGGGGACCCGTAAACAACGTCGTACCGCCGACGCTGGTCACGAATATTTGAGACCCCGGATCCGGCGCGTTTAATGTAGCCGGAAAACTGTCAGTTCCAGTACGTCCGTAGGCGCCTTGATCCCCGGCGCTAACCAGCACCGTGACCCCGGCAAGTCCGAGTTCGAATAACGCGTTAGCTTCACCAAGTAGATCTCCGCCGCCGTCCACCATCTGAATTTCGTCCAGGCCGTAAGAAACGCTGAGCGTCTGCGGGCCGCCGGCGCTCCCAGCGTTGATGGCAACCGTATCAAACACATCAATTAGTTCCGTAGAGAACTCAGCTATGGTAGCAGCCGACGGAGCGACGTAGACCTGTATCAGTTTAACGTCCGGATTAATCGCGGCGATCATGTCAACATCGAGTACCGCTTCGACTTGATCCGGGTTAGGTGCCCCCACGGTGGCTTGGTCCACCGGGATTTGTGTCAGTTTAATCTTCGGCAGGTGGTTGGTGCTTAAATATTTGCTAAAATCGCTGGTAAAGATTGAACTATCTTCAAACACAGCAACGGTTTGGGCGGAAGCTCCTCCGAACGTCGGGACTAGGTAAGCCGTGCGCAAATTGCTGGCGTCGTAAGTTCCCCCGGGCCCGGTTCCACCCGCGGTGTCAGTTCGAACCGCCGAAGTCTCAGGGGCTTCGCCCAGAGTCTTTCCGATCTTGTAGAGTGCCGCTTTTTGCACGCCTCCGGTTAGCCCGACCAGCGCCTGTATCTTAGAAACGAGTTCGCTCGGGATCGTTGGTGCGACACTGGCGGAATAGAACTGGTCACCGGATGGCGCCTTATAATAATTAAGCTGTGTCTTAAACAGGTTTTGCATTTGCGCCACCGTTCCGCGCAAGCTCAAGCTGGTCCGGGCAGATGCCTCGTGTACGATAGAAAGCCCGTTGGCCACCGCCCACGCTCTTACCGTCGCATAGTCTGCGGCGTCCGCGCCGAACCGGGCCGCGAATTCCTGCGCCGTTATGTAGTGGTGATAAAGCGGATCTTTCGGGGTGGAAACATGCGTCAACAAATCGCTAGCGCCCTGTCTATCTGACAACGGCAGCGTAAATTGTATAATGATCTCCGTAGCCGGATCCATGGCCGAAAGGAGAGTCGATTTCGCAACCGTCGGGGAGAGTGCCAGGGTTGCGTTGGATAGCGCTAAGGCTCCGCTAGGCGCAAATAACAGCATGGCGGCAGCGCCAAGTGTAATGGTTTGAAGACGACGCCAGATAACGGCGTGTCCAAGGAAACGGGCCGGAGCGATCCGACCCGCCGGTTTAAGTAGGCCTTTCATATGCTGATATAGAAGGTCCGGGCCTCTGCGACGCGGGGTAGAAGCAAGAGGCTTCTGTGTACATAGAGGTCCAGGGGAAGCAACGTCTATCATAGCAACAGGCTGTCACACAAGCCTTTTTGCCTTTTTTTTGCTTGTCCTTGTCGGGGCGTGCCTTCCCGCGGTTGCGCATGGGATCAACCAAAGGCGGGAGGCTGTCGCCCCGACCTACCCGCCGTAGTGCAGGATTACGAAGGAGGAAGGACGACGAAAAACCCAGAAACGCCAAAGCGCTTGAAGGATGAGGAAGGAACACAGAAGGGTTGCAAACCCGCCGCGGGTTGAGCGGACCGAACGCCTGGAGGGGAGCCGCTTTGTAGCCTGGCAGCTCTATGGGTTGGTAAGCAGGCGGCTCCCGGGAACGTCTCCAGGTGTGGCAGTTCTATGGGCCGGTTGTATCCGCCACCCGGAATAAACGCGATGGGCAAAACATTGCGGTGGGTCATTCCCGGGAGCCGCCTGCTACTAACCCATAGAGCTGCCAACTTGCAAAGCGGCTCCCCTCCAGGCCGTGAGCTTACGATCAGCCCGTGTCCCTTAGGAGGACGAGAACGAAGCGCCTGACGAGTGGCGTTGTTCGGACGAGTTGGCATACCTAACCTCTCGCGATGATCTTCTGGCGCCACCTTCGGGCGACCTCTCGCTTTACTTTGCCGCGTATACGCGGCTGCTGGACCCTGCTTACTATGGCTTCGCGTTGGGTCCACGCGTACCGCAGCAAAAAAAGAATCCGGCAACCCCGAAAGCTTTCGTGGGTTGCCGGATCTAATTTCGGACTTTCGCTAATTACGACGATTCAGAATCGCTTATTTTGGGGTCGTAAACTGAACGGCGTTGGGCGCCGCTGTGCCACCGCTGGCATTATACGCCCATATGATGACAGTATACGCTGTTTCCTTCGTTAAGTCCTTGATCGTAAAGGTCGTCGCGGTAGGCGCTGCCAGATAGGCAGTCACTTTGTTATAAATAGACCCAGCTTGATAGACTCCGATCGCATACCCTAACGGAGTCCCACCACTCGGGGCCGTAATTGTGATCGCGGCGGAGGTCGCTTTCACTTTGCCTTTGAGAGTTATCCCAGGCGCACCAGGAGCTGTGCCCGCCTGGGTCCCGGAAAGCAGAAGCTGGATAGCGTAACCGCTTCCCCAGATGGAACCGTTCCCGGTTGCATTGTTGTAACCGAAACCGGCGGAGAAACCGGGGTAACCGGGATAGAATGGCAAGTAACCGTTGGAGCCGTTTATGATGTTGTACATGTATTGGTACGGGTAAGCACCTTCTGCGAGCCCGACACTATACAGAATCGGGTTAAAGAACCCGAGTTTTCCTAGACCGGACGAGGAGAAAGCGGCATTGATGTTGCTCAGGTAACCGGCCCAGAGCGGGCTGGCCACACTGGTACCGCCAACCTGGAACCAGCCACCTTGATCGCTCACATAGACCGCGACACCGGTGAATACACCGGCCTCAGCTGCAACATCCGGTACGTTACGGAAGGTGGTCGATCCACCGTTTCCGGCTGTGTAGCCGCTATACGGAATGTTTTGATAGCTAGGAATATCCCAGTAGGTACTGATACCGCCACCGGTTCCGCCATAGTACGGGAACTCGTTGTAGACGTACTCGAACTCGTACTCCTCACCTGCGGTGGTCAACAACTCGGTACCGCCGACACTGGTAATGTACGGATCGGTGGCCGGGTCAGAAACGTTGTACGGGTAGTTGTAGCCGTTACCGTAAGCGCCACCGTCGCCCGAGCTAGCGAGCACCGTGATACCTTGTGCCGCGCACGCTAGCAAGGAGGTGTCTAAGGCAACTTCTTCTCCATCGGCAATGAAGAACCCTTCGTCTTCACCATAAGACGCGCTAACGATGGTCGCTTTGTTGTCGTTGGCGATCGCGGTGAAGGCATCTGCGATCCCAACATCGAACGCTATGGTAGTGTAGTCGGCGATGTAGACGAGCACCGTCGAGACCTCTGGATTCATGCCGCTGATCATGTCAACGTCGAGGCAGGCCTCGAGTTCAATCGCTTGCTCAAGGGTAATCGGAGAACCGTCCACCGCCACAGGGGTCTGGGTCAGCTTCCCGGGAAGTTTGAAAAACTTCCTGTAGAAATCGACGTCCTTCGGATTATAATACCCTTGCTCGAAAACGGCCAGGGTTTGGCCTTTCTCCAGCTTGCCAAACGAGGTCGGGATCGAGTAAGCGGTTTGCAGGTCCTGTGGACCATAAGTTCCGCCAGGTCCGGTCCCTAAGGCATCGCTTCTATCCGCTGGCTTAAGAGCGGAATTTGCCGCCGGATGTTCGCCCAGTGCCTTGCCAACTTTCGCCAATGAGGCAATCGGTTTGCCCGAAGTTAGACCAACCACTGCGACAACTTTCGAGGCGATCTCAGTAGGCACCGTCGGCTTAATACTAGCCGAGTAGAAGGTCACGCCGTCGCTCGTCTTGAAAGTGCTGAGCTGAGTCTTGAAGATTTCGTTCAGCTTGGCTACGGTCCCACGCACACTGAGACTGGTGCGGTTGATCGCTTCCTGAGTGATGGTCAGCCCGTTAGCGACCGCCCAATCCTTGAGGGATTGAAAGTCAGCCGCGTTACCGCCAAACCGGGCAGCAACCTCTTGCGGGGTCAGGTATTGGCGGAAAAGCGGATCCCCAGGTTTGGAAACATGGTCGACGAAAGCCTTTAAACCCGCCGGGTCCGAGGATGGTATTGCCAGGGATAGAGCGATCGTCTTGCTGCTTTCCAGCGGTGCCACCAGAGTGGATTTTGTGACCAACGGATTCAGCTCGATTGTGGTCAGTGCCGCAAACGCGCCGCTTGATGTTAACAGGAGCGAGGCAGAAATAATTCCGCCAAGCGCCGTATTTCCCAATGGGCGCCGATTCTTGGCGCCCCCAGTTAAACGGGCCGAACAACCACGGCCCAAGGTTTTGAGTAGACCTTGCATATGAGTTAGTGAAGAACCGGCGCCTGCGAAGTGGAGGGAAGAAACTCGGTAAAGACATTTCTAGATTCGTCAGATACGCCGGAAGCTGCTGTGTTTAACAAGACGAACTCGGCGACACAAGAATTATTGTGAAAATATTTCTACAAGAGTGAGTACTTAGCAACATTTGGCTCACCTAAGCGCGACCGATATGCAAAAAGAAAGCGCGCGGTTCGGCTTAAAATAAGGACCCAGCCAATTATTCTAAACAATTTAACTGTTTATTCGCGTCGATTCGCGTGCATTCGTGGTTGCAGAAAGTTAGCAACCGGCCCGAATATCCTAACAAAGATAGTTAGGTGTTGTAAGTTTGCCGATGTTTTCGAGAATTATCTAGGCTAGAGACGACACTCCCTCCTCCTCTTTACGCGCACGAATTTGTGCCGTTGAGAGGCGGAAACTCTGCTCGCTGCGGGCCCGTTCTCGATGAAAAACTGACCCGTTAAGCTGAACCTGGATTCAGCGCGAGCTTATTAGTGCTGACCGATCCGATCCGACTGGCTGAAGATCTCAGCCGGAGCTACGGAAGGGATATTGGAGGACTAGAGAAGGACGAACCTCTAGACCAAGGTGGGATGGGTAGACTCGATGCATAGGGTCCTGTAGCCGTCCTGCTTCGAGCCAGAGTCGCATCCTGCTGTCTCCGGACCGAAGTGATAGACTGAATTTTCTGATCCTGGTTGATTGCCTTCAATACACGTCTATCCCGCGCCAAAGCAGAGCCCGTCCATTGGGATCCGCCCACGCGATTGACCTGCCGTATATGAGGAGGCTAAAAGAACGTCAATACCAAATTTATGGAATATCAAAAAAAAATTTGGCGAATTGGGCAATTTTTCCTGGCCGAAGGCGGACCACCTCAATCCGGAGGGGCGTCGCATTTGGGGTTCGCAGGGGCGTTGGTTTGGCGCATTGGGCGTGTGCAGGAATCCAACGCGTGACCTAGGCGGCGCCCTGGAGCGCGTACCATCACCGAGGGTTTGTCAGCACCCAAGATTTCAAACGCGCATAGGTCCCAGGGCGTCGCATCTATCCAAACCTGATAGCTGCAACGGTTTACTGGCGTCGACACCCGCGCGAGCAAAGAGAGCGGAATGCAACGCCCCTCCGGTTAGGTAACGCGCGAGAACGCCGGAGCCATCGACGGTGGTCTTTGGACTTTGTACCTCCGCAGTTAACTGATAATCAGCCATTACATGGTTGATTATCAGCCATTCAATGGTTGATTATCAATCGTGTTCATCCCTCGTAGTCTCGCCGGCAATCTGAGCGCTGCCCTCAAAGATACACCGGTCGTCCTTTTGGCCGGCGCCCGGCAAACCGGCAAAAGTACTTTGGTCCAGTCCGGTGAGCTTCAGCAACGCGAATACTTGACGTTTGACGATGTCGGTCTCGCCGCGGCGGCTAAGGCTGATCCTAATGGGTTTATCTCGGGCCTGGCGACGCCGGTGACTTTGGACGAAATCCAGCATGTCCCCGAAATCTTTCGGGCGATTAAACTAGCAGTCGATAGAGATCGTCGACCCGGCAGGTTCCTGCTCACAGGTTCTGCGAATGTGATGCTTTTGCCCAAGCTTTCAGAATCGTTGGCGGGCCGTATGGAAGTGTTGACGCTTTGGCCCTTCTCTCAAGGTGAAATCCACGGAACTCGAGAGACGTTTATCGACAACATTTTCTCAAATAAACCGGATCGGCTAACGCTTAAACCACTCAAACGTGCCAGCCTGTTCGAGCTCATGCTCGCTGGCGGTTATCCTCCCGTGCTCGCGCGACAAAGTGCTGCCCGTCGAAGAGCGTGGTTTGGAGCTTACGTCACGACAATATTGCAACGCGACATTCGAGATCTGTCTAGCATTGACGACTTGAGCGCAGTTCCCAGGCTGCTTTCCGTTGTGGCTAGCAGAGCCGGAGGATTATTGAATTATGCTGATTTATCACGAGCGCTGGCTTTGCCTCAGACCACCTTGAAACGCTATTTCGCGCTCCTGGAGACGGCGTTTCTGGTGCAAATGCTACCGGCTTGGTCGATGAATCTGGGGCAGCGTAGTATCCGAACCCCGAAGATCTATCTCAATGACACCGGACTCCTTGCCCATCTGCTGGGTCTTACTCCGCAGTGGCTGGAGAAAGATTTAAACCTGTCGGGCTCGCTCTGTGAAAACTTTGTCATGGCGGAGCTCTGGAAGCAGTCGACCTGGAGCGAGACCCAGCCGAACCTTTTCTTCTGGCGGACCGCTTCAGGCAAAGAAGTCGATCTGGTGATGGAAGATCGCGCTGGACGGATTGTCGGTATTGAGATAAAGGCGGCAGCCACCCTGGCCGGGTACGACGTCACCGGATTGCGGGCTTTGGCAGAGGCAGTCGGAAAGAAATGGGTTCGCGGTGTCGTATTGTATACGGGTGTTAATGTTATCCCGTTCGCAAAGGACCTGCATGGTATGCCATTGCAGACGCTGTGGAGCTAGCGTCGTGATGGAGTGATGGTGTACGGCGCCGGTCTTGAATTGCTTCTTGCAACTGCGCATTGGTGATTGGTTATCAGTACCGGCGACGCCGTACTTGTCCCGAAGGCCCGGCCCGCAACGCTTCGCGTAGCGATGCGGGCGGGGATGAAAGGACTCAGCCCGGGGTTTTAACCCCGGGTACCCCAAAAAAAGGCGCCCCGCCCCGAAGGGGCGGCAGATCTCAGTTTCGGCGTTTCGGCGATCAAGGTATTTGCGTCGATATAGTGCTCGGTAACGCCCCTCTACCCCCACTCCATCTCGTCGCTCGGCCGGATTCGAACCCGAACAGGAAGTGCCCCACCAATCACGTCCTTGACGAAATGCATACTCCAAAGAAAAGTATGCATGTGAAGAGAAGGATAACGCTGACCATCAGTCCGGAAGTATCGCAACGAGCGAAGATGCTGGCCCGCAATCGGAATACCAGTGTGTCCCATCTCATCGAAACCTTGATTGACCAAGCCGCTGCTTCAGACGCTGTAGCCGGTCACGAAAGCCTGGTTCAGCGTTGGCGGGGCAAGCTCACGACGCAAGTCCGAGACGAACCAAAATTCCATTTCCTGAAAAAGAAATACGATCTCTAAGCTTGAAGATATTAATCGATTGCGACGTCTTGATCGATTTTGTCCAGGATCGGCTTCCGTTCTCCGAAGCCGCTTCGAAAGTGTTCAGTTGGACTGAGGACCACCCGGGCCAGGCGGCGATAGCCTGGCACACCTGTGCAAACCTATTTTACATTTGTGGTTCGGAATCGCGGTTTTTCTTGCAGGATCTGATTCGCTACGTTGACATCGCTGCTGTCGCCACCGGGGATCTCGCCGGAGCTTTATCATTTCAAATGGCAGACCTTGAGGATGCAATGCAAGCTGCGGCTGCCCTATCATTCGGCGCAGGCTTCATCGTTACGCGCAATGTAAAAGACTACTCAAGATCGCCAGTGAAAGGGATTTCACCAGTCGAGTTTGCTCGTAGAAACGTTACCTGACAGCGAGCCAAAGCGACTGGCTGAGCAAAGTCTTTCCGAGCGTCTCAGCACAGAAACCGATTAAGAAAGCAACGGCAGCCGCGCCATACGGCCGCCGTTGCGGCGTCCTCCTTCTTCACTGACGTCGTAACCAACGACGAGAAGGTGGTGTCACTTTTCCAAACCCTTTTAGAATCTGCGTAATCCGCCTACGCAAGGCCTTCGGCGCGACAGGTTCTGTGTAATCCGCCTACGCAAAGCCTACGGCGCGACAGGTTCTGCGGATCTTAAATTCAGATTTTGGGCTAACGAAACACCGCCGCTTGCGGGCGGCCCTGGCCCACGCCAATCAGCGGTTAACCGGGTCCAACCGAGGTCGTTTCGGGCTTGGGGTTTTGGCTGGCTGATCACCATCACCGTCATCGCGCTGATGAGGATCTAGAAATAGATCGAATGCGATGAATAACGCTTTGGAGTGCCGGGCAAACCAAAGATTGAAAATCGGGATCGGGGTAATCGCTATCACTAGTGTGAGCCAGATCGGAAATTTTACCCAAAAGTCCCCGATTAAATAAAGGACCAGGCCGATCATCGCGCCGCCGCCGTAATTGATCGCGAAAATTGAGAGAAGGAAATAACCCGGTTCGCGTTCGTATGGGTAACCGCAATCCGGGCACCCGTCTAAGGGCATGAACCAATCTTGAAGGCTTCTGACCCGGTACCAGGGAATAAAGATCGGTCGGCGTCCGCAAGTCGGGCATTTCCAACGAGCAGCATTCGCCATCATCCAGCAAAAACGCTGGAGCGGATACCGAGGCGATTCACTCGCGCTGGGGGGCATGTTGTAGCGTAGTCGTGTGCGGAAATGGCGTCAACGGGGGATGCGGCGAAGGGGCGAAACGGCGATGGGGCGAAACGGCGAATGGGCGATACGGCGATGGGGCGAATGGGCGATGGGGCGATCTGAGGCGCGAAGCGCCGAAAGATCTTAGCCTAGGCTGAGTCCGCGAGGCCTAGGTATGTGGCAGAAAAATAGCGACAGCGCTGAAGGCGCGAAAGAATCGATATTCGGATGCGAGCAAATCCCGTCTATTGGACGCCTCTCCCTGCAACTAGACGCCATATCCCGGGGCCACATATTCTATCGCGCTTTCAGCGCTGGCGCTTTTAAATACGACACACCTAGGCCTCGCGGACTCAGCCTAGGCTAAAGTCTGGTCAGCGCTTCGCGCCTCAAATCGCCGCACCACCGTCAAGCCTTCTTTATCTTTGCGTCTTTGAGTGAGATTTTTCTGTGTTTTAGTTTTGGCGCCTTGCCGTTGTCGGCGTTGCCACCGTGGTGTAGGACTAATTCGCTAAATCGATGTCCGATAACGCCAAAATGCAGCGGGTCTTTATCACCGGGTACGGGATTGTGTCGCCTTTGGGCGGCGACAACGCTGAGAATCTGAAAAGTCTGCGGAACGGGAAGGACTGCGTTTCTCCGGTTACCGCGTTCGATGTTTCTAAGACGCGATGCCGTACGGCGGGTCAGGTATCGGACGATTGGTTGAAAGAACCGATGACTCGAAAGAGCCGGCGCCTGGATCGTAGCTCTTTGATGATGCTGCAAGCAACGCGCGAGGCGTTACGAACCGCGGGCCAGTTTTCTCCGGAGATTATGGTGGTCGCCACCTCCAGCGGCGGGATGTCCAACGGAGAACGTTTCTATCGTTCTTTGATCCACCCAAAAAGCCGGGCCGGTGCGGCTCAAGCGGTAGCCAATTACATGGCGCAAAAGCCGGTGCTAGATGTTCAGGCGAAATTCGGTTGGCGCATTCCGGCCCAGATTATTTCCAATGCTTGTGCGTCCGGCACCAATGCTGTCGGTCATGCTTTTCAATTGGTTCGGGCCGGACTTTATGACTCCGTTATCTGCGGCGGTTACGACCCACTATCCGAACTGGTGTTTACCGGGTTCGATTCGCTTCAGGCGGCGACGCCGGAGAAGATCCGGCCATTTGATCGGGACCGGAATGGATTGGTGCTGGGTGAGGGAGCAGCCATTCTGGTACTTGAATCCGAAAACGCGGCAGCTGCCCGCCGGGCAACCGTGCTAGGCGAGATCGTCGGTTACGGGGTCTCGACCGATAACTATCATCTTACCCAACCGGATCCGTCCGGGATCGGCCCGAAACTGGCCATGGAAAGAGCGTTAACTGACGCCGAACTGGATCCGGCCTCGGTGGACTATGTGAACGCCCATGGCACCGCAACGGTTTTCAACGATGCCACTGAAGGAAAAGCGATCTCGGAACTGATGCCCGGTGTCGCCATCAGTTCGACGAAATCGATGATGGGCCATGCTTTAGGGGGCGCCGGAGCCATTGAAGCCGTTTTCAGTCTGTTGGCGATTCTCCATCAGTTTATCCCTCCTAATATCAACTTCCGGCAACCTGAACCGGATTGGAGGTTTCGGGTGGTTGGCAATGAAGAAGAACCGGCTAAGCTCCAGCGCGTGATCTCAAACTCGTTCGGCTTCGGCGGCGCCAACGCCACCTTGGTTCTGCAGGCGGCATGAGTTTCACCGTACAATCCGGATCCCGAAGAGTAAAAGATCCGCAGAACCTGTCGCGCCGTAGGACATTCGGCGAGCTCAGTCGAGTCGCTTTTTGCGAAGGCGGATTACACAGATTACGCAGATTTCGTTCTTGAGTTGCCTCATGCCCGCGACCATTGGAAACGGTTCCGCTAGCGCTAAGGTCTCTAGCCACTTGGTAATAATCGACCTTAAAAATAATCTGCGTAATCTGTGAAATCTGCGGATCTTAAGTTCGGTTTTTTCGTTCAAGGAGTCGGTGCGGTTACGCCGATTGGCGGCACTGCCGAGCAGACCTGGGAGGAACTGGTCCGGGGCACAGAAGCAGTTCGCCAGCCGTTGCCTAAGGGATTCGGTGGACGTTCCTATTACTATGGTGCAGTCCCGGCAAAATTCACTGCCGCCGCCGGTCGCCAGCCCCGGTTGAGGCGTTCCGGTGAAATCTCGCTACTCGGCGTTACTGCCGGGCTAGCTGCACTGGCGGATGCGGGAATCCCATTAGAAGAAGCGAACCGGGGTGCGATCGTCTTCGCCATTGCCTGTGGCGGAGTTGATTATACCCGCCGGTTCTATCACGAGGTGCTCACAGAAGGGGCAAATGTGGCTAGTCCGCTCCTATTTCCCGAGACCGTTTTCAATGCTCCGGCTAGCCATCTCGCAGCGCTGCTGAAGGTCAATGGCCGCGATTACACCTTGGTGGGAGATTCTTCGGTTGGGTTATCGGCGCTTCATTTCGCCTCTCAACTTCTAGCCATTGATCCGGTGCTCCCGTTTTGTGTGGTGGTCGGGGTAGAAGAAGCCGATTGGGTCTTAGCGGACGGATTCGCCACCTGGCGCATGGCCAGTAATCGCTCTTCGTTCCCGGTATTTGGTCCCAGGCAAGGTACCATCTTAGCCGAGAGCGCCGCTGCCGTAGTGTTAGGCCGTTCTGGTTCCTTACGGCTCGCACGCACGGATCCTGGTCTACCGTTTTTTTCTCAGCGAGAGGCTTCCACCGTGCTGGCAGAAGTAGTCGCTAAAGTATGCGATGGGCGTATACCAGCCGGAGTTCTTTGCAGCGCGAATGGGACCTTCGCCGATCGAGTTGAAGAAGCGGTGATCGGGTCTGGGTTTGATTCGGTTCCGGTTTATGCGCACAAACCTGCTATTGGAGATTCTCTCGGGGCGAGTGCGGTATTGCAGGTGGTCTTAGCAAAGTTCGCGCTCGACCAACAAAGACTCCCGCCAACTTTGCACGCCGGCGACCGGCTGAAGACGGTGACCCGCGAGGTTACGGAGATCAGTGGGAGCCACCTCTTGATAACCAGTGTCGGGTTCAATCAGCAGGTGAATGCGGCGCTGGTGTCGGTGGGGTAGGGGAGGTGAGGCGAATGGGCGAATGGGCGAACGGGCGATAGGGTGATGGGGCGATGGGGCGATGGGGCGAATGGGCGATGGAACCGAAAGATGAGATGAGACGAGAACAAGGTTCTTCGTCCCGTAGGGACCGGATGAAGGTAGCCTGGCACGTAGTGCCTGGAATTGGTGTGAAAACAATCCCGTCCCGTTAGGGTACGGTATGATTGGCGCTGCACGTGATCCATTAGCTCAGGTCAAGGCACGCCGTTATTCCCCGGATCATACCGTCCCTACCGGGACGGGTCCGGTTTTGCACGCATTTCCAGGCACTACGTGCCAGGCTACCATCATCCGGTCCCTACGGGACAAAGCCGCGTCGGGAGCCTCGCCCCACCAAGTTGCCGGCTTGCAAGTACCGCTGCTCGAGAGCATAATCGTTCGCTATGCCCGAAAACTCGGCACCGGTGGCGAGGTCTTCGACCGTCGAGGATTACCTCGAGCAAATCCTAGACCTGATCAATACGAAGGGGTATGCCCGAGTCGCCGATATCGCTCTTGGGCTCAAGATTTCACAGGCCAGCGTGACTAACATGGTGCAGCGCCTCGATTCGGAAGGCCTGCTTAAATACGAGAAATATCGCGGGCTGGTTTTAACGACCGCCGGGGAAACGCTGGCCAGGAACATCATGCAGCGGCATCAACTGCTGACCGATTTTCTGAGGATGCTCGGGATCGACGAGGAAGTCATCTATCACGATGTGGAAGGAATGGAACACCATATCAGTCCACAGACGTTGCGCGCAATCGAGGCCCTGGTCTCGGCTCTACAAGAAAAACCGGAGCTTTTGGCTCGGATAAAACATCAAGCGCACGGCAATTGATTTGCCGGTTGGTCATTTGGTGAATAAGACCAGTGCATCACTATGCCTCGATGCACTAATACCAACATGAGTCGCGTTTCTCTGGCTATTGCCTTTCTAGCTACGGTTTTTCTGGCTGGATGCGTTGAAGATCAATGGGCCGCTCAACAGGCGGTGTTAGCGCAAAGTATCGCGGCGGAACAGCCGGGCGATTATTTTATCGGGCGGCGGTTGTATCGCCGAAACTTTTTCGTCTGGGGTTACGTACGGAAGCCCCAGCAGCCTTGGAGTCAATCACAGCTGGTGATGTTGAATGAACAAAAGGTTTTGGCCCCTGACCGCGCGGCGAATGCGATCGGTTCTGATAACAATACCGAGTACCGTCTGAACGGATATTTCTCCGGGCAAACCGTTTATGAGCCGGCATCAAATCATTTTTATCCCGAATTCGTTTTGACCAGATACCAGGTAATTTCCGGTAATCCGCCGAACATTTTCCGAGATCCGAGCGCTACCGATCCGAATCGGTTGGTGATAGATAAACCGGAGTAAGCGGGCGCTTTATTTTCGTCCTCCTAAGGAACCCGGCGTCGCATGCCCAAGGCCTGGAGGGGAGCCAGACTTCGCCCCGTCGTCTGAAACTCCGGGAGGCTACGTCGGGCAGGCCGCTGTACAAGATGGCAGCTCTATCGGTTGGTAGCAGGCGGCTCCCGCGAATGACACAGCGCAAGGTTTTGCCCATCGCGTCTGTTCTGTTGCGGGGATACAACGGCCCATAGAACTGCCGCCCGTCGAGACGTTCCCGGGAGCCGCCTGCTGCTAAACGATAGAGCTGCCATCTTGTAAAGCGGCTCCCCTCCAGGCTCCTACGGAGCAGGATCCCTCTCGAAGCAACGGCGAACCGCGAACCGCGAACCGCGAACCGCGAACCGCGAACCGTGAACCGTGAACCGTGAACCGTGAACTGCGAACCGTGAACCGTGAACCGTGAACCGTGAACGGCGCGTCGGGACAAATTAACAATTCGGGTCGACAGGCTCGACCGGCATTTGCCAAGATGTTGTCTAAGCATATCATTGCCACGCCATGCCTGACGCTCAGCAGTTCGAGCACTTCCAAGTGCTAAATCATCCTGATGGTAGGCCTTGGGAACTGGGCCGGGGCGCCATGGGAGTTACTTACAAGGCGTTCGATACCAACTTGCGCTGTGATGTCGCCCTCAAAGTTATCAGTCCGCAATTTCTATCTTCCGAGACCGCTCGGCAACGGTTCGTCCGCGAAGCTCGGGCAGCAGCTCAGCTTCGGCATCCGAATGTTGCTACCGTGTTTCACCTGGGGAGTTCCGGAGACGAGTTCTTCTACGTCATGGAATACGTTGATGGAGAGACTGTTGAGAGCCGCTTACGCCGCGAAGGTCCGTTTCCGCCTGAGCTGGCGTTGCGGATTGCGCAACAGGTTGCGCGCGCCCTGATCGCAGCGGAGCGCCAGAAATTGGTCCATCGGGATATCAAGCCGGCCAACCTCATGCTCGTCAACGAGCTTGGCGAAGAGCATCTCTTGGTCAAAGTGATCGACTTCGGCTTGGCCAAGTCGCTGGAACCAACCTCAGGTAATTCGGTGACGGCGACTTTGGGCGGTTTCGTTGGGACTCCTCATTTCGCCAGCCCTGAACAACTGGAAGAACGCGAAATCGATGTGCGTTCTGATATCTATTCCCTGGGAGCAACCCTCTGGTACATGCTGGTGGGCCGGCCGCCATTTGAAGGGTCGATGGCTAGCGTGATTCATCAGCATTTAGGATCAGAATTGTCGCCGGATGTTCTGCAATCCTTGAGCCCAAGAGTAGCTGACTTACTGCGGCGAATGTTAGCCAAGGATCCGGAGGATAGATTCCAGACCTCGATCGAGCTCAAGCAGGCTCTCGATGAAATTCTGGCCGATTCGGAAACAACTGGGGATTTTTCTGGCGCGGGACTCGGGACGGATGCGGTTGCAACCATGATGAGCGCGAGCTCGCTCAGTTACGCGACGGGACAAATAATCTCGAGCCGTTATGAAATCCTTGAGCGGTTACCGCCTTCGCTATTCAAAGCCAAAGACCTACAGGCGAACCGAATGGTAGCTCTCAGGCCCATTGGCGGGGCAGCTACCTATGATCCGCAGCATATGGAACTGCTTCGCAACGAGGTCGCGAAACTTTGCAATATCCATCATCCCAATTTGACGGCGGTTTTTGGCCTCGAAACGACCGATCGCGGGCCTCTCCTACTCGGCGAATGGACTCGAGGATTCACGCTTCTGGAATTGCTACGATCCCGCGGAGAATTGCGATGGTCTGAAACTTTTCGGTTGGTACAGCCGTTGGCAAAGTTGCTCGATTTTTTGGCCGATCGAGAGCTGCTGAATCGTTCCATCGGGGTTGGAGATGTCAGAATCGAGCCGACTCACCCGAACGAAGATCTCGACGCCCTCCGCAAAGCGCCAGTCGAGACCTGGCCTCCGTTTGTCGTTAAAGTGGATGCTTTTGCGACTGCTAACATTGAAGGGTCCAAATTGTCCGAACCAACCGAAACCATGGTCGGGAGATCGTTGGTTTCGGAATTGGTTAAAGACCCGGTGCAGCCGCTGGCCCGCCTAGTTTACGAACTCTTGGGCGGGGTTTCTCATTATAGAGAATCGGCGTCCGGGGCCCGATTTGCTCCGGTAACGGCTCTCTCTGAAGCTGGTAACGCCGTTTTGCGGCCCGGTGTACTCGAACCAAATCGCTTCCCTTCCGCGGTTGATTTTCTGACCAAACTCGAGCAGGCGGCCGAATCCGGTGCTCCGTCGCCATTGCCCCCGGTTGCTGCTCCGGATGTGAACCGGACCCGCGGCGCCGGCAGTACCAGTGTCGGCCTCGCGCCAGAGCGAAGCGGTGGCGGAAGCGAGACCCGGGCCACCGTAGCGCCGACTGAAATTATACCCGAGCCGCCCGAGTCTGAGGAGGAGCCGCGACCGGTAACATCGCCTTGGCTGTTGCGCGTCATGGTAATCGGTATCGTCCTGTTTGGGTTGGCGGCATTGGGAGCCGTGGTCGGGATAAGTTTCTTTTTAAATCGTCAGGCGCCGGTGCCGACACACCTCGCCAGTGAAGGGCAGGCCGTTCATGAAGGATTTGTGACGCTGGATACCAAACCGTCCGGGGTTTCCGTCCAATGGAATGGACAGAAGATCGGTACGACTCCTCTTTCGGGTTATCGTTTGCCGGTCGGTAAGCAAACTCTCCAGTTGCAGTTTTCTGGTTATGTCAACAAGTCAGTCGACGTGGTCATCACCGATGGAGTCATCAACGACCTCGGGTTGGTTTCATTAGCTCAAGAGACGGGCCAGTTTGTCGTAAAAACCGAGCCGGCTGGCGTGCCTTTCGAGATCACCAGCGTGAATCAGAAGACGACCTCCGGGATAACGCCCTTAACCGTGGAGAATATGCCGACGGGGAAATACCAGGTGACACTTAAACGGCCTGGTTGGCCTGAGATCACCCAGGACGTCGACTTGACCCAAGGCGCATCGGTTAATGTCCAGCATACTTATCAAGGAGTAAACGTCTCGCTGAAGAGCGATCCAACCGGCGCCACGATTTATTTCTCCGGATCACCTCTGGGTCAGACCCCGTTGACGGTGACTCTTCCGTTGGCGCAAGTAGAGTTAACCTCAAAAGTTGGGTCTCTGACGCCGGTTATTCAGCGATTTGTTCCCGATGCGGGCGGAAATACCACCGTAGAATTCAAACACACCTACGGATTGTTATCGGTGACTAGTGACCGCCCGGATGCAGACGTCGTGGTTGGGGGAATCGACATGGGCAAACCACCGATCGAAGGGATTTTGCCTCCCAGCAAGCAATCCGTGGTCGTGAAACTGGCGGGACGACCGGACCAGGTCCGCACGGCTGATATCCAGGCTGGGAGACGAGCTGTTATGCAGTTCACGTTCGGAGGGACGGCTTCTCCTGGGGCTTCGGTCGCTGCTACTCCGGTTAACGAACCGCAGCAAGCAGTGCCGCGGGCCAGCCCGGTTGAGACGCCGGCAAGTCCGAATGGATCTCCAGGCAAATCAGGCGAGACGGGCTCTGAAGGTCAGGCGCCGACTACGATTGAGGCGACACCTGCTCCTACAGAAACTGCTCCGGTTGCCGAAACGCCGACACCTGCTCCGACCCGGCCCAAACCGACACCGAGTCCGTCCCGGACGAGAGAAGAATCGGCGCGCACTAAGGAAGAGGCTTACCGAAAGTTCGACGCTCAATGGGACGCCAAGAGGAACGCAATGCAACAGGAGAAGAAGTACATGGACTACCAGGTCGATCACAGCTCGGGCGGAGTGAAAGAGGAGTGGAAATACAAGCGGAAGGTTTTGGAAGACCGTCTGGGCCGGCTGAACTCTGACCGAGATGCGGCTAAACAACAGTTGAAACGGCAGTGGAACGATTAAACGCCGTGAGCGCCGGGAACGCCGTGATCGCCGGGAACGAGCGGCTTGTCCGGCGGAGCGAACTCGGAGAACGCCATGATCGGCCTAGCCATGAAATGGCTTCACAGAATAGCCCAAGGCTTCCCTCGTCCTGAAAGGACGTCCGACCGTTCCCGGCGTTCCCGTGCGCTCCCGGCGCTCCCGGCGCTCCCGGCGCTCCCGGCGTTTCATCATGTCCCAAGAAAGCCATCTGGTCGAGATTCTCTGTGCCCTGAGTGATCATCATGTCGACTTCGTGGTGGCGGGCGGCGTTGCGATGGTGCTTCACGGAGTTGAACGCACTACGCTGGATCTCGATTTAGCAATTTCGCTGGAACCTGATAACCTGCGCCGGTTTCTTGAGGCTATGACTAACCTCCGGCTAGTGCCCAGAGCCCCGGTGCCGGCGGAGATCATCCTCGATCGAGAGAGCGTCGCCGCTTTGATTCGAGAAAAGAACGCCTTGGTGTTCACTTTCTGGAGTCCGGAAGAGCCTTATCGCCAGATCGATTTGTTTCTCACGCCAGAGAATAGTTTTGACGATCTGATCGCCGATGCGTATCAGCTAGAAATTCGGGCCCGGGTGATCCGAGTCGCTTCTCGCCGCAAATTGATCGAGATGAAAAGCTGTGTTCGGCCGGTTCGGGAGAAGGATATTAACGACATCCGTGCATTGACTGAATTGGAAGCAAAAGAACGCAACGATGGAAGAAGAACTCGAGATTAATAAGAGCGTTCCTCAGTTCATCCAGCTCGAGTCAGCCGAGTTCGACGGCCATACCGAGTTCACCTCGATGTCCGCTGAACAACGGCTGACATGGCTCTCGCACATCGCCAGATTTATTTTTGTTGCTCGGGACAGCCGAGAAGGGAATGCGTCATCGAACCAGTAATCGGTGTACGCATAAAAACGTATCGACGACCGCGTTGAGTGCTGCTTTAGTGCCCTGTCGCTCTCATAAGAAGTATCGGTGAACCAGGAGCATGGCTCAATACCAGGTGATCCAGCTCAATTTCGTACTACTTGCTGGAGTGAAATCCTTGTTGCCGCCGAAAGCCAGATGCCCGGGAGTGCGGAGGCGCTGAGCACCCTTTGTAGGGATTACTGGTATCCTTTGTACGCTTTTGCTCGCCGCCGAGGCTACCCGTCGCATGATGCTCAAGATCTTACTCAGGGATTCTTCCTCTCGATCCTGAAGCGCCACGCTCTTAAGCAGGCGGATCCGGCGAGAGGCAAGTTCCGGTCGTTTCTCCTAGGTTCTTTCCAAAATTTTCTAGCAGACGAGTCTGATCGAGCGCGCGCCTTGAAACGTGGCGGAGACCGCGAATTTCTGTTTCTGGATGCAGAAGAAAACGAGAGTCGATATGAGCTTGAGCAGACTGATCAATTGACGGCAGAGAAGATTTTTGACGCGCGATGGGCGATGGCTTTGCTGACTCGCGCTGCGAAGCGGTTGCAAGAGGAGTATGCCATAGCCGGAGAAACGACGCGGTTCGAAATCCTCCGCTCGTTCGTTGGCGTTGAATTGGGTAGGTCGCCGCCAACGTACGAGGAGGTGGCCAGAATGCTCGGCTTGAGCGCTGGCGCGGCCAAGACTACGATCCACCGGTTTCGCAAGCAATATGCTGCCCTCTTGCGCCAAGAGGTCTTGCGTACGGTTTCCGATCCAACGGACATCGACGAGGAAATCCGTGCTCTGTGTGAGGCGTTGGTCGTCGCTGAAGGCCGGCTATGAATGACGATAAGGTAACCAGCCCCGGCCATGGAATTTCGGTTTGTCCTATTTGCGGCACCAAAATTCCGGTATCGCTTGCGCCAGCGCTTTGTCCTGTCTGCCAGTTGAAAGCGGCTCTTACGGTCAACTTGTCAGACTCTGCGGCCACGGAACCGGAAGGGTTGGCGAATGGCGTTGAGGAGCTAACGCCAGGCGCAATCGGAAGCTTTGATCACTATGAGGTGTAGATAGGCAGCAATGGGGCACCTGTTGAGCTCGGGCGTGGTGCAATGGGGGTGACGTATCGGGCTATCGATAAGAATCTGCGCTGTCCAGTGGCCCTTAAGGTCATCAACACCCGCTACCTGAAAGACGAATCGGCCCGATTCCGCTTTGTCCGGGAAGCTCGAGCTGCAGCTCGCCTGCGCCACCCCAACGTAGCGTCCGTTTTCCATTTAGGAACGAAAAGTGGAGATTATTTCTATGCCATGGAGCTGGTGGAGGGCACGACGCTACATCAACTGATCCGGAAGAAAGGGCCCCTGCCGGTGTTGCTAGCCCTCGAAATTACCGATCAAGTCGCGGCGGCTCTGGAGGCAGCCCATAAGGAGCAGATCATTCATCGAGATATCAAGCCAGGGAATATTATGCTCCGCTTCAACGACGATGGCGCTGTCAACGTCAAAGTGATCGATTTTGGTTTAGCTAAGGCGGCGGCCGCGGCCTCGAGTTTGAATTCTGAACCCGGTCTTTCTTTGCCTGGGAGTTTCACCGGGACCGCTGTTTTCGCGAGTCCAGAGCAGTGCGCCGGGCGCGAAGTGGATATCCGCTCGGATATATACTCTTTGGGAGTAACCCTTTGGGAGACTTTGACAGCTGAGGTGCCATTCACCGGGACTGCCTTTGAAGTCATGAGTAAGCATCTGCATTCGCCATTGCCGCTGGAACAACTTAAGAATGTGCCGTTGCCGGTGGTCGGCTTGCTAAAAAAGATGTTGGCCAAGGGGCCGGGTGAACGTCAGCAAACACCCAGTGAGCTTCGCACGGAGCTACGCACACTAAGGCAGACGCTGGAGCTGCCGCCGACACCCGCGGAACCGGTCCAACCATCGGATCCGAAGCCGCGGTTTGGCGCTCAAAGGTGGCTGGTTATGGGCGGGCTCACTCTAGTGATCGCCATCGCGATCGGATATTTTCTCTGGAGTGTAAACGCTCGCCTCGGTTCGATCAGTTCGAAGGCAGTGGCGGTACTGCCATTTGACAACCTGAACGACAACAAATCGAGTGACTATTTTGCGGATGGCCTTACCTCCGAAGTTATTTATCAGCTCTCCAAGGTCGGTGATCTACAGGTCACGGCCCGTAGCTCGGTTCTTCGCTATAAAGACGTTCCGGATGCGCATCGCAAGCCTTTGAAGGAAATCGGCGCCGAGCTAGACGTCGGTTCTGTTTTAGAGGGCAGCGTTGAACGGTCCGACAACAAAGTTAGAATCGTTACTATTCTTTACGATCCACGCACTGGGCGAAGGCTATGGGGCGCAACTTATGACCGTCAACTGCAGGATGTTTTAGCGATCCAGGGCGACCTGGCTGAGCAGATCGCTCTCGCCCTTCACGCCAAGTTGTCAACCGACCAACGCGCGAATCTTCGACACGAACCTACGTCGAACCCGAGTGCCTATGATCTGTATCTGCAAGCCAAGGGGTTGTCGGATCTCCATCTGAAGGATGCGAACGACAAAGCGGTCGATCTTTTTAAGCAGGCGTTACAACAGGACCCGAAGTTTGGGCTGGCTTACATCGGACTTGCCGATGCCTATGTTGACCGGGTCAAGCGATTCAACGAGGAAGGACCGTGGCTTGATTCCGCGATCGATCTCTGTCAACAGGCGATCGCGCTCGACCCGAATCAGCTTCGCGCTTACACCGAACTCGCGAATGCATTTAATTTGAAAGGTTGGTTCGATCGCATGGATGCGCCCGTTAGCAAAGCCTTGGAGCTCGCTCCCAATGACTGGGATGCCAACCGCATGGCTGCCGCCGTATCGACGGAGTTCAGGCGAGAGAAAGAGATGTACGCATCGATCCGAAAATGCTTTGAAACCAATCCGTTTGATCCATGGGCCCCTTATCAGCTCGCATTGATCTGCTGGACAGTTCGCGAAACCGACTTGGCTGAAAAATGGATGCAGCGCGCAATCGACCTCGAGCAGAATGCGATGAAGCATCAATTGATGGAGAACGAGCGTTTAGTCTATCGCGGAGATTACGCCGCAGCTTTACCTGGTTTGCAGCGTTTGCCGGCAGACCTTAAAACTCAGTATTCAGCTGCCGGCGACTTACTCCTTTTTTGTACCATGCAAGTCGGAGATTGGCCTTCCGTAATCCGGATCATTCAAGCAAAAGCGGATAAAGATAGTCCGACTAACCTAATGCGTTTAACCTTAGCCTTGCGCGGCACCATGCGCAGCGCTGAAGCCCGCCAAAGTGCAGAACGGATGGTCGCTTTAGCCCAGTCCAAGCTGCCGACCACGAAATCTCCGCGTTGGATGCGTTTCGACTTAGCGGTTGGTAACCGCGTCTTAGAACACCAAGAAACGGCTTATCAATATCTGCAGGAGTTGATGACTGGAGCGGGGTTTCCCGACCCGGTGTTAGGCTTGGCCGATCCCGCACTGGACGTATTTAAATCAGATAGCGAATTCCAGACTCTTCTTAATGAAGTGCGTCAGAAGAACGCCGAAACTCGCTCCCAGATTTCTCAAATCGAACAGTCGCTAACCGTCGCAAAGTGACGAACGGTTTCCAAGTGCCATAGGGTGCTATGGGGAGCCAGCAACGACTGGCGCTGCTGAGCGCCGTCGCCCGGACGAAAAGTGTCCCGGCCCAATCCTTTATTTCCTTCGAGGCGATTCTGCAGGTGATCTGGCCTTCTCGCGAAAATAGCTTAAAAAATAAAGAAACATCAAGTAGCAATTTCCGTAGAACCGGGTTGAAGGCCAGCGTTTGTCAACCCGCGGCAAACAACGGCCAGCTCAGCATTCGAACCTAACATTCAATAAATCATTAGATCGCCAGTACGAAATGAAACCTGCAAGACAACTTTTGAAACATTGCCGTAAAATGAAAGTGCTTTGGTGCGCCGGCATCGGCATTGCCGCGCTAGCCTGCACGTCAGCCATCGCACAGGAAACCGTTGATACCTCAAAAACAGTGAAGTTTGGTCTGGTGCGATCGCCGGGATTATCCAGTTTTCCGACGGTTGCGCCTAAAGCTCATGGGACTGTTACCGTCCGGTCCATTGGTCCAGTCGAAATAATGAAGGTAACAGTCGAGGGCCTGCCGCCGAAGACCGACTTCGATCTGTTCGTAATTCAAGTGCCAAATGCACCGTTTGGGCTGTCTTGGTATCAGGGGGACATTGAAACCGATGGGAATGGCAAAGGCTCGCGCGAGTTTATTGGCCGCTTCAGTATCGAGACATTTATTGTCGCGCCCAATATTGCGCCTGCTCCGGCTGACCCGTTTAATGAACCCGGCTCCATCCCGGATGCTACCCAAAACCCGGCAACCAATCCGGTGCAGACTTATCATCTCGGTCTTTGGTTTAACGATCCGGCTGATGTGGTAAAGGCCGGCGGTCCAAACACGATCACTCCGTTCAACGGTGAGCACAATGCCGGAGTACAGGTCTTAAACACGAGCGAATTCCCTGAGACCAGTGGCCCGCTGGAACAGGTCAAGTGATAGATCTCGCGTCCTGATCGCAGGGGTTGCTCAACCGGGCAGAGTAAAGAGAATTGCTCTGCCCGGTCACCGGCGTTTTTAAGGGCTGAGGGTTTTAAAGCCCGTCAGGAGTCGTAACATTGCATGAGGGCGGTTACCATGTCTTACTGGACCGATGCTCTGCCCAAGATGCCAAACAGAGACGGGCGCGAATATCTGCCCGAAGTGTTCGCTCGATTTTACCCTCTTCTCTGAGCTGGCGGCACTACGCCGGGACATCGCCACCCTGCGAGCATTAGTAGAACCATTGACGGCAGCTAAGGCTGAGAAATCTACGATCACTCCTCCGCCGTTGCCGAAGGCGCCGCAGATTGCCGCGCTCTCCTCACCAGCTCCGCTGCCGGTCGCAGCGCCTGGGGCAGGGAAACTCCGTACCTCAACTGAGGTCGCGGTGGGCCAAAAGTGGTTTCTTGGGATTGGGGTTTTTGTCCTCTTACTGGCAGCCGGCTTTTTCCTGAAGTACGCCTTCGACGAAAAATGGATCGGGCCAGCTACTCAGGTGACACTTGGGTTTGTTGCCGGCGCCCTGCTCTTTTTCGCAGGTGAGATCTGCCGGCGTCGAAAGCTGCGCGGCCTCGACATCGCGCTGGCTGCGGTTGGGTTAGGCGTTCTTTATTTGTCCGTCTATGCCGCAAATCAGATCTATGCTCTGATCCCCGACCCCTTGACCATATTGGTTATTCTGTTGGTTAGTGCGGTTGGGCTCTCTGTCGCCGCGCTCTGGGACTCGCGTTCGTTAGCTGTCCTGGCATTTCTCGGCGGTTATTTAGCCCCGGTTCTAGATACCTCCGGAAGATTCGGCCACCTCCTTTTCTTTGGTTGCCTGACTATCATCAACCTCGCCGGCGAAGGCTTGGCATTCTTAAAACGTTGGACCCAGCTCTACTTTCTGGGGGCAGTATTCAACTGGGTTTTACTGTTCATTTTCTGGGGAAACTTGGAATCGGAATCGTCAATTGACGCGTTCGGATTCATTCAATTTCTCTTCCTCCTGTATTCTATCGCTCCGTTTCTGCGGTCATTATTGCGAGGCCGCGAAGAGCGGATCCCGTTGATTTGGGTCGCCGTTCTAAATGGAGGGCTTTGCTGCTGGAAATCGGCCGAATTGTTGCATTCGGCAAAAATGCCAATCTCGTTGTTAACGGTGGCCTATGGCTGCCTGGCATTAGCGGTTGCGACCATTGTTTGGCGGCGAGGCTCCACCCCCGCTAGGACCTGGCTCCTGGTCCAGGGCATAATTTATTTCCTGATTGCTTGGACGGTTATCTTCTCGACCCACTGGACCACCTTCTTTTGGGCTGCCCAATGCGTTGCCAGCTATTGGGTCGCCAAAGAGGCCCGCGATCGAATCCTGCTCAGAGGAACTATCTTGTTAGGATTGGTCATCATTTTCCGGTTTCTCATCTTCGACCTCGAGTTGGAGTTGGGCGGGTTCGATCAATATCAGCAGACTGCTCCATTTACCGGTGGACTACTGAGTCGATGGATCACCGGCCTGCCCGTCTGTTTCTTCTTTTTAACTGTCGCCTGGCTCGCCTATAGGGCGGGCAAGGACCCACTGCAGCGGACCGTCTCTCGTTGGTTCGAAACCATGGGGTTAATTGCCGGGTTTGGGTTCTTTAATGTCGAGGTCTATCGCTTTACTTGGCAGTTCTTCCAGAGAGCGCAGCTCAGCGCTTACTCGGTCCTCTGGGTCTTCTGCGCCACGGTTTTATTGGTAGGTGGTTTTATCTGGAACCGGCGATTTTATCGGATCGCCGCGATTATTCTTTTATTTATCACGGTGGGGGAAGTTCTCGTGTTTGATACCGCTGAGGTGGCGGCGCCTTATCGAATTTTGTCCTGCGCAGTCCTGGGTGCCGTTTTGATCGGTCTTTCCGCTCTCTATTATAGACTGGCGCCCCGGTTGTTGGCGCCGGCAGCTACACCTCCGGCGACAGCCGAACCACCGCCCCAACCACAGTCCGAAATCGGGCCGACCAGGTAGTGGCGCCGTTGCTCCTCGGTTACGGATCGATCCAGATGCGCTCTCCTCGCGTCCCGCAACTGTCCATGCGCGTCAACCTAAGTGGAGGCGCGAGGAGCACTCGGTAGCGGCGACTGTCCATGAGGCCCAACAGCGTGGATTATCTAACGTTGAACCGAAGCAACCGATCATCCTTACCTCAACGCGCAGTCGCCATCCGAGCGCTGGAATGGCGACTGCGTGTTGCGGTAAGGCACACGTGCGGCTTCGACATATCATGGAGGTAGAGTTTGCTGTTAGACCTCATGGACAGTCGCCGCTACCGAGAGGCTTGCACGCCATCTTAGGTTGACGTGCATGGGCAGCCGCCGGATCGGAGGCCCATTTTGGTCACAACGAACGCCATGTCACGGGACAGGACACTAAGCCATGGCGGCGCGAATCAAGGGTAATGAATCCCGCAGCGTTGCTAGGTTCTCAATCGAAATCACTTCTGTGCCTTTCCGGATCCGGGTAACTAATCCCGCCAGGACCTGTCCCGGCCCTAATTCGATCAGGAGGTCACAGCCTACCTTATCTAGAAGGTAAGTGACCGTTTCTACCCAGCGCACCGAGCCGGTGACTTGATCGGCTAACGTTTGCCGGATGTCTGCCGGCTCTTTTACTCGAGCCGCTGTTACGTTAGCAACCACTATCGGACGGGGACTGCGGATATCGGCGTGTTCGAGGATCGGTATTAGTTGGGTGCGTGCCGACGCCATCAGCCTGGAATGGAAAGCACCGGCTACATTCAGTGGCACTGCCCGCCGGATCCCTTTTTCTTTCGCCAGATTAATCGCCGCCTGAATATGGTCGGTCGCGCCCGAGAGCACGATTTGCCCTGGCGAATTGAGATTTGCCACATCGACATCAGCTTCTTGCGCTATCTCTCGAACCGCGGCTTCATCGCCTCCTACGAAAGCCGCCATGGCGCCGACCGTCGAAAGACAGGCTTCCTCCATTAATCGGCTTCTGGCGTCAACCAGTTGCAAACCGGTCCCGAAATCAAAAGTGCCGGCAGCGCCGTGAGCGGTGAATTCTCCGAGCGACAGACCGGCGGCAGCGTGAAAAGTAAACGCGCCGAGTTCCTCCCGCAGAACTTCCAATAGGGCGAGCCCATGGATATAAAGCGCGACCTGACAATTCGCGGTCCTGGTCAGCTCCTCGATGGGCCCGGCAAAAGCAACCTGACTGACCGAGCGTTGCAGCCGGCGATCAGCCTCTGAGAACATATTAGCAGCTGTGGCATACTGTTGGCTCAAGTCCTTGCCCATGCCAACCTGCTGAGCGCCCTGTCCCGAAAAAAGCAGTCCGATTACTCTGGGCATAGTGCGAGGATGCGTGTCATGCCGAGGTGTGTCAACGAAGGAGGGTGGCGCTTCGTTCTCGTCGGTCACGTATCGATTCAGATATGCGCCCTCCTCTCGTCCGGCAGCTGCCCATTCGCGTCAACCTAAAAAGGCGGATCCGCGCTCCGGTAGCGGTCCGGCGGCTGCCCATGCGCGTCAACCTAAGAAGGCCGAGGGAACCCCTGACAGGGAGGGCGCGCTGCCTGTCCGACGTAGCCTGTGGTCTTTACGGCCATTTGTTGTTGCGCTCGGCGAAGTTGGGTCCCCGCGCGCCGCGAAGACGTTCTCGAAGCCAAGGGTGTATTCTCGCCTTTGATCAGGGAAGGCTCTGGGCTTCGGGAACGGCGGATCGCGAGGACGCGATCCCTCCCAACCCTGGGTCCGG